>Ga0307379_10007850_pt1 | contig 14438 bp, 8 predicted proteins | sample UN2MG_FD_202237 | JGI IMG/M metagenome (GOLD analysis project Ga0307379, IMG submission 202237) | Soil microbial communities from Risofladan, Vaasa, Finland - UN-2 | ecosystem: Environmental > Terrestrial > Soil > Coastal area > Acid sulfate soil | place: Finland: Risofladan, Vaasa | collected... | reverse complement strand
CAAGATAGGTTGCATCAATCCTTAGGGGAATACGATACGCCTCTCGAGGCTTATCGTCAGATGCAAATGGCTGTGGCATGTTAAAGGACATACACCTTAAAAAAGACTCAGATTTGGTCTTGACAATTAGACCACTTCACTTCACGCTGTAGTTCCGCCAATTGAAATATGGAGCTTCCTCTAACATATTTTCTAATTTGTAATACTCATCATTGTAAGTCCAAGCATGACTGATGAAAATATCATACATTTCCAAACCTCCCTTTTAAATTACTCAAATTATTGATAAGTTTAATATAATCAAAAAACTATTTATTCGTTTTCAAATCTTTTAATATCCATCCATATTATTCACTCAATATCGCCTTCTGTATCAACATCTGGCTATTAGAAAAAAAGTTAACATCAGTCTGATTCAGGATAGACGGCGGAACTTCCTGCACTTCCTTTACGTTTTCCATAGGAGTAAGTACCATTTTTGCACCATTTTCGGATAATATGGCCAGCTTATCCAAAAAATTATACGCCCTCTGAACAGCTCCACTAACAGAAATATCTCCTAATATCCCTAACCCGGGTTTCAAGTACCGTTTATAAATAGCTGATAATATGGCCATGAAAACAGCTGCTCCAATACTAGGCCCAATGCCACCTCCCAATATACTGGATAACTGTATCGTAAGATCATAATTACTTAAGGAATGTTCCTGGCTTAAAATGCTCTTTTCATTTGCTTTTATGTACTGATAAACATTTTTAATATTGTCCCTTACAATTACTTTATTTGTTCCAGAAATGTGCAATTTTCCATTTCCTTTAGTGCAACTAATCTCAATTCTAATCAAAGCCATTTTTTCATCATCCTGAGATACAGCATAACACAGGCCAGGTTCTAGCGGTTGATGTTCAATCAGATGAGATCCCCGTTCTTCTGGGATGGAAACATAAGTTTCTTCCTGAGTTTCCTTATCAATATAAGAAAAATTAGTATCCCAGAACTCCATTCCACCAATCCGTTTCAATTGCTCTTTAACTCTTCTTCTCATCTCCATGGCAAATTCCAAATAATCCTTAATATCCAAATTAGTAAAATCACCCTCTGGATGCAGAATTTTAATTAAACCCGAAACTGTTTTCTTAACTGCCTTAGCATCTCTTTGTTTCAAGTGAGATCCTAACCCATAGTACTTATCAACAACATCAGCATAGGTGTATTTCCTCATGTGTTTTAGCATTTCAGAAAAGAAATCCATGCTGAAACCAAAATTATTCGTAAAATTTTTAGGCGAAAGTTTTATTACTTCCCAACCCGGCAAATAAAAATGTAGTCTATCTAAAAAAGCCATATCATTACGTATATTATCTGGCAATGGGCTAAAGAGGTGAGATGTCTTTAATAATGTCTCAATGGGTTGATTTATATTACCATTGAATACTATTGAGGCATTACCGCTTAATTCTCCACCACCACCTCTCGAGAAAGATCCTGATTCCATATAATCTTTTAAGATATGAATTGTATCTTTCTCTTTGAATCTAACTCCAGCAATTTCATCAAAAGCTACTGTATCCCAGTTCCCCACTAAACCAATTTTCCTGGTGGTGTTATTAATAAATAATTGAGCTACAGTCGGTTGCCCACCCGAAAGAAGTATTGCATAAGGACTGATTTCCTTATAGATATAGCTTTTCCCTGTCATCCTTGGCCCAAGCTCGATCAGATTAAAATTCGCCTCGACCAGAGGGATTAATCTAGAGATCAAAAGCATCTTCAATCGCTCATCAAACCCCTCCGAGTTTGGCTCCATTCCAATGCTGCGAATCAATATATCAAGCCATTCTTTTTTGGTGAATTTCTTGCGACTTTCTTTAAACCTATTTTCATCAAAAGTTGATAATTGAATTGGTTTAATATCTCTTATCAAAAACGGGTAGGATTTGTTACCAATTCTAATTTCAGGATCATATTCAATTTCAATTATAGCCCAAATTCCACCAAGCAAAAGTTTTTCATTTCTAACAACAATCGATTCATTAATATTTGCATTTTTGATGTTACTGTTCAATAAGCGAGCCCAATATTTATCAATGCTGGCATCCAGTGAAACCTCTGCTTTATCAATAATTGTATAATTTCTATGTTCCCTTATTTTTGATTGCACAAGCTTCCCTTCCTCAGGATTAACATAATGGTCATGAAGAATTGTTTTGACATTTTCAATTCCCTTCCACATCTGCTCTTCATCAGTTGTTGAACTGGTATTAGCAAGAAGGTATTCCAGCACAAAAACCGGCACATTAGCGCCTATTTTTAAATCCCTTATCAAATCTTTTTTAACAACATAACCACGAAAATTTTCAATTAGTTTCTTATCTAAATCATCTAAAACCAAAGTCATTTCTTTCCTCCAAGCCCTCCAAGGTCACGGGCTTTATACCTTTTCACTTCACAAGAATCCAGGCGAATCTTAGTATCGGCATCGACAACAATTATTTCGAAATCATCATACTGCTCAAAAGCGAATTCTCTCTCAACTTCCTTCCCTGCTTCAACTTGGATAATATCACTCTGATTGAATTGTTTCTTATCCTTCATAAAAATGATCATTATCTTCCTTTGGTTACTGAAAATATCTTCAGCTTGCTGACCAGCCCTTATTTTAATCTGATAAAAATCCCCAACAATTGCAGTTAAATCATCTTTATTGACAATGGAAATCTCTAATATATTTTCATGTTCTGGTATTTTTTTAATTTTTATATAGGGCACTAATAATTCTTGTGGAGTTATTCCACCATGGGAAAAACCATAAGCACCCTTAGTTTTGAAAGGATTCAATGTTCGTGAAAAATATATGTTGGAATATTCTTTATATTTTTTTGGAATGGCGATGATATGTTCAGTCGTACTAGAAAGCCTTTCTTTCGTAATACAATACCGTTCAAATTTCTTACCATCTTTTACATCCAATTGTATTTTATCAGATTCTTCGAGGATTCCTGTCAGTACAAAACCATGATCACTGACTATAAATACTTTTTTATATCCACAGCCAAAAAGTATTTTAATGTTTTCTTGAACATCCCTTATGAACTCGTCATAATATTTAAGAGCCCCTTGTTTCTGTTTCTCTGAAAGTTCATCGACATCCCTCGAATAAAAAATGGTATAATCATGGAGCTCATGCGCTAGTGAAAGATCATCTAAACTAAAAAATTGAATCTCTTTTCCAGTATCTTCTAATAAAGCTTTTTCTCGTAATTGTGGGGATGCAAAAAGTTCACCCGAAGTTACAAATAGGCTGCTCATATTGTTTTCCGTTTCAGAGGGGAAATTTCCACAGACAACATTATTTTGGATTTTAAACTCAGAGCCAATCCCCTGTACGATATCCTGTGCGATTTCAAACGAAATGGCATCGCCAACAATAATAGCCACAGGAGGTTCATTTTCTTTAATGATATTTTTTAACAATCCAGTCTGATTTTCTGAATATTGTTTTAGGAAATACTCAAACCATTTATTAAAATAAAGAAGCACGATTTTTTGATAATATTCCTGGATTGGCTTTAAAACTGATTTTTCGGGCATAAAATGGTTATAAAAATGGCGAAGCGAATTATCTATTGTATAAAATTTTTTCTTGTAGTGTTCAATTAATCCATCCAAATCATGGATGGTGTCTATTTCAGAAATTTCATATGAGAACAATGTATAAATATCCTTCCAGTATCCGGCATTTAAAAACTTTGCAATAGTTTGTTGAGATCTTTCTTTAATTAATGGCAATCGCTGATTTAGCCAATCCCTATCATCAATATGTTCGACAATCTCTTCAAGCCATTGTCTATCTATATATGCAAAAGGATGGCTATTTTGAAAATCCCATATGTCGACATCTGAAGGGAGATTATATTTACCTAAGTATCTCTTTAATGAAGATTCATGCTTCTTCGAATTAATCCAATAAATATAAAGTTTTTCAAAAAACGTCTGTTTCTTTTTATAAGTTATATTATCAAAAATAGCAGAGGCAATTTCATCAGCCATGGTTTGAGGCGGTTTTTTTTCAAGAGGATAGGCTAAGTATTGGGAAACGTAATCAGAAAAAAGCTTCTGCTCTTCCTTGCCTAATGCCTTAAATGTTTTTTCAGGATCACTCAAAAAGTCTAAGATGTCATATAATGTAAAAACGCCTTCTCCACCGCTTGCTTTTATTCGGTCCCAATAATCTTTTCCTTTTCCAATGCTTATTTTTCCTATTGCAATAATTTCTTCTTCATTTAAATTTAAGTCGAAGCCCATTTTTTCATTGATTTTTTGCTTTACATAGCGATGGAGATGTGAAATTCTTATACTTCCTGATGTCTCACAATACTCCCTTAAAAATTTCATATCCGCAAGTGCAATAGTAGTAAAAATTATGACATTCTTATCTGAATAATTCTTTTCAATTTCATATTTAGAATGGAGCTCATCTAATTCAGAATAAACTTCGAAAATTGTTCCGATTTTTTCATCTTTTAATATCTTTAGCAGAAATTCACATTTTTTCTGCTCATCTATGACCACAAATCGATTGGCTTTTTCCAGCCCTTTTTGAGTATCCTCAATAAACCATTTATCCAGCATTGTTTTACCAATCCGCCTCTAAATATTTCTTTAGTTGATTTTTCTTCAGGACGTCAACTTTCAATAAATTTTTCTCCTGTAACGGTGCAATATTCTTACCCACACCATCATCCAACTTAGGATCATACCCAGATTGCAGAATTTCATCGATGGCTTTTTTGAATTTGCTTATTTCTTCGAGTTGATTTTGAATCAATTCTTTTTCACTCTGCGCTTTTATAGAAAAATCATTCTCCAAATCAATCAAGTGATTCTTTAGTGACGACTCACGCTTTTCAACATAGATGGAACGCAATCTAAGCATTTTATCCCGGCTCCATTTATAAATAATGACAAAAGCTTCAAAACTGCCATATTCTCCGGCTGAAAGATGCCAGATAAATGGTGTTTTAGGCAGATACATAAATAAATTCAGATGATTAATCAAATCAGCAAAAAAGTTCTTCTCCAGATAAGGATTGATGTCTCTGCCTAGAATATCCCGGTAGTTTCCGATCTGCGCTGGTGTAAATCCTTTTTTCCCCAGTTTATCAAAGAGACGCTTCTGCAATGTCACTTCTCCAGCATACTCCACCAATGGTATAATCCCATCATCGTCTTCATTCAAAACTTCTCTTACTACATCAAATAAAAACTCCTTCGCAATATAATTCATTCTTGTGGTGGGCAGTACAGCGCTTTCTTTCAAAATCTGAACCACACTGATAGGATTAACCTGTACCTTTTCAATTATTTCTTCAATTGTATGATTCTGCTTATACAGATTTTCAATCTCTTTCTTTATAGTCTGTAATTCGATGCGAGAAAGATTCTTAACTTCCAATCTATCAAAATAATCTCTCACAAATGAAGGCAGTTCAGTGTTTAATTTTTTAAAACCATCAATAACCGACAATGAACCAATAGGTATTCCCTCTTTGTCCAACACCATCTGCCAGTCTTCATCCGATAATTGATACACCTCAAAAATCAATTTATCAATAATGGCTTCGTTAAGATAAACTAAAGCCAGCTTCTCATTTTCGTAATCCAGATAGTTTTTTACCAGTCTTCTTAGATCCGAAGCTCCAGTCTTCTCTTTTGCCCACATAAGAGGATTGTGGAGATAGTTCATTTCGATGATGGAAAACTCACAGAGATGTTTTTTGATGTCCACATTCTCTTTTGCTAACAAGGAAGCTTTGTCTTCTAATTCTTTGGGGGGCAGATTAAATGGGACTCTCAGGACATCTCCCACTTGAGTAGAAACCGTGGGATTCAAACAATCTAGAATATAATAGCATAATTTTGAATTAAGGAAAGCTAGGAAATAGAAGACCTTGTAAAAATTAGGTTTCAAAAAGACGCTTGATCCACTAACATCAAAAATACAATTTCTAGGTAGGTATCTAAACGTTGAACCTTTAATGCCACTGTATGAATACGTTATTCCTTCCTTAAAGTAAAATTCAATATTTTGTGGTCGCGATCTCTGTTTACCTCGTTCATTGTAATTATTTTTTATCTCATAACCATCATTCTCCCAATTAACAACAAGCCAAAGATTTCCGAACCATCTGTTATATGGTCCACCTTTCGAATAGATTACCCATTTCCTTTTATCTATAGAATAATTTTCCGAAATATCCTTTCTTTTAATTTCCCACCACAATCTTAAAAATCTTTCATTACTTCCCGTTTGTAATCCAGGTTTAATATTACTGTAATGATTTGTAGCTTTATTCCCGAACTTCTCCCGAAACATATCGGAAATCCAGTAAATGAAAGGCCAGGATTTGATCTGTTTGAATTTGGATTGGTCAATTGTGTATAAGTTTTTATCAGGTATGTTGTTTATGTAATTACACAGAGCCTCTTTTGTGTATTGTTCCTTGAAGTTCTCTTCTGGAGTACGTGTATATTGATTCATTGAAATGAATAAAGACTTTTGGCCAGAGTAATTCCCTTTTTCCAGAATGTAAATTGCAGGATCGGCCATAATAGCACCGAACAAATCGCTTAAGCCATACTCTACAAACAAATTTATATGGAAATTGTTCAAGATATATTTCCGCATATCCTCAAAGGATTTGATATACATAAAAGTTAGCGGATGAATGATTCCCACTTTGCCATTATTCTCAATGAGCTCTATATTTCGTATTAAGAACGCAGCAAAAAGGTTCGGGTAAAACGTCATTGGTTTCTTGTAATTGGCTGATATAAAAGCTTTTAGTTCCGGCCCATAGTTGCCAGAATCAGTGTATGGGGGATTGGTAACCACCACATCAAACTTCTTCTGTAAAATCTCCACAAAGGTTAGGCCATCCAGTGTTTTGGTCTGAAAAAATGTGCCTGCGCCGTTGCTGTTGGTAGAGTATTTCTCTATGGCTTTTTTGATATTGGGTATCACCAATTCTTCCCACTGACCAAATAAGTCCTTTTCACCAATATCAAACAATTCTCCCTGTTTTTTTTGCTTATATCGTTCAATAATGTGGAATAGTCGTTCCTCAATCCGAATGAGTGATCCGAATTTGTAAGCCATACGCAGATCATCCCAGATTGATTTGAGCAATTCCTGGGAATCTTCGTGCAAATTCAGTTCCCTGAAAAAGTCCTGGATTTCTTCATACTCCGGCAGGTAAAAGTCCGTAGATACTACATTGGTATAATCAATGTGGGTATTTTTGTTCTTTTTTAAAGCTTTGATGTAAAGCCCTAGTTGAGCGATCTGCACGGCCCTGTCATCCAAGTCAATACCATAAAGGTTTTTCTCAATGATCTTCCTTGGTATTTTGGATTCAGGTATTTTGCCCTCTTCTAGATACATCTCATAGAATAGCTCAAATGCATAAAGGAGGAAGTTGCCACTGCCTGCCGCTGGATCTAAAACCTTGATCTCTTCAACCGGCTTAGCCTCCTGTGTAGACTTATCAGGAATATTGGCAATATCATGGCGTTCTTTCAGGCTGCTGTATGGATACATTTCCATCCAGAGTTTGCCCAGGGAATTGTTCAGGATGAATTCCACCACCCACCGGGGAGTATAAACCTGGGATGTGAGCGATACCCACTGGTATTCGATCTTGTCTCCGCTAGTTTTGAATTCTTCCCGCTTCTTGCGGTTATAATATTCATACATCCAGCCCATAATATCGTCTGAATGCCAGTCTTCTGGGCTTATCTCGTTGAATTCCTTTATGATGTCGTTAAGGTCAAACACATCTGGCAGCAAATTATAAAGATAATCGGGCGAATAGAGATGAATGCGGTCTGCCAATTTTTCGAATTCATACTGTACATACTCCCGCAGCCCTTCTAACTTCGTACTTGCATGATCCGGATTCTGCTCCAGCCATAATTTATGTCCAAATGACCGCCCGCCATGAGCTTCATCTCGTGTAAAGACTCCCGGAATCAGCCCATGAGCCTCCATCACTTTCATACCTGCAATACGGTTAAATAATGTAAAAGAAAGTTCATCAATCAGTTTTTCCCTGGCGTGTATGTAATCATCCATTTCACCAATCAGACTTTTTAAAATATCATCGAATCTTCTTCTTTCATACCGAAGCTCCGGCAGGACCTTTTCAGTCACAAACTGTTTGTTAGCCTTAAATCCCAATTGCTGAAGGCGTTTGTCAAAAGATTTCCAGATTAGCAGGCGAATATTTTCTACGCGTTCTTCTAATTTCATCGTCATATCACTTTACAACAACAATATCATCATCTTTCAAGTTCTTCACCCGGTCAAGTTTATCCTGAAGTTTCTTTCTGTATTGCTCCACTGTGAATTCCCCTGTATCTGCCGTTAAACTGATTTTTCTTGGCTCCTTTTTCTCGCCACCGGATGGATACTGTATCCGCGGCAGCAGTTGATCAATCTTATTTCGTTTCAACTCAATGCTCTGATTGGCAGTAATGATCTCATTCAGTGAGTAATGACAATTCTGACAGGCAATCTCATATTCTATTTTTAAATCATCACAGCTGTGATTCTTTGCATAGGTAGAAATATCAGTTAGTTCTGTGATGATATCTTTGTTCAGTTCTTCAGATACTTTCTTCACTTTTCGGATGGCATTCTCTGCCTGTTTTTTAAGTGCGCCATGAATATCACTCATTTCCTGGTGTTTCTCTTTCATCAGGGAATGATAATTGTCCTTGATCTTCTGAAAAGTCTGCTCTAGGAATACATAATGGTTCACTACGGATTCGTTGAACTTTTCTGTAAACTCCTCCTCCAGGGCAAAAATAGGATTATCCTTGTATTTACCGCCCAGTTTATCCAGTTCTGTTGTAATGTGTGTAATAAAACTTCGAAAACGTTCTACATTGGTCAGTTTTTTTTCAATGAAGGCAATAATCTCCTGCATCTGCTCTACGGCTTCCTTAAATGACTCATAATTACTCATGAATTCTTCGGCTTTTCCCTTATAATTAACATCAGTAATCTTCACAGCAAACGGCGCCAACACACTCTGATATTCTGCAGCACCGGGGAAATAAGAATCGAAATCTGCGTTCCGTCTCCGCTCTGCATCTACCTTTTGAATGAAATATTCTGCCAGAGAACTCACTATAGAAACCAATTCGATATCATTTGTACCGTATCCAAATGTCCTGTCCAAAATGGTCTCAGTCTTAAGTTTTTTAAGGCATTCGACAAGTTGCTTCTTTTGACTAGACTGTAAAGTCGACACAATGGCTTTAAAAGCAGCTTTCTTAAACTCGCGGGATTTTCCGAACACATTGAGAATATCCTCATCTTTATAATCATAGATTGTTCTGCCATTGTATTTTACCGACAATTTTCCAGCACGTATGAGTACTGCTAAAACCGTTGAAATTGTTCCGAAAGAGTAATCGTAAGGAGGGATTGATAAACTATTCTCCAACTCAGCGCCCTCTTTATAGATTGATGAAATATTAAACACAATTTTTTCAACAACACGAAGATTGTCTCCGATAAAAATTCCCTCACCATTAAAGAATTCAAATTCTTTTCCCGAGAAATATGTTTTTAATTTTTTAGGATTGGTTTCTTTCAATATTTTGAGCACTCTATCATCAGGAAGCTGGAAAGGCAGGCGGTCTGGATATGTATTGCGAATAATTTTTTCCTGAATTTCTTGTGCAACTTTGGAAAAGGTATTCTCATTTAGTTCATTCTCTTCGAAATGATAGATGAAATTGCCAGATTTATATGCCTTTTCAATCAGCGAATTTAAAGCTCTAATTCTATTGGATTTATTGATAGAGAAGTCTTTTATAATTCCCCTGATTTTTTCATCATCATCATTTTTATAGCGGTCCTCCAAAACACCATAACGATATATCTCCTCGATTAGATTATCAATTTCTAAAGAGTGATCCATTGAAGGAACTAGAGTAGCTAATTCGGTATTTGCCTGGGTTTCAAACTTAGTCTTTTCAATGTATTCATTACGTTTTTCCTCTTCAACAGTATATGGGCTGGGCAATTGAATTTTAATGTGCTTATTTTTTGAATAAACCAATTCATCTCCCTGAGGACTTTCAACAGAAAAATTGTAATGATTATCTTCAAACATACACTTTGATAAATCTGAGATGAAAGATTGCTTGCGTAGTTGTTCAATAAGTTCTCGTTTTTTGTAATGGAACTCCACATTAATATTTTTCATTTCATCTATTAATTTTTGTTCGAGATCTGAAGTAATCTTATACACTCCGTTTTTTTCAAGTAACAGATTGGCCTTACACAATTCTGCGAGAGCTTTATCTATAAATGGTTTGACTTTGTAATAATCAATCAAATTATCTAAATAGAGCTTGGTGATATTCTCAGAGGTAGGAACAACAGAATTTGATTCGTTCAGAAAATAAATAGTTTTAAGTAGTTTTGTACCATTGATAGTAGACTTTTGCTCAGTTAAAACTTTATCAGCTTGATTATATTTTCTTTCAAGTTCACTTTCTAACACCTTTTGGCCGCCATCAACCAAATTATCAGCAGCAACAAATGCAAATAAACGATTATCCATTAGATTTTTAAGAATAGCATGTGTTGCAATAATCATTCCACGTTCTGATCCACCAGTCTTTGCTCTTTTATGAACAGAGAATAGGAAATTCTGTAATAGATGGATGTGATATTTGTGAAATGGGTAATAGATGATGAAATCATCCAAATCATCACTTTTTGTGGGGATTTTTGCGTTAAGCGATGTCGAATCAATAATAAGGCCGCTATTATCATTATAGAACTTTTGCAATTGCTGATTAGCATCTTCGGTTTTTAGCAGCAAGCGTTTTCGGATGACCATATCAACCTCTTCAGATGAGAGATGAATTCTGGTTTTGAACCGATCGATTACCTTGCTTAACTCCTTGACGCTAACATTAGCATTTTGGATTACATCCTCAAGTTTTTCTTGGGCGATAGCAATTGTCCAGACTTTTCCTAGTGTGATAGCTGACAAGGCTTCACTTGTTCCCTCAAGTTCAAGAAGATCAATCTTTTTCTGAGCGATGGCTTCGCTGACTTCATCAATTAAAAAAACAATTCTTTGATTTGAATACTTTAGCAGGTAATTTAAAAGCTCATCTTTAAATTTAGCAGCATCATAAGAAGTAATTCTCTGATCCACATATTTTTTTAATTCGAGGTATTCTTCTTGTGTATAGAGTGATTCCGTTAAAGCATTACGAAAAGTTTGTGTCACATTTATGGGGTTTTTTCGAAGTTCTTGCCAGGTGTTTCCAGTAACTTTTTCTACGGTTGTGATAAATTGATCATACTTACCCTCGAGAAACAGCCCATATTCCATGTAGCCAAAAACATCGTCGAGGAAGCCTAAAGTGCTTAGGAAGTTTTTGAATAGTGTCCAGGCAAAACCGTTTTTAGTGTTTTGTTTGGCTATATCAAGGAAAACGACTTTTATATCAAGAGCGGATAATCTACGGATAGCATTTTCTAAAAGACTCCTATTAGGGAGCCCTGCTAATCTCTGAATGTATCGTTCTTGGAAAGGTGTGCCATTAACAATTCTATTTTCTAAAAGATAGCCAAGCATTTTACCAAAGTATGATTTGCCGGATCCATAAAAGCCCGATAGCCAAACTCCAGTTTCTTTAATATTGCTCTGATAAAAGCTTATAAAATCGCCCAGATATTTGGCTATTTTTGAAGTGACAATATAATTTTCTATCTCAAACTGAAGTTCCTCCTCTGATCGATCTTCAAGATCGATGACATCTTTAATGTCTTCAGTGAGATCAAGTTGGAGAATATCTTTTATTTTATCCATTTAAGTCTCCTACCTTTTTCAGTAAATGACAGTTGCCCGGTAATCCGATGCTAGTTTGAAGTTTAGAAATTTTAATTTATTATCTTCACTGAGTGTTGCCGGATACATTATTACCAGGGGAATCGGAAGTTTTTGAACAACTTTTGAATCCATAATACTGACATTTTCAATACCTGTTCCATAGAGAGCACCGGTCCGAACAAGAATGGGAATTTTCTCTGCTGTCCCTGCTTTTTCAATTTCTCTGAGAAGACACTTATATAGGTCGTTTTCGTTGAATTCAGATTTGAAGAGTTTCTCAGGTTCACTAGAATAGTCTTGATAAATTTCCATAAAATTGTCGGATCCTATCGAATCAATATATGCAACAAATTCTCTTGCGACATCAATAAAATGTGCAATAGGATATTCTTTTTTTACTCTTTCTAAATATTTTTTTTCTTCACTGGGAGAATATACAAATAAAATCGAATATCCGCCATGGGCGTCCATTTTTATGGATTGCTTATCTCGGTTTTTGAGCATAAAATCAAGTTCGTTAAACTTCTGATTAATATCTTTCGGCGATGACATTCACAATCTCCTCATAGGAGTATTTTAGATCTATTTTTAGGTCATAACCCAAAGTCGAGATCTCAAAAAAATCAGAGAGGGCAATCTTTTTTAGTCGCTCTATGAGATTTTGTTGTCTTAACATTAAAAATGGGATGTAAGGATTTTTCAGAATGTCGAAATTTTTATCGCCGAGTGAATGGACTAAATAAATCACATAAACGATAGTTTTATCTTCAGGAATAATGTGTTTGAATTCTTTTTTTAATGTGCCTTTAACTAAATCAAGTTTCTTAAGAAGAGTTAGATATTTGGATGCAACTATTTTAATAGTTGAATCTGACCAGTTTTCAATATCTGTGTTTTTATCTCTTAGATCGTAAATATATGAAGTAAATTCAGATTTATCTACAGAGAGCCTTCCTGCGAAATAAAGCTCAAGAAATACATTTTTAGAGAGCTCATAAAATAATTTATCATTAATTGCTAATTGAAAAAAAAGAGCTGTCTTTTTGAGAGAACTTAGATTTGGCTTACTAAATAAACTGTAAACAACAGTCTGATGATCGCTTGATTTAAATTGTAGAAAAACACCATTTATGGCTCTGAGGAAACGGGATCGAGATTTACGGGTTCTTATGTCATAAATATTTTGATTAAAAAAAATATCTTTTATATGTTTGCTTTTTCCCCCATGTGCATAATTACTTATAATATTAATGATCATATCAATATCAGGAATGCTTCCGATTACATTGATGTTAGTGCTATACATTTTAATCAAAGGAACATCTGTATGTTTCTTATTATTATCATGAGTCCATTGTAATCTCAAATAAAAATATTTTTATTGAACCTTAGGGATCCAAATTGAATTTAGATCAAAAAACATTTTTTTACCCCCTAAACACTTTCTCATTATGCCAGGTGAGGAATTCCTGAGAGGGGTAGTCCACCCTACTTGAAGGCAGATTGACTCCCTTGCCATGAAAAGTAAAATAGTATTCGCCGTTATGGAATTCTTCCCTAATACGGCGGCTGACTTCGATCTGGTGCTGCGGAGTTATTGTCATGTATCCTTTATCAAACAGTCTGTGCATATCGCTTCGGAGAAGCAGGCCGTTCTTTACAGCATGCGGTCCGCCATCAGTATAGGATTTAATATGCGCAGCTTCCAGGACCGGAAGCGCCCTTTCATGTGTTATCGCACAGGAGCGATTATATGCATCGGTAACCATAACCCTGAAAGAACCCTGGCCTAACCTTGGCTTAACAAGAGTTTCGTTGCCATATCTTAATTGATTTTCAACAATGCCTCTCCCCTTTTCATCCAATAACATATTGTGCTTTTCGGCAAGTCTGTATTCTAGCTTCTTCAAAATGAACTTTCCTGCTTCGCTCGATACATCATAGCTCTTTCCTCTTACAATATTTGCCGACCATTCTGGAGGATGAAACCATCGAGACTCCTTAAAGAAAAAAGGCTGAGTCAGAAGAAGGCAGCCTATAGGAAAATCCTCAAAGCGATTATCCTGGCCTCCCCGGTATTTCACAATCCGTCTTCTCATTTCTTCATAAGTTGGGGCTCCATTCTTTACACCGAAAGCATCCCAGGCTAAGCTGATAGGAAGAGTTGTGGCAGATGCAAAAATTCCTCCGCCTGCGATGTAATTCCTTGGGCTGTGGAGTTTAAAAAGGAACAAACCGCCCTGCTCCAGTGATCGTAAGAGACCGGTTGCAGATGGCTGCCAGAAGTTTACTTCATCGAGAGGCTGGTTGTTTAGAGGCTGGTAGCTTGAAAGAAAATCAAACCAGTTGTTATCTGTTACACCGATGTAAAGCTTCATTTGTAGAGTTTTGGCTTAATCTTATAATATTTTATTATCTTGAGATGAAGATGAAAGGAGAATTCTCTTTCTCCAAATCATGTTTTTCCCAATCATCTATGATCCCATTAAATATAAATATTAGATAAAATA
>Ga0307379_10007849_pt1 | contig 14439 bp, 8 predicted proteins | sample UN2MG_FD_202237 | JGI IMG/M metagenome (GOLD analysis project Ga0307379, IMG submission 202237) | Soil microbial communities from Risofladan, Vaasa, Finland - UN-2 | ecosystem: Environmental > Terrestrial > Soil > Coastal area > Acid sulfate soil | place: Finland: Risofladan, Vaasa | collected... | reverse complement strand
TGAATAAGGATAGAGAGCTATTGGGGCACATCCTTGAAGAGATGGATTTCCTTGCAGAGTACTGTTCTGTTGTTGAGATTGATAAACTGATGGCGGATAAAGTTCTCCGCAGAGCCTGCGTGAAGTCTTTTGAGATCATTGGAGAGGCATCCAGGAATATCTCAGATGATTTGAAAAGGGCGCACCCTGAAATTCCGTGGAGAGAAATGACTGGCATGAGAAACAAGCTGGTTCACCACGGGACGGAAAAACTTGAAGGAGAAGTGCTAGGACATTGCGACGATCGAATTGTTCCGAACAATTTCATAAAAATTATACAATTTCAATAATGATTAAGCATAGGGAAAAGTAGACTTTTTGTGAAATCATCTTCAGGGATCAGCGAGGTTCTCCTGTATTCGATTCTACAGACATTATTTGTAGTATCGCTACTATGTGCTTTTTGCTCTGCTACGAGTATGAATTTGATGCCTCGTGAGCAGAGGCACTAATACTATAATCAACCTGCACCTAAACTACTAATACAATTAGCATTAATAATGAATTAATGATTAGGAATAGAGTCTTCTTCTAAGTGGGGTCAAAATGATTGACGTTGGCAGGCAAAGGTACAGAGCTTTATTAATTTTAGTTGTTCTTTTCGGCCTAAATATGGTTGTACAGGCAGCTGAACCGAACGAAGTGATCGTATGGGAAAACTCAGGATTTCAAGGCCAACATTATTCTTGGACGATGGAGCAAGACTTGAGGCATCGACTGGTCCCCCACTTTGCCCAATTGCCGGGATGGCTTAATGATGGAATATCCTCTATAGAAGTGGGTTCAAAGGTTAAGGTAATCACCTATCGCCATGGCGATTTCGCTGGGCCAAGTAAGATCTACGAGGGCGAAATCAGTAGCCTGAGTAATTACTGGAATGACGAAATTTCCTCTCTCATAATTTTTCCAAGAAACCTAGTCGGCCCACTTGGGGTTGTATTGAGCGATACGGCCTTCAATACAGTTACAGGTTACGAGCCAAATCACCAGTTTTTCCCTCTTCCCGAGTATCTCAAGGATAAAGAGGAATTGTATCCAGGGCTGGACGATTATATGAACGATAAGGCAGAATACGTGCTTATCCAGGGAGACCATATCGAGGTAGAACTTAGCAGGCACGCTGATTTCCAAGGATCTAAGTATACTGATAATTTATTGCTGCCCACTGGCGCTTGTGGTTCTCAAGCTGTTGGAAACTGGAACAACTATCAAACCTTCAGGCTAAGAGGCTGCGTTCTTAACCTGGAACAAGAAGTGTCCTCCCTCAAGGTACGTGAGACGGGACCTGTTGAGGAACAATCATACGTAACTGCTACATCAGTCGGTCCTACCTCGCATAGAGCGCCACCGGCAACAAGTGCAATCGAGGCCCCAAAGGTTGTGCAAACCCTTCCTGACATCAGCGCCCTTATCCAACCAGCTTCTCCAAAGGAGAGTGCTTCCCCATTGGAGTCGATCTCCAGATTATCGGGCAGGGTATATGTGGGCGAGGTAGGATTGGAGAGCAGCCCTCTGAGGGGAGTTAGCTTGGAACTCTACTGCTCCAACGATCTCGGAAGTCAGGGCCGAAAGGTGGATGCCACAAGCACCAGCTCCGATGGCTGGTATGAGTTGACTGTTCCTTCCGGTTGCGAATTTTATAACATTAGAATGATACCCTCGTCCGGATATAGCATGGAAGGAGCCTCTAGTGTCGCCGGTAGAGTAATCGATAACAATACAATCCAGTACGCATATCCTTTGAAAGATCTGGTTCTAACCGGCAACAAGTTTTGGGTTAAGCCCACCACACCCACGGCCCCATTCAAACCGGTAGAACCTATACAGCCATCAGAACCTCCTGCCGAGCAGCCTCGTTGTCTAGGGGGATGCGAATGCATGTCGCAAGAGATGGCTGAGCAGGAATTCGGTAGATATGAGCGCTGCTCTCCAGAGATTTGCGGCTACGATCAGGACAGAAATCCATTGTACTGTTTCAAACCTATTGCAGAGCCTTCTCCTGAACAACCTGCTTGTCTAGGGGAATGCGAATGCATGCCGCAGGAGATGGCTGAACAGGAGTTCGGTAGATATGAGCGCTGCTCTCCTGAGGTTTGCGGCTACGATCAGGATAGAAATCCATTGTACTGTTTCAAACCTATTGCAGAGCCTTCTCCTGAGCAGCCTGCTTGCCTAGGGGGATGCAAATGCATGTCGCAGGAGATGGCTGAGCAGGAGTTCGGTAGATATGAGCGCTGCTCTCCTGAGGTTTGCGGCTACGATCAGGACAGAAATCCATTGTACTGTTTCAAACCTATTGCAGAGCCTTCTCCTGAGCAGCCTCTTTCACTTGCTGACTTAACCGTTGAACTATACAGCTATCAGGTCCAAACCGCACCCGAGCACAAAGGTATTTTCCCCTGGCCGCCGCTTACCGACCGTCCTACACTGTTTCAAGTGCTGGTAAAGAATGTCGGGACTGCCCCTGTCAATGAAAGCTTCACCGTCGAATTCTATGTAGATGATAAACGAGAATGCTCCTGGACGTTTTCACCCATTTCTGCGGAAGAGGACCTCCTGCATCAATTCAGCCCGCTGATGCCAGGTGGCACCCGGATCTACAATTGCGAAAGGATGTTTCAGGAAGGTGAGAAGTCTCTGAGATGGGTGGTAGACACTGGAAATGAAATTTCCGAGAGCAACGAAAGCAACAACGATCTGATAAAAATCGCTAAATGGCAAGGAGCCCCAGACCTCATAGTGGAAGATGTCTGGCCGGATGGCAAACCCACTGGAGGTCAAAAGTCGACATGGAATGTAAAGATCAAGAATGTCGGTCAAGGAGACGTCAGCGTTCCTTTCCTCACTACCTTCTGGCCGGAAGGAATCGCCGGAGGAACACAGGAGAACTTTTGGTCTCAGTCGCTTCCGGTGGGCCAGTCAATATCCTGGAATACAACGCAGCCCTTCCGATCCTGGGGAAAGCTGAATATTACCGTAACAGCAGATGCGAGCTATGCCATCACTGAAGGACTGCCGAATGGAGAAGATAATAACGAGCTGGTTAAGCAGTTCGATCTGGCTTTCGTAGATCTGAAAGTTGAAAACCTTACCATTACACCCAAAAAGCTGGTTGAGAACGGCAAAACAACAATCTCATTTACATTAAAGAATGTTGGAACTGCAAACGCGTTCCAACCGTTCAAAGTGAAGCTGTTTCCTGGCAAGTTAAGTGCAGGTCTGACCCAACCGGTTCTTCTTACCGTTAAAGAATTAAAGGCAGGACAATCAATAAATATGGAGCATGATATTAAGCTTCTGCCTGGGGATTACCAAGTAGCGGTTGAAGCAGATCACCCGGACCCAAATAACGTTTATTTCGAGCCTGATCGCAATAACAATGTAGCGGTCAAGCCTGTGCATGTTTACTCTCAAAAAGAAGTTTTTCTAATATCCGATCTCAACTGGAAAGAGGTATTGAAACTTGTACCTCTATCGACCTGGAGAGACCAGAATTGTCCAGGAGGTGTCTGCAAATACTCGGCCCTCATCTTCCATTTGGAGAACGACGATGCCTTTGATGCCGATTCCATAATTCGTTTCCTGCAGCAGTACAATCCACATAGGGTTAGCATTTTCGGCAACACCAGTGCCATACAAATACCAATTATGCCCATTCCTGGTGTTAATCCACAGACCCTGGAGAGCTTGCTAGTAGCCAAGAAATCCGCCGGTGCACAACTCCAGACTGCGCAAATCTCGAAATATGATCCTGGTAGCTATCTATACTTCTGGGCGAATATAGATAAAGTCGTAATATCCGAGGACGATTATGAGACCGGACTGATGGCTTCGGTCTTGGCTTCATATCTCAATGCTCCGCTGCTATTCGATGATGAGCAGCTGGATCCCAGCATTTTTGACAGCCGGGAGGTTTATGTGGTTGGCAAGATACAGCAGATTACTAAACAAGAGATAAGTAACAGGTCTAGACCGGTAAGTGAGAAAAATGAATATAGCTTAGAGGAATTGCAGAAGGCATATGCAATCTGGACAGGCACGAACAAAGTGATCCTGGTCAATCCTGCAGATCTAAGTATCGGGGCTAATAAAAATTTCAAGCCTGACAAGAGTCCAGAGATCAGCACCTTATATACCGGCCACTCTCTGGCAGCACCATTCCTGGCAGCAGCCAAGAACGAAGTGATCATCTCCACGATGGCCACTACTTACCTCGGGGTGGATTCTTATGTCGAAAACACCCTGGAGAAACTGAAGCTTCAAGGACCGCTGACATATCTCACCATAGTAGCCAATCCCAGGGCAATTCCCATGGCCAGGGAGAACCGAGATACATTTCCTGCTCTGTGGGGAGATAGGGTAGTGTTGGAGGAAATAGACCCATCAAAGATTGATTCTAAACCTTTGAAGCTTGTGGTGATCACCTTTGATACATCCAAAGGGAGCGTTAGTTCGCAAGATATCACTGGAATCAGTTCCTATCCGCTCTCTCCCGCAATCTACAAAGATACGGTCGTATGGCAGGATTATCGCCACGGAGACGCTGAGATCTATGTTTACAACTTATCAATAAAATCGGAGTCCAGGGTCACTTCCAACGCGAGCGCTCAGACTAATCCGGCTATTTTTGGAGATAAAATCGTCTGGCAAGATAACAGAAATAAGCACAAGTATAAGGATAAGGACGGAAAGGATAAGGAAACGCGACAGTGGGATATTTATATGTACGATCTCGCTCTAAAGAAAGAGACACGAATCACCACTGACACCCATGATCAGATAAATCCTGCTATTTTCGGAGATAAGATAGTCTGGCAGGACAAAAGAAATAATGACCAGTGGGATATCTACATGTATGACATCTCAACAAAAACCGAATCCATAATCACATCGGACACTTACGCCCAGATAAATCCTACAATTAGCGAAAAATATATCGCCTGGCAAGACAAAAGAAATAACAACCAGTGGGATATTTACATTTATGATTTAGTCGACCGCAAGGAGTTGAGGATCACCACAAATCCATGCGATCAGGTATTTCCCAGCATTTCTGAAAATAGAATTGTCTGGGATGACCGACGACAGGGAATCCCTCACGTGTTTATCTACGACCTATCATCAATGACCGAGACCCAGCTGGCTACCGGCGACAACAAGCAAATTCGTCCGATAATACATGGAGATCACATCATATGGTACAGCGAAGGCAAAACCAGCATCCCACCAGTGCATGTGGCGCCGCCTGCTGGATCTAGTGGGGGGCGTTGGCTAACTTATTTCTATGATATATCTAATGGCAAGAGCTTATTCCATCAAAACCTGCTCACTCATGAGTTCTCAACCTTCCGGCAGGAAGTGGATGGAAGATATTATGGAAGCTCCGTTAACTATGGTAAGCAGGACAGGGCAGTGGGGAGGATCTTCGGCGTTTCAACCTCCGATGTGTCGGCTTATATCGCAAGGGACTTATTCTTTGATGATATAAAACCCCAGAAAAAAGAGGCTCTGTTGATAGTGCGTGAGGACCACCAAAAAGAAACAAGCGGACATGAAACCGATGGCCTCACTCTTTATAATTATGCTACCAGCAACTACTGGATGGGCGACGTTCCCAAGCAGTTCGACGATGTGCATTTTTATGCCGGAGCGGATACCGGAGCAGAGCAGGCGCCAGCGGTTAACATGAATATTCCTGAAGTACAGGGTCTTTATGATGATTGCTATCTGATTCTCTATTCGGATCACGGAGGATCACAAGGATTCGGCAATGTGGTTAATAGCGGTGTACTTCGGACCAATGATGCCACTCTGCTTCCTTCGATTATCCTAGACATAGCCTGCGCCACCTGCACACCTACCTGGGGTTACGATCCCGAATGGGGGCCTCGCTCAGATGAAGGGGTAACCTTCTGCATGGAGAACATACGACGTGGAGCTATGGTCTATATGGGTGCAGTTGATTTGTCTTATTGGCATCGCATGTTCGATAATATCCTCAAAGGTGCTTTCGTGGATGGGAAAACCATCGGGGAGATCTATTTGGAAGCCAGAAACGAGGAATACACAAATTGTGCAGCCGGCCAACCTCCTTGGCCTTGTGGAGATACCTATTATGCTCTGATTGCAGACCCTACCTTTAAGCCCAGGTGGTGGTAAAAATGAAAAGCGCAGCTCTTTTATCGCTTATCACCTTAGCCTGGGTTTTTCTGGCCGGGACAAGCCAAGCAGTTGGCTTTTCGCTAGAAACTGCTCAGGTGAGCTATAAGCCAGCGGACACCATTCTGGTCACAGCAGAGCTCAACAATTACTTGGACTTCGGCATTGATGTGACTGTTAAGTCCACTATGACAACCCAAAACAAATCAAGTTCCGATCTACTGATTTCCAGTGAGATAACCCTAGGCCCACGAGAGCAAAAGAAAATCGATTTGTACCGGATAAACGTCACGGAAGACTTTCCCGCAGATCAATACCGTGTAGAAGCTAGGCTGATTTCAGATGGTGTTGTTGAAGAGGAGCAGGAGATTGATTTTCGGGTTGAGGACACGCTAAAAGAAATGGTATTGGGAGTTCACCTTTGCAAAGACAAGGAATGCGAATATGAGTCCACTGTTTTTACACAAGGGGATGATATTTACCTGGAATATGATTCTCCAATCGATAATCTAGAGCTTGCGGGAACGATATCTTATCCCAACGGGTCAAGACTAAACATCACTCTTCCATCTATGTTTTCGGCCGCCTGGGATGGGCCGTATGTTTTATGGTCGACTGCATCAACCCTAGGATATAAAAATAAAACTATTAAAGTAAATTTTGCAGTACTAAAACAAGAGCCTGAGATCATCACAAGAAATCTTTCCACAGGGGCGACATTTGATGTTACTGACCTTCAAATCTCGCCCTCGCAGGTTGCGGTGCAAGAACTGGTCAATGTATCGGCGAGGGTTACAAACACCGGCTCAGCTGAAGGAAGTTATAACCTTATGCTGAAAAAGAATGGCACAGTTGAAGCGACAAGAGAAGTGACCTTAAAACCAGGAATGAACGCATTGGCTAGCTTCAATTGCACTGCGGAATCGATAGGCTACAAACAGGTTGAGCTGGACGGATTGATTGGAGGGTTCAATGTTGTTGGAGAGCCTGCCAATGGATTCAAGGTGCTGCATGACCTTGAGTTTGGGCGCTATACGCTAAATGGTGTTGAACATCCCCTGCTTCTTGATCTTTATTTACCGGAGTTGAAAAGCGCCCATCCACCACCACTTCTTATATATATTCATGGCGGAGGCTGGATCGAAGGTAGCAAGGACGATTGTCCGGGAGCTGCCTTTGCCAGATCAGGCTACGCTGTGGCCTGCGTGGACTATCGTCTTGCAGCCTGCTGTGAAGGAGAGTGTAAAGCAAGGCTCACATTCCCGGCCCAGATCCAGGATATAAAAGCAGCAGTGCGCTGGCTGCGAGGATACGCTGATAAATATGGCTTTGATCCCGAGCGCTTTGGTGCTATTGGCGACTCATGCGGTGGTCACCTGGTAGCCCTGCTGGGAACCTCTCACAAAGCTGCCAATTTGGAAGGAGATCAGAATCCCGACATCTCCGATGCAGTTCAGGCAGTCTGTGACTGGTATGGTCCAGTAGACGTCACTAAGGCCCCTCCTGGGATATTATTTGAGGACTATCCCTGCCAGGTCGATCTGGAACATCTAACTGCTAGATATGGTGAAGAAGAGACACCTTATTTGTATTGGACCCTGGCCTGGGCGACGTTTCTGGGCGGTTCATTGACCGACCCAGATGTGAATGCAAAGGCGCTTCAAGCCACACCTTTAGCCTATATTGACCCGACAGATCCTCCATTCCTAGTCATTCATGGCGAAAACGACAGCATTGTTCCCATTGCCCAAAGCGAAATGCTGGTAACAGCACTGGAGAGGGCTGGAGTTGATGTCAAGTTCATTCGTCTACCTGGCGTTGGACACAGCTTTGCAGGCCCGATTGGTTCGTATCAGGAGGTTGATTCAAGATTTTTTGAACCATCGCTTGAGTTCTTCAATCTCCATCTTAAGTATAGTCAAGAACCTAAAGATTTGCGCTAACGATCCGCATGCAACGCCTCATCAACAGATCTGATTAGTATCAATCGTTGGGTGCTTGACTATAGACAAAAGCCATCTCTAATTAAGGTGGCATAAAACCTCAAAAAAAATAATCCTGGAATTCTTTTTTTACTCGTAAATTAGTGCGGGAGGTTCCGTCCCCTCTAAATTGCGATCGATTACTTATTTTCGAACTTTTGTTCCGTTCTAGGGCATAGTTATCTTATTTATATCCAAAACGAAGTAGCTCTGTAACAGAGGCGTGTGGCGAATGACAGAACCAACGGTTGAATCGGTATTTGGCATGAAAGCTGGTATTGTATGGGAAGCACTTAATCAGGATGGTCCGAGTACCATTACCGATCTTGTGAAAGCCACAAACCTTAAGCGCGAACATATCTACGGAGCTTTGGGCTGGCTGGGTCGTGAAAGCAAGATTTCTATGGAAAGGCGCGGAAGGGCAATAGTCTTCTCATTGCGACCATAAAAACGATCCAATAATCGCTCGGCGCATCAAGAGAAGATGCAGAATTGAAGTCTCAGCGCGCATGACGACTTCCAATTTCGCCAGTTCGAATAAATATTTTCAATATTAGTATAATATGTACAAAAAGATAAGCAATTTTGCCCGTTTGTACTATGTTCTGATAGCTATCCTATTATTTTGTGTCGGGTTAGTCCTGATGTTAGCATTTTTCCTGATAATTCCAATATTGTTTGCCCTGGCCGCCTGGGCATGGGCAGGAATTTTCCTTTACTTAGCTGCAATAGGAAGGCCTTATAGTGATTTTGCTGCAACACTGCAGTGGCATAAGCGCTTGAATCTGAAATAGAATAACGACGAAGCGATTTGCTTTATCAGCTAATATGATAATATGGGAGAGAGACAGCCATGTTAGTAGAAATCGAAATGAGATTGATTCAACTCGCGTAATGACGAAAACTTTTCTATTATCTCACTAAATATCTGATCAGCACTTTAAATAGCGATCACTTCAGCCCTTGACGAAAGAAAAAGCTTGCATAAAGAAACACGGCAGATTCATCAGCACCCAACTCCTCCTCGCTCCAGCTTATCACAGTGAATGATCAGCTTTCGGGGATTTTATAATCCTGTCTTCGAAGAAGGCGTTTCAAAAGTAACTTTGAAAGGTTGTGATAGGATTCCTTGGTTCTATCGTGTTTAGTTCAGTCGAATTCACCATAAAGACCGCCCAAGATAGGGAAAACATTATCAATTAATTGATGCAAAGAGGTTCATGTCCATAGGAGGTTGATTTGAATTGCGCAACAATGTTTTAACTGAGAAAGATCTGAATGTGGAGGAGAAAAAGGTCTTTGGCCGAATCATAGATATGTGGAGCCTGGGGAGTGAAGAAGATCCCTATGCCCAGAGTACCGAGTCTGAAATTATAAAATACTCCAAGAAGGACGGACTTTCCGAGGAACATATTTTGGAAATCCTTAAGAACCTAGAGGATTATAAACTGATCCATGTGGATGAGGTAAACGGCAAAACATATATTAAATATAATGTCGATGCGGATCATATTGTCAAAGAGCTTCAGAAAACTACATATGTAAATAGCAGAATAAAATTCATACCACATCATCATTGAGAAATAGTGTTAGAGTGACTCTTGATCTGGCCGACTCCGAGATTGATGCACGGTCTCGGGTCGCGCATATATCGTCATAAACACAACAAATTTAATTTATCATGCAGAAACCTGGGGATCCCCATTTTTGCGACGGAAAGATTTGCGTAAAGCCAAAGAAAGCACCCTCACGATATCAATGAGTTCGTCCCTGTTTCAATTTCAAAGATAAATATAATTCTCTTTATGCTTTTCCATAAAAGTTCTATAGGGTTTAAGTCGGGAGAGTATAGTGGAAGATAAATCATCCCGGCGCAGAATGTCTCTGGATCTGTCGGTCCTTCCCTTCATTCTTCCACCTTCCTTTTCAATTTCTATCTTTGTTTTCAGTCTGTCTTTCTATCTGTGATCTGTTTATATGTCAATCTGCGTGTCGATCTGCGCTTTTTGCAGCCTGCCGCTATAGTCGAAATAGACTGTTTTCAGCTCTGTAAACTCATCAATGGCAGTCGTGCCAGCTTCTCGCGTCCCATTGCCAGTGGCTTTGACTCCGCCGAAGGGCAGATGAATCTCTGCCCCAATAGTGGGGGCATTGACATAGGTGATGCCTGCCTCTATTCGTTCGATCGCCAGAAAAGCGTTTTTGATATCCTTTGTGTAAATTGAGGAAGACAATCCATAGGCCACTGAGTTGGCGATGTCGATAGCCTGGTCCAGGCTTTCGGCGCTTATCAATGAAAGAACTGGTCCGAATATCTCTTCCTGGGCTATCTTCATCTTCGCGGTCACATCCGTGAATATGGTAGGCTCAAAGAAATATCCTGGAAGGGGCTTGGTCGTGCTGCCGCCGAGGGCAAGTCTCGCTCCCTCATCTTTTCCAATCTGCACATATTTTTCCACTTTCTTAAGCTGCTGGCCATTGATGAGCGGCCCCATATCAACGCTCTCGTCCAGACCGCTGCCTATCTTCAGCTGCTTTGCTCTCTCTATCAGCTTTTTTTGAAATTCAGGCAACATTTTCTCATGCACTATGACGCGACTGGCAGCAGTACATCGCTGTCCGGTCGTCCCGAAGGCTCCCCAGAGCACCCCATCGACGGCCAGCTCCATATCTGCATCATCCATGACAATAATGGGATTCTTGCCCCCCATTTCAAGGGAGACCCTCTTCATGTCCTGGCTCGCTTCGCTTGATATCCACTTGCCGTTATCAAGAGACCCGGTGAAGGATATGGCTGCAATCTTCTTATTCCTGACCAGAGCGGCGCCCACCTTGCCTCCTTCGCCCGTTACCAAATTTATGACACCCTTGGGAACTCCCGCCTTGCTCAGGATTTTTACCAGCTCAATGGCGAGAAGCGGCGTATCGCTGGAGGGCTTGAGCACCAATGTGTTTCCAGATATCAGGGCCGGCATTATCTTCCATGCCGGGATGGCCATGGGAAAGTTAAAAGGCGTTATCAAGCCCACGACGCCTATGGGACGGCGGACCGTCATGCAGAATTTATCCGGAAGCTCTGAGGGAGTGGTCTCTCCAAGAAGCCTCCTTCCCTCACCTGCTGCATAGTATGCCATGTCGATGGCTTCCTGAACATCTCCCCTCGCTTCCGTGAGAATCTTCCCGTTCTCCACAGCCATGAGACGCGCTAGCTCCTCTTTTCGCTCTTCCAGCATTCGGGCGGCGCGAAAGAGTATTTTGCCTCTCTGGGGTGCAGGCGTTCTGCTCCAGGATTCAAATGCATCCTTTGCGCTGTCCACAGCGTTTAACACGTCTTCTAAAGAGGCCTTTTGCAGCACTCCGATTGTCTCAAGAGTTGCAGGATTAATATCTTCAAAAGTCTCACCAGTGCTCGAGTCCGCCCATTCGCCGTTTAAGAAAAGTTTATACTCTTGCATAGCAAAAACCTATATTATAATTGCAGGTAGCTACTATTTAGCGTCTCGCCCCAATGAATAAATGATGAAGGCAATGAACAACCAATCAGCTTTGAGGTAAAAATCATGCGCAAATCGAAATCCAAAACCTTCAGACAATTGCTTGAAAAACCAGGCCTAGTTCTGAGACCATGTGGTTATGATGCCCTTTCTGCACTTTTAATCGAGAAAGCAGGATTTAAGCTCATGGGCACATCAGGATACGCCATCTCTGCATCGGCAATTGGACAACCGGACCTGGGACTGATAAGCTTTGGAGAATTGCTGGAGAGAGCCAGAAATATAATTAATGCGGTTTCGATACCTGTCGACATTGATGCTGATACAGGCTACGGAAATGCCCTGAATGCCTACTGGACAGTTAAAAATTACATTTGGATCGATGCCGCGGGCATAAGAATTGAGGATCAGACCTGGCCCGAGCGCTGCGGCCACATGAGCGGCAAATCGATTATCTCTAAGGATGAGATGGTCTTGAAGATTGCAGCCCTGATCAGGGCGAGAGAGGAAGAAGACTCCGATCTGGTTATTGGAGCAAGAACAGATGCCAGAGCCATAGAAGGTTTCGACAAAACCATTGAGCGCGCTGTTGCTTATGCAAAAGCAGGTGCGGATTACGTTTATGTGGAGTGTCCGCAATCTCTGGAGGAAGTAAAACATCTTGTCAAGAAAATTGAAATACCTCTGGCATTTAACCTGATTCCTGGCGGCAAGACGCCAAAATTCTCCATCTCCGAGTTGGAAAGCATCGGCGTGAAGTATCTTTCTATTCCCATGGTCTGCCTCTATCCGGCCGTCAAAGCCATGCTAGATGCTTTGCAGGCATTGAAAAATGACGATCTTGATAAAGTTGGTGAGATTGGCATAAATTGGTCCGAATTTAACGAGCTTATTGGAGTAAGAAAGTGGAGGCAATTGGAGGGCGAATTTGGGCAAAGGAATTAGCAGTTCTGGGAGGGAGAGTGCGAAGCTCCGAGCAGTCAATCTTTGGGTCTGGAGCATGATAATCCCCAAAACTTATGCGGTTTTTAATCCATCCGTGAGAATCAACTTACATGGGTTGTGGATCTGTTGAGAAGGCACAAATTCTTATCCAGGAAGGCCAGGTAGCTAACATTTTGAATACGTCTCACAGGGATACACCAGCAAAAATATGCTTTCCTGAATGATCTAGCCGGAAATGCCAACCGTATATATTTTAATTCAAGGAGGCCTTTTACATCATGAACTTTCTCCTTGATAAATTATTCATAATCCCCTGCCATAAGCCTATTTTAAATCTAAAATATGATACCGAGGAAAATGTAGTTAAAATACCGGTTCATGATTATCCTGAGGATCTCTCATGAATGCTACTGATAGTCAGAACGACACCCAGAACCGCACCATCCTACAGACTATCGCCAGGCGAGCCATGCTTATGCGAGGGCTGCTGCCCGAATTTTCTCCCCAGGCCATAGCCGAGCTAGCCAAAATCAAAGCACCAGCAGAGAAAAGCAGCGACATGCAGGCTCGCGATTTGAGGGATCTGCTCTGGTGCTCTATTGACAATGACGACTCGGAGGACCTAGACCAGCTAAGCGTTGCTCAAGAGATGTCTGAGGGAAAGACGAAGATCCGCGTCGCTGTGGCGGATGTGGATGTGCTCATCAAGAAGGACTCCGCCATCGATCTGGATGCGCAGCACAACACCACATCAGTTTACACCGCAGCCCAGATATTCCCCATGCTGCCGCTCAGGCTCTCCACTAACCTAACCTCCCTGAATCTGAACGAGGACCGCCTGGCCCTGGTGGTGGAGATGGTGATCGGCCCGGATGGATCGCTCCTGGACTCAGATGTCTACCGGGCAGTCGTGCGCAATCATGCCAAGCTGGCTTACAATAGCGTGGCCGCTTGGCTGGAGGGGAATACGGACATGCTGCCAGCCATTGCTGCCATAGACGGGCTGGCCGAGAACCTGATCCTCCAGGACCGGGCCGCCCAGAAGATGAAGAGCCTTCGCCATGCACAGGGTGCACTCAGCCTGGAGACCATTGAGGCCAAGCCGGTGTTCGAGGGCGACAGAATCAGCGATCTGCAAAGTGAAGAGCAGAATCGTGCCAAGGAGATCATCGAGGACTTCATGATTGCCGCAAATGGTGTTACCGTACGTTATCTGGCCTCCCGAAATTTCCCCTCAATCCGTCGCGTGGTGCGCATTCCCAGAAGATGGGATCGAATCGTGGAGATTGCGGCAGGGCACGCTTTCAAGCTTCCCAAAAATCCCAATGCCAGAAAGCTGGAGATGTTTCTGACCATGATGAAAGAGGCCGACCCACTGCGCTTCCCGGATCTCTCTTTAGCTGTGATCAAGCTTTTGGGAAATGGCGAATACGTAGCGGAGCTGCCGGGAGATGAAGCTACAGGACACTTTGGCCTGGCTGTTAAGGATTATACTCATTCCACCGCACCCAATCGTCGCTACCCCGATCTGATCACGCAGCGCCTGCTCAAAGCCGCCATTGAAAAGAAACCTATCCCCTACAGCCTGGACGAGCTTGATTTTCTGGCCGAGAATTGCACGAAAAAAGAGGATGCTGCCACCAAAGTGGAGCGGCAGGTGGGCAAGTCTGCAGCAGCGCTTCTGCTCGAATCAAGAATTGGAGAGCGGTTTGAGTCCATGGTTACCGGCGCATCCGAGAAAGGCACCTGGGTCCGGCTATTGGATATTCCTGTGGAAGGGATGCTGAAGAGCGGATTTAAGGGCATTGACGTGGGAGATC
>Ga0307379_10007848_pt1 | contig 14440 bp, 22 predicted proteins | sample UN2MG_FD_202237 | JGI IMG/M metagenome (GOLD analysis project Ga0307379, IMG submission 202237) | Soil microbial communities from Risofladan, Vaasa, Finland - UN-2 | ecosystem: Environmental > Terrestrial > Soil > Coastal area > Acid sulfate soil | place: Finland: Risofladan, Vaasa | collected... | reverse complement strand
TCAATTTTTTTACAACACATTGTAGTTTCACAGTGATGTTGGCGGATTTTCACACGAGTTGGCGGACGGGATTTGGGTAATTTGGGTAAAATCAGGCTCTGGAGGGGGCGCAAGGTAAAAAATTTTCAGGAAAAATAAAAAAAAATCCAGCCTGTAAAAAATTTTTCTTTTTTCTCAAAAATCGGCAAAAGACGCTGGTTTTACGCCCGTTCAAACGCCGGTTAACGACCGTTTCGCTGCGTCAAAACAGTTGGTTATTGTGTAGTCCAACGGAACCAGCCCGCAATACGCCCTCCTAAAACAATAGAATCTGAAGCGACTAGCGCGCCGCGATTGATAGGATAACCACCGAACTGTGCATGGTTTTGAAAGCCCCATTTACGAACTCCTGTGGCGCCATCAAATTTTTCACAATCCCACGGCTCTTCCTTGACGTAGCTACTACCACCCACGGCTAGACAATCATCGTTCTGATCGGCGAGCACTTGGCACCAAAGCCCCCGCACGGTGAAGGATCGCACAGTAGTCCATACTTGCTGTATCTCCCATTCATCACCCGTCCAAACCTCTTTATATCGGCATATATTTACGCTGTCAGCAACTTGCAAAAACCATTCACCATCAGTGCGAAAGGTAAAGGATGATACATTCTCGCCGTGCCAGGTCCAGACTGTTGAGCCATCACTCGCAGCCAAGCGGCGCATCGTTACTGGACCGGCAACCGCTTCGTAGCCCGCCACGTATACGTCGCCCGTTGTCGGTGATATTTTTATGCACACAACCTTATCATTATAAAAGGGGACATACTTACCCCATTGCTGAACGCCGTCTGTATTATACTTCCAAACATTATTGCCATCAGCCGCTTTATTTGAGGCGCCCACGTATACATTGCCATCGGCATCGATGTCGAGGCACGTCAAGTCGGCGCCGGGGTCGGCACCCCACAGCTTTGCGCCGGCCGGGCTGATTTTCCATAGCCGGTGCGCGCCGCCGTCCTCATCAGGTGTGTACCCTATGTATCTCACATAAAGCATATATTCCAAACCATCAGTGCGATGTAATTTTCGCTGGTCCAGCAAAACAAGGCCGCGCCACCGGCCCACACCGGAATTAGCGTTGATATACAATTCGAACCGCTCATCCACCTGACTGAGAGGATGGCCTGTTGCCGATAGATCGCCGGGATAAACACTGGGCAGGGCATGTAAGGCGGCCCTAATCTCGAGAATAGATGCGCCAACGCCCAATTCAGCCGTCCATTCATTGTTGAACGCCAAACGATAAGTCCCACTGACAGCGCCGCCGATGCCGAGCCTGTAAATCGCCTGCTGCTGTGTGGTCCAGCCGGATTTGGAGCCACACGCAAACAGGTTGCCGCCTGCATCGCGGGCCAGCGCCGCCAGATCAGAGCCAACATCATAGGTCCAGAGTATGTTGCCCTGGAGGTCCATCTTGATAATTGTAGCTGTGCAGACCTCGGCCCATTTATCGGAGTGGGGGGGGAAATCATCCCATGAAGCCGAATGCTCCTGCTTACATTTATACCACGCGCCGTAAGGCTTGTAGCCCTCGGAGATATCGCCTTCCGGCACGTAAGCATAATCGTTGACGATATAAGTGCCGTGGTCGGGGTCCCAGGGCAGACCACCATCGGGCCGTAGGTAGGCGTCGTTTTGATTTTCGCCCCAGCCCCCAAGCCAATATTCGTACTTCACGGGCCCACGAGAATGCGGGATAGCCACATACAAATACTCGCCGGAGGCAAGGACCGAATTAACCTCCGCGCGCAGATTGTAAAACCACTTTGTCCTGGCGACGATTCGGCCGTTGACATTATCGTCGGTCAGGTCCTCAATAACCGGGACTATGGTTTTGTCGTTGTCCCCGTCATAATAGGGGGGATTATCCTGCTCAAGCCGGTATCTGCCTTCATGGTTGGCGCTCTCGGAGACATAGATCCATTCCCGCCACGCTTCGAAGGGAAAATCAGCGGCATGGTCGCCGGCGATTTCAAAGCAGTCATTATCAATATCGACACCTGTGATGGGATAGCCGGCGCCGTCATCGAACAGCGAATACAGGCACAGGCCGATTTGGACATCGGAACGAAATTGGTTTATGGATTGTGCATCCCCGACTGTGCGTACCAATATCTCCGCAGTTTCACCTGCATCGAGCATAGTGTGCGCAAGCTGCTTAGTCATCAGGGCCACTCCTTGCCTATCGCCATATTAAACGCACAGCGCCACGTCCCCGCGTCTTTGACGGCCGGAATCCAGTCGTTTATCCGGATTCGCGGGGCCGCTGTATCGAGGTTGCCGCCGCCGTGAATGTAAAAGTACACATTTACATCCGGCCCCTTGCCGTCGATTTTACAGATAAGATACGTGCGATTTTGCGGGTTTTCCTGGGCCTGTGCCCACTGAAACGCCCGGTAGCGGACCGCCCTGCCGGGCTGGATTATTTCGGGCCCGCTGAGGCGCTCGTTGCGGGCTTTCTCGTCGAAAAAAGCGACCTTGCGGTTGATTTGGTCACGGCCCATCGTCAGACCTCCTGCCAGCTCGCCTGCAGGCCGGTGATCGCCGCCGGCCCCTGCGAGTCGGCGGCCGCCGAGACAAAATTGGTGTTCTGCGTCTCGGCGCCACCGGCCGTGTAGGCCCGGACGCAGAATTTATACGTCTGGCCGTCGGTCAGCTCGTCGCTCGTCCAGCCAAACTCGCCGGTCCCGCCCAGGCCATACTCGACAGCGGCATCGGGCGTTTCGAAATCAAAGCCCGGTCCGGAATCCATGTAGATGTTAAAACCATCGGGCGATACCTGCTGACCGATGGGGCTGTATCGCCAGCGCAGCCGCAGTTTGGCGCCCGCCAGGGCCTCAATCCGCAGATTCAGCGGCCGGTTCGGGACCTGGGCCATCATCTCGCCCGCCGAATCAATCGCAACTATGCACGCGGGGCTCGAGGGCGACTCGAGGCCGCAGGCCGCCCTGCGGCGGCGGGTATAATGCCAGATAGTACCCGGCGGCAGGTCCTGGCTGGGGATTATAACCTGTGATGCGCCGGGCCTCATCGATGCAACCGGCTGCTCGTAATTGATGTCCCCATCCTGCCCACGATAAATACGGTCCATAATCGCAGGGGTAAAATAAGCGTGCGAAGGGGCGGGATAGCTGATGGCGGGATGCGGCTCGACGGTCGGGTCGCCGGTGGGTGTCAGGACAAATTCGCCCTTGCGGGCCTCGGAGCCCCTGATTAAGGGCCAGTAAGCTTTGAGAGCCTGAGTTTTAACGCGTAGCGGACTGCAGCCTCGGGCGAGCTGCATTATATCGGCGGCATTAAAATAGGCGCCCTGATAGACTGCCGCCTCCGCGATCTGATGAAGACCGGTCGTCGGGTTCAGCTTCGGATTAACGCCGATTCCCGTCGCGTTCAGCCCTGCAGGGTCGCTCTGCGTCGTTTGATTGTTGCCCTGATTCTCGCCGTCGAGCAAGACTGCACGAAATCCGTTGTGCTCAAATATCGCAAATACGTGATGCCATTTGTTGGTAGTGTATGCTATTGTCGTTTCTGCATAAGCCTCGCTACCCCCCACCACGCTGTATGCCCGTATCTTCGCCGCCCCTGCCACCGGTTTATATGTCTGAATAACCAAATTCATATTGTTCACGGTTGAATCTGCGATTGCCATTATCACGAGGCCGGAATAAGCAAGGGGACAACTAAACCAGCAGGTCAGGACGATGGGCAGCGTGGTCGCCGCCGCCGGCGCGGTAAAATAAACATCCATCGCACAATAACGCGCCATTATTATGTTTCCTTCAACTCCACGAATAAAAGCTCGGCGTCGCCGGCGGCATCGTCGCTTGCCGCGTCACGGGTAATCTTCAGCCGGAAGCCTTCGCCGGCTGCGATGCTGTCCATTTCGGCACCGTCGGCAAAAGCAATACTGAGCACATCTACCAGGCCGCTCTCTGCCGGAACCGTAGTATCATTAACGCTTTTTGCCGCCGCAAAACCGTCGCTGTCGATATTCTGCTGCTGGTCGCCGATGCGTTCGAAGGCCGCGTCCCAATCCACAGTGCCGGATGTTGCGCTGGTCATCGCGTAATGAAGGTAAACAGTAACCCCGCCCCCGGCATAACTGCGAGGCATAATGCCGCTAAAAACGGCAGATTCGTTGCTTGTCTCGTCAAAATCGAGCACCGGGTGCTGGTTGCGGATATCTATCGTTGCACAAGCTGACGCCGGCGGCTCATTGTGCAGGGCCGTAAAGATAAGCAGTGTGTCGCCGCTTGCCATTTCGCAGCTCCTTTCTTACGCGTCATCCTCGGTTCCGTAGACGTCCATCGTGCACGTGCACGCGGCGCCCGCCGCTGTGGTGACGTCGGCGACAATATTCAGGCCGGCCGCGTACTCGACGATCGCCGGCGGCGTCGCATTCGGCACCGGCTGGAGTTTTCCCGCCTTGCCCGCCGCCGAGAGGTTGGAGAGCGTCTGGGCGCCGACAAAGTCGGTCTTGGCGGCGCTCTGGCCGATCGTAAGAACGGTACTGCCGGCGCTGGCGGAAAGCTCGCGAATCTTGACGTGGTCGAGGACGCTTTTTTTACCCGTCGGCACGGTATAGAGCGTCGTGGCTGCGACCGCATTCAGATCGACGCCGGTCTTGCTGGCCAGCAGCGCGACGGCCTTTTCTTTTAGACTTGCCATAGATACTCCTTTTTTATACGGTTACTACGTTATTGTCATAACAGACTACTTCGTTGTCAAAGCAAACCACCTTGTCGAAGAAGGTGACATCGTTTCGGTATTCGAAAAACGCCCGCCCGCGAAGGTCCCGGACGGCGGTGATCACGCCATCCGAGTCGACATCTATCTCCGCCAGCTTGATATGCTCGGTGGTGGGCCAGCCGTCCCCGTCGACGCCCGAGCTGATGGTATTATCAGGCTCGAGCCAGATGTAGGTCGTGTCGTTATCGGTCGGGTCGACCGCGTCGCCGGGCGCGTAGGTCTTTACCTCGCCCGCGAACAGATAGCTGCCGCCCCGCACGTTAAAGGTGGTCGGGGACGGGCAATATGCGCCCAGCGCCCCGGCCCAGTCGACGGCGTTAAGCAGGCCCCAGGTGCTCTGCTTGTATTCGCCGGTAAAGTTGGCCGTCCCGAGAGGTATAAGCTCTATCCCGCGATCGGCCAAATAATCGTCGATATTCGCCTCAGGCGGATATCCACCTGTCATTGCCATTTACATCGCTCCTTTCTGCGGCCCCGCAATCAATTCGGCGATCCGCCGCGATAAATCCATCCATTCGCCGCGAAGCTCGGCCTGGCGTTCGGGGCCGGTTTCTGCGAGCCAGGCCCTGCGGACCTGCTCTCGGCAGCACCGCAGCTCCGGCAGCGTCGCCTCTGCGGCGTCCCTGGCGGCCCGTTGTTTAAGCTCGGCGGCCGCTTCTTTTTCAGCCCTGGCCGGCTCGCAACCACCGTCAAATTGCCTGATCGCCGCCCGCTCACCAAGCTCGTAACCATCGGTCGCCTCATCAGCCATTACGTGCGCACCAGGTCAAGATTGCTGATTACCACGCGCATCTGCAGCCTGCGAGCGAGGATACCGAGCTGATAGAGCGATATCTCGCTCCTAAAGTCCGCCGGCCAGTTGGCGGGCAGGTCGAAGCCGAGCCTCAGCGCCGCGTAGTCGCCATAACCGAGCTTATGCATCATCGCGTCGATTTGCTCGGCAAGGCGCATTCGGTCCGAGGGGCCCATCTCGATAGTAACTATCTCCGTATGTACCATTGGTTTGGTTCCCAGTCCTTTCTTGCCCCGCATCGCCGGCATTTTCGGAAGCCATAAGATAAAAGTCTCGGGTACGCGTTCCAAAGGCCCCACTTGTGCCGGCCGAGCCGGCATAAAATTTTCCCGATCAAACTACCCATCACGCCGATATCCTTTGGACAATTCTTTCAAAACGCAAACCGTTGCACTTAGGGCAGATGCCCTTCGGCTCGCCGGCAAACTCAAAGCCACAGCCGATGCACTCCCACCAGCTCACCAGGCGGCCCCGCGACTCCTCGAGCTGCCGCCTGCCCTCCTCGAGCTGCCGCCTGCCCTCCTCGAGCCTCTTTTTGTCCTCCGCCTCTTTCGCCAGCCGGCGGCGCTCCTGCTCCGCTTCCTTAGCTATTTCTCGCTGTTGTAGCTCCTCGGTCTTGAGCCGCCGGGCTTTTTCTTTCCGCCACCGGGCCCACCTTTTCCGATTCATCTCAACGCAGTTCGCCCTCATCCGTTTGACGATAGAGGGGTCCCTCTTTTGCTGCAGCATTATATGCCCCTTCCGGTCCACCATCACCAGGTTCCGCAGCGAATCGTTGAGCGCGTCCCCATCCTTATGGACTATCAGGCAGCCGGCGGGAACCGGCCCGTGCACCCGTTGCCAGATGTACCAGGCGTAGGGAATCCAGTCGCCCCATCGCCGATTGTCGGCGACCTTGATAAAGGTGCGCGGCCCGCAGCATTTGTGTTTGCGAATGGCGATCGTGCCGACCGGCTTTAGGTTGGTTGCCACCCGGCCTTTTTTAAATTCCGTGCGCGGCGACAGGTGCATACCCCTGACGCCTTTGTTCCAGGGCACAAGGCCCTTTTTAAACTGGCCTTTTTTCGTATATTCGCGGCGTCTTGCCCTCTCGAATTGTACCCACTGCTCGTTGGTGAGCCTGCCCTCCATCGCCCGTCGCAGCGCCGAATAAGCGCACCGATACCGGCGCATAGTCCCGGTAATGGTCGCCCGGCCAGCTGCCAGCCTTTCGGCGATCCCGGCCGCATCGGCCATTACTTTGTCTCTATTTCCACGATAACTACCCATGTTCAGCAACCCGTTTTGCCCGCCTCGATTCCCGCCAGGCCAATTATGCAGACAACCGCGATATCGGCCAGCTCATCGCTGAATGTATCCAGCGACGTCATGTCGAGTGATTGCTCGAGCTCCCATAACTCCCTGACCACGCTTCCTAATATCTCATTCCGGGAGACAAAGGCCCCGGGGCCCTTGTTATTAAGTTCGTATGCCACCTCTTTTTGCAGCTTGAAAATCGCCCGCTTTATGTCATCATCCGTAAGCTGCGCTCTGTTGACCGGCTCTGCCATTATCGCGCCTCCATAGTTGCGCACCCGGCGCGGGTGCGCATATCGAATAAATGTCCCTGGCCGCCAGCCAGCCTTTTTTTTCTGCCCGAGGTCTCGGCCAGGATTTGTTTGGCGTCTATCTGCCGCCCGTCGTTATACGCCCGCCATAATCGCTCATCGCGCGTCAGCCAGTAGCCTGCCTGCCGGGTCGCGATGACCCACGAGCCGCCGCTTCGAAGCATCTCGACGATCGCCCGCACCCGCCGGCGCTGCGTCTCCCGGCTGCCGGATAAACCGAGCCTGGCCGCCATCGCCGCCGCCGTCACCGGCGCGACCGACTGCTCGAGGATTCGCAGGCACCTTGCCGCCTCGCTGGTTGTTGGTAACGTCTGGCTCATTTGATACCCGACTGCTTGTCCGCAATTACCCGGCAGCGGCGACACTGGCTGCTGTCCGGCAGCGACAGGAAGCTCAAAAGCGTCGCCAGCGGGTCATCCAGTGGCGTGACGCGGACCTTCGCGCCGCAGGCGGCCCTGCCTTTTTTAGACAAATGGTATAGTTTATTGGACATAATCGACCGCTTTCGGCAAATCTGGCTCGACGAAAAACACGTCCTTGCTCTCGCGGCGCGCCGAGATATCCGCCAGCTCCTGGTCCGTCAGTTTCGCCAGGGCCTCTTTATCAACTGTTTCCTTTGTGTGGATATACGCCTTCGCTTTTGCCGCCGGGAAAAGAGCCTTAATCAATTCGAGCGTGTTTTTCTTGATAATTGTCACGGTGCTTTTTCGCCAGCCGAGCAGGCCAAAATTCAGCTTGCGGCTTTTCTGGCCGGCAAAATCGTCCTTGCGCGCGGCGGCAAAGGCCTCGAGGCTTCGGTGATGCAGCTCGATCGCCGACTGCAGGGGCTTGACGCTCTCAACCAGCTCCGCCTTGGCCTCGTCGATAGCGTCCTTGGCCGAGGCCTCCGCCTGGTTAATCTTTAATTGCAGGTCGCCGATGGACCGGATATGCTCATCGGCCTTGTCCCAGGTTTCGATTGAGATGATCGCCGGCTCTTTAGACTTGACTCTTTTGGCCATCCGTAGCTCCTGCAAACTCATCCTGAATCTCTTTTACGTTTGAATACTGTTTGCCCACCTTGCGACCGAGGATCGCCTTTAGGCCCTCGATGATATCGCAGGCCTGCGCAGACGAGAGGGAGAACTGGTCGTTTTGTGCGCCTTTTGTCATCGCGCCAATGAATCCCGCCAGGTGCAAATCGGCCCAGCCGAGATCTCCGGCCAGATATTGTATGGCCTTTGTTTGAGCGATGCTGCATCTGATCTGCTGCTGCTCTGCGCGCTTGCGATAAAAATCCTCCGGCTTTCCCGGACGGCGAAATCCGAGCGACTCGCAGATCGCCAGAAGGTCGTCGAGCTGCAGATTATTAAGCTGCCTGCAGCTTTTTACCGGCCTGCCCGAGGGCTGCCTGTACTGCGACAGTAGAAAGCGGTATCTGCCCTCGAAGCCCTTGCCTCGCAGGCCCGCCGCCCGCACCGCCGTCTGAACGAGTTTTATCTGGTTTTTGTTAAGCATCCCAAATTATCTCACCGCGCTTTAAATACTCTCCAAACGCCCGCTCCACCTCGATCCACTCTTGCAAATCCTCCGCCGTCCATTTTTCCTTAATCATCCACCACATGGTCTCGGTCAGTTCTATCAGCCCGCCGCAGCCGAGGCAGCGGCAAAGCTGCCATACCTCCGCCAGGCCAATGAGCGAAAGGTGCGTCGCCAGCCCCCGCAGCGTCCTGCACGCCGGGACGCTCAGGTGCCACATAATTCTCTCCTGCGCTCCTTCAGTCATATACAGCCCCTTCGGTTATTATAATCGCACCGCCTCTCACATAAATGCCTTTAACGACCCTCTTTTTTCCCAATCGGCCACAGTCGATAAGAATCTCCGGTCTGGGCCCTGCTTCGATCTTATTTTTGGCTTCCTGCATCGCCGCGTCGAATTGCTCTATGGTTTCGATCATTTTTAGCCCGCCTTCGCGGCGGCCTCCTGCTCATGCTCGATTGTCCCGGCAATATCCGCCCTGCCGATGGGCAGCCAGACGCGCACCGGCAGCCGCAGCTCGTCAATCGCCGCAACGATAGTCGCCGCATCGATGCTGCGGCGCTGCTGGACCTCGGCGGCCATGTGGCAGGCTGCGATGATGTGTCCGCAGGTCCGCAACCGCCCGCTCCTGGGCGTCCTGCTGATTTTACACAGCGCCTTAACCGCATCCGTTGTCAGCCTTATGCCGCCGTACTCATAAAGGCGGCGGATATCCTCGGCCGTGTACAAGCCGCCATCCGTCTCGCCGGCGACCTGGTCGAGGTCGAGGATACACATCAAACGGGAGGTGAACTGGTCCAGTGACTCGCAGCCCCGCTTGGTGGTGGGCTGCATGACCGTATTAAGCAGGTCCCGGTTGCCCGCCAGAATCAGGGGGCATCGGGACTTTATGACGAGGATTTGGCGGAGCAGATTCAGCTCGCGCACCGACAGCAGCGAGGCCTCGTCGAGCATGATAATTATGTGGCGGTTCTGCAGGTTGTCTATCAGTCGCCGGGTAACTGAGGCCCGCGAGCCGCTGGCGTCGAGGCCGAGCTTTTTGGCGAGCTCGGCGAATATCAGCGTCGACGTCATCGCGTCATCGAGCTCGACGTACACGGTGTTGCGGTTAGTCTCGCCATAGGCCCGCAGGCAGTGGCTCTTGCCGTGGCCGCCGTCGCCGATAATGATCCCTATCTTGCCCTCCTGCTCGGTGCTGAAGGCGTCCGTTTCCGCGATGACCGTAAAGATGCGCTTGGCGACGGCGGTCCTGACGAACTCCTCCGTGTGCGGTGTCCTTTCCCGCCGCGCGACGGACTCCATGATGTCGTGCAGCTTCGCGGCCAGGCCCTTGCAGTCGCCCTTATAATCGCCTTTAAGAAACAGGCTCATGGTCGAGCGGCTGACGCCCGCCATCTGGGCGATCTTCTTTAGCGACCAGCCCTTCTCGCCGATGAGGCCCCTGAGCCGTAGCGTCACGTCGAGTACCCTCTGCTGCGTCATCTTGTCTGGAGTCCTTTCCTCTATTAATCGAGCATCCTGCTCCAAACCTCGCTGGATGCCGTTTTTATCCATTTTTGAATAGTCCAAGCTCCACGCGAGCCGCAGGTTTTTTGAGCGACTCAAAATCCAGGTTCAAAACAGTTGTTGTCCCCTCGGCCCCGGCCGCCTTGCGGACCGCCCGGACAGTCTCGCGGCGGCGGTGCTCGGCCACCTGCGAATCGAGCGGCGTCCTTACCGGCCGCAGCGTCGCCGGCCGTTCGGCCGGCCTCTGTTTGCCGGCGCAGTCGGCCATTGCCGCCAGGGTCAGGCTCGGCAGGTCCATGGCGGCGGTCAGTCGTGTATCGACGTAGCTTTTTGCGATCCGCACCGCGCGGGCCTTGGCGTGCATCGCGTCCCGCAGGCTCTGCTCGTCGACCGCCCGGCCGTAGGCGATGAGGCGGTTCTGCTCGGCTATCGTAATCAGGCGCAGCGTCGCCGCGTCATAGATATAGACCTGCCGCAAATCATCCGGGTCGTAGGCGACGCGGACGAGCTGGCCGAAGCGGCTAAGTAGCTCGGCGTCGTACTGCCCGTACCACATCCCCTTAAACCGCACGCCGTTCTTGCCAACCTTTAATTGGCCCGACCACACCCTCATCAATAAATCGAGCACGCCATCGGCCAGGACCCGCCGCGAGCTTCGCTCGTTAAAGACCTCGGCGGGCGTCCTGCCGGCCATGCCCCGGCCGCTGTGGGCGGTGTTGTTATAGACCTCGATGTGCCGGCCGACCAGCTCGGCGAATGCCGCAAGGTCATAGGCCTCGGCGACCGCCTTTTCGGTCTTGAGGTAATCCGCCAGGTCCTCCGGCCTGCGGCCCGTGTCTTTGCCGCAATACGTTGGTATCGTTTTTGTGAGCTGGCAGTCGAGGGTGTCGAAAAACCGCTCGACGGGTTTGCTTTGCGGGTGATATTTAATCGAGAAAGTGACCGCGACGCCCAGCATTGCGTAAATGCCCGCCAGCATTTGCTCGTCGATGTACCCGGCGGCGAGCAGCCGTCGCCGGGCCTTGGTCGTGCCCGTCCACATCTCGCTGTCATAGTCGCGGCCGTTATCTATCTTGGCCCCTTCAGGCGGGCCGTATTTCTCCAGGCCCCGCTTCATCGCCAAAAGAATCGTCGTTTGATTCGGCGCCGGGCAGATGTGCCAGCCGACTATCATGCGGCTGCGCATATCCTGCCAGGCCGTCAGCCAGGGCCGAATCCAGCGGCCCCGGTCGTGTATCCAGCAATTAAAGACCGAGTGGTCGCCGACCCACGCAGCGCCGGCCTCGATACTGTCGGGGTCAGTCTCGACGTATGGCGCGCATCTTGCCTCGTACGCCCCCAGCCCCTCGCGCAGCAGGACCCGGACGGGCACGGGTATATTCTGGTCGATGAGCCGGTACATTTTCGCCAGCGTCGGTATTCGCCAGCCCTTCTGCTCGGATTTATTGACGTAGCTGACATTCTGCCAGCACAATTTCACCGAGAGTTGCCGCTGGTCGAGCCACATCGACTTAAAGAGCTCCCAGGCCTCCGGGCTTATCGCCTCTTTTTCCCGGCCGTTTGCCAGACGCCCGTCGATAAGCCCCGTTGCGCCTGCGCGGCGGTAGTCCGCCAGCCACCGCTCGAGGCTGCGGGCGCCGATGCCCGCCTGCCTTGCGAAGGCCGCCAGTGACTCGCTGCGATTCACCCCTCGGTCGATCGCCGCCGCCGCAAATTCGTTAAATCGCTCTATCAGACCCGCGCGGCGGAGCGCCTTTTCGCGGGCCGCAGCCGGGAGCTCCGCGAGCTGCTGCGAGTCCGCCGGCGTGCATATCCCCGCCGCCGCCGCCAGCTTCGGATGCGCCGTCGCCGGTATCAGCCAGCGGCCGTTAGCCTTTTTGGCCCCGGCCATTTTGCCGGCCTCGCACAGGCCGTTGATGTGTCTCCGCCTTACGCCGATTATCTTCGCCGCCTCTTTGCTCGTATACTCTTTCATTGCAAAGCAGCTTCCAAAGCCATTTTAATTAAATGATAAGGACTTAAAGCCCGCCTGAAACCCCGGACCTTTCCCCTCTTGTACACCCCTTTTTTGCCGTAATATTTCCCGCTGTGCGCAAGTGCCACATCGTAGTTGCCCTGCTCATCCGAGCCGGTGCCGTCGTTACTGATGACCACCAGTCCGAGCGGCCGGGCCTTTTCCGGGTCGCCTCCTGGATGCAGCTCAATCTTAACAACTACCATTTGCCCTCGCCTTCAGCTCGAACGCCTGGTCGAAATCGCCGCCCGGCCCGATGATTACCGGCGCCGGTTCCGGCATCTCGTTGACTATCACCCAATCCCCCGTCGCCACCGGCTCACAGTTCTTATCGACCTGTTTATATGGCCGATATTTATGCACTCGCCACGCCGCCCCGGCGGCGACAAACTCATAAACCTCGAAACCGGCATCGCATTTCATGCACCAGCCGAAGAATCTGCGCAGCCATCGGCGATAGCGGTCCTCGCCAACCGTCATTATCACATAGGCGCAAAGCTCTCCCCGGCATGTGGGGCACTCGGGCTCGCTCCTCGTCATTTTTTCTTCAAAGGTCATCCGTCAGCTCACTTTCCGCTTCGCTTCGAACGCCTCGAAGCGCCAGATGTTCGGGTAAAAGATCCGCTCATTGCCGTCGCTGTCGACGGCCTCGACTATGCCGCTGGTGACGCGCAGGGCGACGCAGGGACACGCCCTGGCCCGCACGCCCCGGCGCTTATCGAAGGCGTTAAACCACATTCTTTTTTTAGGGATGAATATCGCCATCTTTAAAAGTTGGGCGGGCGGTCCAGACCGTGGCGACTGCCGCCCGCCCATTTCCCAACTAAACTTTTTAAAAAAGTTTTTATCGTGCTCGGCCCCGCATCGGGCGGGCCGCCATATTCGGTCCGGCTGCAAGGCGGTGTAGGGAGGAGAGAGGAGATGCAGCCGGCCGTTGAAAGGGAGAAAAAATGGGTATCGCCTGCCGCGCTGTGGCGCCGGCACGGCGGGTCTGCGGCCCCGGTGGGCCGGTTACAGTCGGGACCGGCTGTGATCCAATCGCAGCCGGTCCTTCTCGTTGCAGCGCGCTCGTTTGGGATTACCAGCGGGGCCGGCGCGCGTCCATCGCCCGCCGGTCCACCTCCCTGTTCGTGCCGCTGCGGCGCCGGGGCGTCCGTGCCGTCCACCGGCGCCATACCCGCACATCTACATGGCATATCGCATCCGGCCGGGCAAGCCGGATAACCTTCAAATACGGGGCCGCGCGTCATACCCGCCGCGCAGCCCCGACAAGCGGAGAAAACTGCAAAAAAGCCGGACTGCGGATTGTCAGCCCGGCCTCGGAGGAGGGTGATGAAAATAACGAATGATAATACGATTATGGCAGCCCGCAGCGGGCCATGCCCGAACACCGCCGCAGGCCGTTTAAGGAGAAACCCTATGAGAGCTTTTATCTCAGGCCTTGCCCTTGACATCTAAACCGCCGCCTGTTATAATATTTGCCTTGATATCCATTTCCTATATCCTGCCGGGATGGACCCCGTTAAATTTCAAGCCGGCAGGCCCTCATTGCCTGCCGGGGTTAATAAAGCCTCAGCCAGCACGCGCTGACTGAGTAATTGCTTCTGATATATTGATACCCGCTTGGCTGATGACCTCGTCGAGCTTCTCGTGGAGCAGTTTTCTGGCCACGCCGGTCGGGTCATCGTAGTAGTAAGGGGCGACTGCGTTGAGCTTTTGTATGAGCAGTTTATCGACCTTGCGATGCGAGCTAAAATGTATTATCTCAGCCATATCTTTACTGCCTTTCTGCGCCTTGCAATCTATATATCCCTTCGGCAAAAGTCAATACGTTTCTTTACGCTTTTTTACGCAAGCGTATGTAACCCCTGTCCCAATAAATACTTGTATGCTTAAAAATTTTTTTTATAATCTCGTTTTATGGCTACACGCTCAGAACAATTGCTAACTGAAGCAGCTTCACAGGCCGCAACTCGCCTCAAAGAAATGGGTTGGCGTCAGAAGGACTACCTCTCCGCAGGAGTGATAGCTCTCGCACACGCCGACGAGCCGCACAAGGCTTATTACAAGGCCTTAGCTGTCGGCGCCGGGTCACGGAAAATTGAGGAGATTAAGGTGTTGTTTAACTCCATGATCCCAGAGGAGAAGACTCAAGTCCTCGAGGCCTTGATGGAGGACGCGACGACTGCAGATATTCTTGCTCGCTCGAAA
>Ga0307379_10007847_pt1 | contig 14440 bp, 8 predicted proteins | sample UN2MG_FD_202237 | JGI IMG/M metagenome (GOLD analysis project Ga0307379, IMG submission 202237) | Soil microbial communities from Risofladan, Vaasa, Finland - UN-2 | ecosystem: Environmental > Terrestrial > Soil > Coastal area > Acid sulfate soil | place: Finland: Risofladan, Vaasa | collected... | reverse complement strand
TGTCGCCCGACCAGAGCCTCGAACTCATCTGCATCAATATTTGCTGGCTGGATTTGTCGCAGATAACTGGCCATTTCTTCCGATCGCCAACCTTCGATAAACCGTAACTCAATCTCTTCGGGCCGTGCGTCAGTTAAGAGGGTCGCCAAATAGGAGAGCGAGATATGTGGCTCAATCGTAAAAGTGCCCGCCTCCAACCCACTGTCTAAGCCATAATAACGGACATAACGACGAAACAGCTCTGAATCAGATAATATGCCTGCATTAACCAGATTGGAGGCTATCTGTTCTGCATTTTCACCAGTTTCAATAGTAAATACAAATGGTTCTTCGCCAGAGCCTAATGGTGAGTCTAATTCATGTCTGTTCTTGGCCAAATAGGCTCGCAAATATAGGTTTTCAATGGGGTTTAGGGAGGCTGAAGCGCTCCCTGGCGGAGTAATGCGAGTAAGTTGGGTATCTTGCCAGCGAAAGAAAAGCAATAGAGATGCCACCAGGCAGAAAAGCAAAACAACAAAAAACACCGCTATTCGGATAACCCAGGTAACTATCCCTGGTTTATCAACCTCTTTAGATTGTTCAACCGAGCGCCTTGCCATCGTACTTCCTAGATTACATCATCGCAACTGAGCAATGATCAGTTGTCTTATCGATTTCCATAACGGGACCCAATTCTTCGAATTATTCAAAGATACTTTAGAGATGGTTAAGTGAGTCCATGTATGATTGCAGGATTATAGCGGCGGCAACAGCATCAACGTGTTGCCTTTTTCGACGGCCGCCGACTCTTCGTTCTTGCAAGCTCTTGATAGCATCCACCGACGAGAAGCTTTCGTCCCATAACTCGACTCTTATGTGGCATTGGAGTTCCAAATCTTGGGCATAACTTCGAGCCCAAGCGGCTTTAGATCCCTCTTCCCCAGATGACAAAGTGGGCAATCCAACAATCACCAATTGCACACCATGTTCCTCTATTATCTGACTAATCTTTGTGAAATCGGCCGAACGGGATGTTCGCTTGATAATTGCATATGAACGGGCAATTGTCCATGTTTCATCACTCAGAGCGACGCCGATTCTCTTTTCACCCAGGTCGAGTGCTAAAACCCGATTCGCTGGCTTACTTGTAACATTATTGTTCATCTTACGTGTTTTCACTACAGACGATCCTATCTCAGGAGTCGGTTTTTAGCACAGCTTCATTGTTTCTACACCTACGACTAACCGACTGGACCTATACAGATATGACAAGCAAGCTGAGGAAATAGGGATAGGCGCCTTGAATGATCGCGAATGATTAACGCAATTTAAGAAAACGAGAAAGCCTTTACAACGGCTCCGATGATTGATATCTGAGGAGCCATTAATGATACTTTGTTGGGGAAGGTCCCTTAATGGCCATTCTCAATTACGGTCTGCATCCGGACTGGTAAGAATGGTAAGCGGCCGAACCAATTGGGCCAGACCTGAACCGATGGATAATCCTGCAAGGGTAGATTTTCAAACAGATATGTGACAGCGACACCTGATTTCTGGCCAGCAATTTCGTCGAGGATTTCATCCGTGACCAGGCTGGCAGCCGTCATTCCCTCACCATACATTTCAAAGGTAACCCGCCCTTGATCATCAACCCTTTCAACTTCGCCGCTTTCGAAAAGAAGTGTCCCCGGAATCAGCTCATACCCTGGCTCAACGCCGCCAGCCAGTTCATCATAAACAAGTCCGATCGCCTTTGTCTCATCAACAACCGTAGCCTGTAGCTCTGCTCTAATATCCAGGATAAGCGTATCAGTCTGTTCATTCACAAAATTAGAGTATGTCTCCTGAATAATGTTAACAACCCTTAATGAGTCACGAGCGAGAAATTCGTTTTCAGTCAGCTGATTTTCCATATCGGCCAGGGCTCTTACTTGGAGTTGCTGCATTACGTGGGATCTAAGCCGCTCCATATCCGACTCCGTTACGGCATTTTCTAGCCGGCTGCCGCCTCCCTCCGTTGCCTCCATATTTCGCACCTCCAATCGCAAGGCCAGCGGACCTTCGATTCGATTAATCCGGTTACGACCTACGTTGCCATCGGCACCAGGTTGAATAGCAACCACTTCAACTTCAGCTGTCCCGCCTATAAGACCAGGCACTTCCACTGCGTTCATCGTTTGAAATACCGTGTTCTCACCAGCCGATGTGCTAACCCGAGTGCCTGCTGGGACCGTAACCGGTTGATCAAGCTGGTTCACTATCACTACCTTGCCTTTGGCTGGTGCATCGTCAACCTCGATAGCCCCGGTCGTATCGACCTCAGCCTGCCATTCTTGGATTGACCTTAATAACCGACCAGCAACCGCCGCATCACCGTTTTCGACAGATTCTAAGGCGGGATCGGCAACTATTTGCCTCCGCACTTGCAGCGGCTTGACTTGCGGTTTTAAAGTAATCGTCGCCCCGGGTATGATATAAACAGCCGCTAAAAATAGTACTGCAAGTGTAAACAGATAGAATAACAATGCCAGGTAACGAGTCGTCCACTTTTGCCACAAAGGCTTTTCGCGTTTGCGTCTGGCTATTTCCCTATTATCGGCCTCATCCAACCTAGTAGGTTTTCCGAATGACTGCCGCCGATGGCGGGCCTGCCGCCACCCCCGCCTGTTATTTCTGGCCGATCGTAAGGAACCGAATGTTGGAACACCCAAAGCCTTAGCCTGACCAACAATCCGATGATCAGTCGTTACAAGGCCAACCTGGAGCTGAAAGGCGTCGGCCTGCCGTTGAAGTAATGCCAGATCCAGATAATTTGTGAGCACATTGCCCTTTACCGGTAGAACGAGGACCACCTGGGACTCCTTGACCCAATCTAGCCGGTCCCGAATGGAAGCGCTATCATCGTCTTCTTCAAGGTAAATAACCTGGATGCCCACCGTCTTGCGCCTGGTATTCAACAAAAAACCTATTTTGATAATGAAGCGGTAATGAGCTCAGGGACTGCCGCTAATGCTTGAGGGAGTTTTCCAGGCTCTTTTCCACCTGCCTGGGCTAAGGTCGGTCGCCCACCACCGCCCCCACCGACCATTTTCGCAACCTTGCCAACGATGTCACCAGCTTCGATTCCACGGGGTACTAGCTCTTCTGCCACAGCAACTATTAGGATAACCCGACTATCGAGTACGGCTGCCAGGACCGCCACGCCATTATCAACTCTGTCGCGAAACCAGTCAGCCATTTCCCGAAGAGTATTCATATCGCTAACCTCGACTTGAGCAACCAAGAGGGGAATTCCATCAACTTCTTGCATCCGCTCCAGAAGTTCAGCAAATTGACCTTTTGCTTTTTCCTGGCGAAGCTGAACAACCTCTTTCTGCAATTGACGATTCCCGTTTAACAATGCGTCCAATCGCGTATCAATCTCTGTGACAGGCGAACCCAATTTTCGGGCTAGCTCGGCCAGCATGCCGATTCTCTCGTGTACCAGCGCATAGGCGCCACGGCCGGTCACTGCTTCAACCCGCCTTAGTCCGGCACCCACAGCCTCTTCAGTCACGAACTGGAATAGGCCTATATCGCCAGTCGCCTGAACATGTAGGCCACCGCACAGCTCAAAACTATATCGGTTGTTTTCATCTCCGATTTGGATAGTTCGAACGATTTCTCCATATTTTTCTCCAAATAAGGCCATTGCTCCCGCGTTGATCGCTTCTTCTCGGCCCATATGCCTGGCTAAAACCGTCCGGTTGCTCAATATGATCTCATTAATGGCCTTTTCGATTTCAGCCAACGTCTTTTCGTCGACCGCCTGGCCATAGGAGAAGTCAAAACGCAACCTCTCCGGTGCGACCAACGAGCCTTGTTGGGTTACATGATTTCCCAGCTTAGACCGTAGTTCCTGGTGTAGAATATGTGTAGCGGTATGGTTTCGCCGGATATCCCATCGCCGCTGATTGTCCACCTCAAGCCGAGCTACCTGCCCTGTGCTCAAGTGGCCAGAAATCACTTCACCAGAGTGTACAATCAGGCCCGGAACCGGTTCTCGGATGTCATCCACGTGCATCCGCGCGGCAGGTGCGTCGATAATGATCCAACCCGAATCACTGACCTCGCCGCCTGATTCTACGTAAAATGGTGTTGCTGAGGCGACAACCTCAATATAATCACCATGGCTGGCACGATCTATGCCCTTGCCATCTTTCACGATGGCCACAATCGCTGCCTCGATTCGGGCACTCGAATATGGATCATAATCTACGCCGCTGGGATCAAGTACACCGTGACTGGCAAGAGTAACTAACAGCTCTGCAAATATATTATCTGTCACATCATACTGGCCAAACGCCCCCGCTCCACTGGTCTCGGCGTGTGCCTCCCGGGCGACATTAAAACCGATCTCATCGATAGAAAAGCCCTTCTCGCTGGCTACATCTCGCGTAATTTCCAGGGGTAATCCATAGGTAGCATACATATTAAAGGCAATGTCACCCGGAATTTCCCGCTGGTTAACATGGTGAAGATTCGCCAGAATCTCATCCATTTGGGCCAATGCGCTATCAAGGGTTCTGGCGAAGCGCTTCTCTTCCAGGGAGAGAACCTCTCGTATATGCTCTTGATGCCGCTTCAACTCATGATAATAATCGCCCATCTGATCGATATATACCTGTGCTATTTCTGCTAGAAATGGATCAGTGAAGCCCAAACCACGACCGAAGCGTGCCGCCCGGCGAATTATCATTCGTAAAACATAGCTTCGGCCCACATTACCAGGTAAGACGCCATCAGCCACCAAAAATGCTGCTGCCCGCCCGTGATCCGCGATGACTCGATAGCCCGTCACGTGCCTTTCTCTTTCGCCATCCGTATCGCCGAGCAATTTCTGGATGCGATTCATAGCCGGCACAAAAAGATCCGTTTCGTAGTTGATAGGTTGTTGTTCAACAACGGCTGTAATACGCTCAAGGCCCATGCCTGTATCCACCCCGGGCTTTGGCAGTGGCGTTCGTAGTCCATCGGCGTCCTGACTGTACTGCATGAAAACAAGATTCCAGATTTCTAGCCATCGTTCACAATCATTGTCTAAGAGAACGGCACAATTCTCTTCATGGCAAGTACAATACTTTGGACCCCAATCGTAGTGGATCTCGCTTGTTGGACCACATGGACCTACATCACCCATCATCCAAAAATTGGTTTTATCGCCCATCCGGACAACTCGTTCAGCCGCCACACCAATTTCCTTAACCCATATATCGTAGGCATCATCGTCATCAATATGGACCGTATACCACAGATTGTCAACCGGAACCTGACATACTTTGGTTAGAAAGTCATAGGCATAACGAATTGCCCCGGCCTTGAAGTAATCTCCAAAAGAAAAATTCCCCAGCATCTCAAAAAAAGTATGGTGCCTGGGAGAGGGTCCCACATTTTCAAGGTCGTTGTGTTTACCCTGCACGCGCATACATTTTTGCGATGAGGTCGCTCGTTTGTAAGGCCGCTCTTTTTTACCCAAAAATGTGTCAGCGAATTGGTTCATACCTGCGTTTGTAAATAGTAGCGTTGGATTATCCAGCACCGGCAAGGGCGAACTCGGTACCACTTCGTGGCCCATCTCAAGAAAAAAATCTAGGAATGCCTGGCGTATTTCTGTGCTATTTCTTGGCGTCATATTCTACCTCAAAGAATTTAATACATTGGGCGATTTTACGGGAGTGGCGTAGGCATGTCAATCACCAAGGATGGACATTAAAGGAATAGCCATATTGATAGACCTTTGGGCATTCTATTCTATTTTCGGATATTATTTCACTATTGAGGATTTTCTGCTTTGATCAGATCAATGGGAGCAGATGGGCTTGGAACGAAGGATAGCACCAATTTTCGTGGTTACGGTAACTTTGCTAGCCGTCATCACGATGTTAGCAATTCTGAAAAGCACAACACGAGCCGGCGAGAATGCACGCCAATCTGCTGATCCAGCCTTATCTTTCTCCCTCGAACCGGACACGTCAACTTCCGCGGGACTTTCTGTCGATCCAGCCAGGCAAGGTGGCTTTATTTCAGCGGGTTCATCCGTTGACTTCGGTTTCACAATAGAAAACACAGGTGATACATTAACTGACGTATTCGAAATAGATATAGCCTCGGCCTGGCCCACGATACTGTTACAAAGTGATGGGACCACGCCGTTAGATGACAGCAATGGTAATGGCCTGAACGACACTGGCACACTCCTTCCCGGGCAAACTATCTATCTTTTTGCTCGAATTAGCGCTCCGGATTCAGCATTCATTGGCCAGGATAATCGAACCACGCTAGTTATAACTTCATTTAACAGCCCGTTGATCGAAGAGACTTTATTGATGCAGTCAGCCGTACCCTCGTCATTCTTGCTGGCGTTCCGTGAAGAAGGACTGAATAATCCCGGCATCTTCGTATCTCAAGCGAATAACCACGCTGCTCAGCCAATATTAACACCGAGTGGTAATGGATCTGAAATAGCCGTAGCCGAAACAGTCTCTGGCTACGCCTACGTATGGAGTGACCAGCGATTAGAGGGCAATATCTATGTAACCGAGATCGAATCTCTTTTGATGGATAAACAAGGAAACCTGATATCTGGTTCAACAAAGATAACTGACCACAGCGGCGCATTGTTACCAATCCATGATATAGACCCGGCTATTGCCGTGGATCCACAAGGGAACATTGCCATCTCCTGGCAAAGGCTACAGTTTGATCAAAATTGGAATGTCAAAAACAATGTGTTTTTTCGAATCATCAATCGTGAAGGATCCCCGATAGCAAGTGAAACAGATCTTACCAACAACACCCAATGGGGGGTTCAAAACACCATTGGAGTTCCTAACTTCGAATCCCCTAGAATTGCGCCAATGGCTGATAGTGGCTTCTTTGCCGCCTGGCACCATGAACACCAGGAAACAGAGGGCGTTGTACAGGATATTTTCTTTGCCACCCTAGATGGTAGCGGTGGTATCGTAATATCACCGACTAATATGACGAATGATAGCCCAGGCGGGTACGGCAACATTGCTCCGGCTATAACAGGGTTATCGACAAATCGGGCACTTATCTCCTGGGTACGCCGTGAAACGGAGAATGACGATGTATGGTTTGAAGTTATTGACAATCTGGGCAATGTGATCCATGGACCGGCGAACCTTTCGCAAAATGAGAAGGCCACTGACTGGTGGAATTTTGATGCGATTGAACTCTCAAACGGTTCGATAATGGTCGTATGGCAGGCTTGGGACTGTATTGAGGGTGAACATGCGGGTCGGATCCGATTCGCCGTTCTCGGCAGCAATTATCAACGAATAAGGCAGCCAAGATGTATGGAGGTCGACGGAGTAGCCACCGGTGGCGATAGAGGTGTGTCCGTCACTGCCGATACCTATGGCAATGGAATTATTACCTGGACCGACCAGGATTTATCAAATCGACGCAACTTGTACTACGCACTCGTAAACAGACGCGGAAGAATCGTGACCGAACCACTCGCCTTCTATCATAGTGACGCTTTGGACGGACCGATTTCGCTTAATATCCAAGGCTACGCCAGTACGTCCCGTGCCTTCATCGATGGGGTAGCTTACTTCAGCGATCCCCTCTATATTGTGCAGAAAGGAGAACGCGTCAGGCTAATAATTAATTATGATAACATGGGCACCCTGGCATCCGGAGCCATGACCCTAACGGTAGATCTAGATGGCAACCTTGTTTATGTGAGCGACACAGCCCCTGTTGACCCCATAATAGATGGGAACATGATTAGTTGGAATTTTTCTAACATGGAACCGTTTACAGAAACGAACCAGTTTGATCTTTATTCGACATTACCTGTGACTGCGACAATTGGAGCTACCTACCCGATAACGCTATCTGTTGATCTGCAACTGGTTGAGTCCGATTCGGATAATAATCATGATCTTGCCCGTGTTGTCGTTGGCCAATCTCTTTTTCTCCCCCTAATCGCGAAGTAAATGTGGGCGTGATCGTCTGTCTACAGTGGCGCTTCATCCAATGGGGGCGCTACGGCCAAGAAGTCATAAAAAAACCGCTGGCTATAGTCATCGAGCAAACGCTCAATACGCCCCTGATCACTTGAGGCAACGATTACACCGGCATGGTGCTTTTTATGCAAATGCCAGGAAACCTCAAGATCTGCGTAGCCAGAGAGATCTGGGTACTCTTGCCGGGCCAGACAGATCAAAACGCCAGCATAGTTTAGTCTCATTTCAGGTAACTGATAGTCGTTACTACATACTCTCGCAAGCTCAATTTTTGCCCATTCTTCCCACAAGTTAATCCCTGTGGCAAACTCAATCATTTCGGCGATGTTCGCACCGGCTACCCGAGCGGCCGTTTCTAAGAAATAGAGTCGCCCATCTTCTTCTCCTCGAATGAATTCAGTGTGTGCGATGCCCCGCACCATCCCTAGTGCTTGCATCAGCTCCTTGTTCATCTCTTTTAATTGGGTAACTTCATCCAGGTTTCTAGGGAGGGTTCGGCTCATAAAAATTCCGCCTTCCTGTGTAACTGCCAGCGGCGGTTGCCGGTATTGGTGAGCCTCAGCAAAGAGTATACGCTTCTCCGAAACGATTGTGTCAACGTGATATATATCGCCCGGGATGAAACGTTCCAATACAAAAAATGATTGCCGGTCACCCAGTTCGTCAAGGATGCGCCACAACTCGCTCTCTGAATGCACTTTTTTAATACCCATCGCTCCCGCCTGGGATCTGGGCTTCAACACCCACGGCGGTTGAACATGACGCATATAAGACGAGATATCCTCATAGTTAATCACGCCGGTAAATTCGGGGACGCTAATCCCTTTTTCCTGTGCCTGGACCCGCATCGCCAGCTTATCTCGAAAATAGCGTGCCGTCGTGTCGCCCATACCTGGAATTCGAAGGTGTTCTCTTAGCGCTGCAGCCGTTTCCACATCAAAATCATCCAACGCGACTATCAGGTCTATCTTTCTGGACCTGGCGAGATAACTGACTGAATAGATAATATCCGGCTTCTTGGTAATGTCCGGCATCAGAAATCGTTCGTCAATGGCCTCCCACGGCCACGCTTCATCAACTAGTTTTTCTTTGGTAAGCAAGATGACTTTACAACCCAAGTTCTTACAGGCTCTAATAAAAGACCCGCCCTTGAAGTAGCTTGCCAAGCAAAGAACTGTAACTATCCGCGAATCGCTCATCGTTTTCCCCTTCAAAATATATCGCTCTTAAGCTATTCTATCACTCAGGATCGTTACTTGTCGACGGGGATAATGTCAAGGTTAAATCTGGGGTTTTTAGGGGTAAGGTGACAATCTCTACCCCAGCCAGTTCACCGCCTCTCACAGATATGGGTACCTGGTAAACTTCATCCTGGATCTCAATATATAGTTCATACTCGCCGGGCAAAATATCGGCGATTACGAAGTTTTCGGCATATTCCTCGTCTGGTCTAATCAAATGTTGCGGATCATCTAAATAGGTCCAGCTTCTGTAGGTTTCTGTATCCTCTGATCGACCAACAGCCGCAACGGTGACGCCTTGCCAAGGCCGGCCTTCTGGATCAACTAGCCGGCCGACGATCAGACCGCGAGTCGGCGGGGGTGTCAACCATAAAAACGGATTGCGCGTAGATCCAAACTCGTTGCTACCTACCCTGACCTCCATGTGGAGATGCGGTAAAGTGGCGGCACCTCCAAAACCAACTTCGGCAACCTGCTCTCCCTGTGAAATATGCTGCCCTGGTTCAACGGATATATTCAGTACATGACCATATAATACATATACTGGCTGATTCCGCCAGCGATCAGCCAATTCAATGACGACCAGATGCCCATACCAATCACATCGCCAGCCGTATAGTTTCTCCTTATCTTCACCGGCAACAATCACTGTACCACTGGCGGCCGCTAAAACCGGTGTGCCCTCTGGCTCGGCCGAATCAACGCCGGTATGGAGAAGATAACGACCGCCGGCGTCAAAACCGTATGGTAGCCAATCGGTATACAGAAATCTGCCGCCGCCAGGCAACGGTTTTGATAGCCAGAAATGTTCTTCAGCCGGTATCTCTGGGACCGGCCATTCCGCACCACTCAGATAATAATGATTGTAATCTGGTTTGACCGGTGGTGGCTCTGGGCATGTTCGCTCGATAGGGTCAGCCAGAGCGATGGCCGTAGCTGTCATAGAATAGATCAGGGATGATATGGCTGTTGGTGTCAGCGTGGCGGTAGGTAGGTGGATTACGGTCGCCGATATTGTTTGGTCAGCTGTCGGAGTGACTTGCCGCGTATCTGTCGGATGAGGTGTAAGCGTTGGCGGCTGCGTCCGGATCTTGGTACCCGTTTCTACTTCCTCTGGCTCTGCTGATGGTTTATCTGGTGCGATCGTTCCAGGATCTTGAATCGCGGCAATGCCAACAATCGGAATGGTCACAGTCTCTTGCTGACAGGCTGCGATCCCAGCAACTAGCAAAATGCAAATGCCAAGAAAAGTGGAACGAAATTGATGAGTTGTCTTAGTTTTCATATTTCAAAAGAATTACCCTATTTTCCGTAGAAATTCTCGGGGCGTCAACGCCTCTTAAACAGACGACCGGTAACCAGAAGGTAACTGATTAGCATAAAGCGAACTGGGGCAAACCAGACGAAACGAACGAGTCCCACTCCACTCTGCTAGGTATCGCTGAATTATAGTTGTTTCGTCCTTGGATCATTTAAGGAGCAAATCCCTTCCTCAGCAAGTTTGACGTGGGTCATCCCCAGATTATAATGGATCGATAGTCATGTTTTCCTCCAGGTAGGAGTAATCTGAACCGATCTCAAAAGATAAGGTTTGACCAAAGGTTGATAGTCAACCTCGTTGGTCAAATGCCGATGGTCGTCCTGCATGTTGTCAAAGATATTGGCTTGAAATTGCCAGGCATAAATTAGAACGGCGCGGTTAGGTTCATGATGGCTGGATCTGGGCTTGTTCAGATACAAAGAGCGCCGTTTGTTACGATACGGCGATGCGAGGCGGTACCGCAGAAGGAAATATAGACCTTTCTTCCTGGTTGTGCATGGAAGTATTTTTCATCTGGGCAGCAATAAAAATTACTTAGCAAATAAATGTCGAGGAGGGGAAAGTATGAGTTTTACAAAACGCTACTTTCCATCGGCCACCGAAATAAAACTACAGGATCGCTGGTCGGATCTTGGCATAAACCATTTTCAGCCAGACAGAGCATCGCGCGTCTTCGCCATTGATACACCGCCCCCAACCGTCTCAGGGAATCTCCACCTAGGGCACGTATACTCATACAGCCATGTTGATTTTTTCGCACGCTACCTACGGATGCAAGGACACAATGTTCTTTATCCTATGGGAAGTGACGACAATGGATTGCCTACGGAACGCCTGGTGGAGCGGAAGCTTGGGATTAAGGCAACCGACGTTGGCCGCGAGGAGTTTATTAGTCACTGTTTGCGGGTGAGTGCAGAAGCCGAACAGGAATATGAGACACTATGGAGACGGCTAGGCTTGTCCATTGATTGGCGCTACAGCTACCGGACCATTGACGAATACCCACGCCGCCTATCCCAGCTTTCATTCATCGACCTCTACCAAAAGAAGCTAGCCTTCCGCCAACGCGCGCCGGCGATCTGGTGTCCCGAGTGCCACACAGCGATCGCCCAGGCAGATTTGGAAGATCTGGAACGAGAAGGCGAATTCGTTACTCTCAATTTTATGCTTGAAGATGGCAAATGCCTACCGATCTCCACCACCCGGCCTGAACTTCTTCCTGCCTGTGTAGCCGTGTTTGTTCACCCCGATGATGAGCGCTTTCGGCAGCTAATCGGTCAGGGAGTACGCATACCGCTTTTTGGCCACCGTGTACCAATTCTGGCTGATACACTAGCAGATCCCAAGAAAGGTAGCGGTGCCGTGATGTGCTGTACCTTTGGCGATGTCACAGACGTGTCTTGGTGGTACAAATATGATTTGAACTTAATTGAAACGATCGGCAAAGATGGTAGGCTTACAGAGGCAGCTGGACAACTTCAAAACTTAACGGTCGCTGAAGCCAGAGCTCAAATAAAAAAGCTTTTAACGAACCAGGGATTTCTGATCAGTCAAGAACCAACTACCCAGTCGGTTCGCGTTCATGAACGATGTGATACGCCTGTTGAGTATATTGTCACGCGACAGTGGTTTATCAAACTACTCGATTTCAAACAACAGTTTTTAGATCTTGGCGAACAGGTGCAATGGTTCCCGGACCACATGAAGAATAGATATCGCCGGTGGGTTGAGAATTTGAATTGGGACTGGTGCATCTCGAGACAACGGTATTATGGCGTAACTTTTCCCCTATGGTATTGTGAAGCTTGCCAGGAGGTAATGCTCGCCCGCGAAGAGGATTTGCCCGTCGATCCGCTGCGACTTCAACCAGATCGCCCGTGTTCATGTGGACATAATCATTTCACGCCTGAAACCGATGTAATGGATACCTGGGCAACCTCCTCATTGACCCCCCAACTAGTAAGTCATTGGTTAAAAGAAAGCGGTTTCGACGGTGAGGAATTCACACAGGTTGATCTCCGGCCTCAGGCACATGAAATAATCCGTACCTGGGCGTTCTATAGTATCGTAAAAGCTTATCACCATTTCGGCCAAATACCTTGGTCGGCCATCGTCATCTCCGGTTGGGCTTTAAGTCCCAAGGGGAGTGGGAAAATAAGCAAGAGCAAAGGGGGAGGTCCCGTAGCACCTCTTGAGGTGATCGAACGATTCTCGGCCGATGCGGCTCGTTACTGGGCTGCCAGCACGAGGCTCGGAAAAGATGCCATCATCAGCGAAGAACGAATTCAAGCCGGTGCCAAGTTAAGCAATAAACTTTGGAATGTGGCCCGTTTTAGCCAACGATTTTTTGACGATTACCAACCAGGAGATAGCTTGCCAGGCCTATCTCTTGCAGACCGTTGGATACTGTCTCGATCACAACAGCTGATTGATCAGGTAACCACTGCATTTAACAGGTATGACTATGCCACGGCTAAAAGTCATATTGAGCTTTTTTTCTGGAGTGACTTGGCCGACAACTACCTGGAAATGGCAAAAAAAAGACTTTATGATGAAATTGATGTGCTTCATGAGGGGGCAAAATATGCCTTGTACCACGCCCAACTTACTACCATAAAGCTTCTTGCTCCCTTTCTTCCCCATATTACGGAGGAAATTTACCTGGAATTGTATGCCACTACCAAAACGAACGCATCAATTCACCGATCGTCTTGGCCGGTTGTTGACCCACGCCTAGCTGACGCTGAAAGTTCGCTTGCCGGAGAAGTTTTAGTTCAAATAGCTACTGCTGTTCGACGCTATAAAAGCAAGGCTGGGATACCATTGGGAACCGGTATGAAAGGCATCTGTCTGGCCACAGACAACATCAAGCTGGCAAACCAGCTCAAATCGGCCGAAAGCGATATCTTGAGTGTCACCAGGGCTGACTCGGTTGCTCTTCTAGATCTACTCAGCTCCGATTGTCGCCCGATAGAATCCGATGGTCCTGTTTCTATCGGTCTACTACTCTGAAACCCGACTCAGCAGATCGAACGGGTATAAGAGTCAGGACTATTATGCGAACACTGTTTATAGTCTGGTAGGTGATGACTTTCTGAACATGTCGCTTAAGGCTGATATGAGAATAATCTTCCTTACTTCTCTTAGATAAATAGGTTATTATTAGGTAAGGTTATACACAATTAAATCTCAGATCTAGGTCTGTGACACCAGCTTGATAAACCAGCAAGGAGAGTATGATGACCATCAAAAGTAAAATGATTGAACCCTTCAACGCTCAAATCAAGAGCGAATTTACAGCTTCTGCGCAATATATTGCGATCGCCGCCTACTTTGACGCTTTAGGCCTAAAAGAACTCGGGGACTTCTTCTTCCGCCAATCGGAAGAAGAGCGGATACATGGCATGAAGTTCGTCCAGTTTATGTTGGAAACCGGCGCCAAACCGACGATTCCCTCTACCCCTGAATTGCGCAATGAATTCGATGACCCGGCCGATGCTGTGCAATTTGCCCTTGATCAAGAAAATAAGGTGACAAATGAGATTAACACCTTGGTCGATCTGGCCATAAGCCAGAGTGATCATGCCAGTAACAACTTTCTCCAATGGTTTGTTACAGAACAGGTTGAAGAACTAGATACCATGTCAACTTTGTTACAGACGATAAAGTTGGCCGGAAGCAATTTGCTGTTGGTTGAAGAATACGTTCGACGTAATCCTCAACACGCCGGAGAACCGGCCGCCTGAGCAACAACCATTTGATCAAATAAAAACAGCCAGCGATCCGAAAATCGCTGGCTGTTTCTACTTTATACGCTGACAAGATAACTAGAACAGGCCTATTACCTCGCCATCTTCACTAAT
>Ga0307379_10007844_pt1 | contig 14446 bp, 33 predicted proteins | sample UN2MG_FD_202237 | JGI IMG/M metagenome (GOLD analysis project Ga0307379, IMG submission 202237) | Soil microbial communities from Risofladan, Vaasa, Finland - UN-2 | ecosystem: Environmental > Terrestrial > Soil > Coastal area > Acid sulfate soil | place: Finland: Risofladan, Vaasa | collected... | reverse complement strand
GCGTCGGTCTGCCAGCCGACATCGTTCGACAGATTCGGCCGAACGTCCTTCACCTTGCGGAGCGCCGCCGACGACACGTTCGCGGAAGAACGCTTCGGCCGCTTGATCGCGAAAGAACCATCGTTCCGTTGAGTGAACTGGGCGAGCGGACTGCTACGCGGCACGAGGGGTGTTCCTTCCGGCGACCTGCACCAGCGTAGTGCAGCCTCCTGATGACAGGTACGGACGGCAGCCGCGACAGAGGGGGAGAGGTGACGCGACTACCGCCCGCACCACAAGGTTATGCGACATCACCGTTTCGGGCGGGGTGCCGTGAGCCGGACCCGTATTTCATCGAATGTCGACGGCCGGGCAACGAACGTGTCGACCCCGCAGCCGGACAGCAGATCGAGCCAGTGATCTTGCTCCGGGGATGTCTTTCCGAGTTCCTTCTTCACTTCGATGATGACCAACTCCGGGGGCCTCACCAACACAAGATCGGGCCACCCCTTCGCATCGTCGTCGCCCACAAGGAACGTCTTTCCTCCACGCACGACAGCCTTACGGGAGTCCTTGAAGTGCCGCCACTCCCACCCGTACATCTCGGCCAGATCGGTAATCTGCCTCTGAAAGTCCTTCTCGCTGATCGCCCGATAGGCGCGTTCCTTATCCGTAAGACGGCGACCCATTCGGGGTTCTCCTCCTACGCCGGGCGCGCCCCAGCATCTTCTCGGCAGCCTCGGCCACCTTCGGTGAAGCGTTCGTCACCCGCGGCAGCCGCCGGTCCAATTCGCGCATCACGACCTTCACCGGGTCGTCGTCGAGCAGTTGCGGTGCCCTCTCCGCGAGGAACCGTCCGAGTTCGCCTTGCAGCGACCGGTCGTAGATCGCGGCCCGTTCAGCGGGCAGCAGTTCGACCGTTACCGGTATCTCGATGACGCCGGGGTCGTCCATCGGGAGCATGTCGCCACAGTTCGGGCACTTCATCGACTGGGCGTCGGCGGGCGCTTCGTCAGCCGTGTCGGTCATCGGCCCACAGTACCCCGGATGGGGTCGGGTGCCTAGTACCTACCCGATGACAAACATCGCAGGTCCATCGCAGCCACACGCCGGGTAGTCCTCGCAGCGGCCACCGGTCGCACAATCGTACGCCGGGGGAGGTTCGTCGGGGATCGAGTGGTCGAGATGCCCGCACCGGCAGTAGACCACCCACTGTCGGCCCTCGTCGTCACGGAGCGCCTCGACGCGGTGGCAGCGGGGGCACGGGTCCGGGGTGTGCATACTCACGCGTCGCTAATGATCGGAGCGATCTTCTCGGGCGGCATCCCGGCGAACTCTGGAAGCGCGGCCGTCAACTGCCGGAGCAGCATGGGGTCGTTCGACTGCATCGACTCTACGAAGAACCAGTTGTAGACCACGGCACGCAGGGCGCGGCGGGCCTCACCGAGTCCCGACACCTGCGTCTCGGCCTCCAAACCCGCCATCGTGCCGTCCACATCAGACGGGCCGTGGCCCCACCCGTAGACCTCGTAGCGGGTATCGAGCAGTCGCCGGGCCTCGACCCTCAGAGCGGATTCGTTCGGCATCAGTTTTCCTCCATCGCTGCGAGCGCCAACGCTTCTTCCTCACGGATCGCTTTCTCGAAACCGGGGTCGCCCGGCTCCATCCCCATCGGGCCTGCTTCGATCTCGGGGATCAGCCACAGTTCCTCGTCGGCGTCGTACACGTACCCGTCGTAGGGCTTGTCGCCGTTGATCGACGGGGTTCCCTCAAACCCTTCGTCCGGGTCGTGGGCGTAGTTGTCGCAGCCGTCGGCCGGACAGACAAGCGCACGGTCATCCACTGTCGTCGCGCCGTACTCGGACTCACCGGGCGCAAGCCACCTGTGACCGTTCGGGCAAGCGACCTCGATCTCGATAGCCGTGTAGTGGCCTCCGGCGATGTGGTCGTCAAGGGACATGGGGAGAATCATCAGGTGAACCTCACGAGGGTCACGAGAGCGCCGCGGACTATCTGCACTTCCATCACGTCGGTGACGTTCTGCGGAAGCCACCCGTGTCGCTTATGCAGATACCACGTCAGTTGTTCAAGGAAGGTGGCGAAGGTTGGGAATAAGAACATCTCAGACCTCCTCGGTCGGGGCGATGTGAGCGAATGCGTCGAACCCGTCGAATGCCTCGGTGATGATCTCCACGACCTTGCCGGTCGCCTTCTCGTACAGAGCGAGTGAGCCGGACGCCAACGTGCGGCACTCCAACCCACGGGCCTCACGGACGGCTTCGGTGAGAGCCTCCATCGCTGCCTCGCGCTCAGCGGCCTCGTCCTCGGCCTGCCGTTCGGTGTAGTAGGCGTCCTCGGCCTCGGCCAAGCAGTACGGGCACAGACCTTCCGACTCGATCCAACGGCGGTCGGAGTCGTTCAAGCGGTGCTTCTTCGAGCGGCAGATGTAGCCGTACTTCGGGTCGGTCAGCATGACCGCCCATTCTTCCTCGGTGAACCGGACTTCGGTTTCGCCGTTGTCGTACTCGGTGACGAACTCATCTTCGTAGACGACTCGTGCGTTGTTCATTGTGGTTGGTTCCTTTCGGTCCTCAGACCGTCTTGACGTGGTGATGGTTGCGGCTCGGCATCCGGCCCTCGCGGAGAGGGATGCGTCCGGGCTGTTCCCCGCCGAAGTCAGCGAGGATGAAGTCGATCTCGGCGTCGGCGTGCGGGTCGTAGGCACGCTCGACTCCAACGACCACGCCGTCGGCGGAGTGGCGTTCCTCACGAATCTGGATCAGGTCGCCGTCGATGACGTTCGTGACCTCTGCGCCGAGTTGGCTTCGGTAGCGGGGTTCGGTGGTTGGCATGTGGTTGATTCCTCTTTCTCGTTCTGTCGATCAGGTTACTACGGGACCGGGACGATCTCAGTAGCGGTCGCGGCGCAGGTCATCGAAGCGGGGATCGTCGATGAAGTCGTCGCGGATCGCGTCGTACAGGTCATCGGTGTCGTCGTCGAAGTCGTAGTAGCGACCGTCGGTGGCCCGAGCCGTGGTGTGGTTGGGGCGGGTGTTGCGGGGGCGGTTGCGGTAGGTCATGGAAAGAACTGTATACCCCCCGACGACAGCGTGCAACTCGATCGGATGTGAACCCTGTCACACCATCGTCTACAGCCGCTTCGTCAACACCATCGCATTCGGGAACCGCATACACGCCGCCAACAGATCCACCACCCCATCCAAATCAGACCCCGACAACCGAACGCACTCATCCAACGCCATCGGCATCAGATCAGACGCCCGACAACCATGAGCCGCCCGCAACGAAAACCCGTCCGGGTCATCGACCTTCCCGGCCCACACCACCCCATCGCCATGCCGAGCCAAGTCCAACGCGAGCAACTTCTCCCGAGCCTCCGGGGGCAGTTCAATCGCCCGCTCCTGACGGATACGGTCAAAGGCCGCAGGGGCCTGACCAACCATCAGCGTCACGTGGTACCGGTTCAACTTGGGGGACACCGTGGGATCGTACGCCCCAACCGGGACCGATCCGTCAGGTTCCGAGCAACAACTCCATCTCCGCAGCGCACCCGAGACACACCACCTCACCCACGACACCCAGCCCATCGTCGGTGTAGCCGAAGAAATCGTCGTCCTCCCACTCATCACCCGACGACGTGCGCATGATGACCGACGTGTACGGGTCACCCGGCATGAACTCGACCCGGCACTCACAGCAACCGAACCCGAACGGCCACAAGTCCTCGATCGTCGTCACGAACACGCCCGTCGTCAACGGACACGACATCGAATGCTCCGGCTCGAACTCATAGTCGTCGTGGCGGAACTCGACGCCGCACCACAAGCAGTGATCCCAGCACGGGTCGGCCCCGCACACGCCACACATGCGGGAACCTGACGTGGGACGAACTACGTCCACCAACCGGGCAAGCCAACGGGCAAGACGTAGCCGGAGCATGTTGAGGCTCACAGTTCCATGCTACGCGACCGCCGTGCCGTCAGGCTTCACTCTCACCCGTCAAGCAGCGTCCACTCGACCTTCGGCACCCACGGTTCGAGATCAGGCGCGTACTCGCACGGGTCGCACTCTCCATAGGTCGCCTCGATACGCCGCCACTCCTCCGACGGGATGGGGCGCTGAACGAGGAACCACCACCTCGGCCTCGCGTAGTTCTTCTCCAACGTCCGCTTCCAGCGCGAATGGATACCGTGTTCCTTCGCGAACGGCTCCCACGTCACCACCTCGTCGTCGGGGACTTCGACCATGAACCGGATGACGGACTTGTCGATCTGAGCGGGCACCGGCATGACCGACACCAGTTTCAGTCCGGCACGCAGCGTGTCGCGGTTGCAGGTCGTCGAGTCCTTGTCGGTCAGCCACACCACGTCCGGGCCGTGATGTTCCCCGCAGGGTTCCATGCCCTTGCCTTCCGGCGCGCCGATGTTCGACTCGGTGACTTTCAGGAACCCGTCGCGGCCGATGGATTCGAGATGCAGCGGGGTCGTGTAGTGGTACAGAATCATTCGTCCTCGTCTCGGTCGCGGTAGTCCACGGCCCACGCGTCGAGCGCGGTCTGCGCTTCCTCGCGGGACCGGTAGTAGTCGGACTCGCGGGAGTAGGGGCCGCAGTCGCACCACGTCCCGATGTAGTGGCCCGCGGCGCTCATGTGGACCGCTTCGACGAGCATCACGTTGCAGTCCGGGCAGGCTTCGGCCGCGCCGGTACGGATCGTCTCTCCGGGGATCATGCGTCGACCTTCGGGCGGGCAGGCATGTGGTCGTAGGTCGCCCATTCCTGAGCGGCTTCGATCTCCTCGTAGGTGATCGGCACGATGTCGACGCTGATCGCGTTCTTCATCGCCCGCCACAGTTCATTGGTGTACGGGTCGTTCAGCCAAGCCCGCATGACCTCCGGCGGTTCCACCCGGTAGTCCTCGTCGTTCTCGTCGCAGTCGTCGTGGTCGACGGAGCCTCCGAAGATGTCGGCCAGCCGCCGGAGCAGCACGACGTTGAACGGCATGGCGTCGGACATGATGCCGATGCTGCCGGGGCCGAACGGCCGGTGCCGAGAGTCGCTGCCCCACTCGTGGTGGACGAGCAGGTGAGTGCCCCACTCCCACGGGATCACGTCGGAGGGAATCCTGATCTTCGAGAGTACGGAACCTGCGAACGCTTCGGAAGTGAACTCCGGGCCGATCACGTCGGGGCAGTAGCGGGCTTCGCTGTCGATCTTGCAGCCAAGCAGCGCACCCGTCGCGTCGGCCAGATCGCAGACGCGGGTGCCGGGCGGGAGGGTGAGTTTGGCGTCGATGCCCATGAGTCGGTTCTTCCTGTTGGTGGTGGTTGGTTCCGTTGACGAGCAATCTACATCACGGGCGGGACGGATTGAGCGGCCGGGCTGGGGCGAGCGGTGGCTAGGCCCATCGGATCATTTGTGGTCGGGGGGTCCACATTGACTTGCATAGTGTGGACGGAGAGGCTACGGTTCTTACATGACCTCGAACGCAGCCCCCCTCCTCATCGCAGATCGACACGGCCGCAACGCCGCTATGGACAACGGCTCCGTCGCCAACCGCCCCCTCGGTGGTTCCGGCTCCCGCCGCCGCGGAGCCGCCCGCCGCCGAGCCGGTACCCGCCGAGCCGCCCGCCGCACCGAAACTCAGACCTTCCGCAACGCCGTTCGTAACGGCGAGTTCTGATCCCCAACCACCCCCACAAAGGAACCACCCCGACATGACCGCAACCGCCCGTAGCAACGCCCGCTTCATCGACAACATCGACAAGACCGTCGCCAACCGCTACGGCGACTCCCTCACCCTCCTCGCCCCCGATGTCGTCACCGCCATCTGGAAAGGCGCAGCCCTCGACCTGCTCGCCGCACAAGACGAGGACATCTCCGACGCCCGCATCCGTGAACTCCTCATGGCCGCACAGACCAACCGCTAACCAACCACAGAGACAAGGAACCCACCATGACCACCCCCACCTACGTTCGACAGAACGACCGCTACGGCCTCACCGCCCCCGACCACAACGGCTACCACTACCTCTACCGCCGGGTCACCCCCGACCCGTCGGACCCCGAGTTCGTCGACTACGAAGTCGGTGCCGTCGCCAACGCCGAGAACTTCGACTACGCCTGCGACGCGGCCGACGAGGAAGCGGCCGTCCTGCTCGCAGACGCCCGAGCCGAGTTCGGCTTCTGAAACCGTCCCACCCCTGTCGTATACTCATCCACACAACCACGAACGAAGGAACCTCAACCACCATGACATCCCCACTCGCACAAGCCATCCTCAACGGCAACCACGACGCCGACATCGACGCCATCGAACAGGCCATCGCCACCCGACGCGCCGCACTCGGCACCAGCAAGGTGACGTTCGAGTCACTCAAAGTCGGTGACCGGGTACGCATCTCCCCGACTGCCAAGCCCACCTACCTCCGTGGCCTCCCCGCGACGATCACGAAGAAGAACCGCACCCGAGTCGTCATCGACCTCGACGCACCCGCCGGTCGGTTCCACACCAACATCACCGCACCCCCGTCCCTCCTCGATCTCGAAACGGAAGCAGCATGAGCGTGTTCGTCGATCCCCCACCCCGCACCGACCCGAACGCCCGCAAGAGCGTCGACCCGGTGAACCTGATCGCCAAGATCGAAGCCGACCCCGAACGGTCGATGCCGGTCCGCGACGACTACTGGTTCCCCGAGGACTTCACCGAACGGGGCTACACCGAGATGGAACTACGGATCGCTCTCGAAGCGGTACGCGACCTGACCTCGTGGAAGATGCCGGTCGAAGCCAACTTCCCGACGCTCAACGACGACGAGCGCGACCTGATCGGCGTGGCCCTCATCTTCTACTGCGGGTCACACACCGAGTTCATCCACCCACGCTCCGGCGGGATCACGGCTGTCGCAGCCGGGTACTACAACTGCATCGGAGCCTGAGATGTCCAAGCGCAAGTTGACCGTGGCCTTCGGGCGGCAACGCGACGACGAAGCCCCCGAGATCGTGTCCGCCTACGACGACGTGATCTTCGAGGCTTGGGGGAGCGTGCCCGACTACTACATCGAGGAGACGAGCCGGTTCGACGGAGAGACGCGCGAACTCGTCATCACCATCCCCGAGCAGATCGTCCACGACCTGTTCGACGTGCCCGAGATCGAAGGTACCGTCGAGCCATGAGGGTCACCGCCTACACCTACCACGCCGACATCTACTGCCCCACCTGCGTCATCGAGACGATGCTCGTCAACGGTGAAGCGTCACCCGCCGCCCGAGACATGGGGGCCGAAGCCGCCCTCGATCAGATCGCCTCAGCCAACGCGATCGACCGGTACGACGAAACGACGTTCGACTCCGACGACTTCCCGAAGGTCGTGTTCCCCAACATGCTCGACGGCGAACAATGCGGAGGGTGCGGAGAACCGCTCTAGTCGGAACCCCACGCCCGGACCAGCGGGACACACGCCTCGCCGTCCTCATCCAACAGACGCTCCACGTCACCCCACGAAATCAACGCCTCGCCGCCACTGCCCCAGCCGGAACCCCACGAGTTGTGGATCGTGAACGTCCGATCAGCGACGTTCACCCCGTTCACCAGATAGCAGTGACCGCCAGCCTGCTCGCCGCCGACATGGATACGGCCACAGTCGCGGACCTCGAACATCTCCTCGTACCACCACGTCCCGAGAGCAACCGGGCCGACGAACCCGACGGCCAACACCAAGTCGGCCAGCCCGAACGCCCACCGGTACTGATCGACGAACCCGTCACGTTGCAGGATCTTCACGCCCGCAAGAGTCGACGTGCCGTCGTAGTCCTCGCCGGGCCACGGGTCAATTTTCTGAGCCTGCCGGTAGATCGACATGCCCCTCGCGTAATCGGCCGGGATCACCTTCGGGCGCGCCGCCATCTCGTGCGCCATCGTGAACCCCACACACGCCCCATCGGAACCCTGATCGAGTTGCGTGTCGCAACGCCACGTGTAGGACCGGGCCACCCGGTCAGCGACCATCGTGCGCACCGGGAACGAACGGGACCGTTCATCGAACTCACGCAGCCGCCCGAGCCGTTGGTCCGCCACTTCGCTTCCGTCACGCATCCTCATCAGATCATCTCCTGTAGTCCTCGACAACTCCCATGATCGCATCCCCAAGCACCTCTACGGTGGAGTCGTTGCCGATCACGTAGTCGAAGTCGTAGTCGTCGAGCGCCGTTTCACTGGGGTGGTCGTTCGCCGGGCCGACTCCGGGCCGTGTTACCCGCACGGTGATTCCGCCGCGGGCCTTGATCGCTGCCGCCTCGTTCGGGAACCGCATGTCAGCGATCGCCACGTCACGGTCCGGGTCGAGCAGGTTGAACGTCGCGTCGACCCACACGTCCCCGCCGATGATGTTGCGGCCGACCTCGGTGCCGAGCCGCTGCAAGGTGCGGCGCAGTTCCGGGTACCGGGCCTTCGCTTCGATGTAGCCGAGCGTGTCGATCGCATCCGTGTAGCGGACCACGACAACCTCGTTCGACTCGTCGGTGCTGAACCCCACGATCGGGTTGAGCGCCGCGGCGCACGCCCGAAGCGAGTCAGCGAACGCCGTCTTGACGAACCCGGCCTTGTCGACGAGAACGTCTGCGGCCGAGTCCTTGCCTGCGGTCGCGTATCCTGCGAGTCCTACGATCACGATGCTTCCCCTTCCGTGGCGCAGGCGATCGTACTACGGCCATCGGCAGGTTGCCCTCAGTCCGACGGGCTGGGGCACGGTGCGCCCTCGCAGCACGTGTCCTTCGCGTGGCACTTGGGGCACATCCAGCGGGACGCTTCGGGCTTGTATGGGTGCCCGCAGTTGAAGCACTCGATCATCCGGCCACCTGCCCGCATTCGGGGCACCAACGGTCTGACGAGTCCTCCGGCTTCCACCGGCACCCGCAGCGGACGCATTCGTTCATCGGCCCTCCCCGAAGATGTGTTCGATCAGCCAACCGAAAAGGAGCCATAGCAGGAACCGGCCGAACCGGTCGGTGCGGAGCCGCCAAGCGATGTGGGTGAGCGGCGGGATTCGTTCGTCGTCCGCCATGAGAGCCACGACCTCGTAGGCGCAGCCGACACCGACCAGCATCACCCGCCAGTCTCGCCGCATATCGACGGCGCGTAGGTGGTCGACAAGTCTCACCTCCCCATTGTCTTTCGGAGAACGGCGGGGTGTGTGGATGCGTCAGTCGAACAACGCTTGTGCGGCGCGGTCGCGGGCGCGTTGCTGCCACAGTTCCTTCTCGCGTTTCACCCGCTCGTCGTCGGAATCGTCAGAGTCGGGTTGTGGCTTCTTCTTCGGCACAGCCCCACATCGTTGCAGCCCGCCGGTGCATCTCAGTGGATGAGCGTTAGTTCCAACGCGGGTCGCCGTTGCCGTCGCGCTTCGGGATCAACTCGGATGTCCTGACGGCCAGACCCGAGATCGAGAGCCGCACGACCATCACGCCGAGGAGACATGCCCAATAGGAGTAGGCGAGATCGACGCCTGCTTCGTGGGAGAACCCGCCGAGTGCGAGCATGACGAGCCATGCCCGGAAGAACAGGAACATCCAACTCCCGATGGAGCGGCCGAAAGCGTCGGCTCCGGGGTTGGGCTTCTTCTTCGTAGTCATGGGGTAGACGGTAGCCGCGTTGATGGGCCTACGCCATCTGTTGCACGCCCGTCGACAGAATGATCCGTTCGACCTACAAGTTCGAGTTGCAAAGTGTGGACGCAGCGTGTACGGTTACATTCATCAAGTCATACCCCGCAAGGGAGCGCCACCCGAAAGGGGAGAGCGGCACGGCGGTTTGGGACCGCAGAACAAGACCCAACGAAGTCTCACTTTCTCAGTAGGTTCCCGAGTGGAACTAACGGACGAGCCGGACACGGCGAGTGATCTCAAGCGGGCTTTGATGCGAGCGACCGGGATGGTCGTACTGCTCTGCTGAACCGAAAGGTTCCAAGCAACAGGAGGCCAGATGGCCGAGTATCTCATTCAGCGCACAGAGAGCGACCCAACGAGTACGAGCACTGGCACGGGGGCCTACTGAGAAAGTGAGACGGTTCGATGGCCTACACGACTCACTCGTGAGACGTAGACGCCGACGACCATCCCGTCCGCTCACGCGGTGCGCTACCCGAGGGAACTCGGATGTCACAAGGGGATGGAGGCTCACCACCACACGGAGTTTGTGCCGAGGTGGCCGAGTACGGTCGGATGCCCTAAACCTGCCCACAGCGGAAACGCTGAGGATGGGGGCATAGCAGTCTGCGCGACGAGGGAGTCATGTAGATCATCGACCCTTTCCACCCCGAGTCAAGATCGCCGGACAGTTGCACGGCATCTCCTTCCCCAGCCGGTCACGCCACAACCCCGAACCGCCGCACCTACGACACCGGGCATCAGACGTGCGAGGCAGAGCGTCCGACAGTTTCGTCATCACCCGCTGAACCTCGACCGTCGACCTGTGCCGCGGGCCATTCGTCCAGAACCACCCGAGTGCTTCCATGATCGTCGCCTGCATCTCGCGGTCCATCGCCACAAGAAACGTGTCCGGCCCCGCCGACCCCAGTGCTTCGAGAGCGTGGCGGACGTTGCCGGGCAACTCCTGATAGGCGTCTACCACCGCACCCAATGGTGACGGTGTTTCACGTGAAACGTGAACAGGCAGCATGTCGCTGTCGTCGTCGATGATCTCCGCGTCGACAATCTCGTCGTCGTCCGGGGTCATCGGACGTGACCTCGTTCGCAAGAACAGCGTTCGCCACGGCACGGATCATTCGGGAGACTGCACGCAGGGCAATCACCGCAGTCGTGACAGAGGAACCCGACCACCAGCCCGTCGGGTTGAAAGATGGTCTGCTTCGCGAACGCCGCAGGACCACACACTGTCCGGCCACACTCGGCGCACGGCGGGTGCAGATGCGCGTGGGGGCTACACGAGTCGGCACCACCGAACCCCGACGTGGCCGCATGTTCGCTGCACAACGCCACACCACGGGGAGACACAACCAACGCAGGGATGATGTCCCGGTCGTTCGTCAGATCACACGCGACGCACCGCGGCCAGTCGCCCGGCAACGGATGAGACGGACCATGCCGCCGACCCTCAACCCACGACAGCATCCCGCCGAGCGGCCGGTTCACTTCCGCCATCGACGAGATCGGCACCACGTTGCTGTCCCACGCCACCTCAGTCATCGTCATCACCCGGCAAGTTCGCAGACTTCTCCCACACCCAACCGAGCAGCAACGCCAACCCGAGCGGGATCGCAAGACCGACCACCACGAACACCACAAGCGCAAGGATCTTCACCACCACAGCGCATCTTTCGTCGGAGGATGACGCATCTCACGGCCAAGCCACGCCAGCAGGTTGAAGAACTGAACGACCGTCGAGCGGTAGATCGGGTTCCGATCCCACAGGTCCATGTCAGCGACCCCATGACGGAGAGCGACCTCAGCCGCGCCTTCCATCTTCCCCTGCTCGATCCACAAGTCGATCTCGATGCTCGTCATCGGAGGCTTGACCACGACCCGTATCGGGCCGACATGATCGAACCCGGCACGCTCCGCAGCCTCAACCAGAGCATCTTGCAGCACGTGGCCGGTCATCTCATCTCCTCGGACATACCGGTGACCTTACGACCTGCGTAGGACAATCTCCGCTACACCCCCACAGAGATACCGCTGCCATCGCACCCTGCGAGGCTCGCCGTCAGATCATCCAACACTCGCCCCTGTTGAGCGAGCAACGAATCTCCCTGCGACACCGCCGCGTAGATGTTCGTCTTGGACAGGTCCACCCAATCCATGTAGTCCACGACCCACGCCATCAACGCATACACGTCGGCCGGAAGCCCCTCGCACGCCTCGGCACGATCTTCGGCGCGGTCCCGATCCACCCGAGCCGACGACAGGTTGCTTTCAGTCTGTTGCAGACTGTCCACCAACGCATCGTTGCCGTCGGACAACTCGACGATCTCCTCGCCAAGATCAGCGACCTTGCTGTTCAGACCGGCAACCTCGGTGTCCAGATCAGCGATCTCAACAGCCCGACCCTCCGCAAGAGCCTCCGCGTCGTCACGGTCACCCGCCGTCCGCGCCATCATCGCTGACACAACGGCCAGCAGCACGACCAACGCGGCGATCGCATAACGCTCGCCCGTCAACCGAGAGAAGAACGAACCGCTCTCCTCGTCCACACCTGCTTCATCCTGCATGTCGTTCATAGCCCCCGACCCTACGACCCACGTGGGACACTCTCGCCACACGGCACCACAACCTCGATCACCGTCCCGTCGCCACGCACCACCAGCCGACCATCCGGCTCCAACGGCACCGGGAAATCTCCCGCTGGGGTGTGATAGACGAACACCAACGGTTCATCGACCGGCACCTCATGGGCGGCACCATCGAACGACGAGCCAGTCCCCTCGATCCAGACGAGCCGGACCGGGACAGGTTCAAGCCCCCAAGTCATCCCACTCGTCATCCCCGGCCTTCACAACCAAGCCGACCTCGTGGAACCACGCACGCAGATCGCCGTGCGAATCCTCGATCAGCCCGTTACACAGATTGCACGCCGGAACAAGGTTCGACGGGTTCGTCAACGACCCGCCCGCGCTCCGCTTCCGCCGCTCATGCAAACCGCCGATCTCCCCGACACAGTTGCGCCACTCCTCGAACCCCTCATCGGCCAGCATCGGTCCGATCAGGCAACGCTCGCCGGACTCCCGCAACGCTTTCACCTGCGGGGCACGCACCTCTCGCATGAACTTGGACCGCTCATCGGACCGTTGCTTCATCCGGGTCCGCTTCAACCCCGACCCGCTGTTCGATAGCCCCTTCGACGAACGCTTCATCGCCGTCCGTTTCATGGGTGTGTTGCGTTTCAAGGGTCCGCCGCGTTGCATCCACCCACCCTACGACACCGGCAGGTCCATCTCGCCGGGCCTACAACCGGGTCCACCTGCGGTCAGTCGGGGTCGGTTCGATCTCGGCCACCATCGGTATCGCCGGATAGTTCGCCGCGTCCTCCATCACAGCCAACGCGAAGTGGTAGCCGCAGTCGAGATACTCCTGCATCTGTCGCCCCGTGATCTCCCGGCGGAAAGGCTTGCTGTTCAGCCACGCCATCCCGCGGTCACGTTGCGCCGCTCCCGCTGGGGTGGTGAACACCTCGGCCCGGACCTTCTCGATCGAAGCAGCGTTGTTCACGTCAGCGGACGACCTTCCACGCCTTGACGCACACACCGATGGTGGCGGCGAACACGATCGCGCAGAGCAGAAAGACACCGAGTGTGAACCCGAGAAACACCGCTGCGCTTTTGAGAACGACTCTCATATCTCATCTCCTGATAGAACCTGACCCCGAAATCCCGACCTCCACGGTCAACAATCACCAGATCGGCCAACTGACCCATCGGACACCTCTCGACCCTCGCCTGCAACTCCTCGAACAACGACGGCGGAGCATCCAAAGAACACGCCGCCTGCGCCAACGAACGAAGCCGAGACTGCCGGGTCCACATCAGAACGGCCCCTGCCCCCCGAACGGATCGAACGACGACACCGACGCCCTCCGCGGCGGACACAACACCCACGCCGAAACCGTCCGGCCCTGCTTGTCCTCCGACCGGTGCAACTCCCACCGGGTACCGCACTCCGGGCAACCCACCTCCACCGCGTCCTGAGTGGACGGCTGCCACTCCAAACGAGTGTTCGGACAACGCATGTGCGGGTGACCCCTCACATCACGACTCCGGCGCAGGCTTCGGGGGACGCAACACGTACAACGTCTCGGCCGGTTCCCCAACCAACACCGTCTCATCCGGGGCGAGCGTCAGACGCCCATAGGCGGCTTCCTCGTCCTCCCGGTCCACACCGGTCCTGATCCAGCCGCACGCGGCCACAGGGACGATCTGACGGCCATCCCACTCGAACCCCGGCGTGTCATCCACCTCAGACGCAGCATCGAGCAGTACCGCCATCCCCTCGATCTCAGCGACCGCCTCATCGCGCTCCACCCGAACCGACTCAGCCTCCTCAACGGCAGCAGCAGCCAACTCCGAATGGCGTGACACCTCGGCCTGCATCTCACGCAGCGCGTCAGCGATCACCCCCCGATGCAACGGGCGGGTCACATCCTCAACGTCGCGGATCAACGCGTCAATCTTGCTTGACATCAGACTCCTCTAGTTCGTGTTGTCGATCGTACGCCACCAATCCGGTAGCCAAGTCGATCACCTGCGCCCGCACCACAACCGGCCCCGGCAGACACCACTTGTCCACCAACATCCGAGCCTGCTCGAACGAGACGCACTCCTGCCGCAACGCCCGCCGCCGATCACCCTCGACGACCAACTCGGCCTGCGCCTCCCAATGAGCGGCGGACGGCACAGCCCCGTCGATCCCCCACTTCATACGTCCACATGCTCCGGGTCGG
>Ga0307379_10007842_pt1 | contig 14446 bp, 9 predicted proteins | sample UN2MG_FD_202237 | JGI IMG/M metagenome (GOLD analysis project Ga0307379, IMG submission 202237) | Soil microbial communities from Risofladan, Vaasa, Finland - UN-2 | ecosystem: Environmental > Terrestrial > Soil > Coastal area > Acid sulfate soil | place: Finland: Risofladan, Vaasa | collected... | reverse complement strand
GTGGGTACTGATGTTGCATCCTTAACAAATTTCGGCGAGGCAGCCGTTGCTCCAGGCCGGCCATCAATCGTGATAAAGTCAGGCTCTGCATACACGGCAACGTCTAAGTCAGCCTCAATGTTGCCTGCTGCAATCTTAACCCCAATGGGCTTTCCGCCCGATTTCTCCCGCAGCCACACAACCTTTCTCTTCAAATCGTCTTTTGTTCTTATATCGTCAAAATGCGCGGGACTCACAATGTCCGTTCCTTCAGGAAAGCCTCTTATTTCAGCAATTTCCTTCGTTACCTTCTCCGCAGGCAGGTGACCCCCCATGCCCGGCTTCGCCGATTGTCCGATCTTAATTTCGATTGCATCCACCTTCCTGAGGTTCTCGTCGGTAACACTGTACCGGTTAGGCACGTATTCAAAGATGTATTTGTATGCACTTTCAAACGATTCCTGTAAGATGCCACCTTCTCCGGAGCACATCGCGGTTTTAACAGCGGCACTCCCCTTTGCGAGCGTAATTTTTACCTCGCGTGATAATGCGCCAAACGACATATGCGTCACATAAATCGGTGTCTCGATAATCAATGGATGCTTTGCTTTCGGGCCTATGATTGTCCTTGTATTGACCGGTGCGTCCGCGTTCAACGGGATTTTCGCAAGTTGAGCACCCGTTATCAGGATATCGTCCCAGGAGACTACCGGCTTTGTTGTGCGCATCGGTTCGATGATCGATTCTCCAGTTACCGATATCCGGTGTATATCAGCCATATGGGTCTCTAAATCGTCTGATTCCCGTTCCCACTCTCCCAGATATTTGGTGATATCAACCCTTGCAGGATGAAAGACGGTTACTTTCGTTTTTGCGCCACACTGAGGACACGTTACTTCTTTTTCGTGCTCCTCAATTTTCGGTTCTTCTTTTATGGACACTAAATGCGTTTTATCAGAGCCACAAATGGGACAGCGCCAATCATCCGGGAAATCTTCGGGCTTCGTGCCCGGCTTAATGTTGGTAGATGAATCGCCTCTTGTCTCATCGTATTCGAACATATTGCAAACGTTACAGCGGTACCGTGTTGTCCCTTTCTCGCGGCCTTTCTCTTTAAAATAGTCAGGTATTCGTTCCTCGTCGGTGAAATTGATATACCAATGCGTCCCGTCACAAAATGGCTTGTTTTTGGAGCCGCCACATCGGCACAGTGTGTAATGCTCTTTTGATTCGGGCGTTGATTTATTCACGTCATTGAGTTCAGGGCCACCAACGACTCGATACGGCCCATTTTTACTCAGTGTAATTGCAGGCTCGCGATCCTGGTCTTTGTAAAGGACACCATCTTTCGTATAACTGAGTGCGCCCGACGGGCACATCTTGATCACACGTGCGATTTCTTCTGCTCTGGCACCGTTGGGATCGATCCAGGGTTCCTTTCCCATTATAAATACAGACGGTAAATTGTCGGTACAGTAGCCGGCATGAGAGCACACGCCCCGGTTATCGTGAATCGTTATCTCTTTGCCTTCGTAATCATCCAGTCTATCAGGCACTCGACCTTCGAGTTTATCACTCGAAAATCCTACCTTTTCGTGTGTCCTATCGCAGAATGGTTTATGAGACGATCTACCGCATCTGCAAAGCCACATTTCCGGTTCCGTTTTTATGGATTCTCCACGGGAAGTTTTGAACGTTTTAAGATCTCTAACGGCATAAGGGCCATTTAAGGTTGCTTCTATGGTTGGCTTTTCCTTTTTTGTGATTGTCATTAGAAACTCCACCCTATAGTTCTCATAAACGCATTTTAGCATTTATACCTTTCTACATACGGAACGGAACGTGAGCAAATTTGTGTTGTCGTATGTTTAATGCACGAAAATGAAGTTCAGACTAGAACAGGAATTAACAATTAATACTGAATATTTATGACCACATATAATTTATTTTGTTCTTGTATAAGGTGTATAACTTCCTCTTTTTTCCTTTATAGTTTTGAACTATAATCAGCAACAGGTGCTAAATGGCTTATATTATCAAGAAAATGATTTATTCCAGTTCTCGAGGAAAAGGGAAGAAATGTACCCTCTATTTGGGAATAATTAACCGTCTACCTTTCGTCGCTTCCTGAATTTTGCTAAATTCTTGCACCAATCTTTTATATTCCGTGAATTCGTCAGTTCGACCCGCACGGATTTTCCCGATTATCTGCTCATGGATTGAGCGGTGCTGCGCTAAGTAGACTTCAGACAAAAAACCAACAATTGGTTGGTAAAGCCCGTTATCGTCTTCCTCAACGGCATCAAGGTACTTCTCTCTATGCCCCAAGTCCAGATAGAGTGTAAGATACCCGTTTCTTCTGAGCACGAAATTGAGCAACGCCCTTCTTCGTGAAACCATCGCCATCTCCTTCGCTTTTTTTTAGAGTATTTAATTTGTCAAAATATCGAAAAATATCGGCTTTGCTACCAAAAGTAGCTTTTGCTCCTAAACTCTTTCATCTGCTCCTAAAGTCTGGCATTTTCGAGACTTCTGGAGCAAAGCCGGTTTCTGGCAAAACTTTTTATACAATACTTCCCACTCTATTCATTGGTGATAACTAATGAGGCTTGATAAACTGACTGTAAAGGCGCAGGAGGCGCTGCAAGAAGCAAAAAACATCGCTGACAAGTACAATCAACAGCAGATAGATGTGGAACATCTCTTGTTAGCGCTGGTTGAACAACCAGAAGGTATTGTTATCCCGATATTACAAAAAATCGGCGTTGACATTGACCTGCTTAAGACACGTATTGACGAGTCTTTACGCAAACAACCTCAAGTATACGGAGGAGGTGGCATTGACCAGCTCTACATATTACCGAGATTGAATACGGTGCTGGAAGCTGCGTGGAACGAAGCGCAAGCGATGAAAGACGAGTATATGAGTACTGAGCATATGCTGCTTGCAATTGCAGACGAGGCGGAGCCTTCATCACCGCAGATCCTGAAAAACATGGGCGCGACCAAGGACAGGATATACGAAGCCTTGATGTCTATTCGTGGTGGGCAGCGGATCGTAGATCAGAATCCAGAAGATAAGTATCAGGCGTTGGAACGATATACGCGTGATTTAACAGAACTTGCGCGTCACGGGAAGCTCGATCCGGTCATCGGCAGAAATGATGAAATCCGCAGGGTTATGCAAGTCCTCTCACGACGAACGAAGAATAATCCGGTGCTTATAGGCGATGCAGGTGTTGGAAAGACTGCGATAGCTGAAGGGTTAGCACAGCGAATTGTCAACGGCGACGTGCCGGAGACGCTGAAGGATAAGCGCGTTTTAGCGCTCGACATGGGCGCATTAATCGCCGGTGCAAAGTTCAGAGGTGAGTTTGAAGACCGACTAAAAGCGGTATTAAAGGAGATTGATGAAGCTGCAGGTACGATTATCCTTTTTATTGATGAATTACACACGGTGGTCGGCGCAGGTGCGGCAGAGGGCGCTGTTGATGCCTCTAACCTGCTCAAACCTGCACTGGCACGTGGCGAACTCCGCTGTGTCGGTGCTACAACGACTAATGAATATCGCAAATATATCGAGAAGGATGCAGCGTTGGAGCGGAGATTCCAGCCGATTACCGTCCGTGAACCCTCGGTAGAGGATACTATCTCGATTCTACGCGGCTTAAAGGAGCGATACGAACTGCATCACGGTGTGCGGATTAAGGATTCTGCGTTGGTTGCTGCATCCACGCTTTCGAGCAGATATATCACTGATCGATTCCTGCCGGACAAGGCAATTGACGTCATTGACGAAGCGGCTTCCAAGTTAAGAACTGAGATAGATAGTATGCCCACCGAGATCGATGAGATAGCGCGAAAAATCAGGCAATTGGAGATAGAGGAGCAGGCTTTGAAGCGTGAGAAGGACAAAGAATCGAAGGAACGGCTTGAGAAGCTTAAAGAGGACCTGGCAGCATTAAAAGAAACAAGCGACCAGTTAAAAGCGCGCTGGCAGAACGAAAAGGAGGTTATACAAAGGACGAGAGAAATCAAAGAGAAGATTGACCAGACGAAGTTAGAAGAGCAACAAGCAGAGCGCAGTGGCAATTTAGAACGCGTGGCACAAATCCGTTATGGGTCGCTGGTCGAGCTGCAAAACGAGTTGAACGCGCAGAATGAAAAACTGCAAGAGCTGCAAAAAGACCAGATGATGCTCAAAGAGGAGGTTGATAGTGAGGACGTTGCAGAGGTGATCGCAAAATGGTCTGGTATTCCGGTCTCGAAGATGTGTGAAGGAGAGACTGAGAAACTGCTTCATATGGAAGAGCGATTGAAGCAGCGTGTTGTGGGGCAGGACAAAGCGATCTCGTTGATCTCCAATGCGATTAGACGTGCAAGAGCAGGTCTCAGCGACCCTAACCGACCTATTGGGTCATTCATATTCCTTGGTCCAACGGGCGTTGGTAAGACGGAACTTGGAAAGGCACTCGCGGAATTCCTCTTCGATGACGAACGCGCGATGGTGCGTATGGATATGTCGGAGTTCATGGAGCGGCACTCAATTGCACGGCTCATCGGCGCGCCACCGGGTTACGTAGGATATGAAGAGGGCGGATTCTTAACCGAAGCCGTGCGAAGGAAACAGTACACGGTAATCCTCTTTGATGAAATCGAAAAGGCGCACAACGACGTCTTCAATCTGCTGCTTCAGATCTTAGACGACGGTCGTCTCACTGATGGCCACGGCAGAACAGTGAACTTCAAAAACACCGTGATCATCATGACCTCCAACGTTGCCACACCCGTCATACAGGAATTGAGCGGAAAAGAATTGGAAGATAAGGTAATGGAAGCGCTGAAAGCGCGTTTAAGACCGGAATTCTTGAATCGCATTGACGAGACAATCATATTCAATCCGTTGGGCATGGACGAGATAAAGATGATTGTGGATATTCAAATGCGATATCTGCAAGACAGACTTGCCGAGAAGAAACTGACGATTTCCGTGAGCGAAAGCGTAAAGGAATTGATAGCGAGTAAAGGCTTTGACCCTGTATTCGGGGCACGACCGGTAAAGCGAACAATTCAACGACTGATCGAAGACCCGTTATCCACGAAAATTTTAAATGGCGAGTTCAATGAGGGCGATACGATCAAGGCAGATGTTTTGGATGGGACGATAGTGTTTTCACGCGCTTAGTTTCTCAGTTTTTGCACCAAGAAGAGTAAAAAATGGAAAAAGGGTATATTACAGAGCTATTCAGCTCTTTTCAAGGTGAAGGTCCGTATGCAGGTAAGAGGCAGATATTCATTAGATTTGCAGGTTGCCGCCTATCCTGCTTATATTGCGACACGGCCTATGCACGCGAGCCCAAGCCGGGATTTTGCACGGTTTTTGGCAACGAAGCATCTTCCAAGAACAGGTCTATTAAAAATCCACTGCCTTCAACGCTCGTGATTGACTTTGTGAAGGAGCTTGTCACCCCAGATCTCCACAGTATCTCATATACCGGTGGCGAACCGCTTTTATCCTCTTCTGTTGTCAAAGAAATAGCAAAGGAAGCGAAAAGCATGCATTTAAAGAATTTTATAGAAACAAACGGGTATTCCGCAAGCGCTTTCGCATCCATAGCCGATTACTTTGATTTCGCCTCGATTGACATAAAACTGAGTAACCATCAAGCAGTAGCGGAGAAGGATTACGGCGACCTGTATCGTAACGCGATGGACTGCATAAAAATCGCTGCGGACAAGGGATTAGAAACGATAGTAAAGGTGGTAGTGCTAAAAAACATCTCTGTAAAAGAAATAGAAACAATATGCAGTGATCTCGCAGACTTTAATGTGAAGTTTGTGTTACAGCCGGTTACCGTTACGCCACATCTGCAAAGTGCCGATGTCGTGCCACATATAGAAGAACTCTTTGAGCTTTCAGAAACAGCAGGGCAGTTTTTACAAGACGTAATGGTACTTCCTCAAGTGCATAAAATCATGCGTATACGTTGAGCTCAAACTCAACACTATTTGCGCTTATCATTCCGAGAACTGGTCTTGAATATCCTTTCCGAGTCTTCCAATAGCATCAGCACGACATTGCCGACAATGCTTCATTTGTCGCGTGTATTCGCTGCATGCGTCCTGTATCTTCATCTTCTCCTGTGGCGTTGGAGGCGTAATATCCGCGAACTTGAATTGCGGGATGAGTGGTATAACATTCTGGAGATAAACGCCCATCTCGCTTACCGTCTTCGCTACCTCAATAATGTGCTTATCATTCACCGTGGGGACGAGAACCGTATTCACCTTTATCAGAATCTTCCGCTTCACCGCCTCTCGAATTCCTTCCAACTGGTTTTTCAGCAATAGTTCAGCCGCTTCCTTTCCCCTGTACCTCTTATCATGATAATTGACAAACGAATAGATTTCCTTGCCAATCTCCGGGTCCACGGCATTAAGGGTGACGGTTACGGTTCCAACTCCCAACTCCTCGATATCATCAATTCGCTCTGGTAGAAGCAATCCATTCGTGCTCAAACATCGCATCAGACGCGGAAACTCCTCCTTTATGAGTCGGAAGGTCTCAAAAGTCTCCTCGTTGAACAGCGGCTCACCCGGTCCCGCAACTGCGACCACCTTGATGTAATGCACCTTTTCAAGCACCTCCCTTACCCGTTCCAACGCTTCCTGCGGTGTGAGCACCTTGCTTGTCACACCCGGTCGAGATTCATTCACGCAATCGAATTTCCGTATGCAGTAATTACACTGGATGTTGCACTTCGGCGCCACGGCGAGATGCATCCGGCCGAAGAAATGGCAGGCATTTTCACTGAAGCAGGGATGCTCTTGAATCTTTCTGAGCTGTGCAGGGTCCCATGGGACCTTCTTACCTTCTACTTCTGTTACGTGTAGGGCGTTAGAACCTTCTTCGCTCTTACTTCCCGTCCACTTATCCCTTCCAGTCATTCGTGCAGCGCGTTCAGCCATGTTTCGTATTGTCCTTTAACGCTTATTCTAATTCTCAATACCCTTTATTAAGCTTTACTATTTTTAGCACTTCTTCCTGTTGTATTAAAGCTCATTAGGTTTAACCGCAATTTCATCTGCCAACCAACCGATCTTATGCTTTGAAAGCACGTTCTATCCCTATCCCATTTAACAGCACCAACTGCGTAGATATTTGGTTTACGCTCTCTGCAAGCACTTTTTTTCGTTTACCTTCGCGAATACGTCCTTCTCCTCTTCACAAACAGTGGTTTATAAACGTGTGTTACATCCCTACAAGTGGAATACCACAATTTATTTCCCCCCCTCGTAGACTCCACTCTACTCAGACGCTGCTGGCGGAGTAAAGACACGCATCGCCAGTTCTTTGTCAACCATAAGCAAGCTATTACCATCCTCGCCAACGAGTTTCAACTTAGCAATGATCTCATTGTCATTACCTTCTTCTTCGATCTGCTCGGTAACATACCATTGTAGAAAGATGTTCGTAGCGTGATCCTTTTCCGTAATCGCAAGGTCAACGAGCTCATTGATGCTCCTCGTAATGAACTTCTCATGCTCTAAGGTCTTTTCAAACATATCTAAAGGTGAATTGAATTCCGTCGCCGGCTGCTCAATCGCCATCAGCTTTACCTGTCCGCCCTGCGCGTTGATGTAGTTATAGAATTTCATGGCGTGCGTCATCTCTTCCTGATACTGAACCATGAACCAGTTGGCAAACCCCTTCAGTCCGATATACGTGCTGTAGGCAGACATGGACATATAGAGATACGCCGAATACAGCTCCTTGTTGAGCTGAGTATTCAGCGCCTCTTCCATCTTCTCGCTTAGCATATTATCCCCACTCCTCTTTCATTCCACTTCTATACAATTCGCCCACACACCGTGAATGTTGCAATATGCGAGTGCACAGAAAGTTTTGAACTCAGCCACCGGCACCTGAAACCTGACGTTTGGATTGGTATATGTCGGTGCGAAATCGGCTCTGCCAAGGTCAACTACTTGCCCGTCTCTTTTCACGCCATACAATTCTATCCATTCAATGTGGTGTTCTACCGTGTTGGGATGCGGCACCCCCTTACCCACAGCAACTCGTACAATATCCACATCTTCTCTTCCACGTCCCTTGCCAACCTCAATATACGGGACATGTTTCTCCTTACCTTCGGCTTCTACGCCTTTCAACAAATCGCCAAATTCCATTTTTACATCACCTCCTTATTTCCCCCCTCTTTTCATTCCCGCATCTCTTCAACTTCTTCTTTACCATGCTCCAACTCCTCGACCTGCTCTTTGTCTTTTCTTAGAAGCAAGGCCTGAAATTCGCCCATGTGCGTTTTCTCTTCTTTTGCTATATCCATGAGCACATCTTTGATCATCTCATCCTCGGCCATTGCCGCGAGTTGTTCATACAGATTGACCGCGTCAAGTTCCGCGATCATCCCCACACGCAAAATCTCCCTATCTCTATCTTCCTTACTCACCTTTTCCAAATCTATCGGTAGTTCGCTTAACATGTTTTTCACCTCCTAAAATCCTTCCCGCAGTGTTGTGTAAAATAGGGGGGTGCCTCAAAATCCGACACCTCTCTATCTGCTACTATCATTATTTTATATCCCCCTTATTCTAAACATAACTTTGTTCCTTATGAATTTTTCCGTCGTAGTATGTCACACGAGCTTCTTTCACAGCTCTATTATGCTATTCCTAACTCCACTACTTACTGTTTTCGATTCAATCTTGTAACGAGTTTAGAGTTGTACCTATAAAAGACCGCTGATTTTTTCGATAGACCGGAAGTTTTTTTTATGTCGTAACATCTAATCATATCCATATGAGAACGAATGATGTGGAAGCATCTGGTAAAAGGGATTATGATATCTCAATAATAAAGCCACAGATGCGGGTAGAGGACATCCAAAAGAGAGGGGCGGGGATGGCCCAGAGCGGTTAAAAAGCATCAAAAAGGGTTTACTCACGTTACATACTGCGGAAACGATGGCGGTAAATATCTACAAGTTTCAGATCACGAGCGAGGCGAGTGAACTCAATCGTCAGCTAATCACTGCACTGCGATGTGTAATGAAATAAGCGAAGCATAGTCATCAAAGAGGTGAGAGATTCGGCGTAATTCGTAGGGTTCTGGGTAGTAATTGCAAAATGCAGTGTGCAAATTGACTACATACATGAAAGAGAGATTGAATAAGCGATTGCGTTATACATAAGCCACCTGAGAACTTTTTTATCCCCTCTATGCTATCTGTTTAGATACGGTGAGATGTAGTGTAGGTGAGTAGAATTATCCCGAACGGCAAAAGAACAGAAAAGTTTATATCGCCGAAGCGTGGATAGAAAGTTTGAGGGGTGAAAGTGAAAAAGGAGAAATGGGTAATGAGAAAAGCAGGCCACGACTGAAAAAACTGAAAAATGCTTGCGAAATAGTAAATGAGAAGTTTTCTAAAATATCACACTTAGAGGGAATTATACATGAAAAATTTAAAAAAATATATAAAAATAAGCCTGTTTTAACTCTCATTATAGCGATTCTTTTTTTTGTTGGCGTTGCATTATTTGATGCTGTCGTTCATGTAGGGGTACATGAGTTATATTATAAATATTCTGAGTCAAACGGGGAGATTATAGAAGAGGACATCATAAAGCCTACTAAAATCAGTCACAACTTGACAACAGGAGATGGAGGGTATATGTGTATCTGGGAACCATGTACAAGCCGTAGAGCTCCAGATAAGGGCTGGTTAATCGTTGAAAATCCCTTTTACAAGATAAGCATAAACTTGGACCATAGTTACTACCTGATTTTTGACAAGGTGAGAGAGAGGGATATTCTGCTCTATAACGATGCGGTTGATAGTGAGATTGACATGCTCACGGGCTGTGACTTTGGTTTTGGTGATCATGAAGGAGATAACCCTATTCAATATGCAACTACCGCGCTGTATGACACCGATGGGATAGAGTATGAAATACTCTACGAAGATGAGAATAGGGGCTTTGTGCTCATCGACACCGCAGGATGGGATACACGCCAGAAAGAAGCTGGAAAAGGATATGATGTCGAAGCCGAGATCATTTTTGGGATATTTGCGAATAAGCCGTACTTTATCAATGCGGTTGAACTCTCCAATCTACAAAGGATGGGCTATGTATATCAGAACCCTTTTACGGATCCTGATGAAATTGTACAGTCCTGGGTTTTAATTGATGAATACCGATCGACCTGTATGTACGGAGGAGATAACTCACATGGTGATACGTGGGGTCCACCTTTGCTCTACAACGTCACCACTATCAGTCGGACTGAGAGAAAGCCGTGGCACGTGGGATCTGCGTCATTTTCAAAATTGTTTCCGGAACATATCCTCCTTGGTAATAAAATTGGTGGTGGGATAATCTTCTCATTGCCGGACGGCATATTCAGATTTGATGATAGTTTAGGAGTCTATGGAGATCAGATAGTCGGGGAATTTATCATAAATGTAGACGAGCCACAAAAAGCTATCACATTTACTGTAAATCCTGTAAACGAACTCCTTTTCTTCTATGATTTTGTAGAATTTAATACCATTGAAGGTTATAAGGATTTGATGGAGCGTACGTGTGAGAAATACGGTTTGGAATATCCAAATGAAACGCTCGATGCCCACTATTGGAAGACGAAGAGATATGCGTATGTGATAACTCTAACTGACCAGTGGTATGATGCAGATGCGAATCAGGTCTCAGATGAGATATGGAGTTTAGCAGATCAGGGCCTTGAAGATTTTTACTTCTATCAGGAGAGGATAAGTATGGAGATGGAAAAAAACACACCACTCGCTTGTCAATAAAAGCCTTTTTATCTCCTTCTTCTCAACACAAAATAGGCCACTGCTAATAAGCCACCAATAGCAAAGATTGCTTCAAATCCAGGAGTTGGAATTTCAAATCCTGGCTTGCTTTCTTTAGGTATTTCTGGCGTTGCTGTAGGGCTTGGTGTCGGGACTATCGTTGATGTCGGAGTGGGCGTGGGTGTTAGTTTAAGTGTTGGAGTCGGTGTAAGTCGCAATGGTAGAGTTGGATCCAGAGGATAGGGGTCCTCACCATCATTAAAACCATCACCGTCTGTATCAAGCTTATTTGGATCTGTTCCAACGATTAACTCCTGGATATCTGAGAGACCATCACCGTCAGAGTCTATGGAAGCGCGACCTCCAACTCCTGGTCCCCTTCCTTTTGGCGTAACCGATCCAGATACTGCAAATACACTATAGTGCGAGATATTGGCCCAGACATAATTTTCTTCTGGGTTTACCTCACTGAGGGGTAAGTCTTCCCATCCCGGTGGATCAGCGCTTTCGTTGAAATATCTAAGCGTTAATGAACTCTCACTGAGATCACCAAGCTCAGTTTGGTCGTAAAATACTTTTATCATTACCCAATCGGTGTTATTTGCCACATTATCGCTGACGTTCGCATAAACATAGCCGCCTACGGTATTAGTGATCCCAGGAATGCCATTTGGTGGAATCTCTGATTTTTGGACCTGCATAGAGCCTGCAAAATAATCATATTTTGCACTAATATCAAAGTCAACGCTTGACTCCTCAGTGGCTACATAAAGCGTTTTTCCATATTTTATGCCTACGAGATTGCTATCGCTATAATCTGATCCGATCACAAGGTCCGCAATTCGCTGTTCACTCGTAATCTCGTAAGTTACTCCGTTCATCGTAATAGATCCACTCGATATAACTCCCTCGTTTACAATTGCATTATCTAAGGTAACCGCACTCAACGTTGTCCCAGTTACTTCACTGCTGATAATTACCGACTCTGTAATTGTGGAACCAAAAATGATTGCGTTTATGATTGCAGATCTATTGATAATAGAATCATTTATTGAAGATGTAATGAGCGCTGAGTCATTTATGGTTGAATTGATGTGGTCAGAATCTACTTCGCCCCGAACGATTGTCAGTGTTTCAATAGTATCCTTCACAGTATTATCATTCCATGAGCGTGCTTCTATTCTTGCTCTATAAATACCGGGCTCAGTATGGCCGACATTTAGTTCTATTGTATCGTAATCAACGCCACCAGGTCCGAGAGTGATCGTATTTGGATCTACAATTACTACTTCAGGATCATCACTACTCGAAACCGTCAAATTGAAGGTATCTGGCATATTGCCAAGGTTCTCCACGACAATAGAATACGTGGCATTTGTTCCGGTATCAACAGCCTGCAATGAAGGAGTGAGAGCTTCAGGAATAGACAAGCGGGTTCCATAAATGATATCCTCCTGAATGTACCATGTGTTATTAACAATAGTGTTATTGGGTGAGGAATGGAGAAAAACTTCAAAATAATACGTTGATTCCGCATTATTATCTGATATAGTATTATTAGTTGCCGAATCTAACGATATTCCAAAATAACTCGCGGATATACTATTTCCAGAAATGTTGTTAAAGCTAGCGTTTAACAGATAAAAGCCCTCATAGATGTTAGAATTTGCCGAGTTGTTCAAGAGCGTATTACTATAGGATTCCCATAAATAGAACCCTGATAGCTTATTTGCGTCTGCAACGTTATTGATTAATTGTATATCTTCTGAGTATAGTAGTCCGATACCCTCCATATTAAAATTAGCCGTGTTAGAGCTGATTGAGATATTGGTAGACATGGAAATACCAATACCAAATATACTGTTACTAGACACATTGTTATTGGAAATATTATTAGGACTATGTAGATCCAGTAACCAGATACCTTGAGCTTTATTATGACTTATAGTGTTATCCATTACTTGGTTATCATTTGGGTTACCCCCAAAAGAGACGATGCTTAAACCATATTGATTTGAAAATAACTCGTTATGAGATATCTTATTTTCGCTACTTGAATCGAATAAGGCAATACCGCTTTCATCGTTGAAGTGTGCAACGTTGTTCGTTATTGTATTTTTGTTAGTATAATCCGTTAGTTGAATCCCAGAGTATGTGTTGTAACTCACGATGTTATTTCCGAGGGAATTGTTGCTAGAAAAATCAAACAAAGCAATGCCACAACCTCCATTCCAATTGGCAACATTGTCCTTTATGGTATTACTGCTGCTAGACCATAATAAGTCAACACCAGAGTATTTATTTTCTCTCACTGTATTATTTGTTATAATATTGTTGTCATTGAAGTCCCACAAGATAATGCCAGAGCCACCATTTGAACTAGCATTATTGTTGTCTATCAGGTTATCGCTGCTGATACCTAATAATTCAATACCACTGGCAGTATTACTATTTGAAGATGCAATATTATCTACTATTTTGTTGCTGCTTGAATCCCATAAACATATACCGGAATAATCTCTGGTGAGGCTTGCAGTATTGTCAGTTACTACATTATCGTTACTTGATTCTAGATAGATACCCGTATCGTCATTTGATTTTACAAGATTGTCGCTTATGACATTATTCGTTGAGCCAATTAAAGCAATGCCAATGAAGTTAGAACTTACATTATTGTTAGTTATCGAATTGTTGTTGCTGGAAGTAGCAAGTGCAGCTACTGAATTGATAAAGAAACGCTTAGAAACTACTTGTGATTCACGATCTCTGATCAGCGGCATTCCCCCTGGAGCTTCTACCGGAATCGTTTCGTAGCCCCGTCCATCGATATTCGCAACTCCGTTGACATATGTATCCTCCGATTGCACCGTGGCGTATTCGTGTACATCGTCCTCAACGCGACTATCACGTGCATGATTCGCTTGTGCTCCACCCGCAGAATTTACCGCAATGACGCCATAGTAATTGGAAGTCAGGATATTGTTTGTTATTCTGTTGTTAGATGATGTGAGGTAGATGCCCGCTTTCCCATATCCTGTAGCGCCCTCTATGGTGAACCCGCTGATAGTAACATAATCCGCAGTTATGGTGAAGACATTGTCACTTGCGTTTGCCGCCTGAATAATGGTAGTCATCGGATCCCCTGAGGATGATCGAATCGTTAGCGATTTGTTCACTCTCACGTTTTCGGTGTACGTTCCCGGATCTACTTCGATTATATGACTATCGTTTGTGTTAGGTGCATCAATAGCTTCTTGAATCGAGGAGAAGTTCTCGGAGGTATTTAAGTTGTGGACAGGAAATTGTGATTGGCTTATTGATATCACGCCACTCGTTGGACTTGAGGCCACCTCAGGGAAAAGCAAAGGTTGGTATCCCACACCAACATTTTCACCCCCAGTAAACGGCGCGAATCCTAGAGCGATTAGAATAACTATTAGCGACAAACTAAGGAAAATCCTTTTTTCGCTCCTCATTTTCCTTTATCTCTTCTTACTTTCCCCTGTTTGAGTTGATTTGCGGATTTTCGAGCTGTTAGGTTAGAATTCCGCTGTAATTGTCATTCGTTGTCCGGAATAAGGAGCACGCCCCTTATAGTAAGACAAAATTCTTCTTCGATTGGGGCGCCCTCT
>Ga0307379_10007839_pt1 | contig 14454 bp, 11 predicted proteins | sample UN2MG_FD_202237 | JGI IMG/M metagenome (GOLD analysis project Ga0307379, IMG submission 202237) | Soil microbial communities from Risofladan, Vaasa, Finland - UN-2 | ecosystem: Environmental > Terrestrial > Soil > Coastal area > Acid sulfate soil | place: Finland: Risofladan, Vaasa | collected... | reverse complement strand
TGCCTTTATTAAATAAGGATTTTGGTGACAAGCCTATTGTGATACAGCAATATGATATTTCTGATCCTAATGGTTATCCTCCTTATGATGTTAGAAAATTAATTGAAGAAGGTAAAGGTGAGGGCATAATTAAACTACAGGATTTACAGGATACTGATAAATCTCATGAAAAATATTTTGAAGTATCTTTTGATAGAAGTGTAGCAGATATAAATTTAGATGGAATTGTAGACAGCAATGATTATTTTTTTATAGAAAAAAACTGGCAAAAACAAGGAAGTTCTAAAGCAGATATAGGTAGTCATAAGGGAACAGGCCTTCCTGATGGCAGAGTAGATTACTGGGATGCGATAGCAATGTCAGAAGAATGGACAGGAGAGACAATAGACCCTAATATTGCAAACCTAATTGATTACAGAACAGAATCTTTTGAAACAGGGAGTTTTAACAAATTCAACTGGGAACATTCAGGAGATTTTAACTGGATTATAACTCCGGAAGAATCTTATTCTGGATTTTATTCTGCTAAATCAGGTCCTATTAACAATAATAAAACCAGTTCTTTAGAAGTAAGTGTTGACTGCCAGCCTGGTTTTATTGCTTTTTATAGAAAAGTTTCTTCAGAAAATAATTTTGATAAATTAAAATTTTATATTGATGATGTGCTAAAGGATGAATCTTCTGGAGAATCAGATTGGAAAAGAGCATATTTTCCAGTTGAAGAAGGCAGAAGAAAATTCACATGGAATTATGATAAGGATGGCTCTGTTTCCAAGGGAGATGATGCTGTTTATATTGATGATATAGTTTTTCCTGTTGAGTGAAGATTGCAATTTCCCCCTGAATTTAAGAGGCACAAGTTTATATGGTTCTACAAGCAAGACCAGGGAATTTCAGAAGTAGAAGCTGCCTGGATTGATATATAACATTTCCTATAAAAGAATAATACCTCATTACGAATGAACGAGCTGGATTCCCACTATCCGCTTTTGCATGACTAACAACTTAAAAAGCTAATGTTATGAGTTATAGGTTATTTTCTGGCTTTTACAGTTTCCTTGGCCTTTTTACGTCCGAGAATTTTGTCGGCCTGCTCGATCGTTTTCGGGGGCCATTGCCCCTCGGATTGCAGTTTCTTGAGATGGTCAAGCTGTTTGGCGCTGATGATGGTCCTGCACTTCGGGAATTTGTTGCAGCCCATGAAGGGGCCTTTCTTGCCCTGCCTGATTACAAGCTCGCCGCTCTTGCACTTATAGCACTTAACGCCGGTGGGCTCTGCGGGCGGTTTCGGGGGCAGGACGTTGCCTTCCTTGTCTAATTTTAGAGTCGTTTTACATTCGGGATAGTCACTGCACCCGAGGAACGGCCCGAACCGGCCGCTCTTATTTATCATCGGCTTGCCGCACTTGGGACATTTATGTTCGCTTAACTTCTCTTCGACCATTTTGCCTTCCTTGTCACAGGGACATGCGAATGTACAATCCGGGTACGTCGAGCAGCTCAGGAATTTTCCATTTTTGCCGAATCTGTAAACGAGCGGTTTGCCGCACTTCGGACATTCGTATTCGCTGGGAGTCATTTCCGCTTTGGCGTGTTTCATTTCGGCCTGTGCCGTATCGAGATTTATCTTGAAGGGTCCGTAGAAATCCTTCAGAACCCCGATCCAGTCGAGATGCTGCTCTTCGATCTTGTCGAGCTGCTCTTCCATGTAGCGGGTAAATGCAATGTCCATTATCTTCGGGAAGTACTCGCTGAGTTTTTCCGTGACGACCTCGCCGATATCGGTGGCGTAGAATTTCTTCTCTTTCTGCTCGACGTACTTTCGATCCTGTATTGTGCTTATGATCGAAGCGTACGTACTCGGCCTGCCGATCCCCTCTTTTTCGAGGGCCTTTACCAGGGACGCCTCGGTGAATCTTGCCGGCGGTTTGGTAAAATGCTGATCGGCCCTGATATCGACCGCTGCGAGCTGCTGGCCGACCTCCATCGAGGGCAGTTCCTGCTCGTTCGACGTAATAGGCCAGATTTTCGTAAAGCCGTCAAAAACCAGGATTCTGCCGGTCGTTCGATAACGGCAACAACCTACCGGCGTCTCCGCCGAGATATTCAGATTCGTTACATCCCATATTGCCGAGGCCATCTGGCAGGCGACGAATCGGCGCCAGACAAGATTATAAAGCTTATATTGCTCGTCGCTAAGAAACGGCTTGATATCGTCCGGCGTGAGGTCCACGTCGGTCGGGCGAATGGCTTCGTGTGCCTGTTGAGCGTTTTTCCTGGAAGCGTAAAACTTGGCTTCTTTAGGCATGTAATCCTGGCCGAGATGCGTCTCGACGTACTTTCGAACCTCCTTGACGGCTTCGGCCGAAAGGTGGGTGCTGTCGGTTCTCATATACGTGATAAGGCCCAGTGAACCCATTGAGCCGAGGTCTATGCCCTCGTACAACTGCTGGGCGACGCGCATGGTTCTTTTTGTAGCAAAGCCCATGCGGTTCGCCGCCGCCTGTTGCAGCGTGGAGGTGATGAATGGCGCCGAGGGCCTGGAAACCGATTGTTTGGTTTGCAAATCGGCGAGCTTGAATTGAGCCTGTTTTAACGCATTGAAAACAGGCTCGGCCTGTTCCTTGCCGGACGCTTTGAATTCCTTGTCGTCGATTTTGTAGAGTTCGGCCTTAAATGCATTATGCTCCGTGAGCCATCGACTTTGTTCGGCGAGAGTGGGCGGTTTGTCATTCTCGGACTTAGTCTGCATGAAATCGAGCCACTGGCGGCTGTAATCGTTCTGCAAATCAGCGGTGAAGACGGCGGGAATCAGCCAGTATTCCTGGGGCTCGAACTTGCGAATCTCTTTTTCCTTTTCGACAACAATTTTGACCGCAATTGACTGGACCCGGCCGGCCGAAAGGCCCCGGGTAACCTTCTTCCACAGCAGCGGACTGATCTGATAACCGACAATCCTGTCGAGGATTCGCCGGGCCTGCTGGGCCATAACCTTGTCCATATCGAGCTTGCCCGGCTCGGCAAAAGCCTGCTTGATCGCCGTATGCGTGATCGCGTTGAATATAACGCGGTAGGTCTTCTCCTCAGGAACGCCGAGCAATTGCGCCAGATGCCAGGCAATCGCCTCGCCTTCACGGTCAAGGTCGGTTGCGAGATACAGCTCGTCACAGTGCTTAACCGCCGCTTTCAGTGCTGTTACCGTGCGTTTCTTGCCGGGCATGATGTCGTACGTCGGCTCGAAATCGTTTTCAATATCGACGTTCAGGCCCTTCGAAGGCAGGTCGCGCACGTGCCCCATCGAGGCCTGTACCTCGAAACCCGGGCCCAGATACTTGTGTATAGTTTTCGCCTTGGCCGGCGATTCGACTATCACCAGAGATTTTTTAGAAGTTGTTTTTGCCATAAAAAGCTTACCTATAAGTATTTAGCCCCGGGTTTTACCCGGGGTCTGCCGTCTCGAACAGGACAAAACAATCGTTGCCGAACCACTCTTCGGCTATTTCGACAACGAAATTTAAAATTGGACAAATACAGACATGCTGTAGAAATGTCAAGAGAAAACAATTATCGGGTTTTCGTGTCACTATCAGGTCCCCAGCCTGGAGCCCAAAATGTCACAATTGAATCCGGAGGACATTTTATCCTTCAATTCAGCCATATAAAGTCAGTTTAATTGTTGCGTTTTTCGGGTATTTTGAGTAATTTGCAGAACATTTACAGAGGTGAAACCTGGAATCTGAACAGAATATAACAGTCAAGCAGAAAAAACAGCCGTGGCCGATTTCCCTGCTGTTCGATAATCAAATTTCGATGTGGAAATATATTCTGCGCACAGGGCTTATCAGTCTCGTACCTTCACTCGTTATCGCGATGATTTTGGGACTAACCGGCCTAATAACGGAAGAGACAGGCCCGGAATTCAAAGGTCCGGCCCTTGGCCTGCTTATCGGGCTGGTCGTAATTAGCCCGCCATTAGAGACATTGCTCATGGCCGGCGGGCTTTGGATATTGTCATTCATAACGAAACGGCAGGTCTTGCTGGCAGTAATCTCAGCGTTTATCTGGGCGGTAATCCACTCTCTCGTAGCGCCCGCATGGGGTCTGGGTGTGATTTGGCCGTTTTTCGTCTTCTCATGTTCGTATTTAGGCTGGCGCCGGCGCTCATGGTGGCGGGCGATTTTAGTAACATCATGCGTGCATGCGTTCCAGAATATCCTGCCGGCTATCGCAGTGATTGCCACTTTGTAGCTTACAGGTGAGTTTTCAGCATTTCATCGAGCAGCGGTTTGAGCTTTCGGATGGCGTTGCCGCGGTGAGAAATGGCGTTTTTTTCTTCGCCGGTCAGTTGGGCGACCGTTTTATTCAAATCCGGCACGAAAAAAATCGGGTCGTAGCCGAAGCCGTTGAGCCCGATTTCCCTGTCGGTTATCAGACCTTCCAGCGTTCCCTCGGTCTCGATGAGGATTCTCTCGGGGCTTGCCAGGCACAGGCGGCAGACAAATCTCGCCGTGCGTTTCTCTTCCGGCACGTCTTTGAGAAGCTCCAGCGTTTTTGCGATATTTCGATGGTCTATCAGCGTTCTGTCTGCGCCTGTGGCGAGGGCATCTTGCCCTTGTTTCTTTACCGCTGGCAGGATGCCAGCGGGACGCAAGGCCGGGACGGCCTCGCCACAGAATCGGGCGGATTTCACGCCGGGGGCGCCGCCGAGAGCGTCAACGACCAGCCCCGAATCGTCGGCAAGGGTCCAGAGGCCGGTCGCTTTGGCATAGCCGGCGGCTTTTTTGCGGGCGTTCTCGTCGAAAGTCGTGCCGTCTTCGGCGATTTCGGCCATCGGCGGCAGGTCAGAAAGACCGAGCCACCGAACGTTGGCGTCGAGCATCGCCCTTATCTCAACAATCTTGCCGGGATTGCCGGTCGCAACCAGAATTTCTTTTATTTCAGACATAGACGGCAATAATACATATCGTAAACCAAATTGCAAATTGCAAATTTACTCAAACTGACTGAATTCTTGCTGTCATCCCTGCGAAAGCAGGGATCCATGAACGTAACGATTTTAGTGGATTCCCGCTCCCCGCTTTCGCGGGGACAAGTTTACACCTGCGAAAGCAGGTGCGGGAATGACAGACTGTGCTATTTTATTATATCTGAACGATTTGCTATAGACGGGTGGCAGCTTCAAAGCCGCAGGCTTTGGGGATGGTCGCGAACCTGAACGCCAAAAAAAATGGCGTTTTTATATTTGATTTTTGATATTTGATTACTCTTTGAGTATAATCGATTTTTTTAATACCGGCCCAAGAAGGCGACTAATATCTGGAGCGAAAAATGGATAATGGCAAAATTGTTGCTGAAGGTATAACTTTCGACGATGTTCTGCTGGTCCCGGCCAAGAGCGATTTTGTGCCGAGCCAGGCGGACACCCGCACACAATTGACCGACAATATCACTATTAATATCCCGATTATCTCGGCCGCGATGGATACCGTGACCGAGTCGGCCCTGGCCATCGCGCTGGCACAGGAAGGCGGGATCGGCATCATTCATAAGAACCTCTCGATCGAGGCACAAAAGCGGGAGGTGGCAAAAGTCAAGCGTTCGGAGAACGGCATAATTATCGATCCGGTGACTCTATCGCCGAACGAGCCTGTCATAAGAGCACAGGAGCTTATGAGTGAGCAGAACGTCTCCGGCGTCCCAATCGTCGACGGCAAAAAACTCGTCGGCATTCTGACTCGCAGGGATTTGAAGTTTCTCAAAGACTACGAAGTCGAGATAAGCTCCGTCATGGTCAAGAATAACCTGGTGACAGGCCCGGCGGGAACCACTCTCGAACAAGCCAAGGAAATCCTGCAGAAGCACAAGGTCGAAAAGCTGCTGCTGGTCAACAACAAGGGCGAGCTGGCCGGCCTGATTACTATGAGAGACATCGACCGCGTCCAGCAATACCCCATATCGGCAAGGGACCGTCGGGGCCGGCTCCTGGTCGGGGCCGCGGTGAGCGTCCACGACTACGAGCGAATCGAAGCCCTTATAGCAGCGGATGCCGATATACTCGTCGTCGATACGGCTCACGGCCATTCGCAGAACGTCATCGATACGGTAAAGAAGATCAAAGCCGACCATGATATCGACGTGATTGCGGGCAACATCGCAACAGCCGCGGCGGCGGAGGATTTGATTGCCGCCGGGGCGAACGCTCTTAAGATTGGTATCGGGCCCGGCGCGATTTGCACAACCAGAATCATATCCGGCGTCGGAGTACCGCAGGTCTCGGCGATAATGAACTGTGCCGAGGTGGCACAAAAGCACAACATCCCCGTTATCGCCGACGGCGGAATCAGGCAGTCGGGAGATATAGCCAAGGCAATCGCCGCCGGGGCATCGAGTGTGATGATAGGGTCATTGTTCGCCGGACTGAAAGAAAGCCCGGGCCAGTTGGTCATCTACAAGGGCAGGCAATTCAAGGAATACAGGGGCATGGGCTCTCTGGGCGCGATGGTCAAAGGCTCGGCCGAGCGTTACGGCCAGAGCAGCTCGACCGAGGCGAGCAAACTCGTCCCCGAAGGCGTCGAAGGCCGGGTGCCCTACCGCGGTACGCTGGGCGATTTCGTATATCAATTAGTCGGGGGCCTGCGAGCGGGAATGGGCTATTGCGGGGCAAGAAATATCGAAGAGCTGAAAAAGAACAGCCGATTTGTAAGGATTAGTGCCGCTTCGGTCAACGAGTCCCACCCGCATGATATCCAGATAACAAAAGAAGCACCAAACTACTCAGCAAGCCTGCCGTTCGAAAATTAACAAATACCGTTACGTGTCGAAAGCGTTATAGTGTCGCGGGCATCCTGCCCGCGATTCGAGGGCGGAGACGCCCTCGACACGTTTGACGCCTTCGACACGCGGGCTGGAAGCCCGCGACACAACGCATACTTGTATGGTGTGCAATGCACACCATTATTGCTCCGCCGACCAGTATTCGAAGAAGATTTCAAGGTCGATCACATCGACTGTGCCGGACTGATCGAGGTCTGTACCTTCACAATAATTATTGCTTGCATCGCAGTTATCATCCAGCCAGTGCTCCATGAAAAACAAAAAGTCGTCTTTCGTGATGCCGTCCGGACAAACAAAATCGCCCGCCGGGATTTGCCAGACCAAGTGAGGATAATTCGTTCCCTCACAGATGCTCCAGATATCCTCCGTACCGTTTTCTGTCTCGTCCACGAAGTCCCAGCCGGCATTGGTGAATGTACTCAGAGTTTGCATCTCAGCCGTGGTCTTGCCCCTCCCATCATCACCTAACGCCTGTCCGCTGGTATCAATATTCCAGAAAGAATTCGTAATCGAGCCACCCCACTCAACCCCCAACAGACCGCCCACACTCTCAGTTCCTGAAACACTGCTCGTTGAATAGCAATTGATGACATGACCGGAATTCATTCCAAGCAGGCCACCGACTGTGGTATTACCCGTAACGCTACACGCAGCGTAGCAATTGTTAATATAAGTGCTATTAAATCCCACCAGGCCACCGACACCGCCATACCACATATTACCTGAGCATGAAACGCTGCAGACGGCGTAGCAGTTTGTGATTGTGCCACCGTTGCCCCCCAGCAGTCCACCGACCTTAACGCCTCCCGAAACGCTGCCGCCTACACAATAGCAGTTAGTGACGGTCCCATCATGCAGGAGGCCAACAAGTAGCCCAACACCCCCTCCTGAACCCGCATCAACAACGGAGTCAAGCAATCCCAAATCTCTAATCTCACCCCTATTTGACTGCAGGCCAACACAGCCGAAAATACCGATGTAGCTCGTATCGACTGAAGTGTAGCTGAAATTCGAGATTGTATGGCCGTTGCCGTCGAAAAGACCTGTAAAGGGATTTTCCATATCAACACCAATAATGTTGAAATCCGTTCCTGTGTAGTCACTCAAATCAATATCCGCCATTAGCTTGAAGTGCTTGTCCCAGTCGTTGGGCTCGGCGCCGATGGCGTTCAACTGCTCGGCGGTATAAATCAGATACGGATCGTTAGGCTCTCCCGTGCCACCGGCGTATTTTTTTGTGGCGACGGCATTGACATCGTAGAAGAACATGTCGGCACTGTTGGGCGGCGGAGTGGTATTTCCGGTCAGGTGGGCCGAATCGTCTTTGATGCTTAGCTTCAGACTAACGTCGCTTTCCGTGCCGTCGGCGGTTTTGCCCTCGAATTCGATTGTCGTACCATCAACAACTGTGCCGGCAAGGCCGGTCATGTTGAAGATTTCATCAAGGGTTTGGCCATATTCTATGCCGGTTTCATCAGTCAGGTTTGCATCGACCTTCTCGAATGAAGCTACACTTGAATCAGAATCGACGGTTAGCCAAAATTGACCGGTGACGGCGTAGGTTTCGTGAACGCCTGCAAAACCGCCGGTCTTGATGACTATGCTTTGGTCGGGGCCGAATACGTAGATGCTTGTATCGGCTTGTAGTCGTTGGCTGATAGCACAGACAGTGAGCAAGATCAGCAGCAATATCGTTAATTTGCTTATTTTAGCCATTTTACATGATCCTCCATTAAAAAAGAGCTATTTGCAATCTCGAAATTATTATAGCGAAAAGTGACAGTAAAAGCAAGGATTTATCAGCCGGTTCGAGGCTCTGTGGCCAAACAAAGAACGCCGTGTAATGGACATTTTTTTGGAATATTGTTGATTTTCAGCAGCTATGTTCGTATAATACATAACTAAATGATTAATGATAAATGATAGAAGTAAAAAGGCAAAAACAGAAAGATGTTAAAATAGTTAATAATCAATAGAAAGCTTGTGTCCGTGAAGGCGGGTATAGACAATCCGGCGGTTTTCCGGCTAAGCTATTTGAAAAAAACAGAGGCAAAAATGGGAAAAAAAGCCAATTTTGTGTAGGTTTTTGGTGTTTTTTCGTGGTTAATTTGAAAAAACAAACCCAATTTGCGAATGGGTAAAATGAGCATAAGTATCTATATGAAAGGGTATTATGATGATTTTTGCGGTTTTGGGAGGCGAAAAAACAAAGCCAATTCAAAGCCAAACAAAGCCAATCTGCCGGGCTTTGGCCGGAAATCCTAAATAAGACGAATGTGTACGGAATGAAAGATGGGCAAATGATGAATGATAAATTGAAAATGGTGAGTCCGGCTGTTTTCCGGCGGGGTCATTTGAAAAAACAAAGCCAATGTTAATATAGGCAAAATAGCATTAATTTAGCGGCAGCAAAGGTTTATGGAGATATTGGTGTTTTTTGGCGGTTTTGTGGAGTGAAAAACAAAGCCAATCAAAGCCAATTTTGAGATCGTCGCGGCCTGGAGTTGCTGGGCGAGGATTGCTGCCTGCGCCGGATAAAATGGCTTGAAAATTTATCCGTCGAGTGTACACTGTCCGATTGTAGTATAGTTGTGTCGCGGGCATCCTGCCCGCGAATCGAGGGCGAGACGCCCTCGACACGAATGACCCAAAATTTACGTTCGTTTGAATTGTGAGATAGAATATGTCTGGATTAACGATAGACTCTCCGCATCGGCGGATTACGGATAAACGCATAGAACCGGCACAGAGAATCACGAGGCTGCCGCCCTATTTGTTCGGGAAGCTCAACGCGCTGAAACTGGCAAAGCGCCAGGCGGGCGTTGACATTATCGATCTGGGCATGGGCAATCCATCGGACCCGGCGCCGCAAATCGTCATTGACAAACTGTGCGAAGCGGCACGGGACCCGCGAAACCACCGCTATAGCGCATCAAAAGGGATTAAGAACCTTCGAGGCGAAATCGCGAAGAAATACGAGCGCAAATGGAACGTTCAGCTCGACCCGGAGACCGAAGTGCTGGCCTGCATCGGCTCGAAGGAAGGTTTCAGCCACTTGTGCCTGGCGATGATGGGCCCGGGCGATACGGCGATAGTTCCCGACCCGGCGTTCCCGATACACAACTACGCCGTGGCGCTGGCCGGAGCGAATGTGGTATCGGTGCCGCTCGGTAACGACGACAAGTTTATCAGCAACGTTACGATGGTCCTGGAGAATATGTATCCCAAGCCCAAGCTGCTGATTCTCAATTACCCGCACAATCCGACGGCAATGACCGTCGAGGAGGGATTTTTCGAGCCGGTAGTCGAGCTTGCGAAGAAGTTCGGCGTGGCAGTGATTAACGATTTTGCCTACGGCGAGACCTGCTTCGACGGCTACAAGGCGCCGAGCTTCCTCTCGGTCAAAGGCGCGAAAGACGTCGGCGTCGAATTTACCACAATGAGCAAGCCTTACAATATGGCGGGCTTCCGCATCGGCTTTGTGGCGGGCAACAAAGATATGATCGATTATCTCGCCACGATAAAAGGCTATTACGATTACGGCATCTTCCAGGCGATCCAGATCGCCGGCATAATCGCGCTGCGTCACTGCGAGGAAGATATGATCGCTCAAAACAAAAAGTACCAGTCCCGGCGTGATGTGGTCTGCGATGGCCTGAGAAGAATCGGCTGGGAGGTGGAAAAGCCCCGCGCGACAATGTTCGTCTGGGCAAAGGTGCCGGCAGAACATACCAGGGGCAAGGGCACCATCGATTACGCGATGGACCTGATGGAAAACGCGGAGGTTTCAATCGCTCCGGGCAGAGCGTTCGGCGAAGGAGGAGAAAATTATATGCGCATCGCCCTTGTGGAAAACGAGCAGCGTCTCCGGCAGGCGATTCGAAATATCAGCAGGTACATACGCAAAAGCCAGGGATGATAGTGGGCTGTGCACACCCTATGCTGACCGGGAAGTTTTAAAACAGGCCCCGGCGTGACTTCAGGAATCATGCCGGTGACATAAAGAGCAGTCGAATATTTCAGGGAAAAAGTCTGCACATTAACGATTGCGGCAAGGCCTATAATATAACCGCCAAAGCCTTTAAAACAGAATTTCAGGCTTCTTCCCGCCGATAACAGGACATGGAGGAGAGAAAAGACTTGACTTTCAGAGCTATATCTGGTTTAATATTACTATTAGGATCCATAGCCGCACAGCGGTTTATATGGATAGCGAGATTTTGTAACAACGGGGGTGGAATTTGATGAAATGGGGGTTTCGAAAATTCCTTGAACGCGGGCGCATAATGTTAGTCGCTGCAATTATTGCATGCGGACTGACTATACCTGCGTATTGCCAGACACAGGACATTGTGCTGCTTCTTGAGCAGACTCCTGTTAAAGGCGGCGAAATATCTCCGGTTGCGGGCGTTCATCATTTTAAGCCGGGAACGGAGGTTATGCTGACCGCAGTAGCCAAGCCCGGCTATAAATTTATTCACTGGCTGGGCGAAGTAAGTGATGCAACGGCGTCCAGCACTGTTGCATACCTCAATAAGCCAAAGGTCATTATCGCGGTATTCGAGCAGACCCAGGATGGTGCTTTAGCTGACGGAGAAGGCTTGTCTATCGGCGGCGGTGGTGGCGGCAGCGGCGGTTTGTTCCCTACCGCTTTAGATCTTAGCCGGCCGGGAGGCTTTAACGGTGGTGGTGGAAAAGCAAAGCCGCAAAAGCAGATATATTTCGTAAAAGAAAAGAAGCCTATGCCGGAAGTACCGGAACCTGCAACCGGATTGTTGCTGGTACTGGGAAGTCTGTTCGCCCTTAAGCGGCGCGGCCTAAAAAGGTGTGCGGGATAAATAGCTGTCGCTGAGACGGAATAACCGCGGAATGCGATTTTAACAGGGTACACATCGAGCGCATAATTTCTATGATAGGTATCATTATTATATTACTGTTTGTCCGCAAAGCTGTGACGCCGCGTAAGCATCTATAGATTGCGCAGAGTAAGGCCCGTCTTATTCGAATCTATAGCCGCACTTCTCCTGGGTAATATGTTCCGATTCGGTTCGCGGGTATTTTCTGCAGTTCAGCGGGCGAACAGGGTAAACCGAACAGAGCAGCTTATTATCCGGCGTGATTTTCAGGAACGGGCAGACGTTCGGCAGTTTGCAGCAGGCACCGCAATTTACGCACTCGCCTTTGCGCCTTTCGGAGACAGGCAATATTGCCGTGAAGGTTCTTTTTGTTTTGGCAAGCCATGTATTTTTATTATCAGCCATAAAACGGAATTATCCTATCGATAGTATCGAAGCAATTGTTTTACAAGTATACGGAAATTCTGCTAAAAATACCAGAGGTAAGTTTCATCCCACATAAAAAATGATATAAGCCCAGTTTGCAAAAAACAGCGCGCCCGCCACAACCCATGCGGCTGAGCGTTCTGTGCTCGTCAGGCTGATGCGCAGACGGCGGGCCCAAATAATCCGAACGGCGATGGCGGCGGAAAATAAAGCCAGTACAGAGTACAGCAGGGGATTGTAAAACCAGGCTTGAGCAGGATGACCATGCAGCAAAGATAACGCTCCCCGCGTGAAACCACACGTCGGACACGGAACGCCGGTTAAGTGCTTGACCAGGCAAAGCTGTACCGGACGGTGAAAATGCGCGCTTAGCCAAACCAGCGCCACGCCGCAGATCGACCATATCAATACAATCAGTACGGCCCAGAGCGGCCACGGGGGACGCCGTGAAATATGGACTATTTCAATCTTCATCTCAGTTAGTTAGTCTTATCTTGAAAACGAAGTTGCGATACCCAAGCCCATTAACAAAAACCAGATGACAAATCCAACGATTTGTAATATTACACTGATCATACCGCAAATCTTGCCGGCTTGTGTGAGTCCCTGCCCGGATGTGTCCATCCTGCCGGCGGCCATTTCCTTCAGGTCACTGCTGCCCATTACCCATGCGACAATGCCGGAAATGAAGCAGCAAACAAGACCAAGTATCCCAAGTACAAGGATGAGGGTGCCACGATGAGGCCTGAGCGTCTGTTGCGCGGCGTTCTGGGGTCCTATGGGTGCTACGGGAACCTGTTTTTCCTCTGCCATGAAATTCTCCTGTAATTTGAATATCTATATTAGAATTTTTACCAGTATAAGCTCATTAAGCGCTTCGCGGCCTGCCGGATCAAACATACTATAAGCCTGAACTTGCTTTATAGGTATGCAGGGCTTTGTGGCCGGGCATCAAGATACATCATACTCGCAGCGGGTCAAAGCGCCAAGCCCAAATTTAAGAAGTGACTGAAGTAAGATAAAATTAAAACATTAGGCACTTTGGTTACTTTTGTTCCTCTTGCTTTTGATCGTCTTTGGAGCCGCCCATAATCTCATCGGGCCAGTTCCCACTCAAAATCCGGCTCTGGCCATCTTCTGTATTAAGAATAACGATCTCTTCGCGAGCGTTCTTTTCTTTGCCTTCTTCGGCTTTGGGCAGAAAGTGGCTGTTTTCGGATACCAGAAAAGATATTTCGTTGTTGCCTTTCCATGATGGAGCCAAATCTAAACCATCTTCCTCTCCAAATCCCTCGTCCTCTTCAATCGGAATCCCCATTGAGTCTTCCGGGTCTTCTCCACCCAGATCGTAACCCACAAATCTGTTGTATTTGATTGGCAGCAATACCCTCTTGCCATCCGGGGACAGGGCAAACTGCGACATTGAGATAGCCTGGCTGGTATGATATGACACACACTGGGGCAACACATCCGTTACAGTCCCTGTAACGGAATCATAGCAGAATAAGGACCATATAGGATCATCTCCTACATTTGTTGTGGGCAGTGACATGACACAACTTGAAAAGAATATCCGGCCTCCCGATCCATACCGGACCTTCTGCCAGGGATAGAAAAATACACCAGCAAGTATCTTCGTGGTGTGGGTGCAGTTGTGTGTTCGGATTGCCCCCTGTTCGGGCACTTCAGATTGCTTAGCGAAAAGATTGCCATTCGCATCGGCAATTACTCTTTCCTTAAGACTGCCCAGATACTCTGAATCAGACTCCAGATACGCGATTGCTTTTGCATCTTCGCGCCAGTCGTAGCCGGCAGCAACAGAATGACCCACGAGCATCCCTTTGATGCCGCCCTTGAGCGATGCGACATACAGGCCGTATCCATCCGATACATTATCAGGCTTTCCTTCTTGTGTTTCCATCAGATAGGCGATCAATTTGCCGTCGGGGGACAGTTGGGTCGCCATTGTCGTGAGCACGTTAGCGGTTACAATGTGTTTTTGCGCCGGATTCTCTCGGGGCGCTACAACAACCTGAAAGTAGCTGATGGATTTCTTCCTGCCCTCTTCAATTTTATCGGGTCCTAATATCCGCGCAAACTCACTGTCTGCATTCTCACACAAATAGCGAACGGCCCATTCCAAACAGTTTTCATGCGGCGGATCTCCTTCTTGAATTTGAAAAGGATTAACAACCTCGCGGCTTTGTTCGTAAGTATCCAGGACTTTCTTTTTCATTTGCCCGGCAAAGTGCTCTATCATCTTCACCTGGCCCGGTGGCAGCAGCCCTAAACCTTTTGACAGACTATCGCAATCGACTTCTTCGCTGTATGCGATCAG
>Ga0307379_10007838_pt1 | contig 14455 bp, 10 predicted proteins | sample UN2MG_FD_202237 | JGI IMG/M metagenome (GOLD analysis project Ga0307379, IMG submission 202237) | Soil microbial communities from Risofladan, Vaasa, Finland - UN-2 | ecosystem: Environmental > Terrestrial > Soil > Coastal area > Acid sulfate soil | place: Finland: Risofladan, Vaasa | collected... | reverse complement strand
GTCGATTACCGCGAGCTCGGACACGACTACCTCGACAAACTCCACCCGCAACGACTCACGAACTATCTGGTCAAACGTCTCGAATCCCTGGGACATACGGTCACTTTGACCCCGAACCAACAGGCAGCGTAGGGGCATTTTCAAAGCAGGGGGGCGAGAGCGCGGAGAACGGCCACGAGACCAGGGGGCGAGCTTCGGGCGCGTGTTGGCTGGTGCTTCAGGCTCCGTTCTCGGTCGCGTTTAGTGCCTATTGCCTTCGTTCCGCAATCCGCGATCACTCTGCGAGCTTGTTGAGGCTCTTGCGGTGGCGGGTGGCGATGCGCTCGCAGGCGGGGCGGGCGGTGGCGTCGTCGGCGTGGCGGAGCGGCTGGAGGATCAGGCGATCGCCGTCGGTGGTGACCTCCAACGGCGTGTCGGTGGTGATGCGAAGCAGGTCCAGGACGGGCTTGTCGATGATGATGCCCAGGCTGGAGCCGATTTTGGTCAGTTTCTTCTGCATGGCGGTGCTCCTGGCAGCTTCATAGATAGTATAACGCGTGTAAAGCCAGAGTCAGGGCTGGACACGGGCGTCGGTCATCAGGCGTCCGGCATCGCCCGCGGCCGGAGGTCCGGGCCGACCGTTACGTGCACGTCTGCCCCAAGATGGTCCGGGTTGTGGGCCTCACCACACTGACCGGCGCGCAGTGCGTCACCGTGCGCCGCCGCGCCCGGCCGACGCAGCCGGAGCCGACGCAGTTCACGTATGACACGGTGCTGGTACCGGGCCAGGGATCGTTCTCGGCGTGGGCAAGGTGGTGGAACACTGCTGTCAAAAGGGGTAGAAACACCGAAGTGCACAATGTGTCAGTAGGTGATTAAACGGCACATTGCATTCGTCGATGCATTGACGCAGAACGCCTGGTGACCGAGAATACCCGTTCAGGAAGGAGTTGCTGGCCGGCATTCGGAGTTCGTGTATCGCTTGGTGACATGGCTAGGGTGACCTCGGGGCGGAACGATGGTTTATCGATTGGCGTATATGCCGAGGCCAGTCGCCACGCGGAGTTACTGACATGGACACCAATCGCAGTGCGTACACCGAGCGGGGTCTTGCCGTAATCCACGCATGAACGCTTTCGCCAACTTTACCGATAGACTGGAGGGCAAGGTTCGTCAGCAGCTTGCCGCGCGACGGGTGGGATTCCTCCTGGGCGCTGGTGCGTCGTTCCTGAATGGCGACGGTTATCCATTGGCAACGCAGTTGTGGGAACGCATCGCAGCGCACGTCCCGGGGTCCGAGCGTGCGGACATCCAGGCCAAGCTCGACGAAGGGGCCGATGGTATCGAACAGGCACTCGACCTTCTGGATCGCGGCGGAGTGGAAGACATGCCGCATAGGCACAGCGTCGCCGAAGCTATTGGCCGCCATTTCTCTCAGCTTCGACCACCCCTCGATACGCATGGGGAGTTTCTGGTTCGGTTGGCCAGGCGCACCGATCTCGCCGTTCCTGTTTTCTGCCTGAACTACGACCCTCTCCTCGAACGAGCAGCCGAGCACCGCAGACTGCGGCTAGTGGATGGCTTCATCGGAGCGGAGCACGCCTATTTCGACTCAGCGGTGTTCCAGGGGCAGACCGGCACGATTCAACGGGGGCGCCGGTATCAACAGGTGCACTGGGTTACCGGCGACGTTCACTTGTTCAAGCTGCATGGATCGCTCGGCTGGTACGAGTGTCCGACGAGCGGCGTTCGTCGGTGCGGCTTTGCACTCAAGATCCCGGCGAAGACGAAACGCCTCATGGTGCCCCCCCAATACCGCAAGGCGACTGACACTACCGTGCCTCCGTATGCGGCGTTGTGGTCGGAGTTCCGCCGGCTCGTTCGCCACGGACCAGGGCCGCTAAACCGCTTGGCGTGCATCGGTTACGGCATGCGCGATGAGCACGTCAACGCGGTGATCGAGAACGGCCTTGCTCGCGGCGACTTCACCCTCATGATCTTCGTCAAGACCCTGGTCGGCGACGTGTTTGACCGCTGGTCCGCGAGACAGAATGTCATCGTCGTGACCGAGAACCGGTGCTCGTTGTACGGCGAGAGCGGTCCTGGTCATCCTGATTTGTGGAGCTTCGAGCGACTGAGTTGCGAGGTATAGACCCATGACAGAGGAATCACCCACTCTCATCGGCCACATCATCGACGTCCGTGGCAGCGTACTGACTGCGTCGCTCGTGGAAGACGACCAGGGGCAGGCGCCAACGGTTACGATCGGTGATGAGGACATTTTGGTCGGGCAGCTCGGCGCCTACGTTGCGGTTCGTCAGGGCGATGTCAGACTGCTCGCACTCGTGAGTCGGATGACGGAACAGGAGAAGCTGGCGCCGCTGGCGCCCGGCGAGACCGGCGTCGATGCGGTGCGACTCTCGTTTGCCCAACGGGTCGTTCAACTTGTCCCCGTGGGCACGCTGGGCTCGGAGGGCGAGTTTGAACGGGGCGTGAGCACCTATCCGACGACCGGGGCGGAGGTTCACGCCGTCGGTACGGCCGACATCGAGAAAATGTTTTCCAGGTACCGTTCCAGAGGATACGAAGTCGGGACCCTATCGTCCCATCCGACACTCGGTGTTTGTCTCGATCCGAGCTCACTCTTCGCCCGCCACTTCGCCATCTTGGGCCAGACGGGAGCAGGGAAGTCCTGGACGGTGGCGACCCTTGTGCAGCGGGCGGTAGCGGTCATGCCGCGGGCCCACATCATTGTCTTAGACCTGCACGGTGAATACTGCTGGACCGGCAAGGATGGAAAGAGAAACGCGGCGTTCGGTGATGACATCTTCAGGTACGTCGATGCCCGCGAACTTGAGATTCCGTACTGGCTGATGACCTATGCAGAGTTGTGCGATCTTCTGATCGATCAAACCGACTATAGTGCCCACAACCAGACTGCTGTCTTTCGCGAGGCCTTGAACGCGCTCCGAACGGAGGAGGGCACGAGGCTCGAGCTCGAGCGCGCCACGCTCGATACGCCGATCTTCTTCGACCTCATGCGACTTCGTGCGATGATTGAGGAAAAGAACGCCAAGATCCCAGGCGACAAAGGAAAACTCAAAATCGGGCCGCTCACCGGTTCGTTCGACAACTTCCTGATGCGGCTGGACAGCCGCCTCAACGATGTGCGCTATGACTTTCTGCTCAAGCCGAAGGTGCGGAACTCTTCGGATACGCTCGCCAGTTTGCTCCGCGACTTCGTCGGGCTCGGCAAGCCCAAGCGTCCGGTTACGGTGATCGACCTCAGTTCTGTCCCCTTCGACGTTCGCCCGACGGTCTCCGCCCAGATCGGGCGGATCGCCTTCGAGTTCAACTACTGGAACCCGCAGTTCCGCGAGTTCCCGATTCTGTTGATCTGCGAGGAAGCGCATGCGTACATCCCCCGAGCGTCCGTAGCACAGTTTGCTGGCTCGCGCAAGTCGATGGAGCGTATCGCCAAAGAGGGGCGCAAGTACGGCGTCGGCCTCGGAGTGGTCAGCCAACGCCCCCACGAAGTGTCCGAGACGGTGCTTGCCCAGTGCGGGACCTTTCTGTGCCTTCGGCTCACCAATCCGGACGATCAGGCCTACGTGCGCAACCTCGTTCCCGAGGCAGAGCGCGACCTTGTCGACATTCTCGCTGGCCTCGGGCGCGGAGAGGCGATGGCACTGGGCGAGGGCGTGCCACTTCCGACTCGTCTGCGCTTCACCAAGCCCGAGCCCGCGCCAAGCAGCGACGACGTGGACTTCTATACCCAATGGAGAGAAGGCCCGAAGGACCTTGATGTCGACAAGATCGTCGACCGGTGGCGCCGCCAGGAGCGATGACTTCAGAATGAGGCTCAACGGCGAGCATGCCCCAAGGGTCGAACAGCATCCAGCGAACGACGGGGCACCGTGAGTACAAGGAGGATTCCCGTGAGTTCGGTACCGTCGTATCTGGTCTTCGACTTCGAGACGAGCGGGTTGGAGCCCCAGCGCGATCGGATCATTCAGGTTGGCCTGTGCAGCGTGGTAAACGGTGCGGTGACCAATCGACGCGGGTGGCTCGTCCGGCAGAACGTCGCTATTCACCCCGAAGCAACTCAAAGGCACGGGCTCACGATGGCGGACCTTGAGGCGGGCGGGATTGCGCCACGCGAGAGCCTGGTCGCACTCCTTGATGCCATGCGGGAGGCGCCGACCTGCATGGGCCACAACATCCACCGGTTCGACATTCCTTTCCTCCGCGCGGAGTGTCGACGGTTCGATGTGCGGCCGCCGCACTGCACCGACTTCATCGACACGGCTGCACTCTTCAAGGGCTGGAAACTCGGGGAGCGGAAGGGGCCGGGCGAGACTTTCGAGGACTACGCGGACCGGGTGTTGTCCAGACGTGTCGCCGGGCTGCGCTATGCGATTCCCACCTGCGTCACGGAGCTGCGCATTACAGAGGACACCTCCAGGCTGCATGACGCCAGCCACGATGCCTACGTCACGCATCTCATCTTCCAAGCCCTGCGGCGGATTCTGTAGCAAGGGATGTCGCATGCCCAGGACGGGCGGGCCCCATCACAGCCATGTGGGGCGGGTTATCGACCCGACACGACGCTTTCGAGGGCGTGATGACCCGCGAGGACCGCACGAAGGGCTTCTTCGTGGCCTTCGACTACACGTCCGACGCCCTCCGCGAGATCGACGCCTTCTTCCGCAAGAGCGGCAAGGCCATCATCGCCCTCGCCGTCCGCGAGATTCTGGACGAGGAAATCGCCGGGAAGTTGGCTTGACGCGGTTATGTGGCTGGCGGCGGGGCGGTTGGGGGGATGCAGGCGAAGCGGGTTTGGAAGCGGGGGCGGAAGGTTTGTCGGGGCGCGCCGGTTGGCGGGGAGTTGGGCGGCGGGGCGCTGCTGAACGTTCCCACGCTGGGGCGGCCGGTGGTCGGATCGACCGTGATGGTGAGGGTCAGGGTGCCGGATTGCAGGGTGATCTCGGCGGCCGACGGCTGATCGAGGCGGCCTTTGGCGCCGAAGCCGAGACGGTCGTTGGCGCCGAAGGCGAGGCGGCGGTCGGCGCCGAAGCCGAGCCGGTCGTCGGCGCTGAAGCCGAGGGGGCCGTCGGCGCCGAAGGTGAGGCGGGCGTCGGCGCTGAAGCCGAGTTGGTCGTTGCCGTCGAGCGAATAGCCCTGGATGGTCACGCCGGCTAGCTCAAGCGCTCGACCGATGCCGTACTGCGTGACGTAGGGCTTTCCGTCGGCCGGATTGGTGATGGGCGTGGTGGGGTGGGAGGCCCGGGCGATGGTGTAGGCGTTGTTGGGCCGGTCGAAGACGACGACGCAGGGGTCGTCGGGCCTGGCCAGGGACTCGACCCGTGCGAAGCCCAGGTCGGCCACGAGCAACCGGGCGGCGGTCTTGAGGCGGGTGGTGTGGGCTTCGCTCAGCATGGGCAGCGTGACCATGGCGGCGATGCCGATCACGATGACGACGATGAGGACCTCGACGAGCGTGAAGCCGTGCGTCGGCGGTCGGCGCCGCTGAGGTGGGGAGTCGTTAATCATCGGGTGATACCGTTTACCGTTCGTTCATGCCGACTGCGTGTCCCGCGATTCGGCGTGTCCGGGGCGACAAAGGCCGCGCGAACTCCCGACGCCGTCGGGACGGGTTCCGTTCGCGGCTCGCTAGCCGGCAGACCAAGGCCGCGCGAACTGAAGTTCGCGGCTCGCGAATCGGCAGACACAGACCGCGCGAACTGAAGTTCGCGGCTCGCAAAGTGCATATCGACGAGCCCCCGACTCGACGCGAGTGAACCGCTGGGATTCCGCCCGGCCCGTGTCCCATAACGACTGTAGGCGCGCTTGGCCCAATGGTCACGTTGGATACGCACGTGGGCGAAGCCGGCGGCGGGCGGGCTGCCCTGGGCGAGGGCTACCAGCCATAACGGCCGGCGAGGACGCCGGCCGCTACCCTGCCAAACGGCCTGTGCAGCGAACTGCTACGGAGCGACGTCACGGCGCCAGGTGCCGGCCACGGGTACCATGGCGGTGCCGTTGGTGAAGCCCGGGGGTGGGTTGTTGAGGCAGGTCGGGTCGTAGGTCAGATTGAGGAGCTGGATCGCCTCAAACGTATTGCCGGTCACCACAACGCCGTCGAAGGCCGGGGCGACGGAACTGGTCACGTCATCGGAGACGTAGACCAGGCCTTTGACCAGGGTGGGGTACACGTCGTCGGTGGCGGCGTCTTCCTGGCCTTTGTAGGGCGTGCCGGGTGGGTTGAAGTTGATGCCCTGGAACAGCTCGTCGAGGGGCTCATCGGCTTTGAAACGGAAGCTGAAGACACCGTCCACCAACAGGGCCGGGTAATTCGCGACGGCCGGTTCCCAGTTCAACTGGCCGGCGAGTCTGCTGTCCGATCCGGTGTTGAGCAGGACCAGGGTGCCGACGATCCGGCAGTCGCGGACGATGATGTCGTTGCCCTGGCAGTCGATGACGTAGATGCCTTGCACGTTGGTGCGGTTGTCCCCGAAGGGGTTGCTGGCGGGGCTGAGGACCACGTGCTTGATGGAGCGTCCGTCAGAGGCCGTCGGGAGAGCCGCGTAGGCGATGGCGGTGCCCTGGGCGATGTAGTAGTCGAAGACGGTCTCCGGGTCCGGCATCTCTCGGGGTGTGATGCCGGTGGTCTGTGAGCCGTCGAAGTCGGAGCCGTCGATCTGATTGACCGCTTCCACATTGGCGCTGATGGTGGAGCCCGAAGCGCTGACGGAGTTGTTGGCGCTGATGGTCTGGTCGCACTTGACCGTGGCCGCGTCGAAGGCGAGGTCGTTCCCGGCGTGGAGGGCGACCTGGAGACAGGTCAGGCCGGCGCCGGTGGGGGCCAGCATCAGGCTGTAGGCCCGGACGGCCTGGCCGACCTGACCGATTCCATAGATGCGTACCGGGTCGCTGTTGTCGTCGGCCAGGTTGCCGTCGTCTTCGTCGACGAACAGGCAGCGAAGCGAGCCTCCGCCGAGGGTAAGTTTGTGGGCCATCTCACCGCTGGCGTACTTGGTCCTCCAGGTCGGGTCGCCGTCGACGGTCTCCGTGACGACGACGACGAGGGCGTATTCGACGGCCGAGAACGCCAGCACGCCGGCCTCCATCCAATCGTTGGAGGAGGAGCGTTCCCGGAGCTGGATTCGGCAGATGGCGGCGGTGGACAGGCCGATGACCGCGACCATCATCGCGCCGCCGAGGGCGAGGAAGTAGGTTGAGGCGCGGCGATGGGGGCGGTGGCGGCTCGGTCTGGCTGATTCGTCCTTCATGGCGTGTTCACCATCTGTGTCCTATCGGTCGCCTTGGCGGGCTATGGCTGCTCCTGTGCGAGGACCAGGTTGAGCAGATTGGTGCTTGACGCGGCCGGCTGGGCGCTTGCTCCGATCTGCAGCTTGACGCCGGCCCAGGTGACGTACGTGGTGGCCGACAGGGGAACCTGGTCGTAGGTGCTCCAACGGCAACGCACGGCCGTCAGCGCGGTCGCCCGGCCGCGTTTGTCGGTCACGGTCACGGTGATGGCCTTGAGCCCTTCGTCCCGCGAGAAGTCGGGTGCCAGCGACGAGCATTTGACCAGGGTGACGTTGGCTTTGCGCGTCCAGCCGGCGTAGTCGGTCAGCGGGACGCCGGTCTTGGATTGGGGGGGTGAGGCCGACCACGTCTTGTAGTCGTCCACGTCGTCAAACGCGGTACGGGTTCCGTCGGCCTCGCCGGTCTCGGGTCCGAAAACGGGCGTCTCGGGAGTTTGCGGCTTGGGGATCTCGATGACCTTGCCGCTTGGGGTCTCGATCGTCTGGGCGCCGGCGGCCTTGGACTCCTCGTAGGGGCACTGAAGGATCTCGCTCAGCAGGTCCAGGGCCAGGGCCTGGCCTCGGGCCTGTTCCATGCGGATCTGTCGGGCGTGGGCGGCCGTGCCCAGCATGCCCAGCGAGGCGACCAGCATCACACCCACGATTACGATGGATATGGCGGCCTCGACCAGGGTGAAGCCGGGTCGGCGTCGGTGAAGGCGCACGATGGTGCGGCTGGGTGTGCGCCCTGACGTGGAATCAACTGATGTCGCTATTTGCATGTCTTCTTCGCCAAATTGCACGCCCCCGAACAACATTGGCTGTTCATGGTGCACGGGCCGCCCTTGGGCACGCAGGCCGAGCAGGCCGGGTCGGCGGGGCAGTTGATGTCGTCGCAGTCGGTGGTTCCGTCGCAGTCGTTGTCCAGGCCGTCGTCGCAGGTCACGTTGGGTTCCTCGAAGTCCGCCGGCGCGCCGCAGTCGGCCGGGCAGGTGCATGCGTCCTCGCCGGCGTCGCAGGTGGTGTCGCCGCAGACCGCAGGGGCCGGACCGCCCTCTTCCATGCCCGCGGCCCATTCGATGGCCCGCTGCATGATGGTCCTGGCGTCGGCGTTCAGGGCGTTGAAGTCGAAGTCCTCTGCCCCCCAGGGCATCTGCACGCGGCGAGCGGGGGTCAATCCGCCGCCGTACATCACCCACCCGGTTTCCAGCAGGACCAGCGAGGGGTAGAGGTTCACGCCCCCTGTCTGGGTGTAGATGATGGGGTTGTACTGTGGCGGAGCGAAGCCCTTGAGCGTGTAGGCCGGCTGGCTCGAGGAAAACAGGGTGAGAAACCCGATCGCGTAGCCGGAGGTGATGTAATGCGTGTCATCGTTCACGTAGACGCGAACGTCGGTGACCGCGGTCGTGTCTGAGGAAAAGCCGAAGGCAGCGACCAGCTCCTGGTCCTCGTTGACGACTCCGATGGGCGCGTTACGCAGCTTAGTCGCCAGTTGGGCTGCGTCGATCTGCTCGGAGACGTAGGCGGCGTCGGCGTCGGCGACGGCCGCATCGAAGTCTTCCTGCCAGGCGGACGCGGCGATCAACTGAACGCCGAAGCCCCAGGACTCGATGAGGGCCTGGCGGGCAGCCTCCTGGACGGTGGGGGCGGCGTCATCGGTGACCACCAGAAGAACGACGGCGCCCTTGGGGCACTCGACGCTGGCGCAAGCCGTGCCCGGCCCCTGGGCGGCGCCCTCGGCGGCCTGACAAGCGGCCAGCGGCACGTCCTGGCACGAACCGTCGCCCAGGCAGCAAGCCTGCGGCGAGGGCAGGACGGTCCGCTTGAGTTCACGCAGGTCGAAGGCGTGGACGTTCTCGGCCACGTTGACCGGCGAGCCGCCGTCGTACTCGAGCGTGAGGGGATCGCCCGGCGTGCCGGACCAGGCGTAGCGGAGCGTCTCGGGCAGGCCGTCGCCGTCGCGGCAGGGGACGGTGAAGGCGGCCGAGGTGTCAGTGAACTCACTGAGGGTCAGGGCCTCGTTGAGGTCGGTGATGATGCGGTTGACGACGTCCGCGGCTTCGGACGTCTGGGTGGGTGGGCTGGCCCGGTCGTCGGCGGCCCGCGTGGCGATCACCATGGACGAGGCCACACCGCCCATGACGATGACCATGATGGCCATGCTGGTGACCAACTCGATCAGGGTCAGGCCGGCGTGCCGGGGCCCGGTGAGCGGTGTCGCCTTATTGCGGACTAAGGACATGGGGGCTCCGTGCTCAGTCCACCGTGGCTTTGCCGGTGTCCGGGTCGAGGGTGACGGTCTTTTGCCAGGCCCCTGCCTTTATGACGACCTGGCCGCCGGAATCCGGCGTCCCGTGGAAATCGAAGACGACCTCGTCATCTCCGCCGAAGTCGGCCGACACGAGCCCGGCCAGATAGGGCTCGGCCGAGAGGTCCACCTTGTAGGCGCTGGCGGCGCGATCGAGGTGCTGGACGCCGGCCATTACGTAGGAGTCCGATCCCAGATCGAACTTGACCATCTGACTTGTGCTGCGGGTGATGGCCTGGCTACGGGCCAGGGCCAGGTCGGCGGCGATTCGTTTGGCGGCGCCCTCGGCCCGCTGCCGTGCGATCGAGTTGGCGAAGCGTGGCGCGGCGATGGCGGCGACGACGCCGATGATGGACACAACGATGACCAGCTCGATCAGGCTGAAGGCCTGCGCGATGCCGCCCCGACAGCGTGCTTGTGGTGTACCCACCATACGAGTTGACGCCAGCGCCGGTTCCCGTGCCGGTGGCCGATCCCGACCCCGGCTGCCCTCACGACCCAACGGATTGAAGCTGTATTGGAGTATCGGCGTGGCGAGATCAGCACTGTGGCAAGTGCGGTTGGGTAAGGAGCTTTCTTAAGGGCCAATAACAGATGACACACGGCCCCCGACAATTGGGCGCTGCGGATCGACGTTCTCTCTGGGAGAGGCGCCGTGACCGAATGTCGGTTTTCAACTCGGACCTGGTCACGGCACCCGAGGTGGGCCGTCACTTCCGGCCGTGGCACTGCTTGAACTTCTTTCCGCTGCCGCAGGGGCAGGGATCGTTTCGGCCGACCTTGGGCTGGTCGCGACGGATGGTCTCGACCTTCTGGCCGGCTCCCTGGGCCTGCATGGCGGCCTGATAGTCGGCGCTGGCCCCGGTGAAGCCGGCGCCGGTGGCGTCGGCGTGCATGGCCTGCATGGGCGATGCGGGGCGGCGTTCGGCCTCCGGGGGGGCGCCCGGCGTGGCGTGGACCTTGAGGATCAGGTCGACGATCCTGGCCCGCAGCCGGGACCACATTTCGTTGAAGAGTTCGCGGCCCTCGATGGCGTACTGGCTCTGCGGGTGGGTCTGGTCGCCGCCGAGCGGTCGCTGCTTGATGGCATCCTCGAGGCGATCCATCTCCCAGAGGTGGTCCTTCCAGACTTGGTCGTACAACTGGAGCAGGACGCGGTGCTCGAGTTGGGCCAGTTCCCAGGTGAGCATGAGGCGGCCGATGTCGAGCAGGGCCTGTCGCGGGTCTTCTTTCTGGAGTTCGAAGCGCTTCTTGCTCCAGGCGGGCCCGAAGCGCTGGGCGGCCCACTGCTCGAGTTCTTCGCCCTGGTGGCGCGAGAGGGCTTCATCGACCTGCCGTTCCAGGCGGTCGCCTTCCAGGAATTGCTCGTTGAGCTTGACCAGCTCGTCGCGAACGTCCTGGAGCGTGCGTCCCTCGAGACGGTCGGGCTTCCATCCCAGGCGGTACTTGCTGTTGGTCCAGTCGAGGACGGCCTGGGCCAGGAGGGCCTTGTTGGTGCCGGCGAGAGCGGCGGACTTGGCCACGGTGTAATCGACGGGGTACTCGATCTCGCGGCGCCTGTACTTGGCGCGGACGAGTTGCTCGATCTTGTCGGCTACCGCGCCCGGAGGCAGCTCTTTGGCCTCGGCGGCACCGAAGTCGATGTCGAATCGCGAGCGAGCCCACTCACCCAGGGCCGAGTAGGGATAATCCGGGTCGGTGAACTTGACGATCCCGTCGAGGTTGAGGTGGTCGAAATAATCCTCGGCCGACTCGATCAGCAGGTCGGTGATCTGGTCGGCATCCATCTTGCGGAGCTGGTTCTTGCTGACGGCGACCTTGTAGGCCCGCTGGACCCAGGCCTGCAGCCCGCCCAGGTCCCATGAGGACGGATCCTCATCCGGGTCCACGTACTCACCGATGGAACGGCGGATGGACTCGCGGGCCTCGTCCTTGGCCGTGGCCCGAATCAGGCTCTGGACCCGCTCGGGCGGCTGGTCGGCGACGTCGGAGGCGGAGATGGGCACCTGGAGGTCCTCGCGGCACCAGTCCACGATGCACTGGGCGTTGTAGCCTCCGGAGAGGAAGTTGCCGACGGCCTCGTCCACGGCCTGGCGGATGATGTCCATGATCCGATGGCGCAGGCCGTGGCCCTCCAGGATCTCCTGTCGGGCGTCGTAGAAGGCCTTGCGCTGATAGTCCATGGGCTCGTCCCATTCGAGCAGGTTCTTGCGGGTGGAGAAGTTGCGTTCCTCGACCTTTCGCTGGGCCTTCTCGATGCCCTTGGTGAGCTGCTTCATCTCGATGGCGGCCTCGCTGGACTCGAAGGCGTGCTTGCTCATCATCTTGAGCATCCAGTCGGGCATGAAGAGCTTGAGCAGGTCGTCCTCGAGGGAGAGGAAGAATCGCGAGCTGCCGGGGTCTCCCTGCCGCCCGCTGCGTCCGCGGAGCTGGTTGTCGATGCGGCGGGCCTCGTGCCTCTCGGTGCCGATGATGTGCAAGCCGCAGGGGACGTTGATGGGGCAGACCTTCCGGCCCAGGTCGGGGAAACGCGGGTCCAGCTTGGGCTTGAAGCAGTGGGCGCAGTTGGTGACCGGGCCGTACTCCTCGCAGCGGAGGCAGCACTTGGTCACTCCGGGCGGGTAGAGCCGATGGTCGATGACCGGCAGTGACACCGCGCTGTCATCCTGGGGGCCGGCGTGGCCGGAGCCGTGGCCGTCGCCGCCGTTTGCGGCCTCGGGCGCGTCGATCGGCTGGTCCAGGCGGTCTCCCCGGGGGGGGACCTTGCAGACCTGGTAGACCACGCCCTCCTCGAGCTTGATGTCGGTTCCACGCCCGGCCATGTTGGTGGCGATGGTCACGTTTCCCAGCGGCGTCTTGTCGCCGCGTGTCGGCAGGGTACGGTGCCCGGCCTTGGCGATGATCTCCGCCTCTCGGGCGTGGTTCTTGGCGTTGAGCACCTCGTGCTCGATGCCGTAGGTGCGTTCCAGCAGGCGGGAGAGTCTCTCGGAGTTCTCGACGCTGGTGGTTCCGACCAGCACGGGTCGCCCGCTGGCCAGGTCACCCATTTCCTCGTCGTGGATCTGGAGCATGAAGTCGAGCACGCTGCGGTCGCCGTACTGAGCCTGGTTGAACTGTTCGAGGGCGGCGTCGATCCGCGAGGTGTCCCGCCCCAGGCGGGCATGGATCGGGCGCAGAGCGGCGAGCACGTTGGCAATGACAAAGGGGTCGGCCGGCCGACCGCGACGACCGCACTCGTGAATCTCCTCGACGATGGCCCGGTATTTCTCGTCGACGTCGCGGTAGATGCGGTCGTTGTAGTCTATGCGGTTGACCGGGCGGTTGGTGGGGATCTCGACCACGTCGAGCTCGTAGATCTTCATGAACTCGGTGGCCTCGGTGAGGGCGGTTCCGGTCATGCCCGCGAACTTGTCGTACAGGTGGGCATAGTTCTGGATGGTGATGGTGGCCAGGGTCTGGGTTTCCTGCTTGACCCGGACGGCCTCCTTGGCCTCGACGGCCTGATGCAGTCCGTCGGACCACTGCCGTCCGGGCATGAGCCGGCCGGTGAACTGATCGACGATGATGACCTCACCGTTCTGGACCACGTAATCCTTGTCCCGCTCATAGACCTTGTGGGCCCGCAAGGCGTTCTCGAGCAGGTGGGGCCACTCGACGTTGGGCCCGGCGTAGAGGCTGCCGATGTCCAGGGCCTCCTGTGCGAAGGTGACGCCGTCGTGCGTGATCTGGGCCTGCTTGCGGTCGCGCTGGACGACGAAGACGCGGTAGTACAGGTCGGCGGCGGAGTCGCCCAGAACCTCGGCCTGGAACCGCTGGAGGGCCTCGGTCTGGTCGTCGGTCAGGAAGTCGGGGCCCAGCATGCCGATCTGCTTGTCGTCGCTGTCTTCGCCGTCGTCGGTCCGGGTCTGGGAGGCCGGCTGCGGCGCCCGCCCGTTGCCGCGGTAGCCCAGAATCCTCATGGCGTCATCGAGCTTGGGGATGTTCTGTGGGTCGCCCTGATAGCGGCCCACGATCGACCGGAGGCGACGGTCGAGCTGGTTCTGCTTGCGGACCATGTCGGCCGCGACCTTGTCGGCCCGCGGATAACGGGACACGTCATCGCCGGCCGGACCGGAGATGATGAGGGGCGTGCGGGCCTCGTCGATCAGCAGGGAGTCCACCTCGTCGATGATGGCGAAGTCCAGCGGCCCCTGGGCCTGGTCCTCGGCCCGGGTCTTCATGTTGTCGCGCAGGTAGTCGAAACCGAACTCGCTGTTGGTTCCGTAGGTGATGTCGGCGGCGTAGGCCGCCCGTCGAATGCCCTCTCGCCCGCCGGGGTCGACCTGGGACTGGATGTAGCCGACGGTCATGCCCAGCATCTCGAAGACGGGTCGGGCGAACTCCGCGTCGCGGCTGACCAGGTAGTCGTTGGCGGTGATGACGTGGACCTTTTTGCCCTGCAAGACCTTCAGGAAGGCGGCGATGTGGCAGACGATGGTCTTGCCCTCGCCGGTCTTCATCTCGGCGATGGTCCCGTCGTAGAGGACGAAGCCGCCGATGATCTGGCAGTTGAAATGGCGGTGCTGCTGGGTGCGGCGTGAGGCCTCGCGCACCAGGGCCGCCGCCTCACAGAAGTACAGGTCGGCGATCTTGCGGTCCAGCTTCTTGATCTGCCTGCGATACTCCTTCTCGCGCACGCGGCGCTGCTCGGGGGAGAGGTGGGCGTAGGGGGCCTCGAACTCCTCGACCAGGGGCTTGAACCTGGTCCGCAGAGCATCGGCCCGCTCGCGGAGTTGCTCGTCGGTCAGGGCGCGGTACTCGGCCTCGGCGCCGTCCACCGCGTCGGCCCGAGGGCGTAAGCGCTTGAGCAGACGTTCGT
>Ga0307379_10007837_pt1 | contig 14457 bp, 13 predicted proteins | sample UN2MG_FD_202237 | JGI IMG/M metagenome (GOLD analysis project Ga0307379, IMG submission 202237) | Soil microbial communities from Risofladan, Vaasa, Finland - UN-2 | ecosystem: Environmental > Terrestrial > Soil > Coastal area > Acid sulfate soil | place: Finland: Risofladan, Vaasa | collected... | reverse complement strand
GCGCAAGGGCATTACGTGGGACACCCCCGGCCCTACATTACCTTTGAGGGCGAAGCGGCAAGAGTCGACGCCAGTTAGCAGCGCCGGAGATATCAGGCAGGCCGGGCGTTACCAGCCGGCGTGCAAAATACGATCAAGCCAAAGCAGGCCGAGCATCGTTTTCGAATCGCGTATCGTTCCGTCGCGCACCCACTGAAGCGCCTCGTTCACCGGCAACCGCAGCGTTTCTAGAAACTCACCTTCATCCAGCGATGCGCCCTTGAAGCTCAGCTTGCGCGCCAGGAAAAACTCGATACGTTCGTCAGAATAGCCAATGCAGGGCAGCATATTGCAAATGGTGGTCCACTCCTGCGCGACATAGCCCGTCTCTTCGAGCAATTCACGCTTGGCGGTATCGAGCGAAGATTCGTTGGCCTCCAATTTTCCCGCCGGAAGTTCATAGCAGTGCTGGCCAACCGGATACCGGTACTGGCGCTCAAGCAGGACGTGGCCATCGTCGAAGAGCGGCAAAATCAACGCCGCCCCAGGATGAATAATGTATTCACGCCGCGCCGCATTTCCATCGGGGAGGAGCACTTCATCTTCACGGACCTCGAGCATTCGACCCGAGTAGACCAGCTTTGATCTCTTCTTTGTCTCCGTGAAATCGCCACTCATAAGGCGATACGCAGAGACAGGGTAATGGCACGTTCACACATGGCGAGAAGGGCTCCCGGCATCAATCCAAGGGCCAGCACTGCAATCCCGTTGGCCGAAATCAGAACGCGGCTATCCATGCCGGCCTCGATCGAGGCGCTCTGCGGTGCCTCGTCAAAGTACATCAGCTTCACAACCCGCAAATAGTAAAAGGCCCCGATCAGCGACATCAGCACCGCCAGTACTGCCAACCAGACGTAGCCAATCGACATAACAGCCTGAAGCACCGAGAGCTTCGCCCAGAAGCCGACGGTCGGCGGGACACCGGCCATGGAAAACATCATCACCAGCATAATGAAGGCATACCACGGGTGTCTCTGGCTGAGGCCCTTCAGATCATCAAGCTCCTCCGCCTCATAACCGTCACGCGACATGAGCAGGATCATGCCGAACGCCCCGAGCGCCATGATGACGTACACGGACACATAAAACATCGCGGCGCCGTAACCCTGGGCCGTTCCCGCCAGAACGCCGAGGAGCAGGAAACCCATGTGCGAAATCGTTGAATAGGCCAGCATGCGTTTCAGATTGGTCTGGGCAATAGCGACCACATTACCGAGTATCAGAGACGCAACCGACAGTAGCACCAGCATCTGGCGCCATTCGACAACGAGTTCCTCAGCACCAAGCGCCTCGACCAACAGGCGCACGAGAAAGGCGAAAGCAGCCAGTTTCGGGGCCGTGCCGATCAGCAGTGTCACGGCTGTCGGGGCACCGTGATACACGTCCGGCACCCACATATGGAAAGGCACGGCGCCGAGCTTGAAACCAATTCCTGCAACGACGAAGACCAGCCCGAATTTCAGAATGGTCGAATTGGCTTGTCCCGACTGGACGGCTGCAATCACATCGCCAATCTCCAGCGAACCCGTCGCACCGTAGACCATCGACATGCCGTACAACAGCATGCCCGAGGCCAGCGCACCGAGCACAAAATATTTCATCGCAGCCTCAGTACTGCGGGCAGAGTCCCGGGCCAGCGCCACCATCGCGTACAAGCTCAGGCTGAGCAGTTCGAGCCCGAGATACAGCGTCAGGAAATGATTGGCCGATATCATGACCAGCATGCCAAGCGTTGCAAACAACGCAAGGACGAAATACTCGCCGCGATACATTCCGCGCGGGCCCAGGTAGGCTCGTGAATACACCAGGCCGGCTGCAACACTCAGGCACACGCCGATCTTCAGAAAACTGCTGAAAGCGTCCGCAACGAACAAACCGCTGAACGCATAAACAGGATCGGCCGCAGTTCCGGATACGGCGACCAGAGCCGTCATTACCAAGGTTATCTGCGTCGCCCAATAGGTGAGATATCGGTGCTCATCGGAAATAAAGAGATCCGCGATCAGAATGATGCACACCGCCGACAGCAGAAAGATTTCTGCCAGAGCTGGAGCCAGATCCATCATCGAAAATTCCATGTTTATTCCGGTTTCCGTTCTAACTCAGATCGCAGACATGCAAGCTCACAACTTGGATACCGCGACGTGCTCAAGAAGCCCGGTGACGGTAACGCTCAGAACGTCGGTCAGCGGCTTGGGATAAATTCCGATACACAGCACTGCCAGCGCAAGCAAACCAAGGACAAGAATCTCACGGCTATTGATATCGGAGAGCGCCGAGACCTTGTCGTTCACCACTTCGCCGAAGACGACCCGCTTGTACATCCACAACGTGTACGCCGCTCCGAATATCAACGTAGTCGCCGCGGCAAGCGTGTACCAGAAGTTAACGCTCATGGTACCCATGATGACAAGAAACTCTCCAACAAATCCGCTGGTTCCCGGCAGACCGGCATTAGCCATCGCAAACAGCATGAAGAAGGCAGCGAAAACGGGCATGCGGTTCACAACGCCACCGTAGTCCGCGATCATCCGCGAATGCATGCGATCGTAGAGCACGCCCACGCACAGGAACAGCGCGCCTGAAACGAATCCGTGCGAGACCATTTGAATGACAGCGCCCTGCAGCCCATGCGGATTGAAAATAAAGATGCCAAGCGTGACGAAACCCATGTGCGAGATCGACGAATACGCGATCAACTTCTTCATGTCTGCCTGTACCAGTGCCACCAGTCCGATATACACAACCGCGACCAATGACAGCGCGATCACCAGCGGCGCAAGATACTGACTCGCATCCGGTACGATGGGCAGCGAAAGTCGGATGAATCCATAGGCGCCAAGCTTCAGCATGATCGCTGCCAGCACTACCGATCCTCCGGTCGGCGCTTCGACGTGTGCGTCCGGAAGCCAGGTATGAACGGGCCACATCGGCACCTTTACGGCGAACGCCGCAAAAAACGCGAGGAATACCAGTATCTGGGCGGCCATCGGTATCGGCATCGCATAGTACTCAAGCAGCGAGAAACTGCCGCCGGATGCGTTGTACAGATACACCAGCGCAACCAGTGTGAGCAGGGAGCCCAGAAACGTGTACAGGAAAAACTTGAGCGCTGCGTAAACCCGATTGGGTCCGCCCCACACACCGATGATGATGAACATCGGGATCAGGGTGGCCTCAAAAAACACGTAGAACAACGCCGCGTCCAGCGAGCTGAACACGCCGTTCATTATTCCCGAGAGAATCAGGAACGACGCCATGTATTGCGATACGCGGCTTCGGATGACCGTCCACCCGGCAATGACAACCAGAACCGTGGTGAAACAGTTCAGCAGAATCAATAACAGCGAGACGCCATCAATTCCGAGGTGGTAGTTGATATTGAAGGTGTCAATCCACGGAAGGAACTCTTCGAACTGCATTCCGGAAACCGTTCGGTCAAATCCAGTCCACAGCGGCAACGCGACAAGAAACCCCGCCATGGCGCCGATCAGGGCCAACCAGCGGGCAACGGCGGCATTCCGGTCTGAGCCGGCAAGCAGCACGATGACACCAGCAACAATGGGCAACCACACCACCGTAGACAAGGGCGCAAGGCCAAACATGTTTATTCGGTCACTCCATCAGATCCGCAGAAACCACCAGGTCAGCAGCACGAACACGCCGATGATCATGGTGAAGGCATAGTGATAAACAAAACCCGACTGAAACTTGCGGGCGACGCCCGCGAACCATCCCACAAGCCGGGCAGAGCCGTTGACGAGCACGCCGTCGATGATGTTGACATCGCCATAGCGCCACAAACCGCGTCCGAGTGAGCGAGCGCCACCAGCAAAAAACCAGTCGTTGAAACGGTCCATGTAGTATTTCTGGTCCAGCAGCGTATACAACGGCCTGAGTGCCTGCTGAACTTTCGCGGGGAGATCGGGCCGGTGCAAATACAGATACCAGGCGAGCGCGACCCCCGCGATCGCGAGCCAGAACGGCAGCGTTACAAAGCCGTGCAGGCCCATCGCCAGCCAGCCATGGAAGTGTTCGCCCAGTGCAGCGACCACGTCTCGCTCGGCGAACACCTTTATGCTATCGCCGAAGAAACCGCCGTGCAGCAGCGGCCCAATTGCAATCGCGCCGATGATCACGGATGGAATAGCCAGTGCGACCAGCGGCCACCAGACGACGCCCGGGGATTCGTGCGGATTGAGCGGCCCGTGATGACCATGCGCATCATCGCCGTGCGCTGCGCCCGACGCAGCATGCGTCTCGTAGCGCGGCTTGCCCTCAAACACGAGGAAATACATCCGGAAGGTATAGAGCGCGGTGACAAAAACGCCTGCGGTAACGGCAATCCATGCCAGTCCGGCACCAGGTGTCTGCGATAAATGTACCGCCTCGATAATGCTGTCCTTGGAATAGAAGCCCGCAAAGAAAGGAAACCCGATCAAGGCCAGCGAGCCAACCAGAGACACCAGCCAGGTGATTGGCATGCGGTGCCGCAACCCGCCCATGTTGCGCATGTCCTGGTCGTGGTGCATGCCGATGATCACCGAACCCGCGGCAAGAAACAGCAATGCCTTGAAGAAGGCATGCGTCATCAGGTGGAAAATGGCAGCCGAATAGGCCGACGCGCCAAGAGCAACCGTCATGTAACCGAGTTGCGACAGCGTCGAATAGGCGACAACGCGCTTGATGTCGGTCTGCACAATTCCGAGCAGCCCCATGAAGAATGCGGTAATCGCGCCCACAATCAGAACGAGAGACAACGCGGTTTCTGAAAACTCGTACAGCGGCGACATGCGCGCGACCATGAATATGCCGGCGGTAACCATCGTCGCCGCGTGAATCAGCGCGGAAATCGGCGTCGGGCCTTCCATCGAGTCGGGTAGCCAAACATGCAGGGGAAACTGGGCCGACTTACCCATTGCACCGACGAATAGACAAATGCAGATCGCCGTGAGCAGCGGCCACTGCACGCCGATGGCGCTACCGACCTGATCACCCACCTTGTCCGGAGCCAAAGCGAACACCTCCGCATAGTCCAGGCTGCCAAAGTAGACGAACACCAGGGCAATACCGAGGATGAAGCCGAAGTCGCCAACCCGGTTGACCATGAACGCCTTGAGGTTGGCGTAGATCGCAGTCGGTCGCGTATACCAGAAGCCGATCAGCAGATAGGACACCAGGCCAACAGCCTCCCAGCCGAAAAAGAGCTGCAGGAAGTTGTTGCTCATCACCAGCATCATCATCGAGAAAGTAAACAATGAGATGTAGCTGAAGAAACGCTGATAACCGGGATCATCGTTCATGTAGCCGATGGTATAGATGTGCACCATCAGCGAGACTGACGTGACCACCAGCATCATGGTGGCGGAAAGCTGGTCGATCAGGAAACCAATCTCGAGCTGGATTCCTGCGCTCGCGGCCCATGTGTAAACCGTGCCATTGAACAGGTTGCCCTGCATTACGTCGCGAAACACGATTGCCGATGCAATCATGGACACCGCCACGCCAATGATTGTGACCCAGTGCGCTCCGGCGCGACCAATCTGGCGACCGAAAAATCCGGCGACGATGGCACCCGCAAGCGGCGCCAGGGCAGCAACGAGATAAACGCTCATCATATTCATGGTTGCCGCGTCATCCCTTCAGCTGATCGAGATCGTCGACGTTAATCGAGTGGATATTGCGGAACAAGACAACCAGAATGGCTAACCCGATAGCCGCTTCAGCTGCTGCGACGGTAAGGATGAAAAACACAAACACCTGCCCGGCAATATCCTGAAGAAAGTACGAAAACGCGATGAAATTCAGATTGACGGCGAGCAACATCAGCTCAATCGCCATCAACACAATGATCACATTCTTGCGATTCAGAAATATACCGACGATGCTGATCGAAAACAGGATCGCACCCAAAATCAGGTAACTGGAAAGCGGGATCAAGAGGCTTCTCCCGGGTCCCGTTTTTCAGCCGGCATTGATACCATTCTGACCCGGTCCGACCTGCGGGTAGACACCTGCTTCGAAGGTGACTGATATTTGTGGTCTTTGCGCTTGCGAAGCGTCAGCGCGATAGCCGCCACGATCGCGACCAGCAGGATGACCGCTGCAATCTCGAAGGCGTAAACGTATTCCGTGTAGAGAATTCTGCCCAGCGCGCGCGTATTGCTGTAATCGGGGTCCGCACCGGCAGGCTTTGGCATCTCTGACAGATTGAAATACCGTCCGCCGAGAATGACGGCCATTTCCATCATCATCACACCCGCGACAACCAGCGCAGGCAGCAAATAATCCCAATAGCCTTCGCGCAAACGGTCCAGGTTGATATCGAGCATCATCACCACGAACAGGAACAGCACCATCACCGCGCCAACGTAGACCAGCACCAGGGCAATGGCGAGAAACTCGGCTTCCAGCAGCAACCACAATGCGGCCGCTGTAAAAAACGCCAGCACCAGCGACAGTGCCGCATGAACCGGGTTGCGCGCCGTAATCACCCGCAGAGCTGCGAGAATCAGAATCGCCGAAAAGAAGTAAAAAGCGGCTTTTTCAAAATCCATGGCAATTACCAACCGGCCAGCGGTGATGCCCGGGAAAATCCCGGTGCTTCACCTGGAAACAATTCACCACGCAGCGTACAAACGGAATGCGTCATCGGTACGGTGCGTCCTCGGTGCGGTCTTTCGCGATGTCGTCTTCGTAACGATCGCCCACTGCCAGCAGCATCTCCTTGGTGTACACGAGGTCGCCCCGGCGCTCACCGTGATACTCGAGGATGCGTGTCTCCACGATCGAATCGACCGGGCATGACTCCTCACAAAATCCGCAAAAAATACATTTCGTCAGATCAATGTCATAACGCGTCGTGCGCCGCGTATTGTCTTCGCGCTTTTCCGATTCGATGGTGATGGCCAGTGCCGGGCACACGGCTTCGCACAGCTTGCAGGCAATGCAGCGTTCCTCGCCATTAGGATACCTGCGCAGGGCATGCAAACCTCGAAATCGCGGACTCTGCGGCGTTTTCTCTTCCGGGAACTGGATGGTCAGCTTGGGCGCAAAAAAGTAACGCCCGGTCAGCATCAATCCCTTGACGAGTTCGAAGAGAAGAAATGTCCGAAAGAAGCTGCGTATGCGTTCGATCATAGTCGTTCTCTCACCATGGCCACCAGCTCATCCGCATCAGCACGCCGACCAATAACAGCCAGACAATGGTCAGCGGGATAAAAACTTTCCAGCCGAGGCGCATGATCTGGTCATACCGATAACGCGGAAAGGTCGCGCGGAACCACAAAAAGCAGAACAGCAGGAACGCCACCTTCGCGGCAAACCAGAAAAACCCGTCCGGAATAAATGGAACCGGGGATAACCAGCCGCCGAGAAACATCAGCGCTGCCAGCGCCGAGACCAGAATCATATTGGCGTATTCAGCCAGGAAGAACACGGCAAACGCGGTGCCGGAATATTCGACGTGAAAACCGACTATTTCCGATTCGCCTTCGGCCACGTCAAACGGAGCACGGTTCGTTTCCGCAACCGCTGAAATAAAGTAAACGACGAACATCGGGAACAACGGCAGAAGATTCCAGCCCAGCAAACCATATGCGGTTCGCTGCGAATCAACGATGACTGACAGATTCAGGCTGCCTGACATCATCAGCACGCACACCAGCGCAAATCCCATGGCGATTTCGTAGGCAACAATCTGGGCTGCCGAGCGCATTGCGCCGAGAAAGGCATACTTTGAATTCGAAGCCCACCCGGCCACGATCACCCCGTACACCCCCATGGAGGTGATGGCCAACACATAGAGCAGCCCGGCATCGATGTTGGACACCACCGCGCCGTCGGTAAACGGCACGACCGCCCAGGCAGCAAGCGCCGGCATCAACGCCAGAACTGGCGCGGCAATGAACAGGAATTTGTTGGCGCCGGTCGGGATGATGACTTCCTTCACCAGCAGCTTCAGAACATCGGCAAACGGTTGCAAAGACCCTTTCCAGCCGACCCTGTTGGGGCCGAGGCGCAACTGCATATAACCGATTACCTTGCGCTCGGCGAGCGTCAGGTAGGCAACCGACAAGGTCACGACAATCACGATCGCGAGAATCTTGGCCAGCGTCCATAAGGTGGTCGCCGCCGGCACCCCGATCATCTCCGCGAGCCACTCCATCAGCTTTCGACCTCCACTGCGCCCGCAACCCGTTCCAGACTCACGCCACCAAATGACGCTCCCAGCCGTGAAGTCGCCGCGCCGCCGGCCGGCACACGCACGCATCCGTCCGGAAGTCTGTCATCGCATGCAAACGCAAGAACCGCTTCGCCATCTTCCTGGGATATGCGCACGCGGTCGCCGGACTCCAGGCCAAGCTTCACGATAAGATCTGTGTTCATCCAGGCACAGTCGATACGGGCATCACGGGTGCGCTGAAGCGACTCGGCCCGGCGCACGATGCCATCCGTATGATAGATGGGCACTTCACCGATGCATTCAATCGCATTCTTTTCCATCGTTGTTGTGCTGCCCGGGAAACCCGACGGAAGCGCAACCGGCTTGCTATCGGCAAAGCGCTCTTCAATGTTGCCGATCTTTTCCATGATCTCGTCGCGCACGTCTTCAATGGTTTCGAACCCGAATCCATCGAGCTGGAGCAGATTCCCCAGTACGCGCAAGACTTTCCAGGCGGGGCGCGTGTTACCGAGCGGCGGCACCACCCCGTTGAAATGCTGGACCCGGCCTTCAAGATTGACATAGGTTCCGGCCGTTTCGGTAAACGGCGCCACCGGCAGCAGCACTTGCGCATAGTCGAGCGCCTGATGCTTGAATGGCGACAGCGCGACAACCAGCTCGGCCTCATGCATCGCCGCCATGGCGGCACGCGGCAATGCCGTGTCGAATTCGACTTCGGTATGCAACAGCAAATAGGCCTTGAGCGGGTTCTCGATCATTTCGCGTGCGTTATGCCCGGAGGAAGCATCGCCAGGCAAAGCACCGCAAAGGTAACCGCCAACAGTGTTTGCGCCGTCAACCAGGACGCCGACACGACTGTCGACGATCGTGCCGAGCAGGTATGCGAGCGCACGTATGCGCGACCACTGCGGATGATGCTGAGCCAGGTTGCCGAGCAAAATCGCCCTGGTTTCGCCGCTCAGGAGGCTCTCGGCAATTGTCCTCGCGTTGTCGTCGACCACTGCCTGCGCAATCTCCGGGACCATAGCCACACCGGCTTTCTCCGCGGCCGCACGTGCAACCGCAGCGATGGTATCGGCAATGCGTGCAGGCGCGACGATTGCACGGCCGTGGGTGCGCACCAGAAAATCGTCACCAACGGAATTGATCACATTCAGATGCGCGCCATTCTTTCTGACCGCCTGGCGAATACGCGCGGCAAGGAGTGGATGCTCCTTGCGCACGTTCGAGCCGATCAGCAGCACCCGGTCGAGTTCGTCGAGTTCCGAGACTTTCATGCCAAGCCACGGGATGCCGGCGTCCTGCCCGTTGTCCGCAAAATCAAGCTGTCGCAGCCGGAAATCGATGTTGCTGCTTCCCATTGCGCGAAGCAGCTTTTGCAGAAGGTACAACTCCTCCGACGTGGACTGTGCCGTGGCGAGCGCGCCGATGGCGGCGGGTCCATGCGCTTCGCGTAGCCGCGACAATTCGCCTGTAACGTACTCGAGCGCCGTCGACCAGTCGACCTCAAGCCAGCGCCCATCGCGCTTTATCATCGGCGAGGTCAGTCGTTGGTCTGAATTGAGGCCTTCATAGGAAAAGCGATCACGGTCCGACAACCAGCATTCGTTTACTTCGTCGTTGTCTCGTGGGAGAACGCGCATGACGCGATCCTGTTTGACCTGCACCACGAGGTTTGAACCCAGACTGTCGTGCGGAGCGACCGAGCGGCGGCGTGAAAGCTCCCAGGTACGCGCACTGTAGCGAAACGGCTTCGAAGTCAATGCGCCGACCGGACACACATCGATCATGTTGCCCGACAGCTCCGAGTCAACGGTGTGCCCCACGAAAGCCATGATTTGGGAATGCTCGCCGCGGCCGGCCATGCCGAGTTCCATGATCCCGGCGATCTCCTGCCCGAAACGAACGCAGCGCGTACAGTGTATGCAGCGCGACATTTCCTCGGCCGATACCAGTGGACCCAGGTCCTTGTGGGCAACGACACGCTTGCTCTCGTGAAAACGCGAGTTGGAGCCGCCATAACCAACAGCGAGGTCCTGCAACTGGCACTCTCCACCCTGATCGCATATCGGGCAATCGAGGGGGTGATTAATCAACAGGAATTCCATCACGCCCTTCTGGGCGTTGACCGCGATTTCGGAGTGTGTCCAGACTTTCATGCCCTCTGACGCCGGCGTCGCGCAAGCGGGCAAGGGCTTGGGTGCCTTCTCTACCTGCACCAGACACATGCGGCAATTCGCCGCGATGGACAGCTTCTTGTGATAGCAGAAGTGCGGGACGTAGATGCCGAGTTTGCTGGCGGCATCCATCACCGTGCTTTGTTCAGCGACTTCGACCGTCTTGCCGTCGATTTCAAGCGTAATCATCGGCTCAGCCCACCTGACATGTCTTGTTCTCGATGTGATGCTCGAACTCGGAACGGAAGTGCTTGATAAAACTTTTCACTGGCAAGGCTGCGGCGTCACCGAGTGCGCAGATGGTGCGCCCGGCAATGTTGTCTGCAACCGATACAAGAGCATCGAGATCGTCCAGCTGACCTTTCCCGTGCTCGATCCGGCGAACCATTCGGTATAACCACCCCGTACCTTCACGGCACGGCGTGCATTGGCCGCAGGATTCCTCGTGATAGAAATAGGACAAACGCAGCAGGCATTTCACCATGCAGCGCGTCTCGTCCATCACAATCACGGCGCCCGAACCAAGCATGGAACCAGCTTTGGCGATCGAGTCATAATCCATATCGGTCGCCATCATGATCTCTGCCGGCAGCACCGGCATCGATGAGCCGCCGGGGATCACCGCCTTGAGTGCGTGACCCGCGCGCATACCGCCCGCCATTTCGAGCAAGGCGGCAAACGGAGTGCCGAGCTTCACCTCGTAGTTGCCAGGCCGTTCGACGTCACCCGAGACGGAGAAGATCTTGGTTCCACCATTATTGGGACGGCCGAGATTGAGAAACGCTTCGCCACCATTGCGCATCAACCACGGCACCGCCGCAAACGTTTCTGTGTTGTTGATCGTGGTCGGTTTTCCGTACAAGCCGTAGCTGGCAGGAAACGGCGGCTTGAATCTTGGCTGCCCTTTCTTTCCCTCCAGCGATTCCAGCAGCGCGGTTTCTTCGCCGCAGATGTACGCACCCCAGCCATGGTGCGCGTGAAGTTCGAAGCTGAAATCCGAACCGAGGATGTTGTTTCCCAGATAGCCCGCGGCGCGCGCTTCTTCAAGCGCCTCTTCAAACCGTTCGTAAACTTCCCAGATCTCTCCGTGAATGTAGTTATAAGCAACGGTGATACCCATCGCATAGGCAGCGATGGCCATGCCCTCAATAACCGCGTGCGGGTTGTAGCGCAGGATGTCGCGATCCTTGAACGTGCCCGGCTCACCTTCGTCGGAGTTACACACCAGATACTTGACGCCCTCATACCCGCGCGGCATGAAGCTCCACTTCAGGCCGGTGGGAAAACCCGCGCCGCCGCGGCCACGCAATGCGGACTTCTTTACTTCGGCAATTACGTCTTCCGGCGAGATGCCTTCGGCAAGAATCCGGCGCAACGCCTGATAGCCATCGCGCGCTTCGTAGTCCTTCAGGTGCCAGTTGAGCCCGTTGATATCTTTCATGATGACCGCTTCGGGTCCGTAAATATCTGACGGAAAAGGAGGAAGGGGCGCGTTCATCTGTTTTTCAACTCTTCAAGCATGTTGTCCAGGTTCTCCGGCGTCATGAACGACACCATTTCCCTGTCGTTGACAATACATACGGGCGCATCGCCACACGCACCCATGCACTCTCCCTCCTTGAGTGTGAACAGGCCATCAGCACTGGTCTGATTGAAACCGACTTTCAACTTGCTCTTCAGATGCTCGGCCGCCTCATTGGCTCCGCGCAGCGCGCAAGGCAGATTGGTGCAAATCGCAATCTTGAAACGCCCCGGCTGTTCCAGGTTGTACATGCCGTAGAACGTCGCCACTTCCCAAACCGCTATAGGCGGCATGTCGAGATAGGCAGCGACCCATTCGATGACATCCTCTGACAGCCAGCCCTTTTCATGCTGCGCAATTGCCAGTGACGACATGACTGCGGACGCCTTGTGTTCCGCCGGATATTTGGCGACTTCCTTGTCAATCTTCGCGATCGCGCCAGCGCTGAGAAAATTCTCCGTCATCAGCGGTCCACCTCGCCGAACACGATGTCCTGCGTGCCGATGATCGCGACCATGTCGGCAATCATGTGTCCACGCGACATTTCGTCGAGCGCTGACAGGTGCACAAAACCGGGGGCACGTATTTTCAAGCGGTATGGCTTGTTCGCACCGTCCGATACAAGGTAGATGCCGAACTCGCCTTTGGGCGCTTCGACCGCAGCATAGGTTTCGCCCGCCGGCACATGGAAACCTTCGGTAAACAGCTTGAAGTGATGAATCAACTCTTCCATGTTGGTCTTCATCGACACGCGCGACGGCGGCGCAACCTTGTGGTTGTCACTCATCACCGGTCCGGGGTTCTTGCGCAACCACTCGATGCACTGACGAATGATGCGATTGGACTCCCGCATTTCCTCGATGCGCACCAGGTAGCGGTCATAACAATCACCATTCACTCCGACCGGTATGTCGAAGTCGACCCGGTCATACACTTCGTAGGGCTGTTTCTTGCGCAAGTCCCAGGCTATGCCGGAGCCGCGCAGCATCGGTCCGGTGAATCCAAGCGCAAGCGCGCGTTCAGGCGACACGACGCCGATGCTGACGGTGCGCTGCTTCCAGATGCGATTTTCCGTCAGCAGGGTTTCGTACTCGTCGACCTTTTCCGGAAAGCGGGCCGTAAAATCCTCAATAAAGTCGAGCAGGGAGCCTTCGCGATTGGCATTGAGCTTCTGAATGGTCTTCTGGTCGCGAAACTTTGAAGGCTGGTACTGCGGCATCGCGTCCGGAAGATCGCGATAAACCCCGCCAGGGCGATAGTACGCAGCGTGCAACCGGGCACCCGAGACCGCCTCGTAGCAATCCATCAGATCTTCCCGCTCGCGGAAGCAATAGAGAAACATCGTCATGGCACCAACATCGAGGGCATGCGCACCCAGCCAGAGCAGATGGTTCAGAATGCGCGTGATCTCATCAAACATCACACGGATGTACTGGGCACGAAGCGGCACTTCGATTTCGAGAAGCTTCTCGATAGCCGCTACATAAGCGTGCTCGTTGCACATCATCGAGACATAGTCGAGCCGGTCCATATAAGGCACCGACTGGATAAACGTCTTGTGCTCGGCGAGCTTTTCCGTGCCCCTGTGTAACAGGCCGATATGGGGATCAGCCCGCTCGATAACCTCTCCGTCCAGCTCGAGCACCAGCCGCAACACACCGTGAGCTGCCGGATGCTGCGGCCCAAAATTCATGGTGTAGTTACGAATTTCAGCCACAGCGGTCAACTCCCAACCGATGCCCAATCGCGGCCCACAACACGCGGCGACCGCCGCTTGTTACGCCGGAGGCAAAATTCATCGTGTAGTTGCGAATCTCAGCCATCGACACTTCTCCCGGACGACAAGGCGGGTTGGGAGAAAAGCTGCAGGGCGCGGGCGGATCTACTCTGCATCGCCGTAATTCTCTTCACGTACAACCCGTGGAACAATTTCGCGCGGTTCGATCGTGACCGGCTGATAAATCACCCGCTGCTGTGCCGGGTCGTAGCGCATTTCCACATTCCCGGAAAGCGGGAAGTCCTTGCGGAACGGATGTCCGACGAAACCGTAGTCAGTGAGCAAGCGGCGCAAATCCGGGTGACCGGTAAACATAATCCCGTACAGGTCGAACGCCTCGCGTTCGAACCAGTTGGCAGCCGGCCAGATGTCGACAACGGAGTCGATAACCGGAAAATCGTCTTCACTGCAATACGCCCGCACGCGAAGCCTGCGATTATGTTCGATTGATAACAGGTGGTAGACGACGGCAAAGCGATTCCCGGTCGCACGGGCGTGTCCCTGGTAATCGACGCCACACAAATCAATCAACTGCGCAAACTGGAATTCCGGGCGGTCACGCAGCGCGCGCATTACCGAGTCGAGATCTGAAGCCGGGATTGTCAGCGTCAGTTCTCCAAACGCAGCATTGAGCCGCTTCACGCTCTCGCCAATTGCCGACCGCAATTGTTCTTCCAGCAAATGCAGGCTTGTGCTCATCGTAGTCGTGCTACCGGGATGCTAGCGGGCAATCGTATTGGTCCTGCGAATCTTGTTT
>Ga0307379_10007835_pt1 | contig 14458 bp, 23 predicted proteins | sample UN2MG_FD_202237 | JGI IMG/M metagenome (GOLD analysis project Ga0307379, IMG submission 202237) | Soil microbial communities from Risofladan, Vaasa, Finland - UN-2 | ecosystem: Environmental > Terrestrial > Soil > Coastal area > Acid sulfate soil | place: Finland: Risofladan, Vaasa | collected... | reverse complement strand
AATACGTCTCCTAAATTCTTTATTTTTGCCAAATTTTAAACAATGCTAGGACGACGAGGAGGAGCCGCGTTAATATTCTCCTCCCAAGCAAACCAATTAACCGTGGCGGCTTTTAGCATTGTTCCTTTATATACTTTACCAAATTGTATATCGGCAGGCCAAGAATTATAAAAGAATCTAGTAGCACTAATGACTTGGGTTCCATCATCTACATAATAAGTATGGCAAATAGGAGTAGATACTCGTATAGTTTCAGAATCTAATATAGAAGTAACTACATGTTCTTCTGTATTCCACGGATCTTCTATTAACATTCTATGAAGAGTTCCTGGAATAAATATGCTAGAATCAGCAACTTTAATGTTATAACTAAAATCGGTTTCAGTTATATCTTCTTCTAAAGAAGTTGTACTATATGGAGAAACAACCGGATAAATATGTTGTTTTAAACCATATTGAATTATATCTACCATATCCCATAAAAATCTAACGGTATCTTCTTGATTTGTATCCAAAACATACACTGCAACTTCTATATTATACGTTTCTTTAGTACTATCAACTGTCAACCACTCAGATTGTCTAGATATCAAGTTAACAGTAATTGCAGGAAATTGAGGGATTCCTGTAGGTTCCCCGATATAAACTCCCCTAACATATTGACTATGATATAATTTTTCTACAATTGGATTATCGGAAGTATGATCAGAAACGACCCAATCGGTATTTAAATTTCTAGATAAAAGTTATGTAGTACCATCCACAATTTCTTCTATATATAAATCAATTTCTCCCTCTTCGGTTGATGGGTCTCTAAGCATTAGCTCATCCCCTTCTCCCATTCTAACAGTTGTTTTAACTTTTATTGTATTTGTACCGGCAGACGCGTCCTCTATTAAAGGGACTTGACTAACACACCACCTTTTTAATATCCTCTGAATACTATCAACAATAGGTCCTACTGTAGTTATTGGAGGTTTATTTGTAGGTTCACTCATTCGCCCTCACCCATCGAATCTTCTATAATATCTCTCATAAACCTTATAACCGATTCTTCATTTACTGGTTTTTCGTTCTCCTTTCTTCTTACTAATTCATACTCGTATTCATCTATGGCTTCTTTATCTGTTTGAGATATTTTGGTTTTATCTTTATATATATTTATTGGTAATGCTACAGAATCTTTAACTATAATATCTCCATCTAAATCATCTATTTTTTTTGCCCCAGAAATAAGTTTTTTTAGATATCTTTCAAATTCTTCAAAATTATCCTGAAATTTTATCATTTAACTTATATATCGTCTATTTCTCGTCTCTGTGAAGTTTGCTGTTGCGAAGGCCAACTTAAACCATTAGACAAATTAGCATTATAGAATCTGGTTATCCTATGAGCACCATGAAGTATTGCCGTACCATTTAAAATATTATTAATATCTTGTCGAGCCTGCTTTCTAAGAAATTTTCCATAATCAGATGTATTCGGGTCTGATTGAGCAGAAAAATATTTGTCATAAATGTTAGCAGCGGCTATTCTTGCAGAACATTGTGTCAATGGAGGCGGATATGCTATACGTATAATTCTAGTAATTTCTTCTCGAAAATAATAAAGTATAGGATCGTGGGTTTCTATAATAGTTCCATCAGTTATATCTTCAATATAATGTAACTCTTCATGGGTTCCATCGGTTAAAATCAAATCATCTCCAACATTAAACAAGTCTGGTTTTGAAAGAATTATATAAGGATTATGTTCGTCTATATCGGCATACATTATCGTTTCATAATTTCCCCATGGTTTTACCGGAGTAACATACATAGAAGAAATATCAGCATTGATATCGTTATCGGACCATTGTATATACTGATAAACAATAGATTCAGTAACATTGTTTCTGTTTAATTCGTTCCCTATATTAATAAGATCAATTCTACCTGTAGACGGTTGATCTGGAGAAGCACTAGTAAGTGCTTGTGCCAAAGCCATCTGAACATGAATTATATTAGAATATCCCAATGAATATTACTCCTGTTTTTTCTCTTTTACTTCTTCGTTGCTATTTTTTCTATGATAAATAATAGCTTGTGTTAATAATCCTTTAACCACCGAATTTCTTGGATCTTTTGACAAACGCACCTCTTTCACCTTAAAAGGAAGATCCATTTCAGCAATAACCTCTGATATTTTCTTATTAAATCCATTCGGCATTGCTGTTCCTCCAGCTACAACTATATCTAAAGGAACGTCAAATTGACTTTTAACTGCCGCAAATTTTTTTGCGAAAATAGAAAAAACATATTGTATCATAGAACTATAATAAGCGTCCAAAGCAAAAATCACATCATCATTATAATCTATACTTTCAAAATCCAGAAGATTTTCCTTCTTAGAAATTACCTGAGAAATTGGAGTGTCGGTTTGATCAGAAACTTTTTGATCCAGGTAATCTCCTGCTCTCGCTACGGACATCCCAATAATTTGCAATCCTTTATAAGATAAAACACAGTTTATCCGCCCACTTCCCATACTAATGCCGATACCACTATAAAGAGCTTCAGATCCATCTCTTTCTACCATTACAGGTCTCTCAGAAAGAATTACAGCCAAGCCTTCTTCTATGACTTTTGTCTTCCATCCCAACCTCTTAAAAATACCCTGTAATCTAGCTTTGTGATATGTATTGTCAGAAGATCCGTCTACTGATTCGGACGAAACACAAAAACATACTACAGAATTATTATCTGGTGCTTTTCCTATAGAAGATTCTATAAGTTCATTAAGAATAAGAAGTTTCTTATCTTCTCCTTTATTTAATACTCCATCTTTTAATGGACGACGAAGTTCAACTTTACCTGGAAACATTTTTGCAACTCTAAGAGAATCTTCTCCTATAACATAGTATCTTTTACCGTCTTTAACATATTGCCAGCCGTTTTGTTTTAGAACATCTTCAATATCATCAGATGATTCTAATTCAACAAAAGCGTTTCTGGTAGTTTTTATATTAATTTTTCCCTCTTTATTCTCTGCTACCTGAAAAAACATAGTTCCCAAATCTACACCCACAATTCTATTGGCAGACATAAAAATCTCCTTCTACAAAATTCTCTATCTTATTATCGAAATATCACAACATATTTTCTAATTCTTCGACATTATCTATAACAGAAGCATTGTCCGATTCTTCTTCGACATACTCTACGTATCTCTCTGTTAAACCGGCTATTCTTTCTATCTTTTTTGCGTGTATCTCTACCAATTTGTCTTCATCAATATCAACATCAATATTGTAATTTTCTTCTGTTTTTTCTTTTTCTCCAGAAGAAACAGAAGATTTTCCTACTAAATTTGTTAAATGTTGTATTGCTTTTATTACGTTTGTATTATCAGCAACAATATTTTTGGGTTTTTGTTTAGAAATCTCCGATCTGATAATTTTTTTCATCTCAACCAATATATCAGAATTTACATTTTTTGGAACATCGGCAGTTTTATTACTATCTGTATCAATCTTAGACCTGTTCATTTGTATTAAACTTCCGTTAGACAACAGTATTCTAAGATCTTTTGAAGATTTGGGAGATATATGTAAATTTAGTTTATCTAAATCCAAAACCTGTTTTTTCTTTATAACAAGCTTAAGATCTGAAATAACTATATTTTTATTACTTTTATTGGCTATTATAAGCATAATTTAACGTCGGATATTTATCTTCGGTAGTTTAATAGAAGGTTTTGCCAATTCCATCTTATTAACCTTATCGCAACTGGGACATCGCCAATATATAGAATTATCAAAAAAATTAAATTCTAATATCACTTTTTCTTTTTCATGGTGAGAACAATTAGAACAAACACATGTAAAGATCAATTCCATATCAAAGATAACCCAAATTTATTAAGATTTTCTTCTAATATCGCCAATTTGGTTAAATAAGTCATCTTAAACGATGATAAAGCTTGTTTTTCTTGATCTTTTGTATGAATAGCCTCTAACCAATTTACTAAATTGTTTAAAGGGCCAGTTATAACTTTATAAAACTGGTGAAGACTAGTTGCTTCTCCTGTCAATTTACTAAGACCTTTATGAGGATTGTTTTCAAGATTACGTGAAATATCACCATAGAATCCTATCATCCTAGCTAATAAAATTCTAGAAATATTAAATTTAGTTATTAAATCTTGCTCTGCCTGTGGATTAGACTCTATTAAAGACTTTACCTCTTGCCATTTTTTAGATAATATCCTTAAAACTATAATACTTATTGTCTGCCAACTAATATCTAAAGAAGCTTGAACAGCAGCTTTTATTTTTGGAGGAGAAATTAAAAGATGCACTCCAATATCGCTTAAAAGACGAGCAAAGGAATTCCTGGCTTCTCCTTTCAGTCCTATTATATTAATAGTATTAGAAGTTTCAAATATTTCTATATCTTTTTTTGTTGATAAGAAATTATTTATATCATTTATTTTTTCGGGATTTAAATCTTTTTTGTTAATTCCAATAGTATCAAAATCTATACCAATATTTTTAAGAAATTCTGTAAATTTCTTTCTCTCTTTTTCTCTCATTGCTCTAACATAAATATTACGATCATCCTGAGCAGTTATCCAATTGGGATGTTTCGCCGTATGATTTAAAATATTATTAATTTGTTCAGCAGATAATCCGGCCTTGCCTATAGTATAAACGTCCATAGATTTATATTTTTCTTCTATTAAATGAGGTAATTTTTTTGAAGAAGCTATAGTGGCGATAACAAAACTCGGATCCTGTAACATGTGATAACAAGTTTTATTAGCCATAACCTGAAATCCTTGATCTAATATAGCTTTTCTATCACCTTGTCTATAAAGTTCTGTATATTTTTTAGTATCCTCTTCTGTTATTTGTTTATATTCTTCTAATAATTGTCTTCTCGTTTCTTCCGGAGAATTCACTTTTGAAAAAACATTCAATATTTTTTCTTTTAAAAATCCTACCTCTGCCGTAGCTCTATATAACATTTCCTGACTAACAATTGCTCTGGTATCTACTTTTCCTGTCCATTTAGACATATCACTATCTTCTGGGAAATTCTTTAAAACACCTACAGAAGTGCTCCACCACGATTTTTTACTAGGATTTCTACTCAAAAACTGGGCACGCATAAATGGATCAGATAACCATTTTAATTGTTCATTAGCCAAAAACATCTTTATCTGAAGATAATCTGCCCTACTATAAGCAGCTTTTCTAGATTTATCACCAGATTGTTTATCTGCTACTTCTCTTAGTTTTTCAACCAAATTGTCAGACAATGTATTAACTTCTGGTCCTGCTAATCTATAAGCACCAATAAGCTTATCAGCAGAGTCAATTTGATGCTGTTGCCCAACATCAAGCGTAGATTGTTCTATCCTTCTATTTGCCTCTGACTCGCCTATATCTCTTGTTTCTCCTTCTTCGTCAACAGACATTTGCCTTTCTTTGCTTCCTCCTTTTACTTCTTCTAAAACTCTTTTTGCGGCAATATTTTTTGCTTTTCTCATTACAGAATTAAAAAACCCTTTATCTCCACTATTAATCATACGGCTTATCGCAACTAATGCATGTGCCTTCATATTATCATCAGACATTATCAAACGGGCACCATCATATGCATTATTTCCCAAAATTATAGATTGCATCTTTTCCTTAGTATTTGTTTCGTCGTTTGGAATATACATAGCACTATCTGGATTTGTTTTTATTTGTTCGCAAAATACAACAAATCTATAATCTCTAAATAATCTTGTTCCTCTAGATTCTTCAGGAATACGAGGATCATTCTCTTTTTTAAATTGAACACCCAATGCTGTCCAAATAGCCCACCAATATGCGGTATTCATCGCTTGTGTAAAATCTTCTCTAGATCCTCCATATGCAGATATTAACGATTGATAAGTAACAGATTGATCTCTAAGAATGGTTCTTACAAGCCCAGGAAGAGATATAGCAATTTGTTGAAATAAAATATCATCAAAAGCTTTAGAAAATGCTTCAGATTGAACCGATTTCTCGTAAATATTAGTTTCTGACCTACCTGGAACACTAACCTCTTGGTGATAAGAATCATCAAAATTATCAGAAGTCCTAAGTAATTCATCAGGATCTTCAGTAATAACATCTTCTTCCTGTTGACCTGGTATTTTTGGAACTATAGCAGCTTGAGGAGGAATATTTTGATCTGGAGAAACAACTGATTCCTGTTTTATAGAATCAATTATCATTTCGAAGGCTTGATCTAATGCCATATCCCCTTCAGCAACCCTTTTATCTATAGTATTTATAAGATTAATTAATTCTTGTTTTTTATTATCTGCAATCTGACCCTGATTTATAAGCTCATAAAACTGTGTTTTCTGTTGCTCGTTAAAACCTGTGCCAATTCCAACCTGTTGAGATATTTTTATAAGATGCTTATAAAAAGACATTATTATGCTCCAGAATAAAACTATAATTTATAATTACAAAAAAAAATATAAATAACCTTTTATTTTTCGGAAAGATATTTTTTTTCTATTGTCTTAATTAATGGATTTCTAACAATGCTATCCAATGGCATATCAACAAAACCTATTCCCTCTATGTCTTTAAGCCTATCCATAGCATCAGAAAAACCGTTTATACCCTTTATATCACTTTGTAAAACTGCTCCGGTTACAACTATTTTACAGTTTTCTCCCAAACGGGTCAAAACCAATCTCATTTGTTGAGGAGTAGCGTTTTGCATCTCATCTGCGACAACAAAACAATCGTTAAAAGTGAATCCTCTCAAAAAGGCAATTGGCTGAAAAACAATCAATTTATCATTAATCCATTGTTCTATCTCTTTGTTACTATATTTTGTTGCAAGAAGATGTAACATGGGACTCATATACGGAGCGATTTTATCGTCAGCATCACCAGGTAATGAACCTAGTTTTTCCCCATAAGCTTCTACACATGGTCTGGTGAGAATTAAACTATCGAATTGTTTTTTCAAAACCCCAATTATGCCGTAATGAACAGCTAAAAATGTCTTACCGCTTCCTGCCGGACCAGATAAAAATGTTATAGAATTTTTGTGTATCTCTTTTAATGCAACTTTTTGATACTCCGTTATCGCTACTATCCCAGGAATTTTCTTATCAACAATATTTGTATCAAATTTTCTAGACTTTTTCTTTTTTGTTGTGTTACTGTGTCCGTTTTTACTAATTATATTTTTTCTTTGCATTTTCCACTGTTAATAGAACAGTATTCTCGTTAACGACTTTTTCTTCTATATTTCCAATAGCAAAAAAAGTATTTTTTATAGAAAAAGAACTAAGAAGATTGTTTATATATATCCAATCTCCTCTTTTCATATAATAAGATTTGCCAGATAATACTCTACACCGAATATATATTACGTCTATTCCTATATCCTTTTTAATATCTTCAAGTATTTTATTTATCTGATTTCTTTTAAATAAATCTTCCCATCCTCCAGAACTATAAGATTTTCTTAAATCTACCTGTTCTATCTCTGGTAAACTATGAAAAATAATATCTATTTGATGTTGAGATAATTCTTTTGTATAATACCAAAATTCCCCGAAATCTTTGAAAGTATCTTGTTTTTTCACTATATTATCCAAAATTAAAAATACACACCATTATTTTATTAGATTAAACGCAAATCCCTTTTTTTAAATAACAGTTATATCGATAGCATGATGAGTTACAAACAAAATAGATTTGACTCCATTTTGTTCTAATAAAGAACTGAGTTTTTCTTGTATGTCCGTTAGATCTTCATCGAGGGCAGGATGTTCAACCGTTCCTACTTTTATAATTATAAGTCTTCCTTGTACAGATTCAAAACTTAGATCAACTTCTTTTCTGGCAGATTTAGTAATAGCAGATGTTGTTTTCTTTTTTGCATAGGGACGTTTTCTCGGGTCTTCCGGAGCGTCCGGTGCGTCTTTTATATCTTTTTCAACCATTATATACTCCTAATTAAAAACATATTATTATTTAACGTTTTTTTTAAATATATCATCAAAAGTTAATTTTAAACCAGTATCAAAATCAATCTTAGGTTCCCATCCTAATACTTTTTTAGCCAAAGAAATATCAGCAGATGTGTGTTTCGCCTCAATAACAGGATCCCCGTGAATAGCAGTAACTTTTGTTCCTGTTAATTTTTCTATTTTTTTAGAAACTTCGTTTACAGTATAACTTTTACCTCCACCTATGTTAAATACATTTCCGAAAGCTTCTTTATTACTAGTTTCTCCGGCCAATATATTTGCCATTACAACATCTTCCACCGTTGTAAAATCTCGGCTTTGTTCACCATCCCCGAAAATAATTGCTTGTTCATTCTTCATCATCAAATTAAAGAACTTAGGTATAAGACAAGAATAATAACTATGTGGATCTTGTGCAGTACCAAAAACGTTAAAATAACGTAAACTTATTGTTTCCATTCCATGAACCAAAAAAAAAGTTTTACAATAGTGTTCTCCTGCTAATTTCTGTACAGCATATGGCGACATAGGATTAGGTCGCATATACTCAACCAGTGGCAATGTGTCTTGTTCGCCATAAGCCGAAGAACTAGCAGAATAAATAAATCTTTTTACCCCTGTTTGCTGAGCGGCTATTAATAAACTAAGAGTTCCAAGAATATTTGCCTCATTTGTTTTTAAAGGCTCTTTTATAGAAAATTGTACTCTGGGGACAGCAGCTACATGATATATTATATCAAAATTATGACAAGAACAAATATCTATCATCTTTTTAGTATTTGTTATATCTCTTATATATAAAGAGTTTACATCAGGAATATTTTCTTCTTTTCCGGTAGATAAATTATCAATAATAACTACAGTATTATCCAATTCTATTAATTTTTTAGCAAGATTAGAGCCAATGAATCCCGCACCACCGCTAACAAGACATTTCATAATTCTTTCCTTAATTTTTTAATATTATATCTTTTAAATTCTTTGTTTCGGAAGAAACCCCATCAGAAACCAGATTACTCTTAAAATCAACTATTATTTCTCCGTGATCTAATACACAGGTATTAAAACTATCTAAAAGACTATCTAGGTAACGAATAACAATATTGGAATCTAGGGGGATAGGTAGTTTATTAATAACTAATAATTTAAAAGCAGCAGGCATTCTTTTTGCTATTGGATTTATATTTAATTTTAATAGCTCAATAAAAGAGTCAGAAGCTAAATATCTTAAAACTACATTAGGATCTTCTATTATTTTTTTTATTTTTTCTTTATTTGGACCATTCCATAGTTTTTCTACAATAGACCATATCTTTTTATCTCTTTTACCTTCTACTATATCCCAAATTTCTTTTTTTCTCTTATAAGGCTTGTTCTTATCTACTTTAGGCCCATTATCTTTTTCAGGCCCGATATTGGTATTGCTCATAATTTTTATTTCCTTTATCTGTATTTTTACTATCGGCTATCTATTTATTATAGTTAAACTTTTTTATGCTGCTCAAAAACGAGCCCAAGAAAAGCCCGGAGAATTTAGGACAGGATAGGCTAGAACCGGAACGCGCACCGACTCCTTATAAGGTTATCCATGGGTGTAAGGAGTCGGCAGGACCACCGAGGAAAGGTGCTGTAAATAATAAGGAATACGCTACTAATCCGGTATTCTTAGATTTCCCAGATTGGTTAATTCACCTTCGGTATCGGGTCTGGGTTCCCTCATAACTCTTTCAGATATAGAGCAAACTATCAATTGTCTTGTTTTTGCACCAGAATTATCTTATCGGCAGAAAGTTTCACAACTTCAATTAAATTTGCCGCAGGATCTAAAAAAATAAAAGATAGGAACAACGGGTCGTTATTATCTTGTTTTTTGATCTGGAGCCAACGTGAGACGCTGTGGAGGACTTCTTTTAGGTTTGTGTCCCACGAAATTTAACGATTTGGTCGTAACTTGGTTCGCTATATTTTGGATATCTCGTGCCGTAAATATTAGATCTCCAATCTGGCTCTAATTTATAACGTCTAGAATAATTTACAGATGGTATATTGGTGCTACTCACTGCTCCTTTATCTAATTCTTCGATTTTTGCCCTTACGGCAGGACAAAAAATAGATGTAGGGATCTCTTCCTTCACAAACTCTTCTATAGTTGTTTTAATAACGTTATTAATTTTATCAAATGTTTTTTTTGCTTTTTTCTTTTCATTTAAATCATAAGACCAATATTCGTCCCAACCTATTGAACCCAAAAACGCATGATTAATCATTATAGCTATTTTAATATTTCTGTTTGTGGTTGACATAGAGGTTTTAATCGAATATGCATCCATTACATATCTCTGCATATCAAATAAACTAATAAATAAACCTTCCTGATTATCACCAGAAATACTGGGAGAAGAAGAAGCCGTCTTAATCATATTTTTGGCGACAAATCGACTACCTGATTGATTATACCAATTCATAGAAAAATCCATTAATTGAACATAATAATTACTTCGATATATTATTTGGTTATCCTTCTGAGATTTGTGATATATCTTTGATATATAATAAAAAAGATGCTTAATAAGAATCAATACAAAAGAATTAAACATATTGGGGCGTTATCAGAACGACAGGAATATAGTGCTTCTGAAAAAGCTTTTGCCTTATTATGGGAAAAAGAAAATACTAGACAACCAGGTCACGGGGCAGGAACATTAGAAACAATACTTCAAGATAAAAAATATGCTCCATTAGGATTCCCAATAGAAAAAGAGATAACTCAAAGAGATGCATATGTTGCTGCCACAGTTGTACAGTGGCTAGGAACAAACTGTGGCTTATTTTTTTTGGAAAAAGTGGAAAAATTAATAGAAAAATACGAACCGGAATATAAAGAAAAAAGAGAAAAAGCAATAGAGGAAAAAAATAAAATAAGAGAAAAACAATGGGAAATAGAAGATAAAAAACGAAAAAAAGAAAATAAGAAAAGAGAAAAAGCAAGACAAAAGAAAATACAAGAAGCCCTTAGAAAACAAGAAAAAGAACGAGTAGAAAAAATATTATCTGAAATACAGGGTCCAAATCCTTTCAAATATATAAAGGTGGATAATGAATAGAAAAGAACAATCCTTCGAAATTTTTCAAGAAGAAAATAAGAAAGTTTTCTGCTTATTAAATAAAGAACAAAAAGAACTTATTGAAAAAGCCTACTATAAAGGATGGGAACAAGGACATTTAGAATATTTTCAGATATACGAAAAATCACTTCATCTAACGAAAATCGAAGGAGCTATTCCTTGATACGGGTTATTGTAAGAAAATAAAGAAAAAAGGTTTAGTTCTATCCAAAGTAGGGATAAAATTATTATAAATTTTATCCCTGCCTTTTCTTCCTAAAAGAAAAGAGTGACATATTACAACAGTATCTATATTACTTATCCCAAAATAATCTCGACTGTTTAATGAGCATAAATATATTGAATTATATTTTGGATCTTTTAATGTATGATTTACATATTCTCTCCGAAAAATATTTTTCAATTGTTGATTTTGAAATAAAACAATAGCCCCGTTTACATCATTTGCCAAAAATCTGGTTAAAGCATAATCGTGTCCTGAGCCTCTAGATGTACCAGCATGAATTGTGCAAAAATCTTTAGCCCAAGATTTTATACCGTATCCTGAATTTCTCGAAAGAACTTCCTGTTGCGTTTCTCTGCTTATTTCTACTAACGTCTTTAATGCTGTATATAATCTTTCACCTTTGTCCATAGGAACAACTCCTTTCCGGGCTGACTTGCCCGATTAATAATTTTATTATCGGCTTTTAAACGGTTCTCGATAATCCTTTTGCTCAAGCATCTCATATCCTGCTTCTTCAGCAGTAATAGGATCTATTGATATATCCTCATACTTCACGTCATACACATCTCCTGTCTCAGGATCTAATTCTGTTATATATTCTGCTGAGCACTTATAGAATCCTGGCTCTATCTTTTCCGTCCATCTACTATCCCAGTCATCCGGTCGGTCAGAACAGTTTTTAATATCTTCCCAACATGTTTCATTCCACGCCAAAACTAATGCCGATTTCAAAGAATTAACAACCATAACAAATTCTGTTCTCATTTTTTTACTCCAAAAATTGCATTTATTCCAATCCAACCGTTATCGTGTCCTTTGTTATTCGAAATCAAGAATTTTTTATTCTTTTTAACAATTTTAATTGTTGTAACCAAATGAAGATACATTTTTCCTTTAACTTTGCAGAAAACAATATCATCAATTTCTGGATCTGTAGTAACGGGAGAAAGAACAACTTCTTCTTTATTTTTTATTTTAGGAAACATGGAGTTACCATGTGCGGTATATTTAACGATTTCTCCTTTTTGCAGTTTTTCAATTATTTTGTGCATTGACTAGTCCAGAACATGATTGTTCCAATATCCATCAGTATATTCAGGACTGATCCAATAATTGTCACCGATATAATCCTGATCCTGAAAAGGTTTTAAAACACTAAAAAGTTTTTCAAGAGATTCTTTTGAGGTATTGTCGAATTCGCTTGTATCAAATTTAAACCATATCTTACAAACAAATTTTCCATTTTCTTTATAATACAAAAGATCAGGTTGAAAAACAAGGCAAGATTCTGGAAAAGTCATATTCCCATTATTATCAGGAAAAGAACGAGGTTTATACTCAAAATATGTATCCATTTGGCAAACCCAACCAACAGGTTCTAAAATCTCTTTTAGTTTATCCAAAAGTTCTTCAATATATGGATTTAGATTCAATGTATTCTTTCTCCTCCAGCCGCAAAGGTAGTTATTTTTCTATTTATCTTCTCAGGCATTACTCTAACCATTCCAAAAAACATGGCTTCTTTTGATAACTCTTCGGCTACTTTTTCAGCTTCTTCCCTGCTATAAAAAGAATATTTTAGATCTGATAAAGTTGTCCAGTTAGAATCTTGGTATCTGTTTTGTAAGTAAAATATTTTTTTAGTCTTTTTTTTAGGTAATCCTTTTTTTTCTTCAATATCTATTTTTTTATTCGCAAAAAAAAGATATATTAATTTAGTTTTACAATTGTAACACAAATCCTGTTCCTTCTCAACAGGATCTCGTTTATCAAAATGGTATTTTATTAATACAGTAGCTCCGCTTTTTTCTTCAATTTCTAATCCACAACGATCACAAAATATCTTTTTCATATTTTTACTTCCTCTCGAAGAAATTCTTGGTGCATGAAATCTGCTATTTGATCAAATTTTCTAGATGATGCGTAATCAGCCATTTGAACACAAAGTGCCGTACTATGCATTTTTACATTTTCAAAAGAAGAAATACCGTTACGGATGTATTCCTCTATCGTTATTTTATAACCCTTATCTTTATCTGGTGTCCACCTAGACATATGGGCACCTATTGCAAAAACAATTCGATCAAATTTTGCACCCATACTTTCAAAATTTTCATAATTTCTTATTATGTGATCTGCCAACAAACATCCATGTTCTCCTACAATCCCGTCTATCGGTCTATCTTCTTCTTTCCAATTTTGTCCTTTTGACCACATATCATGCATTAATAAAGCTGCCAATACCTCATCTTGATTTACGTCAAAAAACCTAGATAATTCTATTCCCCACCAACAAGCGGTTCTAGTATGTCTGATTAATCCAGATTTGCCAAGATCAAAAGATGGATGATATTTTCCACTTAAGGAAGCGGGAACTGTCCAAAAATAATTTGGGCAGTATAAATCGAAACAATTATAAACAAAATCAGTTATTTCTTTATCTTTTATTTGGGACAATATTGGATAAAAATTATCTATAATAAGAGAAGCCCTACGACTACGTTTGCGAGCACCTACTCCTGTTGAATTCTTCATTGTTTTTCCTTTTGTCCTATTGTCCCATGCCAATAAATCCACATCCCAAGTTCGGTAAAGCCTAAAACCATTCTTGTAATATTATCTGATCCATCTTCATTTTTACCGTTTTTGTAATCAATGCATAAACCCCCTTCCAAATCTTTACTTTCTTTTGGAAATCCTATATTTACAATTTCTTTTCCTATTAAATATTTTAAATCTTTTGTGCCATTATCAAACACTAATTCAGAAGCGAAAAAATTTTTGCTAATCATGATTTGTCCTTTTATTTATAACTTCAATAATCAGATAAGTACAAAAAAAAATAGTTGAAGTAATAACTGCTACTGTCCGTATCTGATTGGAAAACATATATTGTTCAAGGTTTTTATCTATTTGCGTTGAAGCTCCCCTACCACAAGGGTAGGGGATTCTCAGTTCAGCGATAACTGCATAATACTCTTCCTTTTAGGATTAGCATTATGTCTAACATTATCTCCCTGAGCGTAAATTAGGACACTTCCTGCCCTATTTAAGAAGTTAAATTAATCTCTTTGGTTATCAGAGATAT
>Ga0307379_10007834_pt1 | contig 14462 bp, 11 predicted proteins | sample UN2MG_FD_202237 | JGI IMG/M metagenome (GOLD analysis project Ga0307379, IMG submission 202237) | Soil microbial communities from Risofladan, Vaasa, Finland - UN-2 | ecosystem: Environmental > Terrestrial > Soil > Coastal area > Acid sulfate soil | place: Finland: Risofladan, Vaasa | collected... | reverse complement strand
TGCACCGCGGGACTTACTCTCGTTCCCTGCACGCCCCGCTGATGCAGCGCGGCCAGTCCGGTCGTTCTCGCCAGGCCCCGATGATGCAGCGCGGGCGGGCCGGTCGTGGCCGGCAGGCCCCGATGATGCAGCGCGGGCAGTTCGGTCGTGGGCGGCAGGCCCCGATGATGCAGCGCGGGCAGTTCGGTCGTGGCCAGCAAGGCCCGATGATGCAGCGCGGGCGGTTCGGTCGTAGCCAGCAGGGCCAGATGATGCAGCCTGGCTGGTTCGGTCCTTTCGGTCCTCCTCGCTAGTGCGAGTAGGCCGAACCAGGGACGGCCATCCTGTCTGCTGAATGAGCGGTTGAGCGGGACGCCCGTGCGGACGTACCCGCCGCCTGTCGGCAGGCGCCGACAGGCAAGCGAGGCAGCTTCAGGCCGGGCATGCAGCCAACTCCGGCGAGACATGCCCGGCCTCTTCTCTATTCGCCCCGCCTCAGGCGGCTTCCTGTTCTCCTCGTTCCTGCCTTCGACTGCCCGCGGCGTCGGCAGAAGCCCGCCAGAAAGCCCACAGCCGACTTGCCTCGGGTGGCGGGGGTGATATGCTGCCTCGTACCAAGGCGGCTGTGGCCGTATAGCACGCAGGCCCGGTGGGAGCCGGTCGCGCGCAGCAGGACCCGATGATGCAGCGCAAGGGACTCGGCCCCGGGCGACGGTGCCCCAGGATGCAGCGCGGTCGGCTCGGTCGCAGCGGCCATGCGAAGATGCCGGCTCAGCGACGCACGTGGAAACGGAAAGGGGCATGAACGATGACGACACCGAACCCGTATCAGCAGGTCTCTCCGTCGCAGCCGCCGGCGCCGCCGGGCGAGCCGGCGGGCGGCCCCCTTCCGCCGCTTCCCGAGCGCCCGCGGAAGTCGTGGATGGGCCGCAACTGGCCGTGGCTGGTGCCGGTGGGTTGCCTGGGGTCGATTGCGATCGTGGTGGTGTTCATCGTCTCGATCGTGGGGCTGGTCTTCGGGATGCTGAAGTCCAACGACGCCTACAAGCAGGGCTTCGCGCAGGCGTCCAGCCACCCGGTCGTCATCGAGCGGCTCGGCGAGCCCATCGAGGCGGGCTGGCTGGTCAGCGGCCAGATCAACGTCAGCGGCGGATCGGGGCACGCCAACCTATCGATCCCGATCTCCGGGCCCAAAGGCGGCGCGACGGTTTACGTCAAGGCCACCAAGTCCGCCGGCGAATGGACGCTGACCTGTCTCGTCGTGAAGATCGACCGCACCGGCGAGCGCATCGAGCTGGTCACGGAGCCGGCCACGCAGCCGGCGCCCCCGCCATAGGGACGCTGCCCTCCGGGCAGCGGGCGCTCGGGTCTTTGTCCCTCTCGCGTGTATGCGCGCTTGCGTCAGAGCACAGGGGTGGTATAGTCCCGCGCCTTGAGAACCGGCGGCCCAGGCTCGAACGCGGGGATGAGCGGAAGCCGCCAAGGACGCCCAACGAAAAAGGACACGAGGCATGACCACGAAGGAGAAGCTGGCGATCGACGGCGGCGCGCCCGCCAAGACTGTTCCCTACACCAAGGGTATCCGCTTCGGCAAGGCCGAGGAGGAAGCGGCCGTGGCGTGCATCCGCGCACAGAAGCTGTGGTACAAGCAGGGCGGCACGCGCGTGACCGCCGTCGAGAAGACGATCTGCGAGATGCACGACATCAAGCACGCGGTCTGCTGCTCATCCGGCACGGCGGCTGTGCACACGGCCTTGGCGATGTGCGGCGTGGAGGCCGGCGACGAGGTCATCGTGAATCCCGTCTCCGACTGGGGCTCGGTCTGCGGCATTCTGGCGCTCGGCGCGGCGCCTGTCTTCGCCGACATCGACGAAGAGACATTCAGCCTGGACCCGGCCTGCGTGGAGGCGGCCGTCACCGACAAGACGCGAGCGATCATGCTCGTTCACCTCGGGGGCTACCCGGCGCACGTCCGCGAGATCATCGATCTGACCAAGCCGCGCGGGATCAAGGTCATCGAGGACTGCGCCCAGTCGCCGCTGACGATGTTGGACGGCCAACCGGTCGGCACTTTCGGCGACGTGGGCGCGTTCTCAACGAACGACTCCAAGCACGTCTCCTGCGGCGAGGGCGGCTTCGTCATCACCCGCGACGACGAGATGGCCCACGTCGCGCGGTTGTTCATCGACAAGGGCTACGAGCGCGATCGCGTCCGCGGGTGCGGGGACGTGCGGTTCCTGGGCTTCAACTACAGGCTGACGGAGCTTCAGGCGGCGGTGCTGGACGTGCAGCTTCGCGGCCTGCCGGCCCAGCTCGGCAAGCGCCGCGCGTATGGCGAGCGGCTGATAGCCGGCCTGGAGGGGATCGACGGCCTTAAGGTGATGAAGGTGCCCCCGAACGCCGAGGGCGCCTACTGGTTCGTGCTGACCCACCTGGAGTTGGAGAAGCTCTCGGCCGATCGATCCAAGGTCACCGAGGCGCTGACAGCCGAGGGCCTGGCGTGCTGGGGCGCCTTGGCGCCGGCGCAGACGCTCTACGGCACCTCCGCCATTCGAGACGGCACGCTGTATCCGTTCCGCCGCACGGGGCGAAGCGCGTTTCCCGGCGGGAGGAAGTACCCCGAGGGCATCTGCCCGGTGGCGGAGCGGATAAGCGACTCGGCCATCTCGCTGGTGTGCAGCCCGTTCTACACGCGGCAGGACGCCGACGAGACGGCCGCCGGCGTCCGCAAGGTGGTCGATCACTATCGCAAGTAGCGCGGCGAGGCCTTCAGCCGCGCCCATTGGGAAACCCCGGGAAGGAAAAGGGACCGGACGATGGCGAAGCGAATCGCAATGCACATTCTGGGTCTGGGCGTGCTGGCCGGGCTCGTCCCTGCCGGAGCATGGGCACAGGAGAAACCCGCGGCGCGATCGCGCCCGGCGACGGAGCCTGCCGGCCGGCCCGCGGACGCCCGGCCGGTCATCAAGGTCAAGACGGCGGAACAGTTCGTCGCGGCCTTGGCGCCCAACCGCGTCGTCGAGCTGGAGCCCGGCGAATACGTCCTGTCCAAGGTCAAGCGGGGCAAGCTCGCACACGTCCACTGGCAGGAAGCGATGGACAAGCAGTATGAGCTGGTCGTGCGCAACGTGCCGAACCTGGGCATTCGGGGCCTGGGCAGCAAGCCCGTTTCCGTCCTCACCGAGCATCCCTACGCGTTCGTGCTGAGCTTCCGGAACGCGCCGAATCTGGCGCTGTCCAACCTGAAGCTGGGGCACGCCCCGGATGCGGGGTATTGTTCCGGCGGCGTGGTCAGCGTGGACGAGGCCAACCGGGTGACCATCGCCGGCTGCATCCTGTATGGCTGCGGAACCGAGGGCCTGGCCCTGCGCAAGGTGCAGGGGCTGGTCTTCTCGCAATCGGTCATCGAAGACTGCACGTATGGCATCCTGACGGCGAACGACTGCCGCGACCTTCACTTCCGTAAGTCCGTGTTTCGCAACAACGCCAAGTTTCACGGCTTTGCCTTGATCGACTGCACCGGCGTGACGTTCGTGGACTGCCTGATCCGCGACAACCTCCTGGGTGCCCTGCGCGATCCCCTGTTCAAGATCAACCTACAGACAGACGACGCGAAGGTGCGCCTGACCGGCGGGCGGATCATCGACAACGCGGGTGCGAGCCTGTGCAACGAGAAGGGCATGGTCGTGCTGGACAAGACCGCCGAATCCAACAACAGTTGGCAGGCGGCGGCGGAGGTAATCAAGGCCCGGGGAACGAAGGTCGCTGCGCCGGGCGGCGGATGGACGTACCACACCGACATCGGCGAGACGGATCTGTGGGACGTAGCCGTCAGCGTGTATGGCAACGGGCGCTACCGGGCTCTTCTGGCGCAGGCCAATCCCGGCCTGCCCAAGAAGCTCCGGCCCGACACGCGGATTATCTGCCCGCCCCCAAGCCGGCAGCCGCCCAAGGACCGGTAGCGGCCAGCGCCCAGACGTGGCGCCTGCGCCGCAAGCAGCGGCAGCCCCGGCTGAGACCGACGTGCCCCGACCGACGCCGGGCACAGATCCCACTACCTGCTGCGCACTACAGCGGGGTCGGGTGATAGGTGGAGTAGCGGAACGCGGGCGACAGGGCGAGCTTTCGGCCGGGGACGGCCACCGAGCTGCACCCGCAGATATAGCATCGCGGGTCCTGGCCCAGCTCGTCCTTGAGGTCGTCCCACATCTCGCGGCTCTCGGTGCTGACGTAGAGCAGGACGTCCTTGTCGCGGCGGCGGACCTCGCGGATCAGGTGCCGGTAGATCTCCCTGCGGACCTCGTGCGGGAACGGACCGGTGACCACGCCCTTCATCGCATCGGCGGACTCGCGCGCGGCGTCCACGCAATGCGGGTCGAGAAGGCTCAGGTCCAGCGTGCGGGCCATCTCGTCGTACGTGTGCCACATGTACATGCCGAAGCCGATCGACTCCGGCCGCGTGCGCCGAAGCGCCAGGTCGATGATCGACGCGTACTCCTGTCGCCAGTTCACGACGGGGATCACCGGCTTGAACTTGATGCGGACGGGGATGCCCATCTCCTGGCAGAGGCGCATGGCCTCGATCCGCTCGGCGGCCGAGCCGGCGCCCGGCTCGAAGTCGCGGGCCATCGCGTCGCAGGCCGTGCTCCAGACCCCCACCAGCCGGTCGCGGTGAGGCACGTCCGCCAGCCACGCAACGTTCGCGCTGTTCGTGTGGAAGTGACCCCAGCGGCCCTCGTACTCGGCCAGCTTCCGCGCGAACAGCTCATGCAGGCCGTACTCCGGCTCGAACGTGATGAGGTCCGCGCCGTCCAGGATCATCCGGAAGACCTTGTTCCACGGGTACAGCTCGATCACCGGGCCGACGACCTTCTCCATGTACTCCTCGAGGTTCAGCCCGACGGCGATGAACTTGCCCTCGCGCCCCGCCGGGCAGTACGTGCAGCCGTGCGGGCAGCCGCACATCGTGCCCAGGTTGAACGTGGGCCAGCAGACCATGTCTCTCTGCTGGTCGTGCTGGTGGGGGTGTTGGTCCACAGCCGTCGTGAAGTGGCCGTATATCCGCGACAGCGTCCGCAGCGCCGTGCCCGTGGGGCACCTCTTCAGCAGCGGGGCCAGGTCCGGGCGCCGGTGGCTCAGGTCGATGGTGGTGAAGACCAGCGGGCGCATGTAGGACCGCACGGCGCCGTCCGGCACGGCCGCCGGCGGCCAGAACGAGGCCAACTCCTCGACCGCCTCGGGCAGGTTGTCCTCCGTGATGCGGACCACCGATTCCGGCTGGCGGCCGATCGCGCTGAGCATCCGGTGCATCCGCGCCAGGCATACGGGGTCGTCCCGCACGCGGTCCAGCATGTAGATCTTCGAAGGGGTCAGCGCGTACACGACAATCGCTCCTTGCTGGCCGACGGGGTCGCGCCGTTCACGACGGCCGGATCATTCTACCATGCCCGTGGCGCGGCGCTTACACGTTCCCTGGAACCTGCCCCTCGCTGGGCGTCGCGTGTGCGCAACATCAGCGGGGATGTCCCTCAGGAGCATAGACCGTTCTCTGGCCTGATGAACGAGACGCGCCAGACGCCCAAATGAAGCGCCCCCGAACCACAGTCAAGGACAACCGGCAGCCGTCCACGTACATCCCCTGCATTCACGCATGTCCCTCCGCATATCCCTATGCAGGCAACCAGTGCCGACGTTCTTGGGCCACTGACTTGCAGATCGCGAGCACGCCATGGATAATGATGGCCGGCCTTTCAATCGAATCGGCGGGAGCGACAGACTGGAGACCATGCCCATTAACGCGGACAAACCGCAATGCTGGAAAGCCGACATCGCCAAATCGGTGGACTTCTACAACGACTGGTTCCTTCGCTTCGCGCCGAAGGCGTACCGGCAGACGCGGCAGAAGACTACTGTACGAGTCAAGGCCGCGCTGAAGTGGACGCGGAACCTGAGAGACATATCGTCCAAGCTGCTGTGCAGTCATCCGGAAGTGCTCCAGATGCTTCGGATGGCCACGGCCCCGCCAATCGCCCGCGACCGGCTGATCGGCTTGGCGCGAGTATCGCAGAATCTCGTGTCCAGCATGGAGGACCACGGCAAGGTGCCGCCGCGCATGGCCAAGGAAAAAGTCGAGCGGGAGTTGGCCTCCATCGGTGCCATGGTCTCGCGCCTGGCGGATGTGGACATCTTTCCTTGGCTCGGATCGAAGAAGAAGCCGACCGGAACCGAAGTCTATCGGGCCGCAACCATCGTGGCAGACCGGCTATGCGGGGCGATCACCAATCCGATCATACGGAATGCCCAAGAGAAGCGACAACTCGCTGCCATCAAGCGGTGGCTCCAGGCACGTGGTTATGCGTTCATCCCCACCGGCCAGAAACTGAAGCTCGCCGAGATGAAACCCGGCAGCTTCGCCTTCCACCTCAACGTGCCCGTGACCCTAGGTGTGAACCGGCAGATCAATATTCCCGTCGACGCGGTAGCCAAACCGAGAAAAGCAACACAGAAGAACCTCCCGCTGCTGGTGGAGGCCAAGTCGGCCGGCGACTTCACGAACGTCAACAAGCGCCGCAAGGAGGAAGCCACGAAGATCACCCAGCTTCGCAGGACCTATGGAGACGATGTGCGGTATATTCTTTTCCTCTGCGGTTACTTCGATAGCGGATACCTTGGTTACGAGGCCGCAGAGGGTCTGGACTGGGTCTGGGAGCACCGGATCGACGACCTGAGCGAGTTTGGATTGTGAGCAGGCGGCAATACGAAACGATGGAACGGCGACGGCTTGAGCTCCAGGCGACGCTGGACTCTGCGAAGTCTCAGGCGGCCCGCAACAGGCTCGGCCAGTTTGCCACGCCCATGGGGCTGGCCGCGGGCATCCTCCGACTGGCCAAGTCACTCTTGCCAAAGGGACGCCCGGTGCGATTCCTTGATCCCGCGTTCGGCACCGGCGCATTCTACTCAGCGCTGCTGCAATGTCTTCCCGATAGCCGCATCAAGTGGGCAAAGGGCTATGAGATCGACCCGCACTACGCCCAGTCATCGCGGGAGCTTTGGGAACATACGCCGCTATCGCTTACGGTGGGTGATTTCACTGCCGCCGCCCCCCCCGCGCATGAGACGGACAAGGCCACGCTAGTAGTCTGTAACCCGCCCTATGTTCGGCACCATCATCTGGACCCGAAGGATAAGCAGCGTCTCCGGCTCGCAGCTATCGACGCTGCGGACGCGGACGTAAACGGGCTGGCCGGTTTGTACTGCTATTTCGTCGCCCTGTCGCACGCGTGGATGGCCAAGGATGCCCTGGCCATTTGGCTGATCCCCAGCGAGTTCATGGACGTCAACTACGGACGGGCGCTGAAGGAATACCTGCTGAAGCGCGTGACGCTGCTGCGGATCCATCGGTTTGACCCGGCTGAGGTCCAGTTTGATGATGCCCTCGTATCCTCTGCCATCGTTGTGTATCGCAATGCCGAACCGCGCAAGGGGCATGTCGTCGAGTTCACCTTTGGCGGGACCCTCGCGGAGCCGGGCCAGACACGTGCCCGGCCAATAGCCGACCTTCTCCCCGAAACCAAGTGGACAGGCCTTGCCCACGCACGAGAGAACCGTGGTGACCAGAACGGGCGGGTGAAGCTGGCCGATCTTTTCACGATCAAGCGCGGAATTGCCACCGGGGCCAACGACTTCTTCCTGCTCGCCGAATCCCGGGCCGAGGAACTGGACCTTCCCCGACGCTTTCTAAGGCCGATCCTGCCCAGCCCACGGTTCGTGCGGACCGATGAGGTCGAAGCGGACGACAAGGGCAACCCCCAAGTCGAGCCCCGTCTGCTGCTGTTGGATTGCCGACTGCCGGAGGACAAGGTCCGTCATGAGTATCCAGGGCTCTGGTCGTACCTCCAGACCGGCCGCGCTCGGGGCATCCACGAACGATACCTCTGCACTCACAGGCAGCCGTGGTACGCTCAGGAGGACCGCGACGCTTCACCCATCCTGTGCACCTACATGGGTAGGACCGCCCATGACAGGGGCGCATTCCGGTTCATCCTGAACCACTCGAAAGCTATTGCCGCCAATGTCTACCTGATGCTCTACCCCAAACCGGCGCTGGCCAGGATTCTGCACGATCGGCCCGAGCTGCTGAGAACTGTGTGGGCGGCGTTGAATGAGATACCGTCGGAAGCCCTCCTTGGCGTCGGACGGGTGTATGGCGGAGGGCTCCATAAGATGGAGCCAGGAGAACTGGCCGAAGCGCCCGCCTCCACATTGCTGAGGGCGGTGCCGGCCGCGGCGCCGCCGCGCGCTAGGCAGTTGACGCTGTCCTGGTAGCAGTTCCTTTCTGTTGTTCCTCCGGTCCCCGTGGGAACATAGACACGTCTCGCTCCTTGTCCGGACCGGGCTCCTGTTACAGATTCTCGCCGTTGGCGCGGATAACGTCACCGTACCATCGGGCGGAGTCCTTGGGGGTGCGCTTCAGCGTCTCGAAGTCCACGTGCACGAGGCCGAAGCGGTGCTTATAGCCGTGGTGCCACTCGAAGTTGTCCAGGATGGACCAGTGGAAGTAGCCAAGCACCGGCACGCCGTCGCCGGCGGCGCGCTTCAGCTCGCGGAGATAGCGATGCGTGTAGTCGATCCGCTGCGGGTCGTGAACCTTGCCGTCCAGCGAGACCCAGTCCATGTTGCTGATGCCGTTCTCGGTGATGACGATCGGAAGTGAGTACTTCTCGTGGAGGAACTTCGGCCCCCAGTAGAGCGCCTTGGGCTCGAGGGGCCATTCGTAGAGCGAGATCGGATGCCCCGGCTGTCGCGGCACGGGCTGGGGCCGCCCGTCCTCGCCGGCACGCACCGGCGAGCCGACGTAGCAGTTCATCCCGTAGAAGTCCAACGGCTGGCACATCAGCTCCATGTCGCCGTCGCGGATCGGCGGCATGTCGCCGCCGAAGAGCCTCAGCCCGCTCTCGGGGTAACGCCCGAACACCACCGGCTCGGCGAACCATGCATTGCTCCAGAGGTTCGGCTCGTGCATCTCGGTGGTGGCGGCCCAGGCGGCCTGACGGTCGGCGTCGCTGTCGGTGGCGGGGTAGCGGACGCCGCCGACGGGCGCCCAGCCGACCAGCGGCTCGACCTTGCTGCGCTCGCGGATCACCTGGACCGCGCGGCCGTGCGCCATCAGCACGTGATGCGTCACGAGCAGTTGCTGCGAGATGGGCAGTTGCAGGCCCGGCGCGTGCAGGCCGAGGGCGTGCCCATGCCCGATGAAGACCTGCGGCTCGTTGAGGGTGAACCAGTGCCGCACGCGGTCGGACAGCCGGTCCACCACCGCGCGGGTGTACTCGCCGAACCACTCGACGGCGTCGCGGTTGAGCCAGCCGCCGCGGCGGTACAAGGCCAGCGGGTAGTCCCAGTGGAACAGAGTAACCCACGGCTGGATGCCCGCCGCCAGCAGGGCGTCCACGAGCCGATCGTAGAAGGCCAGGCCCTTGTCGTTGATCGCGCCGACGCCCTCGGGCAGCACTCGCGGCCAGGCGATCGACAGGCGATAAGCCTTCAGGCCGATCTGCTTCATCAGCTCGACGTCTTCGGCCCAGCGGTGGTAGTGGTCGCAGGCCACCTCGCCGGTGTGACCCTGCCAGACCTTGCCCTCCCAGCGGCAGAACTCGTCCCAGACGCTCTGGCCGCGCCCGTCCTCGCGGACGGCGCCCTCGATCTGATAGCTCGCCGCCGCCGCGCCCCAAGCGAAGTCTTCTCCGAACGCCATGGCAACTCCTCCAACCGGCGCCGTGCCGTCGTCAGTGAAACGCTCTCATACTCAATTGGCCAAGCAATAGCCACAGCCCGCATGGAACGGCACCTCGCCTGGCTGCGCGGACAAGGGCTTCCTGTGGATGCCACAGCCGGGAAGCGCAGGCAATCTCACGCGCGAAGGGCGCGGGGTTTTTCCAGTGGTTGCACACGGGCCATTCCCTATAATGCCGCGCGAAACGAGCGCAGGCGGCGCCGAGAGGGGTCACCGCACGATGGCAACGATGCTGGCGGCAGTGCTTCACGACTTCGACGATCTGCGCCTCGAGCAGGTCGAGCGGCCCGAACCGACCGAACCGGGCCAGGTCCTCGTGCGGGTCAAGTCGTGCGGCCTGTGCGCCACCGACTACAAGGCGATCAAGGGCATCCGGCGCAACGTGACCTTTCCCTTCATCGCGGGCCACGAGGTCAGCGGGGTCGTCGAGGCGGTGGGACCGGCGGTAACGCACTTCACCGAAGGCGACGAGGTAATCTGCCAGCCTTCCGGCTACTGCGGCTTCTGCGAGAACTGCCGCGCCGGGAACACGCACTACTGCCAAAACGCCTTCACAACCGGCGGCGACGGGCCCGACGACGTGCGGCCAGGCGGGTTCGCGGAGTACATGCTGACGGCGGCGCCGTGCCTGTTCCGCAAGCCGGCGGGCATATCGTTCGAGGCGGCCGCGATCACCGAGCCGCTGTCGGGCGCGTGGAAAGGCGTTTGCCAATACAGCCGGATGAGGCTCGGCGACGACGTGGTCGTCATCGGCGTCGGCGGCATCGGCCTGCTCTGCATGATGGTCGCCAAGGCGGCCGGCGCAGGAAGGCTCATCGCGATCGACACCAGCCCCTACGCGAGGAACAACGCCGCGCAACTGGGAGCGACGCACGCCATCGACCCGGCGGAAGGCAGCGCAAAGCAGCGGGTCTACGAGATCATCCCGAACGGGCCGGACCTCGTGGTCGAGGCGGCCGGCCCCATCCAGGCCGTGCGGCTGATGGTCGATCTGCTGAGGCGAGGAACGCGATGGAACGTCTTCGGCATCACAACGCACGAGAAGTTTGAGCTGGACGGCGGGCTGGCGCACTTCCTCGAAGCGAGGATGGACGCCAGCTTCGGAACTACTCCGCTGGCGATGTCGCAGGCGATCCGCCTGATGGAGCGAGGACTCGTCAACCCGGAGGCCATCATCTCGCACAGATTCCCGCTCAGGCAGATCCACGAGGCGATGAACGTCATGGAACGCCCGGATCGCAACAAGGTGATGGTGAACCCATGAGCGGCACGGTCCCCCTCGTGCCCGCGGCGGAGGAGTTTCGCGGCAAGGTGGCGATGGTCACCGGCGGCACCAACGGCCTCGGAAAGCACCTGACCGAGGCGCTCGTCGCTCTCGGGGCCGAGGTGTTCTACTGCGGGCGCGACGAGCATCGCGGCCGCCTGCTCGAAGAGCGCCTCCAAGGCAGGGGACACTTCGCGAGGTGCGAGCTCGCGAACGTGGACGACGCGAGGGCGTGGGTCCGTGCCGCGGGCGAGTCCAACGGCAGGATCGACTACCTCGTCAACAACGCCGCGATCGATCCGCGCAACGATTTCCGCAAGGCGACGGCGGAGGATTTCGACCGCGCCATTGCGATCAATCTGCGCCCGTTCTTCGTGGTGTCGCAGGCGGCGCTGCCGTACATGGAGGCGGGCGAGGGCAAGGCCGTCGTCAACATCTGCACGACCAACTACATGCTCGGCTGCGAGGGGTTCACGATCTACAACGCCTCCAAGTCCGGCATCGTGGGCTTCTCGCGCTCGCTCGCCCGCGAGCTGGGGCCCTGCGGGATCCGCGTGAACACCGTCTCCCCCGGTTGGATCATGACGGACAGGCAGATCGCCGAACACGTCTCGCGGGAGGATCAAGACGCGCTGCTCGAGGCGCAGGCGATGAAGTTCCTGCTGAACGAATCGCACGTGACGCCCGTGACGCTCTTCCTGCTGTCTCGCGCATCGGCTGGCGTAACGGGGCAGAACCTCATCGTCGATGCGGGAAAGGTGATGCGGTGAACGCGCTGCCGACGCGGGGCGAGCTGATCCGCGACATCGAATCCCGCGACGTTCGGGCGGGCGAGCTGGCCTTCTGGTGGCTGGGGCAGCACGGCTTCGCCCTCAAGGCCGGCGAGCACGTCATCTATATCGATCCATTCCTGACCGACCTGCCCGGCCGCCTCGTTCCGCCGCTGTTGCTTCCGGCGGACATCCGGCACGCACGCATCGTGTGCGGAAGCCACGATCACGCGGACCACATCGACCGCGACGCGTGGCCCGCCCTGGCGCGATCATCCCCCGGCGCGACGTTCATCGTGCCGGAGCTTCTCCGCGAGCGGCTTGCGAGCGATCTGGCGATCGACGCCGGCCGCTTCGTCGGACTCGACGACGGGGCCTCCGTCGAGATAGAGGGCATGCGGATCACCGGCATCGCGGCCGCCCACGAGTCGCTCGACCAGGATCCGAGTACCGGCCGGTTCCCCCACCTCGGCTTCGTCTTCGAAGCCAACGGCTGCACGTTCTACCACTCCGGCGACACGTGCATCTACACGGGGCTTGCGGCCAAGCTGAGCCGCTGGCGGTTCGACATCATGTTCCTGCCCATCAATGGTCGTGACGCCGGCCGCCGCGCCAGAGGGTGTGTCGGCAACATGACCTGCGAGGAAGCGGCCGACCTCGCCGGCCCCCTGGCCCCTGCGATGGTCGTCCCGACGCACTATGATATGTTCGCGATGAACGCGGGCGACCCCGAGGCCTTCCGCGCATACATGAACGCGAAGTACCCCGAGCAGCAAGTGTGCATCTGCGAACACGCTAAGGCGGTCACGTCAGGCAAGGCCTAAGCGGTCTCAGGTAAGTCATTTCCCGTCCGGGCGCAGCGGCGCTACGCCCAGCCGCGGTGGGACGGCCTGTCCGCCGTAGCTTCTGGCGAAGGCGGAAGCCGCACCGCGCAGGACCTGTGCACTAACGCTTAGGCCGGCTTGCGCAATTTAGAATCGTTTACAGTCTTGCCGGATTTCTTGCCGAGAAGTAATATGTATAGTGGAAGGCGCGGGTTCTCCTTCACGCCTTCCCGCCGGGCGGGGCCTTCGGGTCTCAGCCGGCAGCGGGCCCTCGGAGGCGTCCGAGGGAGTCAGGGCCCGGCGGGCCGTTGAAGGCCGACGGCTGGGCGAGGCCCAAAATGGGAAAGGAGGTGATCTTTGAACCATTCTGACATAGGTGGCCTGCCGTAGGCAGGTAACGCACCTGCCTACAGGCAGGACACGAAGCTTGCCGGGCCCGGCGGATTCGCTGAATCGGTCGGGCCCGGCGTTTGTATAATGCGCCGCTTTCGGTAGGCGGCGAGGCTGCCGTCACCGCGAAGGAGTCCTTCGTGCAGGTTCCCTCCGAATGGCTGGTGCCGCTGGCGGCGGTGTCGGGGGTGTGCCTGTCGCTGATCGGTCTTGCGCTGCGGCTCGGCCAGACCAGGGGCGTGCATCCGGTTCACATCTGGTTCTTCGCTGGGCTCATGTGCGCGGCGGCGATGGCGGCGATGGGCTGGCCGGTTCAATGGGGTTCGGTGCCCGCGCGAGTGTGGGTAATGGGCGCGCTGACGGGCCTCAGCCAGTGCGCGATGCTGAAGATCGTTCGCGCGGCGCTGGCGCGGGGGTCGCTGTCGCCCGTCTGGTGCGCGATCATGCTCGGGCTGATCCCGGTTCTGATCTACGGCATGGCCGCGGTCGGCGAGCGCCCGACGGCGCTGCACTTCGGGGCGATCGCGTCGGCCCTCGCGTGCATCGTGGTCGCCTCGGCGGGTCACAAGGGCGACGCGGCCGCCCCGGCCCTCGCCAGGGCGCGCCAGAAGCTCATCTTCGGCCTGCTGCTGATCGGCTTGATGCTCCTCAACGGCGTCATGGGGATTGCGATGAAGGACCTGTCCAGTCGCGGCCCGGGCGACGGGCAGAGCTACATGTCCGGCTACCGCGAGGTGTTCCTCCTCGTGGTGTACGTCTGCATGGCGGCCGGCTCGGGGCTGCAGTTCCTCGTCAAGAGGCGCTTCGGCGCGCCGGTGCGGGCGTCGATCCTGCTGGGCCTGCTGGCGGCGACGGGGTCGGTGCTGGGGATGGTGCTGATGTGCATCGCCGCCCGCGCGCCGGCGGCCGTCGCCTTCACGACCAACTCGGTCAGCTCGATACTTGCGGCCGCACTGATCTCCGCGCTGGCGTTGCGGGAGAAAGTCACGCCCACATGGGTGGCCACCGTCATGTTGGCGACGCTGACCGTCCTGCTGGCGAACCTCGGCTGAGCGTGTAGGGCGGGCTGTGCCCGCCGAGCATGTAGGGCGGGCTGTGCCCGCCGAGCGTGTAGGGCGGGCTGTGCCCGCCGAGCATGTAGGGCGGGCTGTGCCCGCCGAGCGTGTAGGGCGGGCTGTGCCCGCCGAGCGTGTAGGTGCGTGTCGGGCACAGCCCGACCTACTGGCGTATAATGCCTTCGAACGCGTCCTGTCATTGGGGAGACGGATCATGACAAGCAAGCGAACCTGGGTAGTGTGGCTTCTCGCGGCCGTAGCACTCGTCCTGGCATCGTGCCAGCGCGAGGGCAAGCCGCCGGCCGGCACGCCCCGAGAAGGAGCGGCCGCCATGACCATCAGGCTCACCTCGACCGCCTTCGAGGCGAACGGGCCGCTACCGGTGAA
>Ga0307379_10007832_pt1 | contig 14464 bp, 33 predicted proteins | sample UN2MG_FD_202237 | JGI IMG/M metagenome (GOLD analysis project Ga0307379, IMG submission 202237) | Soil microbial communities from Risofladan, Vaasa, Finland - UN-2 | ecosystem: Environmental > Terrestrial > Soil > Coastal area > Acid sulfate soil | place: Finland: Risofladan, Vaasa | collected... | reverse complement strand
CATAGTCCTTGTACACTATCCCGCCTTTCCTAGAGCAATGGGGCGGCCTGTAGTGACCGCCCCATTCTCCATTGGCGAGCAAGGGTTGTGATTTCAGCTCGCCTTTGCGTGGTAGCTTGAGCGCCTTAGAAGTTGGGAGGCCAATCCCGCGCTCAAGCCTGCTATGGCCCTTGCTATGTCTGGGTAAGGCAGCATCCTCGTTTCGTGCTATGGTCCCAGACTTGCCCCACTCAGGGGCTTCTGTGCTATATGATGTAAACTACTTGATCTGGCACGGCGGCTGCCCGAGCACGTCGGCGCTGTACTTCTTGTAGGGCAAAATCCAGACAGCGGTCTACATCTTGCTGGACAGAACCCCAGGAGAACTTTTCCGCTGTGACCAGCCTGGTCCTGCGCACGCCGGATGTATCCTTGAGAACGCGGGCATCAAAGCCCGAATCAGTCTCGGTGACCGAGAGAATGGCACGGCACATACCTATCTCCGATGTCTCGTAGTCCACCCGAATCTTGTACATCGTACCCCTCTTTCTCTGCGTGGCCCTCACACACGGTAGGGCAGCTACCATCATTCTACCAAGAATTGCCGCTGTTGTCAAATGCCGTTACTTGATATCCCGCCACGGACCCGGGCGGTGTAAAGAGAGGAGAGGCTACGGGGATGCCGGTGGCGCGGCAGAGCCCCGTGCTTGCTCATCTTCCCGCTCCCGTTCGGTATAGATCAACCAGCCACCTCCATCGTAGCCAAGCAGGCCCCATACCACACCAGGCAGCTTGGCCTCGAGCTCAGCGATATCCATCTCAGCTCGTGATCGGGTCTGGTTACCATCCAGGGGACTAACCTCGTTGTAGTACTTGTCAGGATGAGCTGACTGGAACTTGGGTGGGTATAGGTCAATCACAACCCGTGCCCCGGTCAGCCTGCGGCGCTTCTTCTGCTCGCTCACGATGTACCCTCCGGTGGCATCTGCTCGGGATAAGGAATGGGTACGGTCCCCACGCAGACGAGTGTTAGCCTGCAGTTAGGGCATAGCAGGAACTTGTCGCCCGGCTTCACGGACCCACTCACATAGTGGCCACAGGCACACAGCACATGCAGTCGGCCCTTCTCGTCTCGGTACTCTGGGTCTGGTAGCATCTCTCTACTCCGGCATCCCGATCAGGGCATAGCCATGGCAAGGTGGACCCTTCTCATGGATGTAGTGGTAGAAGCGGAACTCGGTCTTCTTGCATTTGGTGCACGTACCAACGCCATGGACGAAGCCCCACTCGAAGTACCAGCGCAGTTCTGCTCCACATTCAGGACACTCACCACCCTCTACCCAGGCACGTTCACCGTAGGCTTCGATCTCCTCGGGCGTGATCTCCATGTGGAGCTTTTCCTTGAGCAGCTGCTGGGCCTCAGCGCTGATACGTGCAGTGGTGACTGTGATCTTGTCACCGTAGCGCTCCTTGGCCAGAGCGTTGAACTCGTCCTGTTTCATGGCCTGCTCCTCTCTGGTAGGAGTAGGGCAGCTTGGAGACTGCCCTACTCCCCTACTCTATCCCCCCAGGGATCTCAGAACGGAATGGAATCGTCACCGCCAACGAACCCAGGCGGCGGTTCCTGCTCGTCTTCGCTGTGGCTGCCACCGTTGTCGCCACGGCCGCCGAGGAACTTGACCAGGCGGCCGGTCATCTCGAAGCTGGCGTGCGACATGCTGTCCTTGCCTACCCACACGCGCGGGTGCTGGGTGCCATTGACTGCCTCGCCCTTGGCCTCGCCCTCGATGTAGACGGTGCGGCCCTTGGCCAGGTACTGGTTGCACAGCTCAGCCAGCTTGCGCCATACGGTGACCTTCCACCAGGTGGTCAGTTCCCAGGCGTTGCCGTTGTAGCTTTCCTTCCACCCGTCTGGACAGTCCGGGTTGGTCTCCTTGCTGATACGGGCGCTGGTTGCGACAGAAAAGTCACAGACGGGCACGCCGGCAGGGGTGTATCTCATGGAGGGGTCGCCCCCAAGGTTGCCGATGAGCACGATTTTACTGTACACGTTTGCCTCCTGTTTACATATAGTCTTGTGGGTAGCTGGCCGAATCTGCATCCAGCTGGCGTAGACTGAAGAACGGTTCGTCATCCTCGTCTGGCCATAGCGGCCACGGGCCCTCGCTGTCCATGAGGTGCTGCCGTATAGCCTCGTTGTCCTGCTGTTCCTGTATCCAGTCCCAGCGATATTCCTCGACCGGATCGTAGTCTGGCTCCTCGTCTTGAACCGCTAACGCGGTGAGGGTTGGCAGATTACACATAGGTCTCCTTATGTCACGTTGTGCATTTCTGGCGATTACTGTGCTCCTGGGAGCAAATCCCCATATGGGGAAGCTATCCCCTCACCCAGACCTTCCCACCTGCAGGGAAGAACCGCCTGGTGCTGCCGGCCACAGCGTTGTAGGACATGCCGAATTGGCTGCATAGCGGGCGGACCTTGACCCAGCATCGGGCACCGTGCTCCCCCTCATAGAACTCAGCGCCGGGGAGCAGCTGCGCGAACAGTATCGAGTGCCGGGATGTAGACCGTACGGGGATCGCCGGGGGCAACCTCTGTACGGCTGTAGCCGTCCTCTTGCGGCGTGCACACATAGTAGTGTCCTTTCCATTCCGTCATGACCTCGGATGCACCGTCTTGGAAGCAGCGCTCGATCGCCGATGGGAAATCAGTCGAGTGCCAGACTGCATAGACCCGGACGTGCTCGGGGTCCATGATGCAGGCTACGTGGCCGATGGCCCTAGACATCAGCTCCTCTGCCGTTTGCTGCTGCCACAATCGCGCCGGCGCTGAATGGCACGCATCTTGGATGCAGCCTTGTTACGTGCGCTGCGCTGAATGCGGTAGGCCTTGCGTGCCTTGAGCTCCCCTGTCCCCATCCCGCGTTTGGGTCGGCGATTGGGGATGCGATCGCGCCGGTGTGCTCCGAATACGCTGGTGACCAGTTCGTCCCAGAGGTTCATGGCCCTACCTCCTGTAATACAAGTGGCCGCAATATGGAGCCACGGCCCGGCCTACTTCCTCCGGCACCTTGTCCCCACATTCGGCTACATCGTCATCGCTCCGGTCGCTGGTGCCCATGTACACTGCAAAGTCACCGGCCTCTCCAATGACCGTGACGAACTTCACTCCAACTGCATCTTGGGGAGCCAAGAAGCCTCCACCCTTCTGGTATACCTCAGCACGACTTATCCACCGTCTTGCCACTGTCCTGCTCCTCTCTCCGCTTATCAGATTTTCTTTGGTATCTTGGCCGATTCAGCTTCCGGCTCGGGCTCCGGCGATGACATCCGCATCAGGCACATCATAGCTGATTCAACCTTGCGAACTCGCCGAAGTGCTTAAGGGCTGCGGCGTTGTATGCCTGTGCCGCATCCGCTTCCTGGGCATAGAGTCCCAGGTACATGACCTTGTGCTTGAGTTTGATATAGGCTCTCCATTTGCGGCGTCGTTCTTCCCACCAAACACCTTTGTAGCGCGAGCTAGTGGCCCCCTTCGGCTTAACGGCGTTGCGAGCGTTTTGGCGCTTGGTAGCTAGCCGCAGGTTGCATCGCCGGTTATCCAAGGGATCACCATTCATGTGGTCCACGAGGAGCGGATCAGGCGGGTTTAGGATGATGCGGTGCATCCTGAGTTCGCGGCGCTGTCCTCGAATTCGCGAGGTGTGTGAGAGCACATAGCCACGAGGATGTGCAAACCACCGATATGGCGCGACGAGTGGCAAGTCAGCCTCATCAAACAGCGCGATCTTGCCGCATGACAATTCCATCTCGACCGCGCCATCGTCTCGGATCCTGTAGGGATTTGGCTCATGGCAGTAGGGCTTCTTGCTAGTCATTGGTCGTATCCCGCGTCTCGGTGGTGTCACCGGACGCCATGTTCATTAGGGCCATCAAGAGGACGCCAAGGTTGGTGCCGACGAACAGCCCCAGCACGAAGATCCCGAAGCCAATGGTGTACCCTGCAATGGTAATGGTCTCAGGCATTGTCAGCCTCCTCAAATATGTCCTGATAGTAGCTCTCCAGATAGCCCCAGATGCCATCATTGCCACGTTCAACCAGTGCAGCAAAGGCAGCATCGGCAGCCAAGCCAGAGCTAGCGTAGTAGCACGGTACGCCACCCAGATAGTCACAAGTCTCAGTGGCCGGCTCGGTCTGCCACCCCCTCAGGGGCACCGGGCTGTGATAACCCACTTCAGCGGGAGTGGGCGCCAGCAGAAATGGCTTGTCCTCAAATGCTGCAGCAACGTGCGGTAGGTGCCAGTTGGTGTACAGCAGGAAGTGAACTGCTCCCTTTGGTCCCTTCAGCACCAAGCGCATCTCTACGCCGTGGACGCCATAGTTCTTGGCGGGGTCGACATTGCGCCTGTCAAAGGCTGCAGTGAACTCAACGATATGCTCAAACTCACTCATCATCGTCCTCCTTATCTCACAATCCACATCGCCAGCCAGACATAGACGATGAGGGTAGCCAGGCCAAGGCCCAGCATGAAGAAGCTGAGTCCTGGGTCAAAGTCATCCCGTCTTCTGCCCATCACTGTGCTTCCTATGGCAGATCCAATAGGTCGTGGTGCATGTCGAAGATGTCCGGCAGGTCATCGCTGTCTGCCTCTTCAGGTTCAACGTGCTCCTCCACGACCTTCAGCGTCTCCAGTGCAGCACGCAGCTTGTCCAGGGATGCGTTGATCGTGGCTGCATCCTGAAAGCGGATGTAGTAGTGCACAATCTCCGTGATGAGGCAGGCGAGCAGGCCATGTAGCGAGACCGGCCCTCTTGCGCCATAGGTGATGTGCTCTCCAAGGAAGCCGCGATAGTCCTTACCTGGGTTCTTGAGGGTATACCGGATGCTCATTCCGAGGTGCATTGCTCTCTCTCCTCGAAGGGCAATAGGGCATCTAGGATCTGGCGTACGCAATCGCCTCCACCACCTTCAACATCCATTCTGTGTGCGATGCTGGCAAGTGGCGCACAGCGACATGCCTCCACCAGCGCCTTGACGATGGGGATGTTGGCGAGCTCGGCAGTGGTGAACTCGAGTGCGCCTTCGTCGTTGAGGCCAGTTGGCACATCGCAGTAGACCCAGTCCCGAAGCCAGTGTGGCGCGTCGCCATCTTGGATATTCTTGTATTGGCCTTTAACTGCGGAGTTTGGGTCATTGCTCAGGTCAATCCATTCACTCATCCCCAGCCTCCTTGAGTGCGGCAAGGGCAACCCTCAGGTTGCGGTATGCTTGGACCATGTCATGAGTGGTCTGCAAGATCGGAATATTGCCCAGCGTGTCACTGGCTGCCTGTGCTGCCTCAATCAGCGCTTTGAACAGCGGGATGTTGGCCAGCTCAGCAGTGGTCATCGTGATGACGGAGCTGCCTGCCAGTGGCCTATTCAGTGCAGATCTGCGCTGAAGGCAGAGATGGTGACTGTATCGATCTGCCTTGTCTTCTTGATACAATGCCTGAGTGGGAAGCCTGGCGTCGGTGGTGAGATCAATCCACGCCTCTCGTGAAGAAGTCATGCTACTTCTCCTCGTTGCAGATCCACTCGTAGACCGGCTCAACCTTCTCCCCGACCTGGACCTTGTGGCAGCCATTCTCTGGGGCAATCAGAAGCATTGCGTCGATGTGTGGGGTTCGCACATTTGGCCACAGATACTTGCCCTCGCTGCAGCGGTCCTCTGGCGTAGCATCCTCTGTCAAGACAACATAGTAGAGGAGGAGCTCACCGTCATGAGTACGGTCCTTTAGCTCGCGACTGCCAGCGATGATACGACGCCCCATGATGGTGCGCCACAAGTGCCACTCTGCCTGGCTCTTGACGCTGAACTTGAGGTCACCGTAAGTGGTCACACTGGCGGTCCCCAGCAGGCTTGGGTCTAGCGAACTTACGATCTGCCTGAGCGTGTTGAAGCGCTCTAGGCACCGATCAATGGTCTGAAGCATTGGTGCAATGTCCATCGTCCTCTCCTTGTTGACTAGAACTCTTGATGTTCGCGGCCCTGGTTGTCACGGTAGACAGGGAACTCAGAGCGGTCATCATCCACGATAAACGGGCAGTCGTCACCCCACTCACAGCCGCCTCCCTCGTGCCAGTAGCGGCAGCGATCGCAGGGTAACAGCCCGGTGAGACCATTGTCAACAGCTTCCTGTCGCGGGGTCATTTCCCTCTCCTTGACTAGAATTCCTATAGCAGGATGACCTGGGCATAGCGAATGGCCCAGTCACCGCCTAGCAACTCGAGCTCGAACGTGTCGTAGAGCCGGCGATCGCGCAGCAGCCAGACAGGCTTGCCCAGCTCGCGGGCGAGCGTGACCTCTGCATAGACCCCACGACCGATATAGCCCGTGTACTCACTGAAGACCAGCCCAGGCATCTTCCGCACCAGCTCAAGGCAGTCGGCCATTGCCTTGGATCCGCCCCCGGCATTGCTGACAGCCTCGCGTGGATTCACGACCTTGCAGTGCAGCAGTCGGCGAATCTGCCTGATCTCCGCCTTCTCGGTTCGCGTGCTGTACTTGCACAGGGAGTGGGCGTAGTAGATCTTGTTCATGGTGGGTCCTGGCCAACGAGGCGCGTGCCGCAGAAGGGGCAGAACTGAACGGTGGCCCAGCTCAACTTTCCTTTCCGCATGTTGCCAGCTCGTGTCACCTCAAAGAGCTGCAGGCACAAGCGGTCACTCCGTAAGGACTTGGTTTCTGGATCGATGTATGTGGGATAGTAGAACGGACGATCCCAGTTCGCCATGGCATGTTCTAGCGCTTTGCAGCATTTGGTGCTCATTGCTCACCCTCCTTAACGAGAATTCTAGCTACCTCCATTATAAGCGACAATTCAAGGTAGCGCAAATGTGCAAGATTAGCAGGAGCCCCACCCCCGTTACTGAGCAGAGCCCCTGCATTCTTACCGGGTAGCGTTGCCCGGCACGCCGGCTGAGCTGCTTGCGCCGTAGCGCCTTGCCCAACCAATCCCCATATGGGGAATCATAGCTGGCCCCTGACATGGTTGCCAGGGGCTTTTCAAGGAGGAGGTGGGATCGTCACGCCCACCTGGGTGTGCTGGAGGGAGTCGAACCCTCTGCCGCCGCAGACCTAGGCTACTAGGATATGGGCAACACACCCAGGTGAGCAGGACTAGCCTGCTCCACACTGGACCAAGACATACAACAGCGCTACGAACATGAGCCCGCACGCGAGCGCTAACGCGCCAAGCTCTGAACGCTCCCTCACCGGCGTCTACCCGCCAAGATGTCCACCAGGCGGTAGATGATCCCACCCTGCAGCTCATCCGGCCTGATGCTCTTCTGGAACGTGGGCGGGATGCCCGGCTCTTGACCCCTGACCACGACCTCGTACAACTTGCCCGCCGGCGCCTTGGGTGGTACTGGTGCTCCATTACCTCTACCCATCTTAGCCTCTCCTTCTTGGTGTGCTCACGCTCCGTGACCAAATCTGTCACGGAACGCGATCAATGTAAGGACCTAGGCCGGCTATGACACCGACCTAGGCCCAGTGGATACTGGCTTGGGTGCTTGATCGAATGGGTGGCCAGCCCGCACTCAAGCCAAAGGTGGCCAGCTACAGTACAGCAGCAGCGACAACGGCCAAGACCGTCATCACAAAGAGCACATTCACCCTGGCATTGCCCCGCATATCCAGGGCAGTGGCCAGGACAGCACAGATGTAGATCGCGCAGGTGGTAGGAAGCGGCACAGTATCCTCCTTGGACTTTCCCCATATGGGGAAGCTAGGCGTAGACGATACGGAAGGGGACAAAGGAGAAGCCGCGCTCCTCCATCCAATCAGTGAACCAGGCAGGATCCACATCCTGTACAACGTGGCCATCATAGTAGCGGCGCCATGCCTGGATAGCTTCGTCAATCCCATCCCGCTCGTAGAGGGGGTAGGGCATGATATGACCCGACTCATCCTCGATGTTGACGAGGACAATGGGGCCATCCATCCGACGAATGATCGAGCGAGCACCAAGCACCCGGTAGTTAGGCATGACGGGACCTCGTTTGCTGACGGCGGCTATCCACACGCTGGCAAAGAGGACACTCAGGAATAGACTTGCCTCCTCCATGACCCGTATGCCAATGACGAACAGCCAAGTCAATCTGTGCGTGGTCAACAACGTCAATGCTGAAGCCACGCGTTCCGGGTATGCCAGGACTGAAGGTAACGCGGTAGCCGTTCTCATGGCGCCTGATGGTAACAGGCATGTGCTGCTCCTCTCTAGAGAGAAAAGGGGGAAGCTACTCCCCCTCCTCGTCCTCATCCACCGGCGCACAGAATAGAAGCGCCGCGACCTCACCCGTGTCCTCATCCACCTCGAGAATCGCACCCTCAATGCGCAAAGGCACAATGCCAGGGATAGAGGGGAAGGAGCAAGGATGAGCTGCTGTGATTTGGTCCCAGAGCGCGCCCATCGATCCTCCTTGAAGACAATATGACACCCATGCCCTGTACCGCCTTATAGCCAGCACGCCTGTAGTCGGTTTAATGTGTCGCCGCACCGTTTCTTTTGTGGCTGGACTTACTGCGGCCTTGGGGCATAGGTGTACAGCCTGCCCTACCAGGGAGATGAGACAGGGGGGTTTAACCCTCTCTCTCACACCCTCCTACTGCTATGAAAACCGCCCTACTGTGTTTCGCAACCCGGCTTGGGACGGGCTTGGGCCACATTACGGTGGGCCTACTGGTAAGCTCAAGGCTTTCCGTTCGGTAGGCCCGGTGTCCTGGAAGGGAGAGGACGGGAAACTATTCAGTTGTAGGTGGTGCGGTTGCGCTACACGGTGGCCTCTGTGACAACCGCAAGCTGCAGGCTATCGACCACGAAGCCGGAGATGGGCTTGCCGCCCATCATCTCTGCCCACGGGCGATCCTCTGCCTTGACCTCTTCCACAAAGGCAAAGGCATCGCTGCCCGGGGTGAGATAGATCGCCTCTGGATCGATGTCCGAGGCCTCGAAGTTGGCCGTGTGCACCAGGCCGCGGGGGTCGAAGCAGCTGGCCCGCAGGCCCACGCGCTGCCCGCCAAACGTGCCCGCCAGGTCCAGGTTCGTGCCGATCAGCATGGCCGAAGGACCCCTGGTTGAGGGGAACACGATGGTGGCCTCAACCTGCAGGTCCACCACGTTCGCCTCACGGTTGGAGCGCTTGTAGCGACCCACCAGCCGGTCACCTGCCCGCACCGTCAGAACAGCAAGCTCGGTCATTGTGCCTCCTTTTCGACACATCTTGCCTCTCTTTCGGCAGTATTCAGTTGTTAAGGGGTAGAACAGAACAGAAGGACTCGAAAAGAATCCTAATGGTATTGCACTCGCCTAATAGCACCCCGCTGCTTGTACGACTGCGCTGCGTTGACAGTGCGTCACCCCCGAGCATCGCCGCACGTGGCGGTCAATGCTCAGGCACACCGTCTCGGCCTTGCAGCCGTAGCGCCGTTGGCTCTCCCCACGTGGGGATACCCAGCCCTACCACTTGGCGGTGGCGCAATCAGGGCCTGGGGCACTCCATTGTGCCCCTATTCGGTTGTTAGTCCTCAAGCGGCTCCGTCTTGAAGACCATCTCGACCAACTGCGCGACACGCAGCTGATCGAAGCCATCGCCCTCGCTGAGGCGGTTGAGCAGATACGCTGCCACCTCGGGGCGATAGCCCAAGACCTCCTCCCACCGGGTACCCAGCACGTGCCACTTCAGGGCAAACCCGGTGCGGCCCGACAGAGGTCGCCACATCAGCAGGCCAACGAGCTGATCCACCGATGCGGCCTTGCCCATGTCCTCCGCCCACTGGTAGATCGGGCGGTGGGAGATATCCTGGCCGAAGTTCTCAGCCCAGTACTTGCCCCACGTGGTGACGACCATCCGTCTCCAGCGCAGAGCGTGGCCACCCACGACCAGGTTCTTGCGCACGTGCCACGCGACACGCGCCACACTGGGGAGCGACAGCGGCTTGAGCGGGTTGCTCTGGGCCCACTCCCTGACTGCCTGCACCATCCACAACCAGGTGCGGTCGATCAGGTTCTCCGGCTTGCGGATCCCGCTGTGGTACAGCTCGCGCGGGCTGGCGAAGGTGCTGGTCTCAGCACGCTTCACCCGCCACTGGATCTTGTCGATCCCGCCCTTGCGAGCCTCCTCCCACATGACGTTGCGAGCTGGACGCCCGTCGATCGTGATGTCCCACTTGATAAGCATTGGGGACATCTGGGCCAGCCAGCCAGCAAACGCGGCCTCTTCCATCTCGCCTCTGGTCAGCAGCGCGTGCTGCCGCAGGGTAAGGAGGCCCATCAACGGCGCATCGTCCATCTGGGTCAGGGCCAGATCCATCATCCGATCTGCCGTGAGCACAGACTGCGCCCGTACCTTCTCGGGCTTGTGGGGGACCACGAACCCCACTCGGTGCTTGCGCACCAAGTTGACGATCTCGGGATCGTCGATCCAGACGATGCGGTCGCCATCGCTGTCGCCGTCCATCGCCGCCATCGCGTCGGGATGTACCTTGCCCTTGGGGTTGCGCTCGAAGGGCACCAGGTTGGCATCTGATGTCAGCGGCAGTCGGAAGGCGAAGCCCTTGGCCTGCTTCCACGTACAGGGCTTCATGCCATGCTCATCGTGCTGCACAGCCAGGTAGCCCCACCCGAACAGACCAGCGCTAGGCGCGATGCGGTCCACCAGCTCGGACACGAACACGCGCCCCAGCCGCTCCTCCAGCTCCCTGCACCACGGGAAGTTAGCCCGTAGTGCAGACAGCACGTTCCGGTCTGCGGGAAGCAGGTCATCCCCGTCGATCTTGAGCTGGCCCAGACGCTTGAGCAGGTCCAGCTCGTTGCCTTCGCTGACCAGCTTCAGCAGCTCGTGAGTTGCCCCCTTGGTCCGCTGCTTCAGCACAGCGTGGACCTCGGGGACGTCCTTGAGCAACTGGACCAGCTCAAAGGTCGCCGGGATCCGGATCGGGCGGTCGTTGTTGATGGTCTTGGCGATGAGCACCTTCTCCGGTTGGCCGATGCTCCACTTCACCTGCGTTTCATTCAGGTGGAAGCGGTGGCACTTGCTCACCGGTGTCAGGATGCCCTTGCCCAGCAGCAACGGCCAGCCCTCAGCGTCCAGGGCTACAGCTCGGAACTGGCAGGTGCGATCGCCCCATATCTCTCTGGGGGCAATCGAGTTGCCGTCCTCGCCGTGCTGCGCTGTCTCATACAGCGGGTTCACCTCCACCACCTCATCGGTGGTATCGGAGAAGAGCAGCCCGATGTACGCAGCAAACTTCTCGCCATCGACGGCGCGATCGAACCGAGAGGCCAGCTTCTCGAACTCTGGCTCGGGGATACCGTAGAACGTACCGGCCTTGCCAGAGCTCTGTGTCGAGAGCCACACCCTCGGGATCCCGAACTGATGCGTGGCCCAGTTGAGGGCCTGCATCCGGAAGCTCGGGTCGATAAGGCGATCTTCCTGGTCTGTATCGAGCACAGTCAGGATGACCAGGTCGTTCGTGAGCTCTGGTGCACACAGGTTGGCCAGGCAGCGCTTGCTGGCCTGCTTGATGCCTGTGTACTCTTTGAAGTCCACCAACCTGAACGTTGGCCAATCCTGGCCATTGTCCAGCGTGTGGACTGACGTGAGCACGAACCTGTGCTCGTAGGTCTTGCTTGGTACGGTGACGCTTGACATGCTATCCTCCATGGTGATACAATGGAGGCATAGCCTGACCAACCTACCCGGTATGTAGCATAGCTTGATCAGGGCTACGCCTCTAGCGAAGACAGGCCTCTATTAGCCGTAGAGGCCTGTCACTTGTGCGAGGAACGTGCCACCCACCATGGGATACCCGATCTTGTGGCACTTGGTCAGGTATTCCTCGGCAGGTACTTCCTCGCCTAGCTCGGCGGACTGCATGCGGTCAGCACGAAAGGTACGCTCTTCCTGCCGCATATCGCAGTACGCATGCACATACACACACCCTTGCTTGTTCTGGGTGACCCAGTATGGCTTGATGGTGCGCGCTGTGCTGCGATTCTGCCCATCCTCGTACTCAATGAGCAGACTACGGTGCTGGTTGACTGCCAGCACGGACAGTTCGATGGCATTAGCCACCATATCCTCCTTGGCCCTGTGGCCACTAGCCCTTGCGGGCGCTGTTGCCAGCACGGCAACCCATTGCCCCCTACTATCGCACAGTAAGGGGCAATCGGGCTGCAGGTCTAGCAGTTGCCACTGTCGAAGCAGGCCCAGCCTGTCGGACACGTACCAAGATAGGACTTGTTGATACAGTCCTGACATGCACGCTCTTGTGGCACGCTATCCTCTTGGAGCGCTCTCCGCAGGCCCTCACACGGATTGATACGCGGCTCGCATTCGGGGTTCATGCAATAGCCACACACCCGGTCGATCACTTCCTGACTGCGGTCCATTGGTCCTCCTTGGCCCTGTGGGCCTCACTTACTGGCGCGCACCTTTGCATTGGCACGCTCTAGCCATCGCTCAAGCTCGGCCTCTTCCTTTGGCGTGAGCTCGCGACGCGGCTCGGGGATGCGCGTGTTGATGCCACGACGCAACGCTCGCTCGATCTCCTTCTGACGCAGTCTGTCTAGCAGTCCCATTTGTCCAGCCCTCCTCTGGCTGTGTGGAGTGTCACCGCCCGAGGACCACCCCCGGGGGTACCCACCAGTTCATTTTCAGAGTCATTAAATCACTCATAATACCCTCTCTCACACCGGGGGTCCTCTAGACAAATGCCCTCTTCCGTGCTACAATACTCGCAGGAGGCACCCATGAAGCAAGACTATCGTCCCCTAGTAGGCATTGCCGCGATCATCATAGGCGCTGTGCTCCTCCACCTGTTCCCAGGTCCGGCTGTCATCATTGGCCTGCTCCTGTTCGGTGCCGCTGCCCTGATAGGTGCGCCGATTGCCGGCAGAGCGTATGGCAACTGGCTCGACTATTGGAGCCGCCATAACTCCAACGACCACGACTAGCCCTCTCTCCCGATATCCCAACCTGTTATCCCAACCTTACCCAAAAAACTTGCTATGAATCCCAACTTGTGCTATACTCTCTGCCATCGGTAGAACATCTGTTCGGTGGAGGTGTAGTGTGTGGCAGTGGGCGGTACTTCTATTCGGTGGCGGTCTGACCTGCCTGGGGCTGCGGTATGGGGTCCCGAGGTGGAAGGTGGTGTCTATCCTTCTCGAGTTCCTGGGTGTGGCCCTGATTGCGCTCGGCCTCTCTGTCGTGTTCTGTATGCTGCTGTGGTGGTTGACGTAGGTGGCAGCGATGGCTGATCCGATGGCACAGCCGGAGGAGCCCAAGGAGCTCACGCAAAAGTTCCGCTGTCAGCTCCTCCTCGAGCAGTGGATCCGCATTCTGGGGCTGGGCTACTGGGACGTGGTGATTGAGTACGTCGAGGGTTACTCGAAGGCCCGCCAGAACCTGCTGGCCATGGTAGAGACGCGTTGGGAGTACCAGTCTGCGTACATCACGGTCTACCTGAGCCAGGTGGCCTATCGCAGCGACGAGGAGTTGGAGCACGACCTGGTGCACGAGTTGTGCCACGTCCTGATCAACGAGATGCGCGAGGACGACCCGGACGGCAAGCACGAGGAGCGTGTGGCCACATCGCTGGCCAGCGCATTCCTGTGGACCTGGAAGGCCGGTGCGGGGAAGTTGGAAGTCAACTATCGGAAGGTGGTGTGAGAGGGTGCCACGTACGATCGTGGGGTGCGGCGGCCCAACGTGTGGGAGAATCCGTTGCAGGAGAACTTGCCTGGTAGTGTATGAGTACGATACACCGTCTCAGAAGATGCAGGCAAGACCCCGCAGCCTGGTGATAAGCGTAGGGGCTATCGGGCAGGACGTAAAACGAGGCGTCGGTACACGCCCATCCTGCAAACAGCCGGACAATCCGGCCCGTACTCTTTGTGATTTCTAAGGTAGAGTGAGACGATGAACTATCTTGCCCTGCGGCCTGGAGAAAAGGCCACCATCTACGAGAACGATGGAGAGTTGCCGCCTTGCGCATACGTCGTTGCGCTGGTGGATGTGCCTCCTTTCCCTGGCGAGAGTCACCCAGAGTGCCGGCCATCCGCGGTCGTCTGCGCGCAGCAGTATGTGTGCTCGGAGAGCGAGCGGCCGGGTGAGCTGCTTTGGGGATGGGTGGCCCTATGTCCTGACACCAAGGACCTGATCGGGGACATATTGCACGAAGGCGGTGCTGAGCCTGGCCGGTGGTACCATTTGGAAATCGAGCCCATAGAGTGAAAGGAGCAAGGAAGATGTCAGAAGCAATGAATCAGAAATGTACCGGCAGGGACCCATCATTGCTGGAGCAGTGGACGGATATCGTCGCGCGACTAGTGACCTGCAGGCGGGTACTGGACCAACTCATCTCGCCGACCGAGGGCAAGAGCCGCAACGTGCCACAGCCAACAACGGCCCTCGGCCTCCTGCAGGACTGGA
>Ga0307379_10007831_pt1 | contig 14465 bp, 12 predicted proteins | sample UN2MG_FD_202237 | JGI IMG/M metagenome (GOLD analysis project Ga0307379, IMG submission 202237) | Soil microbial communities from Risofladan, Vaasa, Finland - UN-2 | ecosystem: Environmental > Terrestrial > Soil > Coastal area > Acid sulfate soil | place: Finland: Risofladan, Vaasa | collected... | reverse complement strand
ACGGAAGCGCTTATGTCGGCGGAAGATGCGTCGATGGCAGAAAGGAGCGCACTCAGGGTGTCGACGGAACCGAGGTCGATCAGGTCCTTGGTTCCCGAGCGGTCGGTGACGATGAGCGTGCCGAGCTCGTTGCGGGTGTCCACCGCCAGGTCTCCCATGAGCACACGACCGGTGAGAATCTCGCCCACGACCGTCTGGTCCATGAGTCCCAGGTCGACAGCCGCCGCGGAGTTGTTGAGCATCTCCACCGGCGGCACGTGATCGTCGAGCTTCTGCCCCTGGAGCTGAAGTGACTGGTTGCTCGGAGCGATTGATGCAGTAACCAGATCACCCCCGGTATTCCCCGGGGCATTGTTGATCGCGTCTATTACGTCCTGCAGCGTCGCAGCGGAGGAAATGTCCACCTCGAAGCTCATGGTGCTGTTCATCCAGATGCGGAAGTCGCTTCCGGTGACGCTTCGCACGCCGCTGCCTTTGTTGAGCAGGTCCAGTGACATGACGCTCGAGATGGTGCGTATCTGCGTCCCGGTGAGTGTCGCCGAGGCCACGTCGTCCAGGATCCCGAGGTCTTCGGCGGTGGTGCTGTCGATCTCCTGCACGTGCAGGTTGTAGGCCGTGCTTCCGGTGAGATCGAGGAGCACGAGGTGATCGTCGGAGATGGTCGCGACGACGTCCACCGCGGCGGCGTTGATGGCGTTGACGACGTCCCGGAGCGTGGAGGCGGTGGAGAGGTCGACGTCGGCGGTGGCGCCGTTTCGATCCTGGATGCGGATGCTGCCCGCGGCGACGCCCGCCCCACCGTTCAGTTCCGAGAGGGTCGTGGCCGAGACGGCGCTGCCCACGCCCGCGCCCCCGTTCAGCGAGCGCAGGAGCACCGAGTTCAAGGACGGAATGAGCGTCTCGCCCACCAACGTCCCGTCGGTCGAGACTTTGCCCTTGAGACCGAGATCGCTCGCGGCGCTGCTGCCGTTGAGTGCCAGCACGTTGACGGGTCCGCCGCTCGAATCCTCCAGCTCGATCGACAGTCCGTCGTCGCTGAGCGATGCGGTGAGGTTCCCGTTGTTGCCGACGTCGTTGTTGACGGCGTCGAGCACGTCCTGGAGGGTGGAGGCGGCCGAAAGGTTGATGTCCACGACGCCGGCCGAACTGACGATGCGCAGGTCGTCGACCCCGGCGGCCGTGCGCACGCCCAGTCCATCGTTCAGCACGTTGAGGGACGTTGCCGCCGTCACGATGTTGACGGACGTCCCCGTGAGGGTGTCGGCGGCGACGCTGCCGACGATCCCCAGACTGGTGGCCGTCTCCGTCACGCCCACGTCTTCCACTTTCAGATTGTAGGTGGTCTGACCGGTATTATCGGTAATGATGATGCCGTTTTCGGAAAGCGAAGCGGTGACGTTGGCGTCCGCCTGGGTGTTGATGAGGGTGAGGACGTCGGTGACCGTGACGGCCGATGAGAGGTCGATGAGTGCGGTGGACCCCGCGCGGTCCGTGATGCGGACGTACCCGCGCGAGACGCCCTCCTGACCGTTCAGAAAACCGAGGGCCGTGTCCTTGTTGAGGTGGGCGTCGCCCAGCTCGATGGTCAGCGTGGTTCCGCCGACGGCCGACTCGTTGGCCGTCTCGTAGCCCCGGCTGACGACGTGGTGTGCCCGGACCAGACGGTCCACGCTGAACGTGTGAGACGCGATAGCCGGTGTGCCGGTCACGACGACACTCATCACGGAGGTGGCGGACGACACGGCGGTGGCCTGACTGAAGTACCGCTCGGTGGAGAAGACACTGGCGGACGACTTGAGGGCGGTCAGTCTGGCACTGAGTCCGAGGTAAGCGGTCTTGAGCAGGTTGGTCGTGTCGACGCGACCCTGGAGGTCTTCAAGGGGCCGGCGCTGGAGGGCCATCAACTGGTCGACGATGGTACCCCAGTCGATCCCGGAGATGATGCCGGTGCCGGTGCTGATTCTCGTCATTGGTGTGCATCCCCCCAGGTGAATCGCATCCAGCGCGGTCGACCGTCAGCCGGGCCCTTGGCAGCATCGGGTTCGGGTGACCCCGAGCAAGTCGGGGTCACCCGTTTTACCACCCGAATTAGCCAAGCAATGCCAGCACGTTCTGCGGACTGGCGTTGGCGGCTGCGAGAACCGAGATACCGGCGTTCACCAGGATCTGTGCACGGGTCAACTCCGAAGTCTCCGAAGCAAAGTCCGCGTCACGGATCAGGCTTTCCGCGGCACTCACGTTCTCCATCGTCACGCGCAGGGAGCGAACCGCCGTCTCAAGGACGTTCTTCTGGAACGCACCCAGACGCCCGCGGAGCATGCTGACGTCGTTGATCGACGCGTCGATGATGTCCGCCGCGGTGTCGAGGTTGTCACTGCTCAGGTCGTTCGCACCACCGGTCACCAGGCTGTTGAGGTATCCGATGTCCCCGCTGCCCAGGTGGGCTGCCGAGGTGGAGGAGATACCGATGTTCACACTGGTGGCGAGGTCCGGACTGATCTGGAACAGTGCGCCGCCTCCGCCCAGAATCGTGAACGCGGTCGCCCCTGAGAAGCCGTCGGTCACCGTCAGCCCCAGGTCGAGACCGGTGCTGTTGAAGTTGAAGACGTTGCCCTTTCCGGTAACGCTGTTACCGTTGAGGACACCCGCGGCATCGCGACCGACATCACGGGTCGCAGCCGCCGCCGCGGCATCCACCGTGGCGAACGCGCCGCTCAGCACGTTCAGGCTCACGAACTCGTCCGCACCGTAGCCGGTGCTGTACATCTGGACACCGACGTCAGCACCGCCCGAGGTCAGGACGGCCGCGGAGACGCCGGTCAGGTTCACCACCTGGTTGATGCCAAAGACCACCGCACTCACATTCGTCGCGGCCGCAAAGCTGAACACGTCAGAGCCTTTACTGCCGGCGACCTCGACCGACGCTGCGGTCGTGACCTGAGAGCCACTGTAGAGGAGGTAACCGGTCTGTGCACTCTGGGTCACGTTCAGGTTCACGGTCAGTGAGCTGTTGTCGCCGAAGTTGGCGGCGTAGACGGACAGGTCACTGATGGCCGCCGCCGAAACGCTGGCGGTCGTGAAGGCGAGGGTTCCGTTGAGGAGCTTCTGCTGACCGAACGAGGTCGTGTTCGCAATCCGCGTGATCGACTCGATGGCCGAGTCAATCTGCAGCTGGTTGGCGTCGGTCTCCTCCTGAGACAACGTCCCGGCGTTCGCCGCCTCGATCACCAGCTCGCGAATGCTGACCAAAAGCACGCTCACTTCACCGAGCGCCCCCTCAGCCGTCGCGATCACGTTGGCCGCGCGCTGCGCATTGTCGATGCCCTGCTTGAGGGAACCGATCTGCGCACGCAGGCTTTCGCTAACGATCAACCCGGCAGGATCGTCCGCCGCCGTGTTGATCCGCACGCCTGTGCTCAGCCGCTGCAGCGACTTCTGCAAGGCCTCGTTCGAACGGTCCAGACTGTTAATGCTGATCAGTGCTGGAATGTTCGTGTTAATGCGAGTCATTCCAAATCCTCCTTGATTCACACCGTCTCGGGCGTCCTTGCCCGAGACACGTCTCGCGTCCTAAACCCCCCACGCGTCAGGAGGCTGTGGACGCTTTTGGAAGGACCGAAAATTCTTTGCCGTGGCCTTCGGACCTTGCTGCTCGGCCACCTCATGCTCCATAGGCGCCACCTCCCATGCCCGGCGTCCCCGCCGGTGGCTGAACATCATCCAACGCCGTAACCCGTTTTCAGTTGGATGGTTACAGAGGCCCACCCCGCAGTCCCGATGCTCTGGGACACTGGGGTTTATCGTCCGCTCGGGAGGGGTCCTTTAGCGAAAAAACTTTCCCAACCCCCAGATCAGTTTCCGTCCGGTTCCTCCTCGTCTGACTTGCGCGGCTGTTCCGGCTCCCCTGGGGCGTGAAGTCCGGCACGCAGCAGCTCCTCGACCTTCGCGAGGTCGGCTGTCGGGGTCCTGGCCGCCTCGATGTTCTCCCGCTGGATCGCGTCGTAGACCTCCTTGCGGTAGACACGGACCTCCGGGGGGGCGTTGATGCCGATTTTGACCTTGTCCCCGCGGACGTCGACGATCATCAATTCGATGTTGTCGCCGATGATGATGGATTCGTCCTTGTGCCGGGTTAGAACCAGCATGGGTTTCTCCGGGCCGTGGGGTCAGGCGGCGTCCCCGTTTCGGGCCTTCGCCCGTGTTTCGGCCGCTCTCTCATCCTCCGGCCTGAGGCGCGGGAAGACGCAGTGACGAGTGGTGTATTTTGTGTCAGTGACCACCACCTGACGCGCGAGCCGCGTCGACCTGTTCAGCACCACCGGTCCCATCAGGTTGGCCGTCATATGTCGTGGATCCTGTGGGTAGGTCAGGATCGCCATGATCTCCGCCTTGGCCGGGTCTTCCAGCCCGATACAGGCGAGTTCCTGGCGTGGCACCTCGATGTGGTAGCTGGGCACGATCACCCGTGGGTCGCACACGACGAACGCAAGTTCCGGTACCTCCTCACTTTGCAGCCACCGGAAGATCCCAAGGGCCTCCGGCTGATAGAGCGCATAGCGCGTCAGCCCACCGAAACCCAAGAGCCCCCCCACAACGCACAGGCTCTGGTCCTCTGCAACCTCAATCTCCCCGAATCGTGAGGTCTGAAGCATCTAGCCCGCTCCTAATTCTGTAGAATCGACTGTCGAAACCGTCTAATCCAGAAAATCCAACAAGGAAAGACGCACGATCGTCGCCGCGCTCTGCAGGCACGCCTCCAAGGTGGCCTGAACTGTCGAATACTCCACGAGGGTGGTGGCGAAGTCCAGGTCCTGTGTCCTGGAGAGGAAGTCCTTCGCGTCGAGGACCTCCTGGTCGATGCGCCGGCTGAGCACCTCCATGCGTTGGCCCTTGGCCCCGGCCTCGGCACGGCCGTTGAGGATGTCGGCGAAGTCGTCTTCCAGTCGTTGAAGTGCGATGGTGATCGCGTGATTGTCATTTCGGATGAGGGCGTCCCGGAGGTCCGTCAGGTGCGCGAAGACGCCGTGGTTCCGGGTGCCGCCGGTGTCGTCTCCGGTGAGTGTGTCGCCCCCGGGCGCTGCACTCATGAGGATGCCGAGGTCGCCGGGGGCCCGGCTGTCATCGAGGGCCGTCACGGCAAACGTGACGCCCATGTCCACCGTCTGGTCCACGAGTTCGATGCCGTTGCCGGTCGTGGCGAGTCTGGCCAGGACCTTGCCGGCGTTGTCGGCGTCGTTGTTGATGGCATCGATGACGTCGCCGACGGTGTGGAGGTCTGACACGTCGACATCAATGACGTCACCGCTTCGGCAGGTGATGCGGAAGTCGTCACCGTCGATCGTGTGGACACCCGAGAGGTCGTTGAGTGCACTGAGTTCGGTGGAGGTGTGGAAGGAGCGGATGCCGAGATCGGTGGCGGTGGTGCCGGTGGTTTCGGCGACACGGAGCCGGGCCCCCTGGAGGAGGGACACCAGTTCGATGCGTCGGCCGTCGTCGGCGATGGACGCCTGCACGTAGACGTCGGCACCGTTGATGGCGTTCAGCAGGTCCTCGACGGTGGTGCACGTGTCGAAGGTGAGGGTGGCGGAATAGTCGCCGTTCGTGACGGCGATCCCGCTCGCGAGGTCAATTCCCGCTCCCATCCCCAGAAGCGCCAGTGGGGTCTGGAGGTCAAGCGCCGGGTCGAGGTCGCCGCCGGTGACGGTGTCGCCGCCCCCCGGTGACGGGGTGTAGATTCCGAGGTCCCGCGCCGTGGTCCCGTTGGAGGCGTCGACGATCGTGATGTCGGCCCCACCGAGCGAGCTGGTGAGGACGAGTCCGGCGCCGGCCGCGTTCAGTGTGCACGTGGTGGTGGCCGGGGTGCCGGCGTTGATGGCGTCGATCACGTCACCGACGGTCCGGGCATGACTCAGGTCTATGGTGCTGGTGTTGGTGCCGTCGTCGATGATGATGCCACCGGCGTGCACGCCCCGTCCGAGGTTAAGTCTGCGGAGGTCGGTGTCGGCATTGAGGGTGGGGTTGAGGTCGGCGAAGCCGGCAATCCTGCCGCTGTCGACGCCGAAGACCCCGTCGGCCGTGATGCTGTATCCGATGTCGCCCGTCTCGTTGGCCCGGGTGTAGAGCCCGTCGGTGTTTCCGCGGAAGACGATGTCGCTGCCGACGGCCTGGAAGGCCGCCGTGGTGGCGAGGGTCCCGGAGAAGAGATACCGGTTCTGGAAGGTGGCGTTGCCCCTTGAGAGGATTTCATCGAGGTACGAGTCCACAACGATGGCGGCGGCCTGACGTGTCTCGTCGGTGGCGGTGACGCCGATTTCCCCCAGTCCCAGGGACCGGGCGTCGGCGATGATGTCGCCGATGTCACCCAAAGCACCGTCACTGGCCGCAAGCTGGTCACGTGCCAGCAGGACGTTCTTCTGGTACTGGGCCTTGTTCTCGAGCAGGGATTGGAGCTGGAGTGCCACGACGGCGCCGAAGGGGTCGTCGGAAGGACGGATGATGGCCTTGCCGGTCGCCATCTTCGTCTGCAGTTCCATGAGTCGGGTGTTGAGGAGTCCCAGGTTGCTGTTGACGTTCCGGGCCGTCTGTTGGAGTGTGCTGCGCGTGAACTGCGTGTGACTGATCGTATTCATAGGGTCCGTCCGGTTCAGATCATGGCCAGGATGGTTTTCACCATTTCGTCGATCACGGTGACGTATCGTGCGGCGGCCTGGTAGGCACGCTGGTATCGCAGGAGGTTGATGGCCTCCTCGTCGAGGTTGACGCCGCTGACGGCGTCGCGCTCGGCCTGGAGTGTTCCCATGTAGGCGGCGGCTCCGTCGCTCCGGCTCTTGGTCAACGACGTTTCGATGGCCAGATCGGTGATGCAGGACTGGTGATACTCCTCGAGGCTGAGTCCGCCGAGTGCGTCGATGGCCAGGGTGCGCAACTGGGCCAGTCGGCCGGCGTTGGTGCCGTCGGCGGGCGTGGGCGTGAGTGCCCCCGCCACCAGGTCGATCTTGCCCGTGATCCGTTCGTTAATCCCCACGTTCAGGGCGTTGTCGCCCGTGAAAAACGTGTTGATGCCGAGGGCCGCCAGGACGTTCGAGGTGTCGTCGTTGAAACTGAAGCGGGTGTCCGTCGCGCCGCTCGTGATGCTCAGCGTGTTGTCGGTATTGACGGCCGCCGACACGTTGAGTCCCGCCGCCGTCATCGCACTGTTGATCTTGGTGACGAGCGTGTTGAGTGTGTCGTCGGTGCCGATGCCGTCGAGGTCCACCTGGATGTTCACGGTCTTGACCAGTCCGGCGGCCGTGTCGTGGACGCGGATGTTGAAGCTGCCGTTGACGGGCGACCAGGAAAGTCCGGCACTCGAAAGTGTCGCGTCGGCGTCGGTCACCGCGTCCACCGACGTCACGTCCTCGAAGAACGCCAGACCGCACCCTTCACTGTGCACCTTGTTGAACTCCCACACCAGGTTCGACACCAGTCGGTCCAGTGTGTCGGCCTGGGTGGCCAGGATGTCGTCCCGGCTGTAGAGGAGTCCGTGGAGCATGCCCCCTTCGGTCTGAAGCTCGGTGTTGTCGATGTCGAAGACGGCGTAGCTGAGCAGGACCTCGGAGGGCCCGTCCGCCTGGTCGGACGTGATCCAGCGTCCGGTGTCACGGTCGAAGTCACTGGCGGTCTCGACGCGCAGTTCGAAATGCTGCCGGTCCGTGACCAGCAGGTGGGAGCCGACCCACACGTCCGCGCCCCCGGCTTGCTGCTCGACCACGTTGATGCTGACGAGGTCGGAAAGCTGTCGGAGGAGGTCGTCACGTTCGTCCCGCAGTGACGCCGCGGTGCCGTGATAGAGTCCCCCGCCTTCGGTGCGGATGATCTCGGTGTTGAGTGCGGCGATCTGCTCGGTGAGCGAATTCACGTCCTGAACGGCGGCACGGTACTGCAGGTCCAGTGAGGTGCGGACGTCGGTGATTCCCCGTCGGATCATCTGGAACTGCTCGGTGAGGTTCTGTGCCAGGCTCACCAGGAGCTGTCTCTGTGCGGGTTCGTCCGGGAAATTCCTCAGGTCGTCCAGGGCGTTGAAGAACTCGTTCATCATCGTGCTGAGGTCGGCGTCGCCCAGTTCACCGTAGAGGCCCTCGAGACGCTGGAGCGTCTGTCGCTGGAGGTCGAGACTGGTGCAGTCGGCGTTGGCCTGTCGCAGACGTCCGTCCAGGAAGTCATCGACGACACGCTGGATGCCGGCCACCCCGACCCCCGAGCCGAGCTTGAGACCACTTCCGAGGTCGATGTCGGGTCTGGAGACCATCTGGACGCGCCGACGGGCGTAGGAGTCCGTGTTCGCGTTGGCGATGTTGTTCCCGGTGACCTCCAGCGCCAGCTGCTGGGCGGCCAGTGCCGATCTCGCCATCTGAAGTCCCACGTTCAGCAGTCCCATCGACCTGACTCCTCAGGCGATCTGGTTCACCAGGGTACTCCCACCGAGACGTCGTCTCACGGTACCGGTGCGGTCGTAGCGACCGTCCCCCGGACCCGTGCCCGACAGCAGTCCCAGGAGTTCCCGGAAATGCTGGAGTGACCGTCGACTCACGATGCTGTTGGTGACGTTGACGAACTGCAGCTCCTTCATCACCTCCGCCAGCGTGGTCCGAAGCACCGAGAGTCGCGTGCGTCCGGGTTCGTCGAGTCCCTCGATGAGCCGTTCGAGCGACCCGTCGTGAGCCCCCGTCGCCCCCGGGCCCGCCGGGACCTCCCCCGTCAGTGACGCGACGAGCACCCGACGTCTCTCGTTCAGCTGCTGCATCCGTCTCGTCAGGGCGTCTTCCTGTTCGGTCGTCTGCTGGATGAGGTCCAGCTTCATGCCGGCCAGTGCGGTGCACTTGCGCCTGGAGGCGTCGAGAAGCGCCCGACCCGCGTCCAGCACCTGCTCCAGGACACCGATAAGTTCCGTCAGTTCCGTTCTCATGGCCGACCTCCGTCTGCCTTGGAGATGGCGGGATCTCCCACCCGGTGGGGCATCTGCTTGCGGTAGACGGCCCTGCCGCTGAGCTGCCGGACCGCCGCCTCGATGAGCGGGAAATTGCTGCTCTCAGAGAACCGTTCCGTCAGTTCCATGTCGAACATTCCGCGGAAGACGTGCTCACCGCGTCCGCCGCTCATAAGACCGTCCTCGCTCACCGTGTCGCGCATCGCTTTCAGCATCATGCCGAAGAACGTCCCGGAGACGAACCGTCCGACCTGTTTTTCGAGGTCGTCCTGTCCGGAAGCGACGGTCTCATCGAGTGCGTAGGCCTGCCTCGGAGGGGACACGGCAAGCGTCCGTGCGTCGGCCGGGATGACGAGGCCCTGAATCATCGGTACTCCAGTTTTCCGTGAAGGGCACCGACGTCGTTCAGCATCTTCACGATCTCGATCATGTCGGCACTGGTCAGCTCGATGCCCTCGGCGGCACTCAGCACCAGGAGCACCTCCTTGAGGGTGAGGTCACGACTGGTGCGGCCCTCCTCGATGACGAGCTTGACGCCCCTGTGCCAGGTGACGGCGGGTGAGACGTGCACGCCGAGGTCGGCGACGACGGTCTTCGCCCGTTCGTCGATGACCACACGGGCCTCACCGTCGGGGCGGCCGATGTCCAGTCGCTCGACCCGTCCGATGAAATCGAACGGATGAGAGGCGTAGTACGAGGGCACCTGCACGTGCACACGGTCGGCACTCAGCACGTGGGCGATTTCCGCCGGCAGCGACTCCCCCCGGCCGGCGCCCGTCAGCATCGCTCGCTCCCGTCGGTACTCGGTGTTGATGCGCGAGGCGATCACCGACGCGTTCGTGTAGTCCGCCTTCAAAGGCAACAGGAGCAGCGTGAACGCACCGTTCTCCAGCACCTCCGTATCGAGGGTCTTCTCAATCGTCCCACCGTTGCGAATGCGACCGGTGGTCGGACTGGTGGCATCCGGAAAAATAGGGCCCTCGGCGACGGAGTAAACCGAGTCGTCACTGAGCCGAGAGCCCTGGAGAGGGGTCGGAAGAAGTATCCCGCCCTTGAGACTTTTTGCCGTGCCGACCGACGACACCGTCACGTCCACCTTGTTGCCCACACGGTGATACGCCGGCAGTGTGGCCGTGACCTCGACGATGGCCACGTTCCCGGCCTTCTGAATGCGTGGGAGCAGTGTCGGGTCGGAATAGAACCCACGGAATTTCATCAGGATGTTGCGGAGGGCGTCGATGGCCGGAATGAAATCCGGCGTGTCGCCGGTGCCCGGGAGTCCCACCACGATGCCCAGGCCGACCACCTTGTGGTCGCGCTCGCCGGTCAGACGCGTGATGTCCTTGATGCGCGTCTGCGCCCCGACCGACGCCGCCGTCAGCAGCACCGTCACCGTGCACCCCAGCAGTGCCCATCCTCTCATGTCACGTGTCCCCTCAGAATGGATTGATGAAGTCGAAGATCCGGGTCAGCCAGCCCCGACGGGCGCCGTCACTCGCCGGCCCCCCCGTGTCGTAGTGGATCTGCGCGAACGCCACGCACGAGGACGGTACCGTGTTGTTCGCCCGAACGTCCTCGGGACGGATCATCCCCGTGAGCGAGATGACGCGCTTCTCACCGTTGAGCCACGTCACCGACTGGGCCTCGATGAGCAGGTTGCCGTTCGGCTTCACGTCCCGCACCACCGCGGCCACACTCGTCTCGAACTTGTCCTCACGCTCGATCGTCCCCTCCCGGGCGTCCTGGTCGGAATATTCGATGTCCCATTCGGGCGTGATCGCCGTATCGCCGTCCATCAGGGCCTGGCGCAGCGTCAGCCCGTCGCCCTGCTTCACCAGACGGAACCACTTGTTCACCTTCAGACTCTTGGACATGTCGCGCGCACGGTCGAGCGTGCCCTCGCCCGAGGCCTTCGCCTTCTCCGTGATGATGACCGTGATGATGTCGTGCTTCTTGAACGTCCGCGTGGGCATGGGCTTCACGGTGATGTAGGACGACTCGGAGACCTTGGCGTCGGCCCAGAAGGACTCCCCGGCCCAGGTCGTCTCGACGAGCAGCACCGCGGTCATGAGCAGTGTCAGCCAGTATCGGGTGGACATCATTTCTCCTCCACGGGTGGGCGGACTTCCACGCATCGTCGGCCGACGACGACGGCGGTGAACCGCTTCCGCGTCTTGAGACTCTCCATGTTGATTTCTTCACCGAGCGCGCCCTGCTGGCGTGCCCGGGCTTCTGTCATCACGTGAAACCCCCGACCCCGCACGATCATCGTGCAGACCTCCCCACGGTGCACCTCGATCGGTCGGGCGATCTCGGCCGAGGTGACGGGCTGTCCCTGTCGCACGCGCTGCGCCAGACGCTCGCCCACGACGAGCGAGGGGTGGCCGAAGACCGTGTCGGGGACGGCGGCGGAATCGAAGCTCCGGAGTTCGACGTCCTTCTCGCCAATGACGGTGCCGGGACTGAGGGGTCGTCGGGCGACGACGACCTGCCGGACGCCGCCCAGATGTGCGGTCACCTCGAACCGTCCCACCTCCTGTTCGGCGACCGTCGCGACGGCCTGGAAGGTCGCCTCCGACGGGATGCACACCGGGCGGACCGTGGTGAGACTGACGGTCGCGTCCTCGGGCACACCGAACGCCTCGAAGCGAAGGACGCTCACGTCGAGTTCGTCGGGGTCGCGCGACAGTTGACGCGCGGCGAGACCCAGGATGGCGTTGCGCACGGTCCGTGCGAGCGCGCCCTCGCGTCCCTGCTCGGGCTCGCCCGCGGCCTCGCCGCGCCTTACTTCCACCACGCTCGAACCCTCCAGCTCCACCTGCGCCATGTTGATCCCCGCCGCGAACAGCCGCTGACGGATCTCCGACGCGGTCATCCGCAGCGTCCGGCTGCGGGCCGGACTCTGACCCAGCGTCACCTCGAGCAGATCGGCTTTCAGTTCCGTCGGGCAGTTGCTCACCTCGGCGACGTCGGACAGTTTGACCGCGACACCGGTCACCTCGACCGTCCGGTGCAGCCGGACCGTTGCCGCCGACGCGGCTGCGACCGACAGAATCAGGATGGAAATCAGCAGCACGCTTCGTTTCATGACCTCACCCGTTACGACTGGATCAGATTGGCCACCACCTGCAGGACGTCGTTGGCGGTCTGGATGACCTGACTGTTCATCTCGAAGGCCCGCTGTGCCTCGATCATTGCGACCAGCTCTTTGACGACCTCGACGTTGGACGCCTCGAGTGAGCCCTGCTGGACTTCACCGAGTCCGCTCTCCCCCGGGTTGGCGCTGATGGGCGGACCGGAGGCGTCGCTCTCGAGGAAGATGTTCTGTCCGTGTGCGAGGAGCCCCTCGGGGTTGGCGAAGTCGGCCAGTTCGATCTGTCCGGCCTGGGTGAGGGCGGTGCTGCCCGACTTGCGCACGCGCACTTCACCGTTGCGGCTGACGCTCACGTCCACGACGTCGGCATCGATGGTGATGGACGGATCGAGCTGGTAGCCGCCGGGCATGGTGAGGTTGCCGTTGGCGTCACGGGAAAACGCCCCCGCACGCGTGTACCCTGCGCCCCCGCCGATGTCCGCCGGCAGCTTCACCTTGAAGAACCCCTCGCCCTCGATGGCGAGGTCGAACGGACGGTCCGTGAGGACGAGACTCCCCTGCGTGAAGATGCGGTTGGTCGAGGCCACCCGTGTCCCCAGGCCGATGTGGATGCCGGTCGGGACGAACGTGTCAGTGCCCGCTTCCCCCGGCAGCATCAGCTCCTGGTAGAGGATGTCCTCGAAGTTGACCTGCTGACGCTTGAACGCCGTCGTGTTGACGTTCGCCAGGTTGTTCGCGATCACGTCGATGCCGATCGCCTGTGCGCTCATCCCCGTGGCCGCGGTATACAGTGCTGTGAGTGCCATGGAATTCCCCCCTCAAAAAGTCAGCCCGGAATGCGGCCCACCTGGGCGATGAGCTTTCCGAGCGTCTGGTGCTGGTAGCGGATCATCCGCATGTTGGCCTCGAAGACACGATGGCTCTCGATGAGCTGGACCATCGCACGGATGGAACTCACATTCGACGACTCCCGTCTGCCCTGGGCGACCTGGGTGTCGGCTGGCTCGGGTCTGACGGTGGGATCGGCGGCGGCGAAGTGTCCGTTCTCGCGTCGCAGTTGACGTGTCGGGTCGTCGAAACGCACCATCTTCAGTCGGCCGCGGCTCGTCGAGCCCTGCATCACCTGGCCGTCCGGCGTGATCCGGATCGGAAGCTCACGCGACACGGTGATGGGCTGTCCGCCGTCATTCAGCATCTTGAGCCCGCCGGCGGTCGCCAGCTGCCGGTCGGTGTCGATGTGCATGTTCCCGTTGCGGGTGTAATAGGTTCGTGTGCCGTTGGTGACCTCGAAGAACCCGTTGCCGATGATCGCCACGTCCAGCTTGCTGCCCGATTCCACCGCCGCCCCTTCGCTGAAGTCCGGCGAGGTGACGAGTTTTTCCGGCATGCAGATGCCGAGGGCGTCGACGGCGGCTGCCTGGATGGCCGCGTAATCGGCCTTGTAGCCGGTGGAGGTCATCTTGGCGAGGTTGTCGGCGATGATGTCGATGCGCGCCGCCTGGAGGCGTCCGCCCGCCGCCGAGACGGCCAGTCCGTTCAGCATGATCTCCCCCCTCGTGATGCGAAGACGACTCGAACCTTTTCCGTCTTCACGGGGGCACCCATGCAAAATCCGTGCCAAACCGGGGAAAAACCGTCCCGCCGGGCCTGCCCCGCCGGGCCCACGGGCAGTCAAGATCCCCCGTAAACCGGGGCCGGAACATCGTTTATGCTTTATGATTTATGCCGGGAATTTCTTCGAGAATTCCTGTGCCCACGCCGCCCACGCCCACGGGCTCAGGCATCGGTCCCCGCAATTCCTGCCCCGCCTATGCAGAATCTGCTCCCGGCCTCTGCCGCTCCCCCGAACGCCGCCCCTACCCATGGGCGAGGGCAAACAGATTCGGGCCCTGGTTACGAAAATATCTGAAAGAAGCCCCGTGGCGGGTGCGCAAACCGCGAAAAAAGTCGCCGAACAAAGTCATTTTCCCCCTTGGGGGGGCAAATAACGGACTGTGTTTGTCCTTTGAAAAAGACTCCTGGAGTCTTCTCTGGGCGGGCGGAACGCATCGACAGATCGAAAGAAAAGTGCTGGACTCGTGCGAGCCGAGGTGAGTATGCTTGGCTTCGGTCGAGAGGCGCCGGCGTGCCTCACGTGCATCGACCCGCTGCGATGAGGGGACGGCTCATGGCGTCGTTCGTGAAGCGACTGAAAGAACTGCTGTCGACGGCGAAGGCGCAGGGGCTGGTCGGCGATGAGGCGTCGGAAGCGCTCCTGAGGCTGGCGGCCGAGGAGGATCGCAAGCGGCACTTCGTCGGCCTGGTCGCGATCCTGGGATGGCTGGGCGGCGGCGTGGCGGCCATCGGCGTCAGCCTGTTGATCGCCGCGAACTGGGACGATATCCCGGGCCTCGTCAAGATCGTCGG
>Ga0307379_10007829_pt1 | contig 14466 bp, 6 predicted proteins | sample UN2MG_FD_202237 | JGI IMG/M metagenome (GOLD analysis project Ga0307379, IMG submission 202237) | Soil microbial communities from Risofladan, Vaasa, Finland - UN-2 | ecosystem: Environmental > Terrestrial > Soil > Coastal area > Acid sulfate soil | place: Finland: Risofladan, Vaasa | collected... | reverse complement strand
AGCGTCAACGTGCCGATCCGCAGTCGCTCGTGTGGCGTCGAAAGGGCAATTCGCGTAGCCTCTTCAATCAACTCGGCCGCGTTTGCGTCAACCCGCGACTGGGTGCGAGGCGTCTTCCAGTAGCAGAGGGCCACGAACTCCGGCTTCGTGAAGTAGCCGCGTTTCTTGGCGGAGGGTCCGACTTCGTTCTCAATCCTGTCCTCGCCGGAATACGAGTAGCGAGCTGCCCAGTAGGGCACCTTAGCCTTGTTGAATCGCAACGCGAATGATGGCATTTACCTTACACCCCCGGGCATAGATTACCGTGACCGACACCTGCCCGCAATACTCTGCTGTGTCGCGTGCTATCGCTACCGTCAGCGGTTGCCGCCCCTCACCGCCCGACCCAGAAAAGACACCAGGAAAGATGTCATTGCCACCCCCGCTCAAAACGGGCATAATCCCCGTCGGACCGTTTACCCGCACAGGGGGAGCAATGAGCACCGCCTATCACGCACGGTACTTCGCACACGAACTGACGCGCCGCCATCCGCCGGACGGCGTGGACCGGTTGTCCATGTCGCTGTTTGACGCCTGCGTGGACCTGAACCCGCACCAGATCGACGCCGCCTTGTTCGCCCTCCGGTCGCCCCTCAGCAAGGGCGTTGTCCTGGCCGATGAAGTCGGTCTGGGCAAGACCATCGAGGCCGGGCTGGTGCTCTGCCAGTTTTGGGCCGAGCGCCGGCGCCGGCTGCTGGTCGTCTGCCCCGCCTCCATCCGCAAACAGTGGGCCCTTGAACTCGGGGAGAAGTTTAACCTGCCAACCACCGTCCTCGATGCCAAAACGTACCGCGAGGCCCAAAAGGCGGGCAACCCCGATCCCTTCCAGGATAGCCGCGTCGTCATCTGTTCCATGCACTTCGCCAGCCAGCGGGCGCAGGAGGTGCGCCCCATCCCCTGGAACCTGGTGGTCATCGACGAGGCCCACAAACTCCGGAACGCCTACCGCGAGAGCAACCGCATCGGCCAGAACATCCGCTGGGCTCTGGAGAACCGCCGCAAACTCCTGCTGACCGCCACGCCGCTTCAGAACTCGCTGCTCGAACTCTACGGGCTGGCGAGCATCATCGACGAACGCATCTTCGGCGACCTCCCCTCCTTCCGGACGCAGTACACCACCACCGGCAGCGACGTGGCCGACCTTCGCGACCGGCTCCGGCCGTTCTGCATCCGGACCCTGCGGCGCCAGGTGCTGGAGTACATCCAGTTCACCGAACGGCGCCTCATTACGCGGCCGTTCAAGCCCACCGAGCAGGAGCACAAACTCTACGAGGCTATCTCGGCGTTTCTCCAGCGCCCGGACAGTTGCTCCATCCCGCGCCAGCAGCGCCACCTCATCACACTCCTCGTGCGGAAGGTCCTCGCGTCCTCCTCGCAAGCGGTTGCTGGCACGCTGGAGATCATGCGGAATCGCCTGCTGCGGCAGCGTGACGAAGCCAAGGCGGGCGCGAGCGTCGTCGAGCAGATCATCCAGGACGAGGAGATTGACGACGACCTGCTCGACGAACTTCTCGAAGACCAAGAGGACCTTGAGGCCGAGACCGAAACCGTCCCCGAGGCGGAGGCACAGCCCGCCGAGGTGGACCTGCACCGGCTGGAGGCCGAGATTCGGGAACTGGAGGATTACATCCGCTGGGCCCGAGGCATCGGTGTGGACACCAAGACGCGGGCGCTTCTCAAGGCCCTGGAGATCGGCTTTGCCAAGATGTCCGAGATCGGCGCCGCTCGAAAGGCCGTCGTCTTCACCGAGTCCCGCCGCACGCAGCAGTACCTCAAGGACTTCCTCGAAGCCAACGGCTACACCGGCCAGGTCGTGACCTTCAACGGGACGAACCGCGAGCCCGAGACCACCGAGATCTACAACCGATGGGTCGAGACCAACCGGCAGGCCGGCCGCGTCAGTGGTTCGCGTCCAGTTGATGTCCGCACGGCTATCATCGAACACTTCCGCGACCACGACGGCATCCTCATCGCCACCGAGGCCGGCGCCGAGGGCATCAACCTTCAGTTCTGCTCCCTCGTCATCAACTTCGACCTGCCCTGGAACCCTCAGCGCATCGAGCAACGCATCGGCCGCTGCCACCGCTACGGCCAGAGGCACGACGTGGTGGTCATCAACTTCCTGAACGAGCGCAATGAGGCCGACCGCCGCGTGCTGGAACTCCTGACCGACAAGTTTAACCTCTTCAGCGGCGTCTTCGGGGCATCGGACGAGGTCCTCGGCACTATCGAATCGAGCGTTGACTTCGAGCGCCGCGTCCTGGAGATCTACCAGCAGTGCCGCACCCCCGACGAGATCCGTGAGGCCTTCGCCCACCTCCAGGCCGAACTCGATGAGACGATTCAATCCCGCATCCATGAGACGCGGCGGCTCCTTCTGGAGCACTTCGACGAGGAAGTCCACGCTCGCCTCAAAGTCAACCTGACCAATGCCCAGGAGCGCCTCGACCGCGTCGGGGCTATGTTCTGGACCCTTACCCGCTTTATCCTCGACGGCCGCGCCCGGTTCGACGACAAGCACTTGGCCTTTGACCTCAAGGATTCGCCCCTGCCGGCCGCGCGGCCGGGGCTGTACTACCTCATCTCCAAGACGCAGCCAAACGTCACCGGCGAGTTTCTCTACCGCCTGAGCCACCCCCTGGGTGAGCACGTCCTGGCGGCCGGCAAGACCTGCCCGACGCCGCCGGCCCACGTCACCTTCGATGTTTCCGGCCACCCGGCCCGCATCGCGGTCGTCGAGGAACTCAAAGGCCGGTCCGGCTGGCTGATTCTTCAGCACCTTCGGATTGACTCTTTCGACCGCGAGGAGTACCTTCTCTTCTCCGGCTTCGAGGACTCGGGCGACGCGCTAGACCAGGAGACCTGCCAGAAGTTGTTCGCCTGCGTGGGCACCGTCGCCGGGCCAGCGTCGGTGCCGGACCATGCGGGCGCCCGTCTCCGGGGCGATGCCGAACGCCACGTCCGGGCCACCGTCGCCCGGTCCTTGGAGGAGAACAACCGGCATTTTGCCGAGGCCCGCGAGCAACTCGAAAAGTGGGCCGAGGACATGGAACTGGCCGCCGCCAAGGAACTCGACGACACGAAGAACCAGATTCGGGCCCTGAACCGCCAGGCCCGCCTGGCCGTGACGGTCCAGGAGCAGCACGACATCCAGGAGCAGGTCCGACAACTGGAACAGAAGAAGCGCCGCCTGCGGCAGCGCATCTTCGATGTCGAGGATGAGATCGCTGCCAAACGCGACCGCCTCATCGAGGCCCTGGAGCGCCGTCTTCAGCAGAAGACATCGGCCAATCTGTTGTTTGTGGTCCGGTGGTCTGTAAGATAGCCGAGGCACTGCCCGGAGAAGCCAAATGGCAAGAATTGAAGGCATCAGAATCCAGAACTACCGCGTCCTCAAGGATGTTGCACTCGGCCGGCTATCGACGCAGGGGAAGCTGCCTCCCTTGACACCCCTTGTTGCCGTCATCGGGAAGAACGGCACGGGTAAGAGCACATTGTTTGATGCTTTTGGTTACCTTTCCGACTGTCTAGAGGTTGGGGTCGAGGAAGCCTGCGACCTCAAACAACGTGGAGGTTTCGACCACCTTGTCTCGGCGGGCTCGAAGGACGCCATCCAGTTCGAGATCTATTATCGCGAGTCGGGTGCCGAGCGCCCCATTACCTACGAACTAAGCATTGCCAAGGACTCCCGAGGGCGTCCCTATGTCAAATCGGAACGTCTTCGCCAGCGACGGAAGAGCGAGACGCGAGGTCAGCCCTTTTCTTTCCTGGAGCTGACCTCCGGAAAGGGACAGGCATGGAAAGGCCAGAGTCTTGGGGAGGAAGGAGAGGAATCCGAGAAAGTTCCTGTCGAATTGACCGACAATCGCAAGTTGGGCATCGCGACCTACGGCGCCCTCATGGAACATCCACGCATTGCGAAGTTCCGCGACTTCATCGGGAGTTGGTACCTGTCCTACTTTACGCCGGATGCAGCTCGTGGCCTGCCAATGGCCGGACCTCAGAAGCATCTTAACATTCATGGCGATAACTTGGGGAACGTCGTCCAGTACATGGAACGGGAACACCCGCGACAGTTCAAGACCATCCTGACCCGAATTGCACATAAGATCCCGGGGGTTGACCGAATCCAGACCAAGAAGACCGACGATGGGAGGGTTCTGTTGTGCTTCAATGATAGGGGGTTTAAGGATCCGTTTTTCGCTCAGCAGATGTCGGACGGGACGCTGAAGGTTTTTGCGTATATGTTGCTTCTGGAGGACCCCGATCCGGCTCCCTTCATATGCATCGAAGAACCCGAAAACGGCCTGTATCACAAGTTGCTGGAGTCGCTTGCCGTCGAGTTTCGTAAACATGCCACGGGCAAGAAGAATGCGCCACAGCTATTTGTGACTACCCATCAGCCCTACTTTGTCAATGCCCTGACCCCAGAAGAGACCTGGGTGTTGGAGAAGGGGCTGGACGGTTTCGCCACCATCCACCGTGCCGCAGACCGCCCGGTTGCCAAGGAGCTTGTCGATCAGGGGCTGCCACTGGGCAATCTCTGGTACGGCGACTACCTGGATGCAAGGTAAGACCATGCACCTGGAAGTTCTGGTCGAAGACGCCTCGGGCAGCATCGCAGCCGGGATTCTTCTCGAGAAAATTCTCGGCCCGCATGGCTCTCCCCACAGTTGGCGAATCCATCAGTACAAGGGGCTCGGGAAACTTCCGCGGGATTTACACAAGTGTCCCGATGTCCGGAAGCGCATTTTGCTGGAAAATCTCCCGCGGCTCCTGGCTGGATACGGCAAAGCCCTTCAGTGTGTTGACAGCGCCGCAGTCCTGGTCATTGTCGATTCTGATCGGAAGGACTGCATCGCGTTCAAGGCCGAACTGACAGACGTACTGCAAGGATGCACCCCGGCCCCCAGGGCGATCTTCCGCATCGCAATCGAGGAGATGGAGGCTTGGCTGATGGGAGATCGCGTGGCAGTGGAGGCGGCCTATCCACACGCGAAGAGGCAAGTGATAGACCGGTATGGGCAGGATTCGGTATGTGGGACATGGGAGGTGTTGGCCGATGCGATTCACCCTGGAGGTTCAGTAAGCCTGAAAAAACAGGGATACCCTATTATTGGCCAGGCCAAGTGCAATTGGGCCTGCCATATCGCCCCGCACATGGACATCGAGAGGAATGTCTCTAAGAGCTTCCTGGTCTTCCGCGACGGGGTTCTGGAGTTGCGGGATAACCTTGCCTCGGCGAGCGAAGGATTAACCTAATGCCGACTGCCCAGCAGTTGCGGGAGAGGCTCGTGGGCCTGCTCACGGAACTCTTCCAACTCAACCAGCCCGACCTCGACTTCGGCTTCTGGCGCATCATGCACGCCAAGGCCCGCGAGGTCACCGAGTTCCTCCGAACCGACCTGCTGGGAATCGTCGCCGAGACCTTCGGCCGCGACAGCGCCGCCCGCATGGCCGAACTCCAGAAGGCTTACGAGGACGCCGTCGCCAAGGCCAAGGAGTACGCCGCTCCCGACCCCGAACAAGCCGAACCCGTCAGGCATGCCAAGGCGGCCCTCGATGCCGCCGCCGACACCTCCAAGGCCGAGGGCGAGGTCTACGACCACCTCTACCGGTTCTTCGAGCGGTACTACGCCGACGGCGACTTCCTCTCCCGCCGCTACTACGCCCGCGAGACGCCCGGCAAGGCCGCCCCCTACGCCGTCCCCTACGATGGCAGCGAGGTGTGCCTCCACTGGGCCAACAAGGACCAGTACTACGTCAAGACCACCGAGTACTTCACGAACTTCACGTTCGACCCTACCCGCGCCCCAGAAGTCCTGGGCGCTAAGGACACACTTTTCGCCGGCAAGGACCTCCCGCCCCTGAAAGTCGAATTTCGCATCGTCGCCGCCACCGAGGGCGAGCACGGCAACGTCAAGGCCGCCGCCGAGCAGAAACGGTTCTTCATTCTCCACGAGCCGGAGCCGGTGTACTTCGAGGACGGGCGCCTGGTCGTGGGCTTTGAGTTCCGCCCCGACCCCGAGAAGACCGGCCAGGAACGCACCTGGCAGGACAAGCGCGCGGCCGAGGCCGTCGAGAAGGTCCTGGCGGCCCTGGATGACATAGCCGAGGGCGAATCAGATGGGGAACGAGTCGATGCGCAAATGGCCGGCCGCCCCGTGGCCGACCTGGCCCGCGAGTACGCCGTGGTCCTTCGGGCGCCCGCCCCGACCGAGAAAGAGAAGAACCGGCCGCTCCTGGCAAAGTACGTCGCCCAGTACGTCTCCCGTAACACGATGGACTATTTCATCCACAAGGACCTGGGCTCTTTCCTGCGGCGGGAACTCGACTTCTACCTGAAGAACGAGGTCGTGCGGCTCGACGACATCGAGTCGGCCGACGCCCCGCGGGCCGAGCGATACCTGGACCAGGTACGGGTCCTCAGGCGGATCGCCCACAAGATCATCGCCTTCCTCGCCCAACTGGAGGACTTCCAGAAACGGCTGTGGCTCAAGAAGAAGTTCGTCGTCGAGACCAACTGGTGCATCACCCTGGACCGGATCCCCGAGCAGTTCTATCCGGAGATTGCTGTAAACGACGCTCAGCGTGAGGAATGGGTCAGGCTCTTCGCAATCAATGAGGTTAAGAAGGACCTCCACTCGCCCGGCTACGCCGAGCCGCTGACGGTCGAGTTTCTCAAGGCCAACCAGTTTCTGGTTCTGGACACGAAGTTCTTCGGCCAAGAGTTTAGAGATAGGCTGTTCGCCCACTTCGGCGATGTGGACGGGCACACGGGTGGCCTACTTGTTCACGCCGAAAATCTCCAGGCCCTGAAGTTGCTGGCCGCGCGGTATCGCGGCCAGGTGCAGTGCGTTCACATTGACCCACCTTACAACACGGCGACGAGCGGCTTCCTTTACTGCAACTCTTACCAGCACTCCAGTTGGCTGGCAATGATGGCAGAGAGGACCTCGGCGGCAATTCCGTATCTGACGCGGGACGGGTCTTTCCTCTGTCACGTTGACGAGAACGAGTACGAGCGGCTTCATCTCCTCCTTGATGACTTGGCTCTGCCGAATGGCGGGACCATCGTATGGGACAAGCGGAATCCCATGCTGGGCCGCAAGGGCGTGGCCACGGAACACGAGTACGTCATGTGGCGCACTCGCGTCGATGGCCCGGTCTATCTAAGAAACGCTACGTTCCGCCTGATGCTTGATACGGCCCGCGAGATGATCTCCAAACATGGCGGAGTCACCCCGCAGGCGCGAGGGGAGTTCGCCAAGTGGGTTGCGACATGCCCGGGTTTGACGGGAGGCGAGCGGGCATACCGACTCCTCAACGATGATGGCAGGGTCTATCAGAGCGTTGGGATGGCTGCGCCAGAACCACGCACTGATCCGAAGTTCCATGAGCCGCTGATCCATCCTGTGACAAAGAAGCCATGTCCCGTGCCTCCCTATGGTTGGTCCCGCTCGCCCGACACATTGCGAACTCTTATCGCCAATGATGAGATTATCTTTGGCAAAGACGAGAAGGCGCAACCTCGTCGTAAGGTCTTTCTCACTCACGATTCTCAGCGGCAGGTGCCATCAGTCATCCAGGAGACAGGCCGAGGGAAAGCAGATGTTGACAAACTGGGTCTGGAGTTCCCCTATTGTCATCCTCTGTCGCTGTATGTGGAACTTGTCGGTGCGGCTGCTCCCTCCCGGGATTCCATCGTGCTGGACTTCTTCGCAGGATCTGGAACCAGCGGGCACGCGGTCATCGATCTGAACCGAGAGGATGGCACCGACCGGAAGCACATCCTGGTCGAATGTGGCCACCACTTTGATGCGGTCCTCATCCCCAGAATCCTGAAAGGGATCTATGCCAAGGACTGGAAGGGCGGCAAGCCCGTCACGCGCAACAGCGGGGTGAGCCACATCGTCAAGTATGTCCGCCTGGAGTCCTACGAGGACGCTCTGAACAACCTCGCTGAGCCGGCGCCCACACCCGAGCAGGCCAAGGTCCTTGCCGAGAGCCCGACCTTGCGCGAGGACTACATGCTCCACTACATGCTCGACGTGGAGACGAAGGGCAGCCCAAGCCTTCTCAACATCGACGCGTTCACCGACCCGACCGCGTACAAACTCAAGGTCAAGCGGCCCGGCACCGACGAGTACGAAGAACGGCCCGTGGACCTCCTTGAAACGTTCAACTACCTCTTGGGCCTTCGCGTCGAGCACCTCGCCGCGCCCCAGACCTTCTCGGCCGAGTTCGAGCGGCCTACGGATCCGGAACTGCCGGAAGACCAGAGGACCCGCCTCACGCTCAAAGGGAAACTTAAGCAGGACCCCGCCGGCCCGTGGTGGTTCCGCAAGGTCGAAGGCTGGCTGCCGCGCGACCGCGAGAACCCGAACGGTCCCGACCACGAAAAGGTCCTGGTGGTCTGGCGAAGACTGACCGGCGATCTAGAGAAGGACAACGCGGTGCTGGACGCCTGGTTCGAGGCCAACCGGATCAGCACCCGCGACTGGGAGTTCGACACCATCTACGTGAACGGCTCGAACAACCTGCCGAACCTGCTGAAAGAGGGCGACACCTGGAAGGTCCGCCTCATCGAGGAGGACTTCCACCGCCTCATGTGGGATGTGGAGGACGTGTAAGTTCGACCATTGTGGGGGCGAAAACATGGCACTGACGACGGACTACGGCAAACGAACAATCAACGAAATGGTCCTGCTCTACCAGCACGGCCAGATCAACCTGGAGCCGGGGTTCCAGCGGCGGAGTGTCTGGCGTCCACTGGACCGCCGCCGGTTAGTCCAGTCAATTACGTCGGATTGCCCGCTGCCCAACGTCTTCCTGTACCGTCGAAGTTCGCGGGGCAAAACGATCTACGACGTGATTGACGGGAAACAGCGGCTTGAGACCATCTTCATGTTCATGGGAATCAAGCGGTTCAAGAAGGAGCGCTTCGAAGTCAGGCTGGACCTAGACGAATATGGGCTGGTCTGGTGGGACTGGAAGGACATCCGGTCGTATGCCCCAGAAGCGCGGCATCGTTTCGAGTGCTTCCCCCTCCAAACAGCCGAGGTGTCGGGGGAACTCTCTGAGATTGTTGACCTGTTCGTTCGGATCAATTCCACCGGCAAGAAGTTGACCTCGGGCGAGAAGCGACATGCCAAGTACTACAACAGCCGATTTCTCAAGGAAGCCGAGCGGCTCGTTCACAAGTTCGAGCGCTACCTGTTAGAGCAGAAGATTCTGTCCCGCGGCCAACTTGACCGAATGAAGGGAACGGAGTTGTTCTCCGAACTGCTGATGTCGATTCACCAGGGCGGCCTGATCAATAAGAAGGCAGCGCTCGACCGGGCCATGAGCAACAGCAGCGTCAACGGGAACACACTCGGCAGAATCGTTCGCGAGTTCACCCAGACGCTCAACACGATCAAGAAGATGTTCCCCAACTTGCGGGAGACGCGCCTGCGGAACACGGCCGATTTCTACTCGCTGTTCATGCTTGTCTGGCAGATGCAGCAGGATGGGGTGGTTCTGAGCGACCGGAAGCGAAACCGCATGGCGTTCGCCCTGCTGCGCAGGTTGTCCACGGGGGTTGATGAGTTGCGCGATCAGTACCGCCAAGCCAAGACAAGCAAGCCTCGCCCCCCGTACTCGGACTACCTGCTGACGGTCCAGGGCGATACGGACAGCGCCGCAACCCGGCAACGGCGCGCCAAGGTCCTGGGCGGGCTGCTGCACCCCATCTTCATCAAGCAGAAGGACGGCAAGCGCACGTTTTCGCTGGAGCAGCGAAGGATTTTATGGAATACCGATGCCGCCAAAAAGTGCGCCAGGTGTCACCGGAACCTGACGTGGGACGATTTCACGGCCGATCACATTGTTGCCCACACCAAGGGCGGCAAGACGCGATTGGACAACGCACAGTTGATGTGCCGTCCGTGCAACAGCCGAAAGGGCGGTCGGTAATGGCCAAGAGACGGTCCAGCGGCCCCCGAAAGCACAATTTCCGGAACAGGCTGGTCCTCAACCAGTGGGCGATCAGCCTGTTCGGCGTGGACCCGCTGCGCGAGCACCGCATCGGCACGCGGACGGTCCGGCCGTTTCACGTGCTGGTGGACCCTATCCTGGACCCTCGGATGGAGGGCTTGGACGAGAGCAACGTCCACCGATTCTTCCACAACCTGGTGACGCACCAGTTGTTCCCCCTGGGCAAACTCGACCGGCTGCAACTCCTTCGGTACGAGGAGAACATCGTCCGCCACACCCAGCGAATCAACCAGAAACGGCACCGGCCGATCACCTGGAAGTACTTCCAGTGGCTGACGCTCCTCTTCACCGAAATCTACCTGGACCGGTACTTTAGCGACCGCCCTGGGCTCCTGGCGGATCTGAACGCCTTCGTGGACCGGTTCAACACCAGATGGGCCGAGTACAAGCCCGTGCCGACGTACACCGAGGACGACCTCAACAAGTTGTGCTTCCAGGAGGCCACGGGCAGCGGCAAGACTCTCATCATGCACGTGAACCTCCTCCAGTATCAGCATTACGCGCGGCAAGCGGGCCGGGAGAACGACCTTTCGCGGGTCATCCTGCTGACGCCGAACGAGCGGCTGAGCGAGCAGCACCTGGGAGAACTGGCCCAGAGCGACATCGACGCCGAGTGGTACGTGGGCGGCCGCCAGACGCTGTTCACGCTGGAGGCGAAGGGCCTCAGGCGCGTGGACGTGCTGGAGATCACGAAACTGGCGGACCAGGAAGGGCCGCAGCAGATCGCCACCCGCAGCCTGGGCTACCAGAATCTCCTGCTTGTGGACGAGGGGCACCGCGGCATGGGGGCCGGCGGCCGGACAGCCGCCAAAGAAGAGGGCGCGTGGTTCGCCCGGCGCAACATGCTCTGCGCCAAGGGATTCACGTTCGAGTACTCGGCCACCTTCTCCGAGGCCGTGGCGGCGGCCAAGAACGAGGAGATCGAAAACGCTTACGCCAAGTGCATCCTCTTCGACTATTCTTACCGCTACTTCTACGAGGACGGGTTTGGCAAGGACTATCAGATTCTGAACCTGGCCCGGTCGTTCGACAAGACGCAGAGGGCCTACCTGACCGCCTGCCTCCTCAAGTATTACCAGCAACTACGACTGCACGAGGAGCGCCGCGCCGAGTTCGTGCCTTTCAACATCGAGAAGCCGCTGTGGGTGTTCGTGGGATCGAGCGTGGTCAAGGCCACCGGCACGGAGGACGAGCAGGCGGTGGCTTCGGACGTGGCCAAGGTCCTTCAGTTCGTGGCCGACTTCCTGCACCGTCCGGGGGAGGCACAGCGGCTCATCCGCCAGATCCTCACGGGCACCGGCCAGGACACCGGCCTGCTGGATGAGGACGGCAACGACATCTTCGCCGGTGCTTTCACGTACCTGGCCCGCGAGATGAACGTAGGCCTGACGCCCGAGGGGCTGTACCAGGACATCTTGCGTCGCCTCTTCAACAGCCCTGCCGGCGGCGTCCTGACGCTCTGCCGCATCAAGGGCGATTCCGGCGAGATCGCCTTGCGGGTGGGCGCGGCAGAGGAGCCGTTCGGCCTCATCAATGTGGGCGACGCCCTTGGCCTCTGCAAGCACTGCGAGGAAGTCTGCCGGCACGTGGACGTGACCGACAGCGAGTTTGCGGAGACGATGTTCGCAGGGGTCCGCGAATCCTCGTCGCCGGTGAACCTCTTGATCGGCTCGAAGAAGTTCATCGAGGGATGGGACTGCTGGCGCGTCAGCACGATGGGCCTCATGCACGTCGGCAAGAGCGAGGGGACGCAGATTATCCAGTTGTTCGGCCGCGGCGTCCGCCTGAAGGGTTACGAGTGGACCCTGAAGCGGAGCGGTCGCACGTTTGCGCCCCAGCACCCGGCCTTCATCGAGGACATGGAGACGCTGAACGTCTTCGGCATCGAGGCGGACTTCATGCAGAAGTTCCGCGACTTCCTCCGCGAGGAAGGGCTTCCGGGCAACGAACGGAAGCAGGTGTTCACGGTTCCGCTGCTTGTGACTGATGTCACTGGCAAGAGGTTGAAGGTCCTGCGGCCCAAGCGGAAGAAGGCGGACGGCCGCGAGTACGACTTCAAACGCGACGGCCCCGTGCCGGCCGTGGGCGATGTGCCCGACTACTTGAAGCACAACACGGTCGTCTCGGACTGGTATGAGCGGATTCAGGCGGTGGCGTCGCGAGGCGGCGGGGAAGTACGAGAGAAGAGCCGGGGGCACCTTGAGGACCGGCACCTGGCGTTTCTGGACTATGACGGTCTGTTCTTTGAGTTGGAGCAGTTCAAGCGCGAACGCACGTGGCACAACCTCAACGTCTCGAAGGGCGGGATACAAGCCCTCCTCCAGGACCGGAGTTGGTACACGCTCTACATCCCGCCGGACCGCCTGATGCCCAACGGCTTCGAGAACGTGCGCCTGTGGCAGCAGGTGGCGGCGGAACTTCTGAGGCGGTACTGCGACCACTACTACAACTACCGCAAGGGCGAGTTTATCGAGCCGAGGCTGGAATATCGCGAGTTGACGCCGCGCGAGGAGGACGGCCTGCTACCGACGGAGGACACGTACCAACTCATCGTGGACGGCTCCGAGGAGCAGGTGATCCAGAACATCCGGGCTATCCAGAAGGATCTGGAGGTTAAGAAGGATCAGCTGTTGCAGCACGGAGACCTGCATGCCTGCGTGTTTGGCACGCACCTTTACCAGCCGCTGTTCTACGTGCGCAAAGGGGGGAAGATTCAAGTTCTGCCTGTGGCGCTGAACGAGAGCGAGTATCAGTTCGTCACCGATCTGAAGGGATACTGCGAAGGAAAGAAGAGGGATTTCAGAAAGGCCGGCTGGGAGTTGTTCCTGTTGCGGAACATGAGCCGAGGGCGAGGCGTGGGGTTCTTCGAGTCCGCGAACTTCCACCCCGACTTCATCATGTGGCTGCTGGCGGGCGGCAAGCAGTACATCACGTTCCTGGAACCGCACGGGCTTGTGCATGAAGGGCCCGCCAGCAAGAAAGTCCTCTTCCACGAGAAGGTCAAGGAGATCGAAGATCGGCTGGGCGATCCCGCGGTGGTCCTGAACAGTTTCATCCTGTCCTGGACGAAGCACGGCACGCTGGACTGGGGCCTGACCCGCGACCAACTGAAGGACCGCCACGTCTTGTTCATGGTCGAGGAGCGAGACACCTACATCGCGGATCTCTTCGCGGCCCTGATGACCGATATGGCCCAGCAGGCTGCAGCGAACTCGCCCGATGGTCGCTGAGGCGGCCATCGGTGGCCGGTCGTGCCCGCCCGACGACAAAAGCCCCGAAGCCGGTAGCACAGCGATTCTTCGACAGCGGCGTGCCATTGCAGCCACGATTTGACAGTGAAGGTCAGGCGCGGCCCGCGAGGTTGCATGCAGTCCGCATGTGTTTGGCACGGCAGGCAGGGCGGTGGTGGAGGACGGAACCGGCGATGGTGATGGTGAAGCCGGCGGCGCGGAATCGGCGGGCGTGGCGGCTGGCAGAGGCATCCGGGTTCGCCTTTGACCACCCAGGGCGGGCCGGAGGCCTCGAGCACTTCCCGCCGCGGCCGCCAGAGGCCGAGATGAAATGCCCGCTCCGGGTCGGCCCACCACTCGTCCGGGCCGTAGCAGGCGCAGACTACGTCACCCTCGGCGTCGAGGAAGGGAGCAATGCCCCCCCGTTTGCCCGTGTGGCATTCTATGCACCGAGGAGACCCCCCTTTCCCCCCAACTCAGGGGCCATCTCGGCCCGGGCGCGAATGTGGCGTGTCCCGGCGGGGCGCCAGGCGAGGGGGGAGACCCCGGACGAGGCCGAAGGCCGCCGACCTGCAGAGGCAGCCATGACCCACGCTTGGGACGGATCAGCGACCTGCCGGTGCTTGACAGGTACTTGGAGGAGGGTAAGGTATGGTAGGTCCGCCCAGCGCGGGGCCTGAGTGGCCTTGGGGCGGAGGGGTTGCGCCGCGGCCCGATTGGCGGGTATTCTGGCGGCGCGGCCGCGGGGCCTGCATTCGGACAGGCGCGCTGCAGATGCTCTGAAGGAGGCGAACCGGCTTGACGTAAGTCGGTCCCGTCGCTAGAGTCGAGCGACAAGCACAGCTGCCTTGGCTGGGGCGCGTCCCAGGCGACTTGTGAAAGATTTGTGTAAACTCACCCCAGATTTTCGATGATAGAGAGTGAAACCGGATGAGATGGAATGTCAGAGAGTGAAGATGCAACTTCTTGGGCCTTAAGGACTTACATCATAAGTTATTGCAGGGCAAGGACTTAGGAGAACGCTGGGTCCGTATCCCGGCCTCTCCGCCAAATTTTGCGTAGCAAAATTTGGCGAGACCTCGCCATCCTCGCCCAACCGGCCCACGCGAAAGGGACCGTCATGCCAATCCGACGATATTCTGTTTCCGCGGCGCTGGCG
>Ga0307379_10007827_pt1 | contig 14466 bp, 13 predicted proteins | sample UN2MG_FD_202237 | JGI IMG/M metagenome (GOLD analysis project Ga0307379, IMG submission 202237) | Soil microbial communities from Risofladan, Vaasa, Finland - UN-2 | ecosystem: Environmental > Terrestrial > Soil > Coastal area > Acid sulfate soil | place: Finland: Risofladan, Vaasa | collected... | reverse complement strand
GGCTATGGGAATCGAAATCAGAACAAGGGTTATCATTGAATCGGTTGCCACCTTTCCTGCCTCATCATAGTTCTTCTCGCCCCATCTCCGCGCTATTATCGCTATCGTGCCGGTAACCAGCCCCATGGTAAGGGGAAAGAACATGTGATACAACACGAATCCCAGACCAACGGCACTCAAGCTCACATCCGCCGGCGGATACCGACCAAGCATGATGGTATCGGCAATAATCTGAAAGGTCATCAGTATATTTGATATGATGACAGGAAGGGCAAGGGTCATCACCTGCCGATATACGGCTTTGTCCATATCTCCCCTATAAACCTCAATGTTTATGTACGTTTTTTGAATAGGGTGAGCAGTGATAGGGCAGTTATGAACAGTATCTCCGAAAGACCGTATTTATCCTATGCTGGAATGTTGCACTTTATAACACTTATATCACGCATAAAAATGGGGATCCAAGAGCTGTCTTTTAAATAAGCAACGCGAAAGGTTAGAATATGGCTTAAAGGGTTTTCCGTAATTGTACACCAAATCTATTGCCATGAGATATTCAGTAAGGGATTTACTGGCATTTTCACTATTGCGATGGCTATTCAGCGAAGAGCACCCATTATCAAGTGCAAAATACGCTGCAGTAACTTTCGTGCAACTTCTGATGAATGCAGCGCAGGCGAAGGATTATGTTGAGACAGTTGGCGGTCTTGACCCGGTATTGCCAAACGCAGACACCCTTTTCTGGCGATTGGACGAGTATACCAGCTTGGACCTGATACTGCAGGAATACAAAAAGCCGTGAAACGGAACATCGAAGATGTGAAGGGGCGGATACAAATGAGGCGGTTCATTATATGGAAAAAAATGTACGATTATATCTGTCCAAACCGATTGAAAGCAGTTCTTTTGCTATTATCCCCAAAAAGTATTCGGAGATACTGATGAAAGAGAAAGCTTTAACTCTAATGACAAAAACAGTAAGAACCGCGCATGGTCTACGAGAAATTCAGGAGAGAGGTAGAACGGATACCGGAAGATAAATCGCGGTCGGTTATCTAGAACGAGATAAAAGCGAGTGAAACGAAACTCAAGCAGAAAGCGATAAACAGCGTAATAACCTCCCTCTGGGCTCTTTTACCTTTTGCTAAATATTAAGTAAACTTTTCTTGGATTATAAAAGTACGTCCTAAAAACCAATAAAATTCAACTCTTTGTCTTTCCACCCCTTCGCTTCATTATCGGACGAATAGCACCGCACGCATCGCATTTCAGCACCAAAACACGGTCCTGCTTCTCGAAGTGCGTATCCGGTTTCTTGCATTCCCAGCAGATCACATATTCAGCCATATATCTCTGAATTTGATGCTCGACCGCGTCCCGCGAAAATCGCCCCTGGTAAATCACCCTATCTCCTACTATCTTACCTGCAGTACCCAACTCGTTCAGCAAAAATTTCATTACATGCACCCTTTCTCGGTTCATGTAGTCGCATATAACGTCAAAATTGTCAAATATCGTGGTCTTTCCCTCTATAAACACTTTTAGTGCGGGTATAACGAAACGTGAGTCACTGGTCTTTGTACTCGGCATTTGTTTCAAAGCTCTATCCAAAAGGTTAACGTATTCTTCCATCTTAACTTTCCTTCCTCAGGAGTTTAAGTAAGGTCTTGCGCCTCTATGAGAACGCCGAGGAAGGGATTTGAACCCTTGTGTCCCGTGAGGGACACCGGCTCTCAAGGCCGGCGCTTTAGTCCGCTTAGCTACCTCGGCCGCTGGCACTTTTTCACTTTACTTTACTTTAAGGCTTTCTCTCCGTCCATTTGTACTCTCGCATCTTACTCGATCTTCCAAACCCACATGCCACACAATACTTTGCATGTATGCTGTAAGCGACCTTGCCACATCGTCGGCACTTCATGTGCGACTTCTTTTGCCTTTTACCTTGTGAAGCTGTTCCTTTTACCATGTCCCCTTTTCTCCTGCCTCCTTGACTTTGTTCTTACTTGCATCTTCACTTTTTTCTGTCTCTCTCTGCACGGTTGGCGAGATATACACCACGTTATCACCCCTCATCAGAATTTCTCCAGCAAAGTTCTTCACGGCTGCATCGTTGTTCAACTCTTCTGCATCGCTTAACACTAAGTTCATGTGCAGGTCATATCCTTCCAATGTGCCTCTAAATTCTCTGCCCCCTCGGATTCGCACGATAACCGGGGATTTAAGCGATTTGTTTAATACGTCCAACGGCTTAGGCTTACTTACCATGTTCATCACACTCTCTTTATTCTTTACTTTTTACTGGGCTACTTGCTACCTGTATCTTTAATAGAATAATAACAACATAGCATATATCTTTATTTCCCTTCCTATCTTATTTATTTTAAAAGTATCTTTCGAGGAAGAACAGAACAAATGGCTAAGTCGTTTTATAGATATATTGGAGAGGCATGGAAGAGGCCGAAGGCATCATACGTAAGAGAGTTCAGGCAGTTAAGATTAGAGGAATGGAGAAAAGAGCCAGCGGTTATAAGGTTAGAAAGACCAACGAGGTTGGATAGAGCCCGTTCTTTAGGATATAAAGCGAAACACGGCATCATCGTAGTGCGAGCAAAGGTAAGAAGAGGGGGGCGGAGGAAAACAAGACCAAAGCACGGAAGGAGACCAAAGAGGATGGGTGTGCATAAAATAACACCTGGAAAGAGCTTGCAGCGAATCGCTGAGGAGCGAACGGCGAGAAAATATCCAAACATGGAGGTTCTTAATTCTTACTGGGTGGCAGAAGATGGAAAGAGGAAATGGTATGAAATAATCCTCGTTGAGCCTGCCAATCCTGAGATAAAATCAGATAAGACTTTGAATTGGATTTGCGGCCCTTCGCATAAACGAAGGGTTTTTAGAGGGAAGACCTCTGCTGGTCAAAAGGGAAAAGGTCTGATGCGTTGAAGAAGCTGGGCGTAGTAGACTTGCCACTTCACGGTGGAAAAGCACCGTATTGGCTGCTGAAGCGAATGAAAAGCTTAGCTCATGCTATCTTCGAGGTGATAATAGACGAACATGGCGTTAATGGTGCGATAGAGAAATTGGCAGACCCACTTTGGTTTCAATCGCTATCCTGTGCATTGGCTTATGACTGGCATAGTAGCGGAACCACAACGGTAGTGTGTGGCGTGTTGAAATCGGTTATAGACCCCGAAGAATTTGGTTTCGGTATTGCCGGTGGGAAAGGTAAAGCATCGAGAAATACGTTAGCTGATATAGATGCACTCGGTGAGAAGTTAAAGCTCAGCGATGATAAGCTGTCTGAGCTGAAATACGCAAGTAGAATATCTGCAAAGGTGGATAACGCCTGCGTACAGGATGGCTATCAGCTCTATCATCATTCGATGTTCATCTCAGAGAAAGGCGAATGGGCGGTGATCCAGCAGGGAATGAACCCTATCGACCGGTATGCACGGCGATATCACTGGCTCTCATCATCGGTGAAGCGGTATGATGAGGAGCCGCATCAGGGAATTGTTGGTCGCCAGTGCGAGACTGTGCTGAATCTAACGTCAACAGAGAGCAGGGGATGTCGGGGGACGTCTGTTGACCTTGCACGAACTAATCCAAAAGAATTGGAACGGGTTTACAAAGAGCTGAGCGGTAGCGGCAACAAACGGATAAGAAGCGATCAAAGAACACTTGCGGAGTTCGATGCAGGTGTAATCCCCGCAGTCGAGTACAAAGGCAAAAGCAATACGTCAATAGAAGAAGCGTTACTATACCGATTGCCAAGAAGAGTGAACTGGGATGCGCTTCACGAGGCTTATGATAAGCAGCCGGAGAATTACGAGCAGTTCTTATGTATACGGGGTGTGGGGCCAGCGACCGTGCGGGCTTTAGCGCTTATTTCTGACTTGATATACGGCGAGCCGCCGAGTTGGCGGGATCCCGTTAAGTTCTCGTACGCATTTGGCGGAAAAGACGGCGTGCCATATCCTGTGGATAAACGCACCATGGATGAGACTACCGAACTCCTGCGCAATGCGATGAAGGAAGCGAAATCGCTGAGTTACTGATTTATCGAAAGAACTGCCTTTTATAGCCACTAAAATTCTCATGGCGATTCGATAAATGGAATAACGAAATGGCGATCATCAAAGCTATAAATAATAAATAATCAAAAGATCAAGAAGTGACCTATGGAACCGATAGAATTTTCACACGCATCGGAGAGTCAGATTACGCGGGCGATAGTGGATGAATTTGCTAAAGAATTTGAGAACTACGTGGAGTCCGACGTCATTATCGTAGGCGGCGGACCAGCAGGATTGATGGCGGGAAAGGAACTGGCAGCCAAAGACGTAAAAGTGCTGATTATTGAACGGAACAACTATTTAGGCGGTGGGTTCTGGCTTGGTGGGTTTTTGATGAACAAGCTCACGGTGCGGGCGCCGGCAGAGCGCATTCTCGATGAGCTTGATGTGCCTTATATGGAGTACAGTGAAGGATTATACGTTTCTGATGGGCCGCACGCATGCTCGAAATTAATTGCGGCGGCATGCGACGCAGGTGCGAAAATATTAAATATGGTAGCGCTTGATGACGTGGTTCTGCATAACGAGAGAGTGAGAGGAGTAGTAATAAATTGGACCCCTGTTTCTGCACTTCCACGTGAAATAGCAGCTATTGATCCCGTATCAATGGAATCTAAACTCGTAATAGATGCAACAGGTCACGATGCCTCAGTCGTAAAGAAGCTGGAGGAACGAGGGCTGATTGAGGTCAAAGGCCAGGGTGCAATGTGGGTTGAACGGTCTGAGGACCTCGTGGTAGCGCAAACCTCTGAAGTCTATCCCGGACTGATCGTTACCGGTATGGCGGTTGCCACTGCGTACGGACTACCACGAATGGGGCCTACGTTTGGCGCTATGTTAGTGTCAGGTAAAAGAGCTGCTGAACTTGCGCTTGAGAAGCTTACGCTATGAGAGGATGAAAAAAATAAAAGAAGCGTTCAAATGGATTTTGGTAGCAAGTATTCTACTGTCACTTGCAACATCCGTTACCAGCGCTCAATCCCCTGCCCTTACGATTACCGAGTACACCATCCAGCCGGAGATTCTGACTCCAGGCGAGCTTGGCACAGTAACTGTCACAATCAAGAACACCGCAGTAAATGCAAGTGCTGATATAACAGACATCTACCTCTTCGCCTCGCATTTTGAGCACGAGCATAAACACTTTGAGCATGTGGGCATGCTCGGCGGAGGCAGCAGTACCTCGATCACATTCGCCTTTAATGCTCCAAAAGAGGAAGGGATATACTTCCCAGCAATCCATGTCGTTTACTACCCAGAAGGAAGTCTTGCACGGGATACTCTTCGCTATCCCTTTCCCGTAAGAGTCAACGAACGGACATCGCTAAAAGAGGCTTCGCTTGAGGTAGAAAAGGATATTCCTGAGGAGATACGCCCTGGAGACGAATTTACGCTCTCTTTGAAGCTTACGAACAAAGGGGAGACAGCAGCACACAATATATTTGTTGAAATCGGAGAAGTGCAGGCGATCTATTCCAAAGATCCCAATAACTACTATATTGAGCGTCTTGATCCTGAAAAGAGTCGTGAAATCCAATTGTGCTTCAAATCGAGCAAGGATACGCCGACAGGTACGATTGTCATTCCGATTGCTATAACCTATGAGGGATTGAGCAGTGAAGTAAAGAAACAGAACGAGATTGCGGGTATTGAAATTGTAGGGGAAGCAGAGCTGAGTATATCAAACGTAAAGACCGAGCCTTTGAACATAAAGGAAGGCGACTATTTTACGCTCCTTGTTCGTATCGAGAATACAGGGGACGAAGATGCGAAATCCGCCAAGATAAACCTGGTTTCACCATTTGAAGGCACAAAAACGGCATTTCTCGGTAAAATAGAACCTGACGATGATGCGCCAGCCACATTCAGTTTGCGGGCGAGCAAAGCAGGTGAATTGACTAACAGGTTAACCATTAGCTATAACGATGATTTTGGTGAACATCAATTGTCAGAAGAAATAACTTTAACTGTTAGCCCCAAAGATAATGAATATGTTTTTGTCGGTGTAGCTATCTTAATTACAATATTCATACTCGTATTGTGCGGCTACTATCTATTCCGGAGGAAAAGATAGGAAGGAGTGTGCTGATGCGATGCTCGAGAAATTCAAAGTTTCGCTTTTCTTAGCATACAAATATCTGACTGGCGGGAATAAAGGTATAACAATTTTTACCATTTTTATCTTAACACTTGTATTTTTGCAGTTGGTTCTGATTTCCGCGATACTTGGTGGTGCTACCAATAGATTCAATGATTTAATGATTGACTATCAAACTGGAAACATAGTCATTGAACCAAAGGAAGATACGGAGTATATAAGTGATGCTTCCCGATTAACGAGTAAAATCAACGCTCTCCCAGAAGTTACTGGAGTATCAGCACGTATCAAAGGAGTGGGGAAAATTATTTATGTGGATAAATCGGTGGGTGCAACGGTTATTGGTATTGATCCACTCGACGAGAATACCGTTACAAAAGTAAATTCAGCAATCGTTGACGGTGATTTCATAAGTAAACTTGATAGAGGCGAAATAGTCCTGGGTAGAGAGATTTCTGGCGGATATGGTGCCTTGATGGAGAGCAAATCCCTGGGTGGCGTAAAGGTTGGAGATAAGGTAAATTTAAGGATAGGTTCTGTTAATAGAGAATTTCGTGTAAAAGGGATTTATACAACTTTGTTCTTTTTAGTTGACTCTTCGGCGTATATTAACAAAAAAGACATGGAAGATATTCTCGGCGTTCAGGATGAGGCTCATGAAATCGCAATAAAACTTAATCCGGGAGAAGACGAAGAGGAGTTTAAAAAGAAACTTATGGGAATTGGAATAAACGAAGAAATACGTGTATGGCGTGAATTTGCAGGTATCGTTGAACTGCTGACCAGAACAATCACTCAAATTGGTAACATCTTGAATCTTATTGGTTTATTGATCGCTTTTGTTATAATATTTATTGTGATTTACATCAATACAATCAACAAAAGAAGGCAGATTGGAGTGCAAAAAGCAATTGGGATAGGTAGCAATGTTATTGTTGCTTCATTTGTTTTACAGGCAATTTTTTATGCATCTTTCGGAATGTTTCTTGGCTTTTTCGCTATGCAATATCTAATTACACCCTACACAATCACACACCCTATTCAATTACCAGTAGGACCCGTCATCTTATCGTTAAGCAATACCGAAGCACTTTTTAGGGCGGCTTTACTTTTTTTCGCTACAATTCTCGCTTCATTTATTCCTGCGTATATGGTAGCCAGGGAAGATTTACTGAAATTAATCTGGGATTAAAATGATTCAAGTCAAAGACCTGAAAAGGACGTATGTCGTGGGAAAAGTTGAAGTGCATGCTTTGAGAGGGGTTTCCTTTGGGGTTGAGAAAGGTGAATTTTTAGCAATAATGGGGCCATCAGGTTCGGGGAAATCTACCTTGCTTCACCAACTTGGTTTGCTTGACACCCCTACTTCGGGGGAGATTGTAATTGATGGCGTTGATGTCATAGGCTTATCCGAGCATGAAAGAACTATCTTCAGGTTAAATCAGTTGGGTTACGTATTCCAGGAATATGCGATTTTGCCAGAGCTTACGGCGCTGGAGAATGTGTACCTGCCGTCTATGATGATGGGGAAAAAGAGGGAACACTACCTGAAATCGAGTACCGATATTTTGGAAACGGTCGGTCTTGGTGATAGGTTACATCACCTCCCACGAGAGCTTTCAGGAGGAGAGCAGCAGAGGGTTGCAGTTGCACGAGCATTGGTTAATAAACCGAAAATACTCTTCGCTGATGAGCCTTGCGCGAACTTAGACACAGAATCGTCAAGGCAGATTCTGGAGTTATTCAAGAAACTAAACGAAGAATTGGGGCAGACAATCGTTATGGTTTTACATGAAGAGTGGCATAAGAAATACGTTGATCGAGTTATTTATCTGAAGGACGGCATGATAGAGAAAATAGGCTAAAAGCCCCAACCATACCACACTCGGAATAAATTCCGAGGCATCCCCGTTGTTTCATTTCCTCCTTCTCAAAAGATATGCTACTACGGATAGCCCTGCAATTGCAAATACTGCTTCGAATCCCGGTACACCTTTTTCTTCAGGTGTCGGTGTGGGCGTTGGTGTTACGGATGGCGACACTGTGGGTGTCGGTGATGATATTGGCGTAGGCGCTGGTGTTAGACTTGGCGTTGGCGTAACTTCAGGTGTAACTCCGGACTCAATCGTTATAACCTGCTCCGAGAATTGCGGGATGTTACATAGCATCTGGACTGCATTATCCTGCGCGAGCCACCAGCACTGCGGAATATCGGTCTCGCTGTATAACCTGTTGAGATCTCGCGTTCGGTTCATGAGCCGGTCATTTAGTCTAACCTGCAACCGATCAGGGTCACCTATGTTAAATGACTTGTTATCGAAGTTTATGCCAACCAGCGTGCCCGTCGGGTCCGTGGATCTTACACGGATTCTCAACCTGTCCCGTTCAAATTGATCGGCCCAGCACGTGATGCCGGTACTATAGTTCACGGGGTTGTACGTAGACTGATCACCTATTGCTAACTCACATCCAAATCTGCCTGCTGCTATACCCCCGGCCATTATTCTGTTCGCGGACGTCCACGTTTCACGGTACGGGCCAGAACCTATAGGGAGATTGACAGCTCCGGTTCTAACTACGACCACGCTGCCTGCTGGCATATCAGCTATTACCTTGCCTGGCTTAATGGTGTAGGTGACATCTGTCCCGAGATAGTAGGAACTGATGATATATGCGGTTACATCGTCAGATTCGACCAAGACGCCACCCTCGATCTCACTTGGCGTAATCTCTTCGGATAAGTCGAATATTGCTCTCGCTGCTGTAACTGCCATAAGGTTCACGTTACCGCAGGGATTGTCATTAACCTGAATTATCTTTGTGGAATCGTCTCCAATGAGCCTTGTTACCGTGCCAGTCGTTATATTCTCCTCATACTGGAAGTCTTCAAAGTATATCATATCGAAAACAGGGAAACCACCCACACTGTAATCAATCACCGAGCCATCAGCACCTATCTCGAAGTTCACATATTCTCCCAGCCAATTACCCGCGCTGTGCATAAAACCAAGACCGTACATGCCACTGCCATGACGCATTTCCATACCATACTGATACCATTCCCCCGGTCCCATTGGGCCTATTGGGCCCATTGGTCCCATGTGACTGCCCATATGCGCCGCTGACAACATCGGACTCAAGATAACTAACAATAGCATTACTACTACGGTTTTTCTCAACAACATTTTTACCTCCCTCTATCCTCCTCCGCCTTTTCATCTTCCTTGATGCGATGGAGAATTAAGGCATGTATAGTCTTTCACCCCATTTAAACTTTTCGGTTCACCCGTGGGATTGTATGATAGCATGGAGTAAGCCTCATCTGGGAAAGAAATCCTCTTCAGAGCCGAGTAAAGGAAGGAATAATAACTTTGCTCCCGATACCTGAACATTAAGATTCATGGTGTAGTAATTTCTTAACCGTCCGCAACCTGGAATACTCTTGTGAAGCCAAGATCCACGTGCCTTTTTTAACTTTAAGTTTGCGGCCTTTGAAGTTATACTTACGCACATCGCAATAAAAGACCAAGCGCTCCCTTACCAACCCTCCCGACCAAAAAAGCTAAAGACTGCTAATTTTTGGCACACACCTTTTTAAAAGGTGTGATTTGAATTGAACCTTTTTCCAAAAGGTTTGTTGATAAAACTTTTCTTAGAAGATTCTTAAGAAAAAGTGTGATGAAAGCATTAGCATTATTATCCGGCGGCTTAGATTCTATACTGGCAACAAAGCTGGTCTTAGATCAAGGTATCGAAGTTGTCGCGGTAACTTTTATCCTGCCTGTTCTCTCGGAGAAGGTAGATTATGCAGCGAAGACGGCAAAGCGGTTTGGCATCCCGCTGATACGGGTTGAAGCTGGTGACGAATATCTTGACGTAATACGAAACCCGAAGTATGGTTACGGCTCTGGGATGAACCCATGTATAGATTGCAGGATTTATATGCTGCGCGAGGCTAAAAAGCTCGCGCAAGAAATCGAGGCTCAGTTCATCGTCACTGGCGATGTGCTTGGTGAACGCCCGATGAGCCAGTATCGGAAGGCGTTGACGCTCGAGGAGAAAGAAGCATGCTTAGAGAACCTGATTTTGAGACCGCTGTCTGCAAAGCTATTGCCTGAAACGATCCCTGAACGTGAAGGCTGGGTGGATCGGAACACGCTGTTGGCCATATCGGGCAAAAGCCGAAAGCCTCAGATCGCACTTGCAGAAAAGTTTGGGCTGCAAGATGAATATCCCTCTCCATCTGGCGGGTGTCTCCTAACCAACAAGGAATTCGCATCGAAAGTCCGCGATTTGTTCGCGCATAAAAAGCACGCAACGATAAGAGATATCGAGGTACTGAGAATAGGCAGGCATTTCCGAGGCGCTTCCTCAAAAATCGTCGTGGGACGAAATGAAGCGGAAAATAGGCTTCTTTTAGAGCTAAAGAATCCTGAGGATTATGCGTTTGAAGTCCCCGGTTGTGGAAGTCCGATAACGATTTTGGAAGGTTCTGAGACAAAGAGTAAAGAATCTATCGAACTCGCAGCAAGGCTGACTGCACGGTATTCGGATGCCGGTGCGGATAAAAGAGAGGTGCTGGTGGAATACTGGAACGGAGAAGGAAAAATGTCTATAATCGTATCACCGCTGGATGAAGACGAGGTTGAACATTTAAGGATATAAAAGGAAATAAAATGAAAAAGAGGGAAGAAGAAAAGCTCCACCTCTTTAGTCTTTATGCTTTTGCTGTCTTATTCTATTCTAATACTAATCTAATGGCAGGTATCCAGTTGTTATATTCTTTACCATTGGCACCGGTGAATTTAGTGCAGTTTATCCAGCCATTCGCTGTTGGCAGTGCAGGTGTGTGGTGAATTTGCGGATAAGAGCCGGTTATGATGGTATAGTTGTACGTTTTTCCTGCTTCTAAGACAAATGGCGAATCAAAGGTTAGGTTATGCCAATCTCCGATGTAACCCGTCCAAGTGCCATTCGCTATCTCTGCTCCTGTTGTTGCATTAGAGAAAACAACAGATTCAGCATGTCCGCCAGTTCCTTCAGAGGGATAGGTGTACAGTTTCTGCACGATCATCGTTTGATTCGGTGTTATTGTCCCGTTATGAATACCTGAGATGCTTGGGTAAGCGCCCTTGCCGGTGTCAAATGCTAATTCTTCTGATATCCCACACACCTTCACATTATCCACTTCCCAATACCAGAGGTACACCTGCCCCTTGGTATCATAGTTGAAGCGTATCTGAAGGTCTGGCTGGTTATCCGCGTATGCCGATATGTTCAAGTCCACGGTCAGCGGTCCGGGGTGATCCTCGTTCCATGCCAAAACGGTTATCCATGCCCCTCCACTTGCTGCACTTCGCACAGACACATTTGCCCAATCATACCCTGCATAGTTCTCGTATGCCGTGTCGTATATGAGGTACACATCGCTCAAGCCGGTACAGTCAATGACCGGGCTGATCAGGTCGGTATTCATTGGATCGTACTGATAGTCACTGTCAGCAATAGCACAGTAGCCGTCACCTGCGAGATTACCCCTACCGGTAAAGTCGTTCCGTTCCCATACGGGGTTCATGCCAACAAGGTTGTCAATAACAGCCCAGCCTACTGGTGGAAACGCCTCTTCAAAGTCCTCGTAAGAACGTGCTGATATAACTTTTGCACAGTCCTTTTGGGTAAAGATCTGTTCTGGTGGCATGCATTCGGCACAGTATGCGGTAGCATTTGCACAGTTAATCTCGGCACTGCAAACTTTTATTATCCGCGCATCGAATTCGATTATGATCTCCTCAGATACCCCGAGCTCCTGAAATGGCTCTGTACATGGCTCACTGGCATTGTATCCCCATGTAATCGTGGTGGTGCCGTCGGGATTCGAAAGCATTTCTACGGGTCCACATGCTATGCCATTGATCGTTGCGTGCCCCACATAGTCCAAGCCATCTGATAGTATATCGTTGACTTCGACATTGGTCAGGTTGTAACATGGATTTGGTATAACGATCCGGAACCTCACGGTGTCGCCGACATCGTCATTGACACTTTCAACCCACTCGTGGGTGGTTTCGTCAAAGACCGTTTTGTTGACACTCATAATTGATTCAGTTATCGGCGGAATAATATACGCCACTCCCAACTCAATCTCAATCTCACCATACCTTACCCTGAACCAGCCACCGTCACCGACACCAGGTGTAAAAGGCTGGAAGTCCGCGTTTTCTCCCCAGTCCGTACCCCAGCTATTCTTGCAGATCCAGTAATGCTCGGTATCATTATATCCCACTATATTGATCAGATGACCAGCCAACAGCTCTCCAGAAACGTGCTCGTAAATGCCTCCATGATAAGAGAAGAAATCTTCATACACGGGCATGAAGGCGACAAGCGGTGCATCAAGCAAATGTCCTTGTATCTCTGACGTTGAGGGAGGTACCCAGTCCCAGTCCGTAATCTGCCACATCCTGCAATCAGCATCAGGACAAGCCGCATCGCACGGAATAGTATCGTTCGCCTGATAGGGGAAGCAAGCCTCATCCACCGTTCCTACATCACGCAAATAGTCCAATACTAAATCCTCGTACCAACCGGCAGAGCAGTTACCATCAGAACACGAGAGCAGATACTGCTCTGAGAGATCCTTGTCAATCGTTGGGTCTCCCTTCTGGATATTGATGTACGCTTCCATCGAGCACAGTGAACCGAAAGCCCAACAGCTCCCACAAGCTCCCTGATCCTTTATCGGCGTCGTCCAGTCTCCACCGTAGTGCCGCCAGTCGAATGCATCAGGATATGGCGGCGCTCCGCTCGTATCAACATAATAGATAGTATTTGTGTCTTGGCTTACCATCCAGAGATTGCCGATACTGTCGCATGCAAGACCCCCGGCAGTGTAGCATGTTGTTACGTACTCGGGATGCGCAAAGCACTGGATTACCTTATGCGTACTGAGGTCTATCTGATAGAGCATGTCAGGGCACCAATTGGTGGCAATCCAGAGTGTTCCATCAGGCGCGAGTGCAAGTCCGGATATTGACCTCGCAGGATCGGGTGGTATGAATTGGTCGATAATCTTTCCCGGATTACCCCATGTGGGTCCTTGGATACGGTAAACAATGCCATCGTTCCAACCTCCGACATAGAAGGTATCTGATCCAGCATCGTATGCTAGCCCACGCTGTGAAGTCAGATTCCATATTCCATCAGGGTCGCAGATAGTATCCAGCACGGCACCATCAGCAGGGTTGAGTTCGTAGATGCAATTGTCACCATAGACATTCACCTGCCACAAAGTATTTGTGTTGCTGTTCCATGCGAAATCCGCGGGCCAATTACCAACCCACGGTGTAGTGAAATTGTTGAGGTACATACCGGTCGTCGTGTACTCATAATCCCTGAGGTTCCCTATGTCGGATACCCAAACATTCGTGCCGTCGAATCCAACACCCCACGTATCATCATTGGTAGCTGTCCATGACGCAAGCACTTCTCCCGGTGATGCGAATGAAGGCTGGGATGCCCCGGGCGTTTTCGTTTCCGGCGATATGCCTTGAGCGGTCTTTGCAGTCGAATCTTCCTGCAGCGCCCCGAATCGCTGTCCACCTTCCCGGCTAAGATCCGTGGCATACCGTCTGATTTTCAAGCCACACAGCTGCTGTTTCTCTTCGAAAGAGAGCCCTGAAACCGAGGTATTCCCTGCCTGCCATTCTGCTCCGCTTTCTTCTATCGCTTTTTGTATCTCTCCAAGTGTCGTTATATCTTCTGCTGCATATACCGGCACTGTCAATGCCACAAAAACAGAAATCACCATTATCGTTGTAAGAGCTACTCCTACTAATCTCCTTTTGTTATCCATCTTTTTCTTTTTCACCTCTCATATTTTGATAGACACTTCACTAGCAGAGAGGGTAACCATTATTAGAAAGAATAGAAAGAGTTTTTATTTCAGCATGAAGGTGTTACGACTCTCAGAAAAGAAGAAGATTTATACTCCAAATAATCACACACTCCTCAGCATACCGCTTTCCTTCTTCCTCTTCGCCAATCTCCGTATCGATTCTAACCCGTTTCGCTCTAGTTTCATAACCTCGATGTATCCTTTCTCCAGTGCACCGTTGAGTACCTCTTCTCCTTGCGCCGTGCGAACGAAGACCGTTGACCAGCCCTCCTCTGAACCAACCGAGCCGACGGAGATGTCCGCGAGTTCAGCAGTATAATCCATGCAAACCAGGCAGCCATCGCCAACATAGCCATTTATCTCTTCCAAGGAGATTTCATGTTTCTCCTTTTCAAAGA
>Ga0307379_10007824_pt1 | contig 14471 bp, 9 predicted proteins | sample UN2MG_FD_202237 | JGI IMG/M metagenome (GOLD analysis project Ga0307379, IMG submission 202237) | Soil microbial communities from Risofladan, Vaasa, Finland - UN-2 | ecosystem: Environmental > Terrestrial > Soil > Coastal area > Acid sulfate soil | place: Finland: Risofladan, Vaasa | collected... | reverse complement strand
TCTGGGACGCGATCCGCGCCGCGTTGACCGCGGACTCCGCCTCTCGGGCCGACCACCAGCAACGTCGCGAAATCCGCGACCGCATTGCACGGCTCACGCCGGCCGAACGCAAAGTCATGGACATGATGGTCCAGGGAAAGGCCAACAAGGCCATCGCCCACGAGTTGGACATCAGCGTGCGGACGGTCGAGAACCGGCGGCGCGAGGTCTTCGCCAAGCTGCAGGCGGATTCCGTCGCCCAGCTCGTGCGCCTGGCGATCGAAGCCGACTCGAACTCTTGAGGTCCGTCGCCCAGAAGTTGCCAAGTCCGTCCTCCGGCACGGCTTGGCGGGGCACCACTGTCAAGAGGGCAACAACACCGGCAGCGTCAGGCCGTTGGCACTCGTGTCAAGAAGGGCAGTCGCTCAACACGATTCACGAACCGCATGGGTGGACGGGGCGTTTCTCGCTTAACGACCTAGCTAACCCCGCGGGAATGACGCCCAGTTAGGCTAGTTTCATCACTGGACTCGACCGCCATTCCCACTCGCTTTCAGCGTTGGGTTATGAGGCGTATTTCGTAGCGCGACCGAGTCTCCAAAGCATGCAGTGTGGCATCTCTCTCAAGGCGGCTCGCGCCTCAACCAGTGCAGCAATCTCTTTCGCGACCAATCCAAGTCCCGCTGGCCCCAGAATGCTCCCGATTGACGTATTTGAGAGTCTTCTGCTCGCGTTTCCGTTCAATCACCTGCACTTTGTTCCGGGAATGATGAGAGCCATGGTACGGTCTTCCATTTTGCGCCCGTCCAGATCAGCAAACCCGCTTCGCTTTGGAAGACAAGCGGGTGTGGCACGTCCGCCAAGTGCATGGGGGGACGACTCGGGTGCATGATGTCAACCGCCTCTAGCTGTCCGTCCTTCAGTCGATACCCAATCCGACTCCTTGTCGCAAACAGAGAGATAATTCGCTTGTCGTCCCAATTGCTGGCTATCCGCTTCCCCGTATTGGCATCAATGACGACGCCGCTTCCGGCAAGGACGGTCTCGCCGTCGAACGCAATCACGCGTGTATTTCGCAAGTTGAATTCGGTCTCGTTCTTGTCATCTGCTGGCATTATAGAGGCCACGCCTGTCTGCACGTTGAACAAGTGGAGTCTCTTTGATGCCATCCATGCCAAAACGTTACCATGACGGATTGGCTCGCCGTAGCTAAGACTCTTCACTCCAGCGGGCGCAATTTCCACCTCGTGCGCAAAATCCAAGCTTCTTCCCTTGATCGGAATGAACGATGCCGGTGCGGCTTCGATTTCTTTCCCGTCGTTAACCACGCGCGATCCGGCTTGAACAACGACTCCGTCAACGTAAACACGACAAATCATCCCGTCTCTGACTGGGTCGCTGGACCGTATGGTCCCATCCGGATCACACCACTTCACTGTGTAGCGGTCGACGAAGACAATCGTGCCATCCGAATCGATTGTCATGCCGCGGCCGAATCCTGGCCCGCTGACGAACCGAAAAGCGAAGCTGGCCAATGGCTCGGACAATCGTTGCCTGTAGAATCGGTGAATGAAACGTTGCCCGCGATGATGCCGGGTCTCCTCGATCAACTCGGAAGTGCGCCACACAGCCCAGCCATCGGTAACACACATAAGCTCCGACTCGCCGCGATCTGGTCGTATCCGAGGTAAGTCCGTCTCTTCGTCTGACAACGACTGACTCGCGCAGCCACTCGCCAGGAGGATGATGGAAACACCAGTAAGAAACGCACTTCGGGATTGCATGTGATTGTTATCGCCTAACTTGGAGTTAGAAAGATCTCAGACAATACCCGTCGGCCGCAGATTTGCGGCCGAACGCGCAGGCAGGCAATTGTCGTAAGTCGAACTGTCGCTGTTGGTTGCTCATTTGCCCTGCGACCTTCTGCGTGATAGGCCGTTTCTGTCTAACGCTCATCGGTCCCGTCTGCCAAAGGTGCGGCCAGGATGAACCGAGCCGGCCCGGCCGCCCCGATCATAACGCCCACACGCAGCGAATACAAGTCCCCAGAAAAGAACCGCCGGGCCGGGCCGCGACGATGCGACAATCGCAGTAAAAGCCCAAAACGGGCACCGGCGCGGCGGAAAAACCTCTCGACATTGCCAACCGATTCGCAATAAGAGACCGCCAACTCGCGTTTCACTCCTCACTACCCACTACCCACTGCCCACTACCCACTCCGCTCCCGCGATGATCCGCTGCGGCTTCCCGCAGAACTATGCGGGCATTGGTCGTTGTCCCGTGCGATGCCTGGGACAAGAATATCAATAGAGCATCCGTGCAGAACCCGAACCGATCGTCAGCGCGAAGGAACTGAAGACCCGATGAACGAAGCCGAGCCAACCCTGTTCGTGGTCGACGACGAGCCGAGCGCCTGCAAGGGCGTTGCCGCCTTGGCCTTGTCCATGGGCATCCCCTGCGAGACGTTTCTCTCCGCCGAGGCCTTTCTCGAGGCATACGATCCCTCGCGTGCGGGCTGCCTGCTGATCGACCTCCGCCTGAAGGGAATGAGCGGCAGCGAGTTGCAGGGGCGGCTGGCCGCCCTCGGCTGTACGCTCGGCGTGGTCCTCATCAGCGCCTACGCCGACGTGCCTACGGCGGTCAAGGGTATGCAGAACGGCGCCGTCGCCCTGCTGGAGAAACCGTATCGGGACGATGAGTTGACCGACGCCATCCGGGCCGCCTTCGAGCTGAATCGGCGGTTGCGCGAAGAGAAGGCCCGTCACGCCGAAGTGCAGCGACGGCTCGACAGCCTCACGGAGCGCGAACGCCGACTGATGGAAGCGATCCTCGCGGGCAGGCCGAACCGGTTGATCGCCCGCGATCTCAGCGTCAGTCAACGTACGGTCGACCGACTGCGATCGTCCGTTTTCAAAAAGATGCACGTGGATTCGGCGGTCGCCTTGATGCGCGCAGTCGCCGACCTGTGGGCTACCGACGGGGACTAATACCAATCTGGGGCAATTCCGATGAACAAGACGGATATTTCGGGCGAAGGACCCTGCGGCGAGGAATCCGGCGAAGAACGTCGGCGGCTGAACCGATTGCTCGAGGTTTACGAACGAGATCGGCAATTGCTCGCCTTCGAGATCCACGACGGCTTGGCGCAGCACCTGACCGCTGCACGGGCCCATTGCGAGACCTGCCGGCGGCTGCGAGAAGAGAATCCGCAGCAGTCCGAGAGATCGTGCGAAACCGCCGTCGAGCTGCTGGCCCGCTCCATTGGCGAAGCCCGGCGGTTGATCCGCGGATTGCAGCCGCCCGTTCTCGAACACGCCGGCTTGATCTCGGCGATCGACCAACTGGTGGGCGAATGCCAGCACAACGGAAACCCCCGGATCCACTTCTCCCACCGTGTCCTTGCCGAGCGGTTTCCGCGGCCGATGGAAAACGCCGTCTATCGCATCATCCAGGAATCGCTCACCAACGCGTGCCGTTACAGCCGAAGCGAAAGGATCTGCGTCGAGTTGGTCCAGGCGAACGACTGCCTCTACATCCACGTGCGCGACTGGGGAGTTGGCTTCGATCCGGCCGAGGTCGACGGGCACTGCCTCGGGCTGCGGGGAATCCGGGAACGGGCCAGATTGCTCGGCGGTCGGACGGTCGTCAACGCCGCGGCCGGCCAAGGCACGCAAATCGCCGTAGAGTTGCCGCTGGAACCCAAGCCGACAGAGTCTCCCGACTCGTAGTTCCCCCCGTTCGGCGGTGCTCGGGACGATGGTACCACGGCCAGCGGGCCCAATTGGCAAGGCAGCACGGACACGCACCACCGCGATTGAATTCCCCCCGGCTTGTCAACGGCCGCCTTTTTGCTATTCTTGGATATGATTTGGTGGCTGTAGCTCAGTTGGTTAGAGCACTGGATTGTGGATCCAGAAGTCGGGGGTTCGAGTCCCCTCAGCCACCCCTTTCCTAAAGCTCGGAGACGCAATGACTTGCAGATCACCTGCATTCCCCGATGGTACGTCACTGCTGCACCGGGCCGTCTCGCAGGGCGGCAATCCGTGTTGCCTGATCCCGGATGTGCGGATCGGGGTCCTCCCGGGCGATCTGCTCCACTTGGGCCAGCAGGTCCGGACCGCCGAGGCTGGCCGCCGCCGTCACGGCCGCCAGTCGCACGTCGGCGGTAGGATCGCGGCAAAGAGCCAGCAACCACGGCCCCGGATCCACGCTCTGCAATCTCGGCAACACGACCGCCAACTGGCAGCGGACCCGGGCATCCGGGTCGAACAAACACCGGGCCAGGTCGAAGTGGACGGTGCCGAAGCCCCGGCGGCTCAGTTCGGCCCGCGCCCCGGCGATGGTCCGCTCATCTTCCGCACGCAGCAGACGCATCAGGTCCAGCGTATGTACCTCCGCCATTCCCTCTCCCGACTCGCCCACTCGCAAAGATACCGGCGGCGACGGTTCCGACGACGGTCGTTGCAGCGAGGGGACCGTCAACGAGGGCACGCGGCCGATCTCCTCCGGTGCGTGCAACAACGCATCCGGTTGGCGAGGCGGGATCGGCGATCGGGCAATCGGCAAGGCGGATAGCCGTTCGGGCCGCTCGGCGGTCAGCCGGAAAGTCCCCATCTCCTCGGGTTCCCACTGCGGCTCGGAAAGCAGGGGAATCGGCAATCCGCCGCCCGGCAGCAGGCTGAACCGAGCGATCGAATCGGCTGCTTCTCCAGGATCATTCGCCGGCAGCCGATCGCTCCCACTTGCGACCTCCTCCGTTTGCGGCGGCGACCAGACGGCCAGTTGCTCGTCCGACGGCAATCCACCGCTCCCCTCGATCGTCCGAAACACCTTCTCGCAACAAGCAATCACCCGGCTGCGGTCGACCACCTTCGGGTCGGGCAGCCATTGGAGGATCCGGGTGGCCAGCGCGGCCGCGTCGCGCCGGGCGGTGCGGCCGAATCCGTCGACTTGCTCCGCCAGCGCCTCGGCCAAGATCGCCTGATTCCGCTCGTCGTCCTCCTCGGGGGATCGCTGCCAAAAGTGGAGTCGCTCGGTGAGCAGGCTGTTTGCCGCCCGGGCGACGCTTTCCCGTTCCGACCCGAGCGCCTCGACCAATACCGGGATACCCGGCTCGCCCAGCGCGGCCACTTTGCGCAACAAGATCTCGGCGCGTTGGTCGGGTACGGTCCTCAATTGGGCTCGCCAATGTTCGGCGACCACCTGCGCATACCATCCCCGCAACGCGACGGCCAACGCCAGCAACCCGGCCGCCAACGCCAAACAGAACAGCAGCAGTCTCGGTCGCTTCATGGTTGTCCCATTGGCCCATTTCGTGGGGCGGGCATTGTCTGCATTCGGCCCATCGACGGCAAGAGCAGTGAAGGGAGATTTGGGATTTAGGATTTCAGATTTCAGATTTGGGATTTCCGGGCGGCGATCGGATCTTGGGGCAAAATGAGCAGAAAAATCACGCCTGTTTTCCTATATCGCCTAATATGCGAGAGAACGCTTCGCGGCGGAAAAGTTTGACTGACCTGACCAGGCTCCGTCAGCCGAATACTCAACAATTACCGACAGACTCATCGTGGAAAAGGACGCCCGCGATGAGCCTCGTTGCCATCGAAAGACTCCGCATTACCAGCCAAAAGGGGGGCTTGCCAGTGCGGCAATCGAGTTTCGCGCCTTATCAACGCGCGCTGTGGGTCACGGTGCTGGCCGTGACGGCCTTGACTTTCCACCTCTCGTGGCCATCGGCCCGTTTCCTCTTGGCCGCCCCGCCGCCCACCCGGCCCGAGGCGCCTCAGGCGGATAGCAGCGACGAGGCTCGACGCAGTGCCGTGCAATCGATCCCCATCGAGAAGCTCGATTCCATCGGCCGGGCCAAGGTCGGCGCGGTGCTGTCGAAAGTCAGCATTTTTCGCCGCTTGCCGCCCTATGCCGTCGAGTGCGATCCGAATCTCTACCTGTTCATGGTCCGGCATCCCGACGTGGTCGTCAACATCTGGGAGGTGCTGAAGATCAGCAAGCTCAAGGTACAGCAGATCGGCCCGAACACCTATCAGGTCGCCGACACCGTCGGCACCTCGGCAAAAATCGAGTTTCTCTATAGCAGTTTCGACACGCACGTGCTCTACGCCGAGGGAAAGTACGAAGGAGCGTTGCTGCCGGTGCCGATCACCGGGCGTTGCCTGGCCGTGTTGAAGACCGGCTACATCCGCGAAACCGACGGCCGTTTCTACGTCACCTCTCGGCTCGATTCTTTCCTCAGCCTCGAGCAGGGCGGCGCCGAACTGCTGGCCAAGACGCTGCTGCCGTGGCTGGGTAAGACGGCCGACACCAATTTCGTGCAGAGCATCGCCTTCTTGGGGAGTCTGTCCAAGACTGCGGAAGTCAACGGCCTCGGCGTGCAGCACCTGGCCGCCAGACTCGACCGCGTGCAACCGGAACTCCGCCTGAAACTGGCCGAACTGGCCGCCAACATCGCCGAAAAAAGCGCCGTCCAGTCCTCCGCCGCGTCGTCCAGTACGCCGCGGGTCGCCGTGCGGGATGGGCAATAGCCACAAAGCCGCGACCGTTGGTCGCGCCCTGCAACATCCGCAAAACACGGGCCTAATTGGCGAGTCCGTTAGTCGCCGCCCCATTTGGCGCGACCGCCGGTCGCGGCTTTATGCGGGGAACTCTCGCAGCGCGGCTTCTTTGACCTGCTTCAGGTCGGCCTTGCCGGTGCCGAGGATGGGAATCGCGTCGATTCGGCGGAAGCTCTCCGGCGAGGGAATCCAGATCGGCGGCAGGCCGCGCTGGGAAAGCCCGCGGCAGATCTCTTCCGGCGATTGCGACAGGCCCGTGTGCAACACGATCAGCCGCTCGCCCTTCTTCGGATCCGGCACGGCGGTCACCACCACGCTCGTGCCCGCCTCTTCATCCAACTCCAACAGCCGGGCGATCTCCTCCTCGACGCGGATATGCGGGACCATCTCGCCGCCGATCTTCGAGAAGCGGCTCAAACGGCCGGTGATTCGGATGAACCCGTCGGCGTCGATCTCGGCCACGTCGCCGGTGACGTACCAGCCGTCGCGGATCACCTCGGCGGTCAACTCGGGGCGATCGAGATAGCCTTTCATCACGTTGGGCCCGGAGACCAGCAACATGCCCGACTCGCCGGCGCCCACGTCTTCGCCCGTATCCAGATCGACCACCTTGGCCGAGATGCCCGGCAGCGGCCGTCCGATGGTCCCTTCGCGGCAGCCGATTTCGCCCGTACTCGGGGCGCGGCCGGGCGGGACGTTGACCGAAACCACCGGCGAAAGCTCCGTCGTGCCGTAACCTTCCATCGGCCGAACGCCGAACTTGTTCTCGAACGCGTCGGCCAATTCCACCGGCAACCTCTCCGCGCCCGTGAGCACGACTTCCATGGTAGCAAAATCCTCCGGCTGGCATCGCCGCAGGTAGGATCGCAGGAAGGTCGGCGTGGCGATCAGCATCGTGGCACCGTGGTCGCGGCAGAGCTTGCCGATCGCCCGGGCCTCCAGCGGGGAATAGTGATAGACGACCATCGGCTCCAGCGTCAACGCCGTCCAGAGCGTGACCGTGTAGCCGAACGAGTGGAACAGCGGCAGGATGCCCAAGAGCACGTCGCGGCGGCCGAGCCGAATGATCGAGTTGAACGCCTCGATGTTCGTGCCCACGTTGCGGTGCGTGAGCATCACCCCCTTCGGCATGCCCGTCGAGCCGGACGTGAAGATCACCGTCAGCACGTCGTCGGGGTCGATCTTCGTCAGGCCGAGCCGGCGCTCCAGCAGCCACACCGGCATCAGTCGCGATTGGGCCAAGGCGACCAGTCCGTCTTTCACCTTGACCTTGCCCTTGAAATCTTCGAGATAGACCAGCTCGGCGTCGATCTCCAGGTCGAGCTTCTCCATGACCCGACGGCTGGTCAGCACGTGGCGGATGCCGCACTGGCCGATGCAGGCGTTCATCACGTCGGACGAGACGGTGTAGTTGAGGTTCACGGCGATCCGCCGATCGAGCGACACCGCGGCGTTGGCCACGACCGCGGCGACCGTCGGCGGCAGCAGCAGCCCCACGTGCCGCTCGTCGGCCGCGAGCACCTCGCGCCGCAACAACCGCCGCAGGACCAGCGTCCGCATCAAGAGCCCCCCGCCGGTCAGCTCCGCCTGGCTGGAATCGGCGATCTTCGTCCGCCGCCTGTTGGCCCGGCACATCCGCAGGAACTTCCGCGGCAGTACCATCTCTCGGCGGTCTTCCATGGCTGGTCTCCTGATCTTCCCTTGTCGAGCATCCGGGAATATACTGTCTCTTCGGAGCGCTGACAAGGACGGCGCACCGGCCCCGGGTGTTTGCGCAGCGATAACTTGGACGCTCTTTTGACGAGGGTGGCACGCCCTGAGGAACGAAGGGCGTGTTTCGGCAGGTTTTCCACGCCCTTCGTTCCTCAGGGCGTGCCACCCCGTTGAACAAATCGTTTCCGCGGCAGCCTCAAGCAGCAGACGGAAAACAACCATGACCAGTCATGACCAAGACCCCTACCTGGCGATCAAGGCCCTGATGATGCCGCGGGACACGAATCCTTACGGCACCATCTTCGGCGGCGTTCTGCTGAGCTACATCGATCAGGCGGGCGCGACCGGCGCCCGGCACGAGATCCGCCGCGCCGGCTGGCCCGACCGGCCGCTGGTGACCATCGCCATGAACCGGGTCGAATTCCACCAGCCCGTCTTCGTGGGCGACGTGGTCAGCTTCTTCACCGAAATCGTTCGCGTCGGCCGCACGTCGATCACCGTGCACGTCTCGGTCCGGGCAGACCGCGCCGGAGAGCCGGTCCAGCTCACCGAGGCCGAAGTCACCTACGTGGCCATCGAACTGGCCGACGGCGCCCGCCAGCCCGTGCCCATTCGCGGCGAGTAGAAAAAGGGGACTGGCTCCGAGCCGCAAGAGGCGTGAAAGCGCTGCCGGCTCGGTGCCTGTCCCCTTTTTCCACGCTAGGGTGGCACGCCCTGAGGAACGAAGGGCGTGTTTTCCCGACGTACCACGCCCTTCGTTCCTTAGGGCGTGCCACCCCACCGTGACATCCCCGACTTGATGCCAAGCCGCCGAAAAACCGTTTCGTGCTACCAGCCATCACCCGCGCCCGACAATTCGGCCAACTCGCAAACGACCCGATCGAGAGTCTTCCTCTGGGGCCGCCCTTCCTCTGCGTCGAAGAACTCCTCCAGCCACGCCAAAGGCTCGGCCGCGGCGACCGGTTCCGCCGCCGCCGCCGCGCCCCACGGGTCGATCCGCTTCAAGGCGTCGGCGAAACCCGTCTGGCTGTTCCGAGCCAGCAGCACGTCGGTCGCATTGACGCGCCCGTCGCGGTTAAAATCATACGGGCAATCGATCCCGGCCGGCTCCAGAATTCCCCGCGGGTTATTCCGCGTCAACAGCAGATCGACGACGCTCACCCGCGCGTCCGAGTCCGAGTTGCCCGTCTCGCCCACGGCGTTGCCGAAGTAGAACACGTCGTTTTTGGCCAGCCCCAGGTTAGCGGCCAGCACGGTGACTTGCAGCCACTGGTTCTCGATGACGTTGTCGTCCCAGACAATCGTCACCCGATCGGAGCCGTTGAAGCCTTCACCCGGGCGAACGGCGACGGTAGGTGTGGCGCTGACATCGCTCCAGCCGGCCGGGTTGTTGTCGTTGCCGACCTTGAACTCAAAGTCGGCAGTCGTCGGCGTGCCCGCCGGGTTGGCGATGTCGACCATAATGCCGTTGATGCCCTTTTCATAGCTGGTGTAATTGGCGAAGGCGCCAGTTTCTCGCGCGAGCAGGGCCGTCTTGTCGGTGGCAATTGCATCGTCGTCCTGCGGATTCGCATTTCCGTCGTTTCCGTCGAATGCCGAGTCGTTGTAGAAGATGTGTCGGCTGCGCACCACGGGGATTGGTGTCACCGCGGCATATGTGTCTCCCAGCCGCAACTCGTCCATCGATCCTTGGCTTGTACCTCGCCCCCCATAAAAGCCAAGTGTGCGAAAGACAACATCGGTCTTGCCGGAAGTGGCGAAAGTCGCGTCGGGTTGGCCAGCCGAATCGACAGCAAGATCGGTTGGGTTAACGTAGAGGGAAAATACATCTTTTGCGCCGAATTCCATCTTTATCACCAGCAGAGCCGCTTCACCAACGGTCATCGGCACTTCGGAGCGGATGACGTCGAATCCGTCGTCCGCGGCGTTGCGAACCTGAAGGGACCAGTACCGTTGTCCGTCATAGTTGGACGAAGCGCCGAAGTAACCCATGGCGATACGCCCGTGGGATTCCATTTGGGCCCAGTAACCGTCAACACCCCGGACGTACAATGGTGAATCGTCATCGGTTTCTTTGCGGAGCAGCACGCTGGCCCAGAGGGTGGTCCCCCCCTGGCCGACCACCGCCGGGTCGCTGCCGAATTGCTTGAAGTACGAAAACGCTCCATCCACGTCGAGTGGTCGACCACTGGTCTCGTAAGCCCGGCCGCCAACGGCATAGGCGTCGGTGGTAGCGAGGTTTGCGTAGCCTAGCGGATTGGCATTATCCAGCTTGTATCCATCCCCGTAAGTATCGGGGTTGAAATTCTGGGCATACCAACTGTCGGACCAACCGAACCCCGTGTCGAGTCCATGGAGAAACGGAGCATAAGGCCCGGCGTTGGGATCTTCGCTGAAGCCGTCGTACGATAGGAGGACGTTCCGCGGTAACGGAACCTGGAACTCGACAACATTGTCGGTGGCCGTCGACGCGAGGTTGGCGTACCCTTCACTGTTGATGGCTGCGCCAGCCGGAATCGAGACGACTATGGTGCCGCTTTGCTCCATATCGCGGACCGTGACCGTGTACGTGGTGCCCTCGGAGCCGGGAACCTCATTGACTTCTACGGTCGCCGCGCCGGCGGTACCCTCGACCACCACATCATCGGCCTCAAAACCGGTGACCGATTGGTTGAAGTAAACTCGATATTGCACGATCGGCGAGGCGGTCGGATCCGCCTGACCCGGTAGTTGATTAACCGTCACTGTCGGCTCCTGCGGTTGCGGTACTAGAGTCGTGTCTTCAAACACGAACAAGTAGACCGACCCGGCAGGCATGCTGAATGTGTAATCCGAAGATGTTGGGTTGGCCGCCACCTCTTCTTGAATGTCGATATTCAGCGAGTCGATGTTGTTTGCCCGTGGATCTCCCGTAAGCCTGTAAAGCGTGGTGGAAGCGGCGGACTCAAAGGGCAGTCGCAAGGTCACGGGTGTGTTGCCTTCGAGTCTGCGCGAGAGGACGAAGATCGAGTACTTATCACCGTCGCGGAAGGCATAAGTCTGAATCAGCGGTGTGTTGGGACGAGCATCGTAATGCGGCGACTCTTCCAAGTCGATCGTGGGCACGTCCGTTGCCGTGGTGATCACCATATCGCCCGAGGCATAGCGGTTGCGCATCTGCAACGAAAGCCAAGACGGATGGGCATTGTATCCGCGGGCACGTGTGGAATGCGACGACCAGTTGTAGCCAGGCTGGAAGAGGAAGAAGCACTGAGGGCCGAAATCCTGGTACGAACGGTAGAGATACGAATCCAAGTTTGTCACACCGGCAGCTAGTGACTTGCCGTAGATTTCCTGCACCTCATTGAACGGCGAACCGGGATCGGGCAAATCGTAGCCGGGTCCGCCCTCATAGAGTGCAAGATCGTAGTCAACATCCTCGCCGGCGACGGCATCGCGTGTCATAGCGTGTTCGTCGGTGGAATCTTGGATGCCCTGTGGCACGAACAGCAGTTGTGCCTGAAATCCTTCATCCGTCACTTCATCGCCGCCGACACTGTACCCTGCTTCCCAGCCTCCGATGTAGCCGGCAATACCGACCAGCGAAGAGGAAGGGCTCTCGCTCGCGGCGCGAGCACCGTAGCCATTTCCGCTTGTCTGGATTGCCCAACCACCGAGGACGAACTCAATCTTGTCTGCAACGGCGGGGTAGTATGGACTGGATTTCGCGATGCTGTAGAAATACTCGGCAAACTGGCCGTATTGCGTGCCGTTCTCGTAATTCCAAGGAGAGAAGAGCGGGTTCCAGGTCTCGTTTCCCAGTTCAAGACGAATCTTCGCGAACTCATCTGTCCAAGGGTTAACCTGCCCCTGCGCAATACGTTTGTCGCCAGAGGTTGTTCCAGCAGGCCCTGCGAGATACTCCATGAGCCCAAGCCACTCCGCCTCGTTCATGTAGGGTCCGACGATCAGCCAGGGCGTTCCTCCGGCTTGCTCGATCAGCGGTAGCGCAGTGGGTAACTTGAATGCTGGTGCTGGACGCTTCCCGTTGTTTGGGCTCCAGGTGAGTTGATTAATGCTCTCTGGGTCAGTCCAGTTGTCGAGCGTGGTGCCCCAACTCCCGTTCGTCTGCCCGCTCCAGATACGGACAGGCCCAGGGTTGAAGTCAAGTAACGCGTCGACCACTTCAGGGTGGACATCAAACGGTGGATAGGTCGGATCGTAGATGACGAGGTTGTCCACCCAAACGGTGCCCGGTCCGTCAAAGCCGAGAATGTTCTGAAGGACTCCTCCACCAGTAGGATAGTCTGGGCCGCTGAATTCAAAACTATACTTCTGCCAGGATTCATCGACATTAGTGAATGTATGCTGTACTTCGCTGTAGGCACCGTTCATCCAGAATCGCGCTTCTCCGCTCGGCACGCCTTCTTGCTTCATCCATACTTCCATGCGGTAGGTCCGGCCGGGTTCGAACTGTCGGTACGTACTCTCGACTGAGCCGTAACGATACTGCCGGATGCTGACTTCACTGGCATCGTCGGCGGTGATTTTCAGGCTACTGCGACCACCGTTCTCAGGTGCCGAAGTAGACGGGTCACGCTCGGTGGAACCGTTGCCGATCAACTCCCACGTGTCCCAGGTCTGGATCCATGGCAGACGGTCGGAAACGCTCTCCAGCCGCGCGTTCGAAAGCCACAGGTCCAAGTGGTAGAGATCCCCTGGCTGAATCACTTGACCGGTTCCGGCCAGATTGATGCGGAAGCCGCGCCCACCTTGGGCCGGGTCGCTGGCCAAGTACTCTTCCACCCGGTCCGTACGGATCAGTTGCACGTCGCCGTCGACTATTCGGTAAACACGTACGTCAGCCCCATCGAAGAAGCCGTCCTTGATTGTATCCCAATACCACGTTCTTTCGCCTTCGTCGTTGAGAATGAAGTCCGTACCGCCGCCCGTGGCCTTAGCCCGTAACCGCAAGATTTGTCCTTCCATGGATGGATCGCTAGTCCAATTGTTGAAGTCCGCCATCGCGATATTCGCACCAAAACGTTCAGGCGCCTCCGCAACAACCGTCGTGCCAATCGTGATATCAGCGCCAGTGAGCAACACTCGTGACTCAAGCTTTTCCAACCGGAGTGGGCGCGGACGCGCGAACGAACTTTCCCGGTCTCGGACAAGGCGAGAATTACGGAATGATAGACGACCATCACAGCAGCGGGAACTGCCGGCTCTCATGGCGATCTCCTCGAAAATTCGTGGTGCGTTTCACGCACCCTACCTATGACGGTTCACGAACGGGAAAACCTCACGATAGCGGAATTCCCACAATGAGTTGAGAATCTCCCCACGGGTGGTAGCCAGAAACACGGGTTCCGCCAAGAAAAACAACACGGCCCCCACTATAGCAGCCACGCCGGATTCTGTCAAACAAGACGCCGGAGAAGGGTTTCTGTGACAAATCCCGTAGAAAAGTAGGCGAAACGCGGCTTTTCGGCGCAGGTCCCGGGTGGCCCAAATCCGGGCTTGAAAACGGGGGGCGGATCGGGTATGTGTATAGATGTATAGTTCTCTTCGGACGGCTCTTTGATAATTCGAGCGGCGGGCGGACGTGCGCGGTGTTCAGGAGGCCAGCCAAATGCCCTCACCCCCTGCCCCTCTCCCAGAGGGAGAGGGGAGGTCGAATCGGCCGGGTGGCTGGTGGCTGGTGGCTGAGCGCAGCGAAGCCCCAGGCAAAGGGTCCAGGGGTGGGTCCTGGGGCACCGCTTCGCTTTGCCCCAGCCACCCTTCCGGGCATTGTTGCTTTTGCAATCGCGAAATTTGCCAAAATCGGGCAACAATGCTTTAACACCTTGTGGCGAAATGGTTTACAGCGAGACAACAACCGGCCCAATGGACCCGAGCGAGCGGCCGATGTCAAGAGGGGCGCAGGTGATGTAAACCCTTCAAGGGCAATAAGTTACGAACAGATGGGCCGCCATGTTGCCGTCGGCCACGTAAGCAGGGGGCGGGAAACAATGCGTTTTGGGCCCGGGACCGAAACGGCGCTTGTGAACGTAACCATAACATCCACAACGACTTGCGGAACTTCCTGCGGCAAGGTCGAGCGGCAATTGTTGTCTTCGGGCGGCCGAAACGGGAAAAAAAGCTGCCATATGGGAACGGGTGAATTTCACGTACGCGCGTACCGCTAGCGCAACCGCCTTGGGGCGGTTTTTCGAAACGGCTTGGGGCTTC
>Ga0307379_10007823_pt1 | contig 14472 bp, 7 predicted proteins | sample UN2MG_FD_202237 | JGI IMG/M metagenome (GOLD analysis project Ga0307379, IMG submission 202237) | Soil microbial communities from Risofladan, Vaasa, Finland - UN-2 | ecosystem: Environmental > Terrestrial > Soil > Coastal area > Acid sulfate soil | place: Finland: Risofladan, Vaasa | collected... | reverse complement strand
TTTCACTGGCCACGGACGCCATGGCATCCACCAGCCACTCGAGGTCGGGCGGGAAGGTGAAGGTCCCCAGCCGCCAGCCGCCGGCGCCGCACCACTTGGACAGCCCGGAACTGACAATCGTCCCCTCAGGGTAAAAACGTGCCAGCGATACGTGGCCGGCCTCGTAGTGCAACCGGCCGTAAATCTCGTCCGAGAGAACGATGACCTCGAACTCGCGGGCGACCTCGGCGATCTGCTTCAGCTCGTCGGCCGAGTACGTGCAGCCGGTGGGATTGCTGGGGTAGTTGAGCACCAGCAGGCGCGGGCGCATGGCGTCGCCGGCCATCTCGAACGACTGATGGAGCTGGTCGGCCGTGATCTTCCACTCGGATTCGAACGAGGTGGGGATCAGGTTGATTCGGCGGCCCAGGATGCGGGCCTGGGGCAGGTACGAGACCCAGCAGGGCGTGGCCAGGTTGATCTCGCCGTAATAGACCAGTTGGAGCAGGAACATCAGCTCCTTGGAGCCGGGACCGATCAGGACACGGTGCGGGTCGGCGTCGATGTTGTCCTGTCGGCGGTGGTAATCGGCGACGGCGTCGCGCAGTGCGGGCAGGCCCTTGACCGGGAGGTAGTCCTTCTCCGGAGCGGCCAGCCGCAGGGCCTCGACCACCGAGGTGGGCACGGGGAAGGGCGATTGGCCCAGGCCGAAGTCGTACACGCACTGGCCCAGGTGACGCAGTTCCTTGCAGCGGTCCTTGATGGCCAGCGTGGCCGACTGCCCCATGCCGCGAACGTTGAGGTTAAGACTGACCGGCTTGGACGCACCCATGGCTGCACCTCCGGCGTGAGAGGATACGTCGGGGCAGGACGCCGCACCAGTTGTGTCCGAGAGCACGTTGCAGGGGCCGGGCCGGGGCGGATTGAGCCGTAACCAGGCATCGCGCAGCAGCGACCCAGCCGGCCGACAGCAGTCGGCGGTGCACGCGTTCATTTCACGTGTTCGCTGGGTGGGGCTGTTCGGCGCAGCGAGTCACCAAGTGGCAACGCACGTCGGTGCCGGGCTCCGGCTTCCTGCATCGGGAATGGCATCGCCAGGAACAGGGTTGCAGCGTTTCGCACGCTGTCGGCGTGCCGCCTGCCATGCTCAACCCGGACCGGTGGGATGACCGACGCAGGCGCCGCAAAGCCTGTAAGAATCGCCGGCCGGGCGACAAAACAGATTGCGTGAGGATGCCCTATGTGGGTGCACGGCACCCTGGGGGGGATAAGCCTCTGGAGCATAGAGGCTTATGGCGTCCGGCAGGACGGTGGAAGCGGGAGGCGAAGGCACATGACGCCGACGACGCTGGCAGCACTGATCGGCGTGCTCGCCGCGATGGTCGCTACACCAGGGGCCACGCCGCGGCATGAGAGCGCCTCGGATGACAACATCCGCCCGGTCCATCAAACCGCACTGCGTATCGCGATGTCCACCGACGGGCTCACATTCCTAGATCAGGGCAGGACGCTGGCCGTTAAAGCGTCTGCGCCGGACCTTAACCGGCTGTCTGACGGCGATCTCCTGGCCCTGTTCGACTACGCGATCGGTGACGAGGACAAGGGCGAGACGGTAATGGCCGTCTCGCGCTCCAAGGACCAGGGCCGGACCTGGTCACCCATGCGACTCCTTCGCTTGCGGGGACCGGACGGGCGGCGAGTGGCCGGCCGTCACGGCGACCTGGTTCGGACGGACGGTGGCCACTACCGGTTGTTCTTCACCGCAACGACACCGCCAACGACCGACGAACGTCAGGCCGAAGCGGGCACCGCGACCACGCTCTTCTCGGCCGCCACTGGCGACGGGATCGAATACCGCGTGGACGCAACGGTACGTCTGGAACAGTGCACGCTCGCGCCCGGCGCGGACGTGCATCCGATGGCCGTTGGGATCGGTGCCCGGCTGCACCTGTTCGCAGCCGAGCCTCACGCAGCCGAGCGGGGACGCGAGAATGCAGAGCGTAGCGTCTGGCACGTCGTGTCGGCGGACGGGCGGCGCTTCACCGAACCGGTGCCGGCCCGGATTCCGCCAATCGATTTCGTCGGCAGCCTGGTTCCGGTTGGCCGCAGTGTCAGGGCCTACGTCGGCATCGAGGAGGGCATCGGTTCGCTGATCACGCCCAACGGTCGGGACTGGGAACTGGAGTCGGGTGTGCGCCTGGCCGACGCATGGGACCCGGCCGTCGTCCGCCTCAAAGACGGCTCGTTCCTGATGATCTACTGCACCGACCGCGACAAACGCCGCGCCCCGACGCAGCAGGTCGAGTGGGCCGCTGAGGCGGCGGGATCAGGCAGCGTTGCGTCGGCCGGAGGCGATGACGTCGGCGGCGCGGATGGGGCGACCGAAGGTCTGACCTGGGACGAAGACGGCAACCTGATCGGTCCCGACGGACAGCCAATCGACCCGGCCGACATCGACGCGATGCTTGCGCCACCCGGCGAGGACGAGCTTGGCTGGCTCGATGAGGACGAATGGTCCGACTGGTGGGCGGAGGAAGACCCCCTCAGCACGGAGGAGGAATGGATCGCTGAGGCTGACCAGGAGTGGGGCGGCGATCAGGACGGCGAAGTCGCCGGCGACGCCGGCACCGACTCCGTCGGCGGTTCCGATCGGGAACTCGGCGGCGAGCCGGCCAATGACGTCCGTACGGACGCCGGTCGTGACGCGAGTGGTGACGTCGTCGTTGCCGACGTGGCCGACAACTGGGACGGCGACGTCGAAGTTGACACTGCCGGGGACCAACCCGATCGTCCGGACGATACGCTTGCGGCGGACGTGGCCGATGATCCAGGGGAAGCCCTGGTTGACGACTGGAACACCGATGCATCGGCGGCCGACTGGCCCGCGGAATCGCCGACCCAAGATCGGACCGCGAACTCGCCGGTTGACGACGGGTCCGAGTTCGCACCGTCGCCGGACTTCGAGACGCACATCGATTACTTCGCGTGGTTTGACGAACGCATCTTCAGGGAGCTGCCCGACAACGCCTTCGACCGCTATGCCGAGTTCATGCCGTTTGGCCCGAACGGCGCCGTCTCGGAAGAGGACTGGCCGGAGATGGTCGACATGTTCAGCGACCCGACCTACGACGGCCCGCCGGGGCCGTGGAGCCCCACCGACCACCCGGAGTGGGAGGAGTCCAACCTGGCCGCTCAGGAGGTGCTTCTCAACTTCCGTGAGGCCGGCTTTGCGGACGGGTACGCCCTTCGCCCGATGTTCGGCGAGGAACGCATGTTCCAGACGCCGGAGGACGAGCCGCTGCTGTTGGAAATGAGGCTGCCCGCGCTGAGCCCGCATCGGCAACTGGCCAAGGCCACACTGGCCGACGCGTGGCGAGCGCCGGATGGTGAAGTCTCGCCGGAGCGAATGCTCGACGCCTTCGAGACGACGCTCCGCAATGCCGACCACGTCGGGTCGGGACCGACGCTGATCGAAGGTCTGGTCGGTACGTCCGAGCGGGCGCTCGTTCAGAAGAATGCCATGTGGGCGCTGCAGCATCAGGTGTTCGACGAACGCGGGCTGGAAGAGGCGCTGGACCTGCTCGTGGAGCACGACCGCGACGACACCGATCCGGTCAAATGGGTGCGCGGCGAGCACGCCATGTGCATGCAGACGGTGCAATACATGTTCGAGCCCGGTGACTCGGACTACCCCAAGGTGCGCGTGGCCGAGACCATGGGCCAACTCGTGGCCGACGACATCCTCAATGAGGAGGCGGTGAGCCAACTGGCCTCGATGGGCCTGGACGACGCCCGGACGGCCGTCGATGCGCTGGATACGTACTACGGCCAACTGCTCGACCAGTGGCGCACGGGGTATCCGGAGGTGCGGGCGGCCGACATGAACGCGACGGCCGAGAAGTACCGGCACACCAACGCTCTCACCGAGACATTGCTTCCGTCGCTGGGCCGCGTCCAGACGATCCGCACCCGCAACGAGGCTTCGCGCCGGGCGACGCAGTTGAGCTACGCGGCTCACCTGTTCAAGGCCCGCAACGGGCGCTGGCCGGAGTCGCTGGCCGAACTACCCGAAGAACACGGCGGGCGGATGCGGGTCGATCCGTTCACCGGCAGGCACTTCGGCTACCGTCTGACGGACGAGGGCTACACGCTGTACTCGGCCTCGGAGAACGGCGTCGACGACGGCGGCGTTCACTCGCCCCGCTGGGAGGACGAAATCACCAACGACGCCGGCTCGGACGACCACGTCTTCTGGCCGCCGCAGGAACCGAGGTCCTGAGCGACCTTCGGGAGGATCGCGGCGGCCGCACACATCAGCAAAGACCAGAGGCGCCGGACCGGCAGGGTCGGCCATCGAGGCCTAGAGGTCCGCGGTGCAGCTTCGGCGCTTGCTGGCCCGGGCAGACCCTTCCGGATACAATGCCCGGCCAAGGGTCGGCTAATGGCGAATCTCAAACAAGGCGTCTTTCGAATTCACATCAGGCAACTTCATATCTGTGAGAAGGAGACCAACAAATGACCGCTTACCCTCGATTAACGGGCGGGCTGGCAGCCTGTGTTGTCCTGGCGGGCCTCGGTTACGTGGCTTACACGGCGCAGGCGGACCAGCCACAGCAGGACAAACCGACGATCGTGATCAACCTCACCAGCGGCAAGGAGGATCTGCACTCGGCCACGATGGCTCTGGAGCTCGCCGGCCACGGGCTGAAAGACGGCCGGGCCGTCATCGTGTTTTTGAACGTGCGGGCACCCGAACTGGCCGACAAGAACCTGCCCGCGACCTGCGGTCTGGCTGATAAGCCGGCGATTCGCGACACGATTACGAATCTGATGCAGGAGGGCGCGACGTTCCTCTGCTGCCCGAGCTGCATGAAGGTCCTCGGCGTCCAGGAGACGGATCTCATTCCGGGCGTCAAGCTGGCCACCAGAGAACTGCTGTTCGGCAACATGGGCGCCGACACCGCGGTCTTCAGCTACTGAGCGCTTCCGCCCGCAGCCGTCGCTTCCAACGTGAGGCGCAGCCAATCGTAGAACCTCGTTGGCGCAGAGGGCGCCCGCGGCCTCATCCTCAAGGAACTCCGGCAGAAGGTTGACGTACGGTTCATCGGGACTTGTACGTTGTTGTCGATCCCGGTGGATTCCCGTCCACAGGCGCCCAATCCGTCCGCGAAAACCGGTATCTTGAGAAACGGAACCGCCCGGCGGTGCCGATCGTGTCGGCGGCGGGCCATCTGTCGGTTGAAACGCGCAATCACTCGACGCAACTGAAAACTGAAAGGTACGCAGTATGAAAAGGAAACTTGCCGTCCTGACGACCTCGGCGCTCGCCATCTCGGCGCTGGTTCTATGCCTGGGCATGAACGGCCCAACCGATGACGAGAAAGCGGCGGTCAAGCGGGCCGTGCTGGACTACTGCGAGGCGGCCTACGAGATGAAGCCGGAGCTGCTCGAACGCAGCGTGCATCCGGAGGTGAACAAGTTCGGGTTCCACCGCAGATCGCCGGACGAGGAGTACCGGATGATCCCGATGACCTACCCGCAACTGGTCGAGCTGGTCAAGGTGTGGAACCAGGACGGCAAGTTCGGGCCGGACGCGCCCAAAGAGGTCATCGTGTTCGACGTGCTGGACAAGACGGCCAGCGCCAAGCTGGTCGGCGCCTGGGGCATCGACTACATGCACCTGGCCAAGTACGACGGCAAGTGGAAGATCGTGCAGGTCCTGTGGCAGAGCCATCCGCAGCCCAGCGAGTAGGCTGTAGCGGCGAACGCGCCGACAACCGGTACCGGTACGTCGCGATTCGCCCGGTCACCGCCGCCCGAGCCGGCGCAGGCCCGCGTCGAGCAGGGCGGCCAGCAGGATCACCAGACCCAGCACGACCTTCTGCCAGAAGTGCTCCACGTGCAGCAGGTTGAGGCTGTTGTTGAGCACGCCGATGATCAGGGCGCCGATCAGCGTTCCCGCAATCGTGCCCCGACCTCCGAAGAGACTGGTCCCGCCGACGACCACGGCGGCGATGACGTTCAACTCCCACATCTCGCCGACCTTGGGATCGGCGGCCATCAGCTTGGCGTCGTGCAGTACACCGACGATGCCGCACAGCGCGCCGGTCAGCACGTAGACGATCAGCTTGGTGCGACGAACCGCGATGCCCGAGAGCCGGGCGGCCTCCTCGTTGCTGCCGACGGCGATCACGCCGCGACCGAACACGGTCCGCGCCAATAACACGTGAAAACTCACGAACCCCAGCAGCATGATAAGCACGGGCACCGGAAGAACCCGCCCCAGCAGACCCTCCAGCACGAACCCGCGCCCCAGGACGATGAGACCGGCCGGCAGATCGGTGTCGGGGACGGGCTGGCCGTCGCACACGATGAAGGCCAGTCCACGTGCGATGAGCATGCCCGCCAGGGTGACGATAAACGGCGGAATCGAGAACCGCGTGGTCACCGAACCGGAGATCAGCCCCGAGCCCGCCCCGACGCCGATGCCGGCCGCCAGACCCAGCAGGATGCACACCGGCCCGGGCAATCCCAGGGTCGCCTTCATAGCCACGCCGGCCACCACGCCCGTCAAAGCGACCAGCGAACCGACCGACAGGTCGATCCCGCCGGTGACGATCACCAGCGTCATGCCGAACGCGATCAGGGCCTCGAAGGATATCTGCCGGGCGACGTTGACCAGGTTCCTGGGCGTGGCGAACAGGCCGTTGGTCAGGATCGTGACCGTGATGATCAGCAGCACGAGCACCACCGGCATGCGCAGCCGGACGAACCAGCGCAGGACCTCGGGCCATCCGCCGGGGCCGTCCTTCGATGCGGCCGGATCGTGTCGCGGCGCGTCGCTCATGCAGTCACCTCCTCCCGGGCGGCCAGATGCATGATCTGCTCCTGAGTCACCTGCCGGTCTCGATTGTCGAGCACGCCGGCCAGCCGCCCTTCGCACATGACGCCGACGCGGTCGGCCATGCCGATGACCTCGGGCAACTCGGACGAGACCATCATGACCGCCACACCGCCGGCCGCCAGCCGGTTGATGAGCAGGTAGATCTCGTACTTGGCCCCGACGTCCACGCCGCGGGTGGGCTCGTCGAAGAGGATCACGCGGTGCGGCCGACTCATCCACCGGGCCAGCAGCACCTTCTGCTGGTTGCCGCCGCTGAGCGTGACGACGAGCGACTCAGAACTGACCGCCCTGATCTGCAGGTCGGCCATCAGTCGCCGGGAGAGGGCGCGTTCCGCACCCATGCGCAGAAAACCTCCGACGGCCGACGCCCGGAGGTTGGCCAGGGTGACGTTTTCCCGCAGGCTGCGTTCCAGCATCAGGCCCTCGGTCTTGCGGTCCTCCGGCAGCATGGCCACGCCGGCGGCGATGGCCTGCCGCGGATTGGCAAACGGTCCGGCCACGTCGCCCACCTGCACCCGCCCGGCGTCGGCCCGCACCGCGCCGAAGATCGTCTTGGCAACGGAACTGCGGCCGCTGCCCACCAGGCCGGTCAGGGCGAAGACCTCGCCGGCGCGGACGTCGAAACTCACTCGGGTGAAGCGTCCTCGGGCGGTCAGGTTCTCGACGCGCAGGATTGCTTCGCCGATCGGAGCGGAGCGCTTGGGGAACTCGTCGGTAAGTTCGCGCCCGACCATCTCGGCGATCAGGCTGCGGCGTTCGACCTGGGCGATGGGGCGCGTGGAGATGTGCCGCCCGTCGCGCAGGACGGTGACGGCGTCGGCGATGTCGAAGATCTCGTCGAGGCGGTGTGAGATGTAGATGACGCTCACGCCGCGTGTTTTCAGATCGCACACCAGGCGGTACAGCGCTACCAACTCGTGCGGCGTCAAGACGGCGGACGGCTCGTCGAGGATCAGGATTCGGGCGTCCAGGGCCAGGGCCCGGGCGATCTCGACCATCTGCTGCTGGGCCACGCTCAGGGCGCCGACCGATCGGCGAACGGGCAGCTCGATGCCGAGCTGGGCGAGCAGTTGCGACGCCTGGCGGTGCAGGCGGTTGAAGTCGATGCAACCGGTGCGTCGCGATCGCGGCCAGCGTCCGAGGTAGATGTTCTCGCTGACGCACAGGTCCGGCGCCAGGCTGAACTCCTGATAGACGATGGCGATGCCTTCCTGCTGGGCGCGGCGGGCACCGGTGATGGACACGGGCCGGCCGTCGATCTCGATCGTTCCCGCGTCGGACGTAACCGCGCCGGAGAGTATCTTGACCAGTGTGCTCTTGCCGGCGCCGTTCTCGCCGACCAGGGCGTGGACGGTGCCGGGCGCGACCTCCAGGCCGACGTCGTCCAGTGCCAGGACGCCGGGAAAGGCCTTGCGGATGCCGCGACAACACAGACGAGGCCCGGCAGCCTCCATGGATCAAGTGGACTCCCGCGTAAAGGTTCCTACCTCGACCGGGATCACCGTGGGCGGGGTCTCACCGTTGAAGAACCCGTGAATGGTCTCGACGGTCAGCCGGCCGATCTGGTTGGGGTTCTGGATGACGTCGCCGTAGATGGCCCCGGTCCTGATCTTCTCGCGGGCCTCGGGCGTGGCGTCGTAGCCGACGATCTTGATTCGCTCCAACCGACCCGCGGCCTCGACGGCGGCCAACGCCCCCAGCGCAGAGTCGTCGTTGATGCCGAACACGCCGGACAGGTCGGGCTCCGATTGCAGCAGGTCCTCCATGACGCGGACGGCCTTGTCGCGGCGGCCCTCGGTCGAAAGCTCGGCCACGATCTCGATGTCCGCGTGTTTGGCGATCTCCTCCTTGAAGCCGGCCACCCGGTCCATGACGCTGGTGACCTCGGGATGGGTGAGGATGGCGACCTTGCCCTTGTCACTCAGGGCCGCCACCATCAGCTCGGCCGCCTTCCGGCCGCCCAGCTTGTTGTCGGAAGCGACGTGAGTGACAACCTTGCCCAGCGAGGACATGCTGGCGATGTCGGCGGTGAACACGGGGATGCCGGCGTCGTTGGCCTCGGCGATGCTCGCCCCCACGCTGTGCGAGTCGCAGGGGCAGACGACGATGGCGTCCACCTGCTGCACGATGAACTCGTCGATCTGGTTGGCCTGAAGCGTGGAGTTCTGCTCGGCCGCGGTGACCAGCAGCTCGTAGCCGTACTGCTTAGCCGCCTCCTCCATGCCGGCCCGCAGGTCCTGATAGAACTGGTGCTGCATGGTCAGAAGTGTGACGCCGATGCGCCTGGTCTTTGCGTTCACGTCCGCAGTCGTGCCCGTTGAGGAGTCCGTGTCGGCTCGCTCGCAACCGGTCAGGACGGTGCCTACCACCAGCAGTATCCCCAGGCCGCACCACGCCCGTACCGCTGCTGAATAAAGCGCACCCGCCCGCGGCCGGGCGCAGGATTGTGATGAAAGACGCATTTGTTCCACCTCGCTTTGCTCGCCGGTTGGTGGGCCGGCGCCGCCGAGAGAATACCGCAAACCGCCGGGGAGGGACACACGCGCCGGCAGCTCCGCGGCTGCGCTTCGGGTCGGTCGCGACTATTGCGGAACCTGTCGCCCGACACTAGCCTGACCGCCCAAGGAGACACGCAATCGGAATGGGCGATGTGGAAGGCGTCCGGGACCCCAAAGACGCGACCGTCTTGACAGAATCTCGAGGATACCGATGAATCGAAACCAGCGCATAGGGTACGTGGACGCATCCAACAGAAGACAGATTGTCCGGCCCGTGCGTTCGTTCGGCCGGCTGACGTTGTGGACCCTGATGGTCAGCGCTGCGGCGTGGTCCGCGTTGCCGATCCGGGCGCAGGAGGCGGAAGCGCCCGCGCCGCGTAAGTCGGCGACGCAGCCGACGCTGTACGTCACGGCCAACGCGCATCTGGACACGCAGTGGCTGTGGACGATCCAGGCCACGATCGACGAATACATTCCTGACACGCTGCACGGCAACTTCGAACTGTTCGAGAAGTTCCCCAACTACGTGTTCAGCTTCGAAGGGGCATTCCGCTACATGCTGGCCAACGAGTACTACCCCGAGGATTACGCCAAGCTCAAGGAGTACGTGGCGGCCGGGCGGTGGCGGGTCTGCGGCAGCTCGGTGGAAGCCGGTGACGTGAACGTGCCGTCGCCGGAATCGCTCATCCGCCACATCCTGTACGGCAACGGATACTTCGAGCGCGAGTTCGGCAAGAGGAGCTGCGACATCTACCTGCCCGACTGCTTCGGATTCGGTTACGCCCTGCCGTCGGTGGCGGTCCATTGCGGACTGAAGGGGTTTTCGACGCAGAAGCTCACCTGGGGCTCGTCGGTGGCCATCCCGTTCAACGTCGGCCTGTGGGAGGGCGTGGACGGCTCGACAGTGATCGCGGCAGTCAACCCGGGGGCCTACGACGCCGAAATCCGCACCGACCTGAGCAGCGATTCGGAGTGGCTGGAGCGCATCCAGGCACAGGGAGAGCAGTCCGGTGCCTACGTGGACCAGAAGTACTTCGGTGTCGGCGACGTCGGCGGCGCACCCGATGCGGAATCGGTCGAGTGGCTGGAGAAGGCCATGGCCGGCGACGGACCCATCCGCGTGGTCAGCGCTCCGGCCGACCAGCTCTACCGCGACCTGACGCCCGAACAGATCGAGCGACTGCCGCGTTACAAGGGCGAGCTGCTCATGACTCGTCACGGCACCGGCTGCTACACGTCGCAATGCGCTATGAAGCGCTGGAACCGCAAGAACGAGCAACTGGCCGACGCGGCCGAGCGAGCGGCGGTCGCGGCCGACTGGCTGGGCAGTGGGCCCTATCCGAGCGAGAAGCTCACCGAAGCCTGGATTCGTTTCCTGTGGCACCAGTTCCACGACGACCTGACCGGGACGAGCATCCCGCAGGCCTACACCTTCTCCTGGAACGACGAGATCATCGCGCTGAACCAGTTCGCATCGGTGCTGACCGACGCGGTGGGGGCGGTGGCGTCGGGGCTGGACACCCGCGTCGAGGGCGTGCCGCTGGTGGTGTACAACCCGTTGGCGTTCGAGCGACAGGACGTCGTTGAAGCCACCGTTCGTTTCCCCGGTGCCGCGCCGCGGACCGTGCGCGTGTACGACGCCGCGGGCAAAGAGGTGCCGACGCAGGTCGAGGTCATGGACGGCAACGAGGCCCGGATCGCGTTCCTGGCCGACGTGCCGTCCGTAGGGTTTGCGGTCTACGACGCCCGGCCGGTGTCCACGCACGTAGCGAGGGGGACGGACGTTGCGATCAGTGGCACCAGCCTGGAGAACAATCGCTACCGCGTGCGCATCGACGAGAACGGCGACGTGGCCAGCGTCTACGACAAGTCGGCCGGGCGCGAGCTTCTGGCCGCCCCCATCCGCCTGGCGCTGTTCCGCGACGCACCCAGGAGGTGGTCGGAGTGGGAGATTGAATACGACGACATCGCCGGCGAGCCGTACGCCTACGTCGGCGGGCCGGCGACGATCAAGCCGGTGGAGGGCGGCCCGGCCCGGGCGGCGATCGAGGTTCGCCGTGAAGCGGCCGGCTCGATCTTCGTGCAGCGCATCAGCCTGGGCGGCGGCGAGTCCGGTGACCGGATCGACTTCGACACGCGCGTCGATTGGCGCACGCCCAAGATGCTGCTCAAGGCGGTGTTCCCGCTGGCCGCGTCGAACGAGACGGCCACCTACGACCTGGGTTTCGGCGTGATCGAGCGGCCGAACAACACGGAGAATAAGTACGAGGTGCCGGCCCAGCAGTGGGCCGACCTGACCGACAAGAGCGGCGAGTTCGGAGCGGCCGTCCTCAACGACTGCAAGTACGGCTGGGACAAGCCGAACGACAACACGCTGCGACTGACGCTGATCCACGCCCCCAACGACGTCGAGAAGGACATGGGCTGGCATCGGTTCACCTACTCCGTCGCCGGTCATGCCGGTGATTGGCGCGATGGTCAGGTGATCCGGAAGGCGGCCCGGCTCAACCAGCCGCTGCGTGCGTTTCAGACGGTTCCGCATCCCGGTTCGCTGGGCAATCGTTTCTCGCTGCTGCAGGTGGACTCGCCGCAGGTAGTCGTCCGGGCGGTCAAGAAGGCGGAAAAGAGCGATGAGATCATCGTCCGCCTGCAGGAAGCCCATGGTCGGCCCGCCGAAAAGGTGCAGGTCTCGACCTGCCGCCTGCCGTACCGCAATCGCGAGGTCACCGGTGCCGAGCAGCCTTTGAAGGAGTGGCCCATGCAACCGCGCGGGCGAATGGCGCTCGACTTCAAGCCGTTCCAGCCCAGAACAGTGGCCGTCAGCATCTCGCCACCGGAGACCCGCATGGACCCGCCCTCGGGCCTGCTGATACCACTGGACTACGATCTGGACGTGGTGAGTTCCGACGGCGACCGGTCCGACGGCGACTTCGACGGCGCCGGGCACACGCTGCCGGCCGAACTCCTGCCCGATTCCATCACCTGCGGAAGTGTCGAGTTCGACCTCGGGCCCAAGGCGCCCGGGGCGAAGAACGCCCTGGCCTGTCGCGGGCAGACGCTGGCTCTGCCGGACGGCGAACACAACCGGCTGTACATCCTGGCGGCGTCGGCCGGCCCGCCTTCGGGTCACGTCATGGGGACGTTCCGGGTCGACGGCGAGCCGGTCGAGCTGTGGGTCAAGAACTTCACCGGCTGGGTCGGGCAATCGGACAGCCTGGTGGTGGACGGGCAGGTTGTCGATGCGGCCCTCATGACGCCGGGCTTCATCCACTGCGACGAAATCGCCTGGGTGGGCACGCATCGACACGACGGCGTCAAAGACCGGAACGAGCCTTACGTGTTCTGCTATCTGTTCAAGTACGCCATCGACCTGCCGCCGGGTGCCGGCAGCGTGACACTGCCGGACGACGACTGCATCCGCATCGCGGCCATGACCGTCGCGAACGACCTCAACGACGAGACCCAGCCCGCCGGACGGCTGTACGATCACCTGGCGGCCACACACATCAGACCGCACGGCGGGCTGTTCGTCGATCCGGTTACCGCAACACTGGCGACCGACGCGCGGGGCGCGGATATCCTCTACACGCTCGACGGAACCGTCCCGGACGAGACATCACCTCGATACACGACACCCATCGAGGTCAACGGGACCACCACGGTGACGGCCCGGACGCTGCGGCGAGGCGTGCTGGACGATCGGCTCACCCGAGCCGTGTTCGACTTCACCGAGCCCAGGGAGGCGGCCACCCCGCCGGCCGTAGCGCCCGGGCTCGAATATCGGTATTACGAGGGAGAGTGGCTGGCGCTGCCGGATTTCGACACGCTGGCGCCGGTCGGGTCGGGCGTCGTGCCGGGCTTCGAGCTGACGCCGAGGAGCCAGGACGAGCAGTTCGGCTTCGCGTTTGCCGGCTTCGTCGAGGTGCCGCGCGACGGGGTCTACACGTTTCACACCGCCAGCGACGACGGCAGCAGCCTGTACATCGGGGACGTCGAGATCGTGGACAACGACGGCCTCCACGGCCTGCGCGAACGGTCCGGACAGATCGCCCTCAAGGCGGGGCTGCACCCCATTCGCGTGACGTACTTCGAACGCACCGGGGGCGACGGCCTGGAGGTCCGCTACCAGGGGCCGGGCATCGACAAACAAACCATCCCGCCAGACGCGCTGTATCACGCCCGGCGGGATGGTGGTGATTGATCGCGGCCAGCGGTCGGGGTCGAACGCTGCCGATCGCCCGGCCAAGCCAGTGCCCTGCTACATCGTGCTCGTGAGCGACGCCTTCAAATCCGCTATCGGGTCGCGGTCCGTCAGCTTCAGGTCATATTTGTCCTGCAGGATCGCAAAGACGTTGGGCGACACGAACGCCGGCGCCGCCGGGCCGATGCGGATGCCCTTCACGTCCAAAGCCAGCAGCGTCAGCAGGACGGCCACCGCCTTCTGCTCGAACCACGAGAGCACGATGGTCAGCGGCAGGTCGTTCACGCCGCAGTTGAACGCCTCAGACAGAGCCACCGCCACCTGAACGGCGCCGTAGGCGTCGTTGCACTGTCCCATGTCCAACAACCGCGGCACCGGGCCGACGCCCTCGATGTCCAGCGTGCCGTAGTCGTTGTCGCGAATGCGGTACTTGCCGCAACCCAGCGTCAAAACCAGCGAGTCCGGCGGGGTGTTGCGGGCGAACTCGGAGAAGTAGTTGCGGCCCGGCTCCGCGCCGTCGCACCCGCCGATGAGGAAGAAGTGGTTCAGTTTGCCGGCCTTGACGGCTGCCACGATCTTGTCGGCCAACCCCAGCAGCACCGAGTGGTGGAAGCCGATCGTCGATTCGCCGACCTTCTTCTCCGTCAGCGGCTCGCAGCGCTTGGCGCATTCGATGACCTCGGAGAAGTCGTTGGTGGTCAGCCGCTTGCCGCCCGGCACGGCCGTCACACGGGTGGTGAACAACCGATCCTTGTAGTCCGGCCGGGGAATCAGCACGCAGTTGGTCGTGGCCAGCACCGGGCCGGTGAACGCGGCGAACTCGACCTTCTGCTTCTGCCAGGCGCCGCCGTAGTGCCCCGCCAGGTGCTCGTACTTGCGCAGCTCGGGAT
>Ga0307379_10007822_pt1 | contig 14473 bp, 19 predicted proteins | sample UN2MG_FD_202237 | JGI IMG/M metagenome (GOLD analysis project Ga0307379, IMG submission 202237) | Soil microbial communities from Risofladan, Vaasa, Finland - UN-2 | ecosystem: Environmental > Terrestrial > Soil > Coastal area > Acid sulfate soil | place: Finland: Risofladan, Vaasa | collected... | reverse complement strand
AGAGCGGGGGCTCGTTTATTTCTCTAATGCATCTTAAAAACAACATCTCTTGTTCTCAAACCCCAACATTTTGTACATTTGTGACATTGTCCATCACATTCAATCGCATTGTCAGGTATTCTTGTTTCTGTACCGTCCTGCACCCAGGCACGCGGTCCATCCGGCACATTGTCATCAGGCATTCCAGGCCACATTGAATAAACGATCTGGATGTTCTTTTTTATTGCAGAATAATCCAGGTCAAACATTTTAGTAAATGCCAAGAATTTTGTTTGTGGAAATTGATCGGCAACAATATTCCATGAGTCAAGATGTTCTTGATTCAAAAAATCACCTGATACGTGGATCCTGAATAACTTAATTGGTTTTGATATGTATAGTTGTTCGATGATTGATTCACAAGCACTGAATGGATCTGCATTAAATGCATCAGAATTGTTGTCCCATGCGTATTTCACAACTGGCCTTAATCTATATGCTTTTTTAGCATAGCATTTATCTTTACAGTACTCACAGTTTCCACAATCTTCTACTGGCCTTAACGAAACATTCACCACTTTTCCTTTAATATTTCCTCTTGACAATATTATGTGATTCATTCGATACCTCCGGTTATTCGAATTAAATTTTAAAAAAATTATTTAGTTATTTTTAAGAATTCCATTTATTTATTGCAGCACATACCTGTCTAACATTTTCTTCTGTTGTCCAGGCTATCACAAACTCTGCCATTGGTATTTCACGATTAGATTCATTCCAATCTTTAATCCATAATATATGGAAAAAGTAATTGAAATCTTTTATCTTGATGTAAGCTCCCAATCCATCGTCAACCCAAGAAAAGCAGCCGATGTGTTTTTTGCTTAACCAGTCATCAACACATTTCTTTATTGCAGTTATTATTTCATCCATTTTCATGATTTATCCCTTCTGTCTTTTTATCGGGCAGGTGTTGCATGCCGGCACTCCTGCTCGAATCAAGAATGTACATGGTCTGTACTGTTTATTCATAATTTCAGTTAATTTATAATGGCGTTCACTTTCGGTGTAGTTAAGTGGTGGATTGCAAGTATTCATCCACTTTTCCAACGCTGAATTTATTTCAGCTGGACTTAATCCCATTTGGATATTCATTCCAGCTATCAACCCGCACATGCTCACATCCCGTGTCCCCTCTTGTACCCCACACATAACTTCCATAACTCCAAGGCAAGGCGTTCCTCTGACTGGTGTTTCATCCGGTTGTTTCTGTGGTAGTATGAAGGGTACAGTGGACCTGCCTTCTGTGACCTCTACTTTAGTTTCTTTCAGTATGTCTTGAATTTTTAACAACATCTCCGGTATGATTTCATTGTTAACCACCACAATTGGTGTTTCAGAGACATTTTTTGCTAGATCCAGTATGTGCTGTATTCCATCCATATGCCACAGCTCATCTCTACTTAACGGTATACAGTAAAGTCCAGATTTTTTATGGAGTGTATTGGGTAATCTTGATATTCTTGATATTCCATCCACACATTGAGAATCTAGTGTTTTTAGAGATAGTGTGTCTCGGATATATTCTATGAATGTCCGAATCACTGGTTTTTTAAATTCTTGTTCGATCTCCACCGGTTCAAAGTCTAGATATAATGCAAACCCTTTCATCCCGGTGAAATATATTCTTGGTGTGATTCCTTTATGGTAGCAATCCAATTCAAATAATCTGGCTTCGTAAAGAGCAATTTCTGGCATTTCTTTCCAATCCAGATCAATGAAAATTGTGTCGATTATTGCACGCGAATAATCCAATTTTTTGTTGTCTATTCTATTCCATTTTTCAAAACCGTACACCGAAGTATACGTATTGTGACCAGGCATATATGTTTCAACATACATTGTAAGCTGGTCATCATTAAGTATAGGGGATCGTAATCTTTCTGGGGTGGCAAATTCTCTTGGGTAGCGTCCTTTGCAATGAGCTATCCATGCATTCATATTATTCTCCAACTGTTCTCTTTTGTTGTATTAACCAGAACATTTTGTGGTTGTAGACTTTGTTGAATTCATATCCAGTACCACCACTTTGATTTGGTGTACATTCACGGGTACATCCATTGTGGGTGTGTATACAGGAATGGCAGCCATATCCCGTTTTAGGGGTTTTGTTGTATGGCCGCATACCTCTTTTTACTCTCGCCATATTTGAGTCCCATGTGGTAGTTTATTTCCATTACCCCATGATTCCCTGATATCTTCTTTTGCTTTTTCAAGCGTCATGGGACCGATAGGACCGTACGCATACGGCTGGCCTCTAAGTAGGAAATACCATCTTTTCAATTGTCTCATGATTACCTCAGTAAGTCTTGTTCTTTCATGCTCAACCACTTTTCACCACCATAGATCACATGGTCCATGTGTTCTATTCCGATTATCCTTCCTGCCTCAGTCAATTTTTTCACAATATCCACATCCTGTTGACTTGGATTTGGATCTCCACTTGGATGGTTATGGCAGGTTATGATTGAAGCTGCTCGATGTGCAATTGCAGCATAGAATATTTCTCTCGGGTGTGCTATATTTGCATTTAAACTTCCCATTGATATCAAGTCAACAGATTTTATTTTATTTTTAGTGTCTACTGATATTGAAAAAAAATGTTCTTTCTGCATGTCTAATTTTGTGAATATTGATTTCATTAGATGTGCTGCCGCTGCTGGATTTGATACTCTGTCAATATCAATCACATCATTCAATTCTTTCATTACCCATGAATCGTTCAATTTTGGATACCGTTTAGTAGCGTAGTTGATTGTTTCCATAAAATCACCTGGTTTAATAATAAATTCTTGACCACTCGTTTTTCATATATGGTTTTTTGTCTTCTGGTTTACCATCATTCACCCAGGCAACCCATCCACCATTTTTCCAACAAATATTACTATATCCGTTGTAGTTGTTTGCTGATTCTAGGATGTCTTCAAGTAGTATACATAGCTCCTTTTTTGATTCTTGTGAAATTGATTCATTTCCAATGAAATTGTTAAATTTCTTAACAATTTCATTTATATTCATCGTCTTCCGTGGTATCGATGTCATAGACATCGCTTCCCACAATGCCAGCATGGATCTGATGGGTTTCGGCCATAGATTATGTAGTGTCCACATGATACACACTTGTGTCTGTATGGTTTTACATCATCGATGATTTTCCAGGTTGTCACGGTGTAATCCTGAACCCATACATATGAATTGTAATCTCTTTGTTTACATATGATCATGTTATCTTTTACACCATAATCATTACATCGTATGTTAGCCACTGGTATGTCATCTACAAGCACAATGACTTCTATATTCGCTGTGATTCCTCTCTTGATTTGTGCAGTTTTCATAATGTTCACCTTTTAAAAAAGAAATTAATCAGAGCATCTTTGATTTAGATACCCTGATTGTCAATATTTCACACTTCTAACGATTCGATTACTTCTTTTGCCATTTTGAAGTACTCAGCTTTATCTATTGAGTAGTGTTCTTTTGCCATTGTTATCGATTTATTCGATTCGTCTGGTTCCAACAGTCTTGATAGGCAATTTCTTGCTGCAAAGTATAGGAACTGATTTTTTTGTAGGACAGTTACCGGGATTATATTTTCAGCACTTATTGATGAAATTACCGTCCCATCTTCTGTTATGAATAGCTTCATCTTTCCCAGTACTGCAACATATTGTGGGACTTCTAACTGATCCGCTTGATGCATTGCATCTGGCTGGTATTGTCCGGCATATGCTAAAATTGACCCGGTTGGATCCACAATTCTGAGTCTCCAGTATTCTGTATCTGATCCGATATCTTCTTTTTCAGTAACTGCCCCAACCATCAACACTCTATGGACATTTTCACCAGTTGGTGATACTACATGAGTTACTGCAAATTGATCATCACCATCCTGATATGATATTTCACAATCTCTCATTTCTTTAGCAAACATGAGTCTTGTTGGACTTCGTACATAGTCTGCCATTTAGACCACCTCTGCAGGGATAGCTGCTTTCAATGATTTAATGTCTTCTTGTCCTATTTCACCGAGTGGTGTTATTGAAGACACAAGAATTGTTTGATCCATTTTTGTTCCTTCAACAACAAAGAATCTGCATAACAGCCTGTTTTCGAATTCATCGACCACTACATTCTGATCCATGGCTTCGACTGCCATTGCGATTGCTGCTTCCTGGTTGATTCCAGTTACCTGTTCAGTTAGTTCTGTGTTCAGCAAGATTGAATGCGATTCTGTTCCATCGTCTAAGGATCCCTTTACTCTAATATCGTAGGTCCCTTGGACTTTACCATGTTCAGAGCACACGCCATTTCTCAATGACCTGTTACACTGTGGGCATCGTTTGATCAAACCAGATCCATTCTGGATATTCACCAGTGCACCAACGACTGTCACGGTTGCATATCTTACTTCGATCTCATCATCGACTGGAGAGATTACTGATTTCTTATTGATGCCGATCTGCATCCTTTCATTGAATTTAGAAGTGACTACATTCTTGATTAAATATGACTTGCCTTCTTCCATATTCATTGCGTTGGCACTAGCCCAGGAAGTGAACTTCACAGTTCCTGTAGCATCCCCAACAAGTCCAACCTGATTGATGGATTCATGTTCAGAATTCCACAGCTGCACTACCTTCACTCTCACTGTACCCCACATGTTCTCATCGGTCAGGGTATCCACTGTAACTTCAGCGTTATCTCCACCACCATAGAACTTCTTGGTATCAATTCCACCCTGTGTTGCAAAGTAGTTCAATACACTTCGAACTATTTCGTTCTTAGGTACACCGAATCCATTCAAAAGCGTAAATCTAGCCTTTAAGTCTGCTTCGGTTATGTTCAATCCTGCTTCTGAAAGCTTTGTTTTGATTTCTTGAATTTCGGGATCCATTTCTTTCACATTCCTTGGATTTTGTTTCTTATTGTTTAATAATTTTTGAAAATCAACCATTCTGTTGACCTCCTTATTTTTAAGAGTGCACTCACTCTCACTCCGCAGAGTGAGTGCACGTCCATTCATCCTCTACAGCGTTGTGATTGGTCTATATGAAGTCAGTTTTTCCAGAGCCCTGAATAACATGTATGTTTTCTTCACATCCATGTAATTATGGTTGAGGATCTGCGCTTTGCAACCGTCATCATTTGTTTTGCAGTATTGTTTCCATATTTGGGGTACATCTGCTCCTACTATATGATCAGTCAGATCTTGCCCAAAGTTGTTGAAAACATTCAGGCAGATACTGTCCAGACTATTATGATCTCTGAGTTTTGATTCTCCATGCACACTCATGAAGCTCTTTATTTTATCCAGCATTTCTGGATCTGTGATTTCCTCCAGCATACCAACATTTGTCTTTTTGGTCTTCGTTGGCACCATATTGACAATATGCATTAGCCTGATAACCAGGTCGGCTGTCAAGTCATCAATTTTTGGGTTTTCCTCAGTTGCAGTTATCAAGTGCTTTACTGCCATGTCCGAGACATCCAGGTGATCCATTCCCACAAACGGGTATCTGTCGATCATATCATTTTGGATGTACCTATTTTTCAGGAATGGAATGTCCAGTCCTTTGAATGATCCGAATTTCGGGGCTCCGGCGAATGTCACCAGTAAGTTGTCTTTGCATTGATTTATTGCTTCAGAGAGAAATTTCAGAATAAATTGTTCTGATTCTCCCGGTTCGCGCATCACTTGTTGGTGGCCTAATGTAAAGCACACCAGTTGTGATGTCGCTGTCAACCCGGTTGTTTCTATATCTAACACTGTTATGTTTGTTGTCATCTTTTACCATTCCTTTTATTTTCAGAGCACTCGCTCTCGCTCATCAGAGTGAGTGCGCGTCCTCTTCTTTACACCATAATTTCATTGCTTCTGATATTGCAGTTCCAATCAAATAGTTTTTCTCGATACACTTCATCTTGAATTCCCTGTATGCTTTTTTATCTACATGCCTTACTCCGATTGTTTCAGTTCCTATCATAATATCACGTTCAACTTGTTATACTCGTTAAACATATATAATAGTAACGCATATAGAATAAGTATAGGGTGAATTTATGATTAAGAACAAGGATCGCATAGTACAATATCTAATAGAATGTAAATTTGTTGAACAATCCATGACTGCCAACGTTTGGTTAAAACAGTATGATACCATTGATTGTTGTGTCAATCTCAGTGGAGCAAAAATAGTAATTGAATGGTATCCTCATGGAGATTATTCAAGGAAGAGTGTTGATATATCTACTCAGCCTGAATTACTCAACCTGAAAACGATACTGTTAAATATTTCTAAAACGAATCATCTTCCGTCGATATTTGACGTACCGGCAGAACCTGCTACTCAAGCTACAGAAACACCGGATCTTTCTCATCCAGAGGTTGATGTTTCTGCCGAACCAGCCAACGAGAGCGGCCCAACATCCACTGATATGGATCCACCCGCGACACTGGATCCTGCAACTTCCGGTGAAGATGTTGGGCAGCCTATTGGAAACTCAGTGCTTCCTGTACCCTTATTTCTTAAAAAGGATAAATCTGCTGTGCCGGCACCATCAGCGCCAGCTCCAAAATCTAAAAAGAAGCCTGATTCCGTCATTCCACCAGTAACACCGGCCGAAACACCAGCATCAGCTGGTGGCGTTCCTGCTATGAAAGAGCCTAATTCTCTTCTCAATAAGACACATGATGAACTTGATCGTATCATTAATGATGACAAAGCAAGACGGTGGTTGGAAGAACGTGGTAGTTCATATAAAGTTCATGGCAACGAACGGCCGGATGCTGCTAGTATTCAAAGAATTTCGAATATGCGTGGCGTGTCCACTGCTGTGATCAGTGCAGTTCAGACAAAAGAGTACGCAGAAGCAACCGTAAGGGCTTATCTCGGCAATATTTATGTTGATTCTGTTGTGCATCATGATTTCGAAAATCATCGCCGTATGCTGATCCTTGAGAGGATGAAAAAGAATCCTGATATTCTTGATGGCTGGAATGGGGAGATGCCAATAATCAGAGCGGGTGCTAAAATTAAGAATGCCAGTGGCAATCTTGAGGATGCTAGGTATACAATAATGCATTCGCATTTTGCATTTATTGAGTTCGCATTGCGTGACGCGGTCACAAAAGCAGAAGCATCTGCCCAGGCAAAAATTCTTAATCAGGAATTCCGTGAACCGGAAGATATTGAGTCTGAACAATTTGAAGTGGGTCTTGTTCGTGGTAGATAAATGCCCAGTGAATACATAAAGACTGATCAGCTTATCATCCTCCGTGACACCAGGGAGCAAATAAGGCGGTTTGATTCACCTTATTGGTCCCAACATTTTAAAGTCGAGGATTGTACACTCCAGCGTGGTGACTACAGTTTCAAATATAATGGTGTTGACTATTCATCCGTATTTGCGATTGAATATAAGCGTGTCTGTGAGCTCCTTGCAAACATAGGGTCTGATGATCGAGATAAGTTTAAGAAAAAAATTAGCAGTTGTGCTCAAGGGACTGATTTCTACCGAATTGTTGTTGAAGGAAGTTTAGCACAGTTCGTTGACCCGCTGTTCTGTGGAAACAATATAGATCGTTTCCTTGCGTTCACTACTATTTACAAGTGGGAGTCTGAAAATAGGAACCTTAAATTTGAGTTCATTCCTGATTGTAATCTCGGGACCACTCAGCTGTTTGCTGAGATGGTTATCTATCAGTACATTGAAGGATTCATAAAATATTATGCGCGGTGAATTATGATTGATATTGATAATCCTCCAAAAGAAATAAAAAACTGGATTAAAAGAGTTAAGCGTTGTTTTACAGAACAACCTGATGGTGTTTGGTTTTACGTTGCTGATAGCAGGATATATATTATGGCATGTAATAAAAATGGTGGACGTGCTATGGAAAAATTCGGTGAAGTGGACCCTGATTATGAAATAGATTCTATACCAATCCAGGATATAGACGGTGGTGGATGGTGATGGTAACTGTTAAGACACTAATTAAAAAACTTGAAGAAATGCCACCTAATTTACAGGTTGGTGTTGCCGTGCATGATGATTCTGCTCATCAAGTATCTGGATGGGTCAAATGGGTTCATGTTGATACAGATGATGAATTTAGAGATAATCCTGGTAAAAAGTGCGTTGTATTGCGGTGTTAAGGTGTTATGTTGAAACGAATGGAACTAATGGCTAGTAAATGTGCTGACCTTATCAAACAGCAGTCAGTCGTTCATGTGGTGAGCCACATCGATGCTGATGGATTAACTTCAGCTGCGATACTGTGTACGGCGCTGGAGCGCGCCGGCATTAGTTACAGTGTGGATTTTATTCGTCAACTTACGGATGATTTAATTAAGAGTATTGCTGCGGCAACATCTGATCTTGTAATATTTACTGATTTAGGAAGTGGTATGATTGAAAAAATCAATGAATTTGGGATTAAAGCCATCGTGTGTGATCACCACGTCCCAGCTGGTGATTGCGATTTTCACCTTAATCCTCGGGTGTATGGCATCAATGGGACTTCTGATCTCAGTGGTTCTGGAACTACCTTTGTTTTGGCTAATGCTCTCGGGAGTAATTCTCGTGGGAGTAATAACGACCTTGCTAACCTTGCAATTGTTGGTGCTGTCGGCGATCTTCAACACATGAAATTACTTCGCCTCACTGGTGTCAATAAAGAGATTGTAAATCTTGGTGTGGCTAATGGATCAATCATATGTGAAAAGGATCTTATGTTTTTTGGAAAACAGACCAGAGCAGTTCATAAGATGCTGCAGTACAATTCAGATCCATATATTCCCGGCCTTTCCGGGAATAGTGATGCATGCATTCAATTTGTCAAAGATGCCGGCGTGCACATGCATGGTGAGAAATGGCTGCGGTGGATTGACATGCAAGCTGAAGAAAAACAGCGCATTATTGCTTCTCTTGTTAATCATTGTGTCTCCGCGGGGATATCCGGGGAAAAAATAAATCGGCTGGTAGGCGAAGTCTATACGTTCCCGAAGGAGATTGAGGGTACAGAGATGCGGGACGCATCAGAGTACTCCACTCTGCTGAATGCTACTGCACGATACAGTAAGGCCAGCGTAGGACTTGGTGTATGTATGGGTGATCGCGGTACCGGGTATGAGCGGGCAAAGGTCCTCCTGGCGAATCACCGGAAGAACCTGGTTGATGGGATTATCCTGGTGAAAAAGCAGGGTGTTACGAAAATGAAGCATTTTCAGTATTTTGATTCCGGGTCTAAAATTCAGGATACCATAGTTGGCATCATAGCAGGGATGAGTTATAGTATTGTAGGGGATCGTAGTCTTCCCATCATTGCGTTTGCTGACACTCCCGGTGGTGTGAAGGTTTCTGGTAGGGGGACGTACGATCTAGTCAGGAAGGGTCTGAACTTGGCTGCAGCGATGAGCTCGATATCATCGAGTCTTGGCGGGTCCGGCGGCGGCCATGATATTGCAGCAGGGGCTTATATCCCTTCAAGTGCGAAAGCAGAGTTTATTATTGCGCTGGATATTTACATCGGCGATCAGATGAAGTGAGCAAGTCTGATCCAGCAGTTTTTCTTTTTTATAGAGCTGACACAAACAGCATCCCACTGTACCCTGAATGCTTATTTCCTACTTTATAAGATCTTATCCACCAGGATATGGAGATCATAGGCAACAATAAAGCCGAGGATAAGCTCGTGGGGTACAGTAGGAGTGTGCAGGAATAGATATGGACTGCTAAGGATCAGGCTGTACCCTCCAAGGAGTAAGGGCCCAACAATGAGATTATGGCTATAGCCACGATGAGTCATTAGGGATTTATACGGCCACCAAAAGATTCGAAGGATATTCCATCGATGATATGGTTTACTATCAGTATCCAGATCTGGAGATAGGAAGAAAGTTGAAAAGAGATATGAAATTGAAAATAGGATGACACTGAGAATTGGATAGTGGAAATAAATAAAGAATGAGACGATTGGAATCAACAAGCATACGTTGATCCAATCGTGGATTTTGTAGTTAGGCAAGAGTGGTTTTGGTTGATTAATATGGTTTATTGGTACAATACCTTTTGAATCGAGGGTCAATAGTTAGATAAAATGGAAAAATAGTTACTATTAATAACTATTTTCCAACTATTAAACTATCCAGGTGATCCACTAATTGTTTGCCTCTCTTGAAGGTGTAATTTTCTCCGACAGCTTTTTGCACCATTGCCATATTGTCTGTTTGAACAACAAATAATTGCAACCGCTGTTGTTGTTCAATTCGTATAGCCTTTTCTTTCAATTCAGATTCGCTGTGACTTCCTGGTCTTTCATATTCTATAGCAATTCTCACATCTTCATATTCTGCTAGAATATCAGCAGTTTGCATGTGATTTACTTCTACAGTCCAGCCATTATTAATCAGATGTCCTGCGATTATCATGACTGTTGCAAAATGATCTACAGATTGAGTTCCGATTTTCTCGCCAGACATAATTTCTGATTTAATCCATACAGATGTTAATCCACGTCCAACGGGTGTAATTACGCTTCGGGACAGATATCCGTTGTTTTTTAGTATATGTGATGCATCTCCATCAATCCATTCAGTTGCAAAGAAATTGTGTTCAATTGCAAGTTTTAATAGCTCTGGGGAGATCTTCATAGCAACATCGGGTTCAATTATTTCATTCTTTGCAGTTATTATTTGCAGCTCATGATCTGTTGGTTTGAACTCTACATGAATTCCCTTATCATTGATCATCAAAAAGCCACTTCCTACAGGACTTGACTTCAATTGTAATTGTTGATCCAGATTAAGTTTGAAGTATTGAGCTATAATTGGCATGGATAATTTATTCAGACCTTTGCCTAAAATTATGTTAATTACCATGTTGGTTTGGAATTCTTCAGATACATTAGCAACATCCAGATCGGTTGGTTGTTGAGTTCCAACCCACAAAGCAATTCCATAACTTCTTGATTGAGTCAACATCTTCAATATGAATGCTGTGATTACTGGATCTTTCATTATGTTTCCAGCTTCATCTACAGCAATGATCGTTTCCTTGCTAGTATCTGTTCTGAATCTTAAACCCAATATTCCAATTACAAAGACATCCATTGCTTTTGCAATTTGAGTTGGTACTTTTGAGGTATCAATTACAACCATGTCTTTTGACAGGTCTATATTTGATGGCCTGTTCAAGTACGCTAATTCACCGTTCTCACTTAGTTGGTATGTCTTGTCATAAAGTGCCTGTGCGGTAACATCCACCCTTGCATCGACTTCAAACAAAGCCCGTAAGTCTCGTAGAAGGGGCCAAGTTGCATCGATCCAACTTGCAGGGTCTTCCTTGTGGATGCCGAAATTTTTATACACTTTATCTAAGTACATATCCAGTTTGGATATTTGATTTATTGTGATTTCATAGTTAAACCAGATCTTAAAGAACTGTTGTAATAATCCTTTGTGGTTATTGTATGCTCTTATGTAATCGTAGTTTGAAGTCATGTATGTTGTATCAAATAAGATTTTTAATGGATTGATACTGGCATCAGTTTCATCAGGTCCAACTTTGATGTATGCACCATTGTAGTAGGTTGGAACTGCACCATAGTTTGTTTTTTTGTCATCTTTGTTTGTTATGAATATGATTCTCTTATCCAGCATGTCATGTGCACGCATTAAGAGCATTAACATAGTGAATGTTTTCCCTGCTCCAGAAGGTCCAACAAATAAGATGTGTTGTGCGATTAATTTTTCTAAATCTATTTGGATATGTTTTTTTGTTTTGACATTTTTACCAAAATATAATCCAACATTATCTGTGATTGAATTTGGTGTTCGTAGTGGAGCTATTACAGATGCTTCATTTGAGAACATCTCTACAGATCCTTCTTGAAGGTATCCAGGGAATGGCATGGCATTTTTCCATGTTTTTAGCATGATTCCATATGCTGCTTCACTTTCAATGCTATGTGATTTTAATCGTTGGATTACACGACCTTCTGCGACCCGTAATGCTGCTATGGAGTCTGCTGAAATTAATATTGTAAATACAGTATGGAACATCTTCTGATTAAGTTCATGTACTAATCTAAGATTCTTTGTGAAATCTTCTTGATCAAAGACTAAAGCCATATCGACATTGTGTAGCACATTTGATTTTACACTGGATATCTGGTTTGCCAGGTTTTTAGTAATTGCAGATTGTAGCATTCGAGTTGATTTTTCTCTTGATATTGGTACAAAGGTTACTGAATACGTGATGGTGCAACCAAACGTATTCAATTCAGTTAATCTATCGATTATTTGATATGGTATCTTCCTAGGGTACCCATCTTTGTCACCATCAGGAACTCCCACCAACCTGCATTTTGTGTATAATTCATCGGCAGAGCCTTCATTTATGATTAAGTAATCCATCTTTTCAGTGATTTTAGATGGTGTTACTTTATACACCATAGCATCCATATATCTGGATTCATCTACCTGTTCATTTACTCTGTTTTTGAAGTTTATGCAACTGTTATATTTTATAGCTAACTTCTGTTTTAATCGATTCATCTTACCAGCACCTGTTTCCTGTACAACATTGCGATGTCATTTTGATCTGTTAAAATCGTTGCGTATGCTTCTGTTTTCATTAATGCATCTATAAATCCAGGTATAAATTCCTGCCTTCTGATTTCTGCATCAGCAAGGGATTTATGTTTCCCCAAATTAATGAATACTAAAATTCCCCAGTTAATCACATAAGAATCATCTTCGTTTATTTCCCGGTACAATTCATTTAAGTGTTGTTTTTGTGGGGTTGTTTTATTCTCCGAATTTGATAGATCAAGTATTTGAGATTTAAGTTCATCTTTGTGATCTATATAACTTGATGATATGATTTTTAGTGAAATATCATCATGTAAAGAATCTAACATTTGCCTCACCAGCTGAATGTAGTCGTTAAGTGAGTCTTCATCAATCTTATCTGAGGTAACATGCATTACACTTCCATACCATCCATATGTGAATTCTATAAGTCCATCAGAGTGAGTTTTAACCAAAGGGACTATGTTTTGTAAGAATTTGAGTGGAACCACATATTTTAGAGTAATTGTTTTCCCCATGAGTAATTTGAAAGAAAATATTATCTTTAATTTAGTTTTGTGTGTAGTAGATGAATTCCTGAAATATACTATGAATATTACCCACCACACAATTATTCCAAAATAAATTATGAATGACCAGGGTGATTCAATCATACCATATGCGATTGGGTAGAGTGCCAATAATGATCCACCCAACCAAGTTGTTATTAAAATCCACCAATTTACACTGGCTCCATAGTGTGTGTTTTGCTCCACCTTAGCCATTGATTTTGAAATACTTGCGTCATTGCTCCCCATTTACATCGCCCTCCATACTGATTTACTAACTGCAACTCTCAAAATCAATTTAAGTAATGGATACAAGATGAATGCTAATGAGATTATGAATATGAATATTAATAATCCAAGATAAAATATAATTTCATTAGTAAAAATCACATAGCCAGCTGCATCATTATTCATCATCAATTCTGAGCTTTCTGTTATCGCTCTAATTCCTAAACAAGTAATTCCAACTATTACTGGTTGCATGAATACCATTAATAAAAAATAATTAAATATCATTACTGCCATCGCTTCTGTTTTGTTCCACACATACATTATTCCAATAATTAATGCGAATCCAGTAACAATTACGATCACATAATCCCTAATTATGAATAGTATAGCTTCTGCGAACCATAATACGGCCATGGCACTATACATTACCACATTATCAGGAGATGGTTCTATTGAGCCAGTTACAGATTGCATAAATGATGCTGTTATTGCCTGTCCGAAATTTAATATCTCTTTGATTCCGAAATGAGCAAGTCCTACAATAAAGATCGCACTTACCATTTTGTACACAAATTCATCGTATTGGAATCCATTTATGTCCATTTTACCTATTTTTAGGTTATCAAGTTTATCTGGACGATATTTTCCCAATATTACTACAGCAGCATGTCCAAATAAAATGATAAAAAACAGCACATAGAACAGGTCTGTTGCCATTAGATTCATTTCACGTACTGCAGGTATTGCATAAGGATCTGGAGTGTATGATGCCATCAATAAGATAGTATCACTTCCACCAGAACCGTTTGCGTTTAATGAATATATGTCATCTGCAAATCCGACCCCGGTTTGTCGTATTCCTTTTTCAATCATTTTTGCACCCACGCTTACTTCTTGTTCAGCAGCAGCCAAAGCGCATGATCCATATAGTGATATTATTAAAAGTGTTATTATTATGTATTTCATGTTCATATCATTTTACTCCATAAATTCCAGCATTTTTTAGCACCCCATAAAAATAGCACAGTACACATCGTTGTCAGCATCGTTTTATAATTC
>Ga0307379_10007818_pt1 | contig 14475 bp, 9 predicted proteins | sample UN2MG_FD_202237 | JGI IMG/M metagenome (GOLD analysis project Ga0307379, IMG submission 202237) | Soil microbial communities from Risofladan, Vaasa, Finland - UN-2 | ecosystem: Environmental > Terrestrial > Soil > Coastal area > Acid sulfate soil | place: Finland: Risofladan, Vaasa | collected... | reverse complement strand
TTGTCACCATCACCGTCAAGATCAATCGAGAAGACAGAGAACGGACCATCTCCTGCGCCATAGTCGACCGCCGTTTGAAACGTCCCGTCACCGTTGTTCTTCAGAATGGAAACATTGTCAGACTCACTGTTAGCTACCGCCAGGTCATTGTCACCATCTCCGTCAAGATCAATCGAGAAGACAGAGTACGGAGTAACTCCTGCGCCATAGTCGACCGCGGTTTCAAACGTCCCGTCACCGTTGTTCTTCAGTATGGAAACATTGGCAGACGCATAGTTGGCTGTCGCCAGGTCGTTGTCACCATCACCGTCAAGATCAATCGAGAAGACAGAGACCGGACCACCTCCTGTAACATAGTCGACCGCGGCAGCAAAGGTCCCGTCACCGTTATTCTTCAGAATGGAAACATTGTCAGATGACACATTGGCTACCGCCAGGTCATTGTCGCCATCCCCGTCAAGATCAATCGAGAAGACAGAGACCGGAGAATATCCTGCCCCATAGTCGACCGCGGTTTGAAAGGTCCCGTCACCGTTGTTCATCAGGACAGAAACATTGGCAGAGTAATTGTTGGCTACCGCCAGGTCATTGTCACCATCTCCGTCAAGGTCAATTGAGAAGACAGAGTACGAACCATCTCCCGCGGCATAGGCAACCGCGGTTTGAAACAGCGTGTCACTGTTATTCATGAGAATGGAAACATTGTTAGAGCCCGCGTTAGCTACCGCCAGGTCATTGTCACCATCCCCGTCAAGATCAATCGAGAAGACAGAGAACGGACCATCTCCTGCGCCATAGTCGACCGCCGTTTGAAACGTCCCGTCACCGTTATTCTTCAGAATGGAAACACTCTGTGAGCCCGCGTTCGCTACCGCCAGGTCATTGTCGCCATCCGCGTCAAGATCAATCGAGAAGACAGAGTGCGGACCATCTCCTGCGCCATAGTTGACCGCCGTTAGAAACGTCCCGTCACCGTTATTCTTCAGAATGGAAACATTGTCAGAGTATAAGTTCGCTACCGCCAGGTCATTGTCACCATCACCGTCAAGATCGATCGAGAAGACAGAGTACGGATAATCTCCTGCGCCATAGGCGACCGCCGTCTGAAACGTCCCGTCACCGTTATTCTTCAGAATGGAAACATTGGCAGACATATAGTTGGCTGTCGCCAGGTCATTGTCACCATCCCCGTCAAGATCGATCGAGAAAACAGAGCTCGGGTAATCTCCTGCGCCATAGCCGACCGCGGCCTGAAATGTCCCGTCACCGTTATTCTTGAGAATGGAGACATCGTTAGAGCCCTCGTTCGCTGTCGCCAGGTCATTGTCACCATCCCCGTCAAGATCAATCGAGACGACAGAGCGCGGATCATCTCCTGCGCCATAGTCGACCGCGGCCTGAAATGTCCCGTCACCGTTATTCTTCAGAATGGAAACATTGTCAGACCCATAGTCAGCTACCGCCAGGTCATTATCAACATCCCCGTCAAGATCGATCGAGAAGACAGAGTGCGGCAAAGCTCCTGCGTCATAGTCGACCGCCGTTTGAAAACTCCCGTCACCGTTATTCTTCAGAATGGAGACATTGTAAGAGCCCATGTTCGCTACCGCCAGGTCATTGTCACCATCCCCGTCAAGATCAATCGAGAAGACAGAGTGCGGACCATCTCCTGTACCATAATCGATCCTTTCGCCGAACAATGGTTCATCGGCCAGGGCATCAGGTATGACCGGTACCATTCCCACCATCATCCACAGCGCCAGGATACACCCTGATCTGAGTACGTTTTTCATCTTTATCTCCCCTGGTGTTTTGTTTTCTGCAATGCAACTCAGACATTTAGCGTCGTGTTTCAAAACGCACCCGCCCCCACAGCAGGGATTCTCCAGCCCCTCAGCGTGAAGTGGTCAATTCCGCTGCCAGGTCGAGTGGTGGACAGCAGGTTGATCAGGGCCGTAGATGACGCGTTAATATAGGCACTATGGACCAAAAAGTCCACGATATTTCAGGCCGGGGAACTCTGGCCTGCCGGCCATTTTCCCTGCGCGACCGGCCAAACCGGTCTCCGAGGAATGCGCAAGAGATTGCATGATTCCAGGAGTTGTTTCCGCAACGACTGTCTTCTTCGCACAGTAAGGGAGTCCAATGAAGATCAAGCGCCCCATGAAACGGCGCCCCCCCTTTAACACCCCGCCCCATATGCCGTAGCTACCGATGAATTCACACCGAGCGAAAACAGCGTCGGATGCACTGAGATAAACGGTCCCCCCATAGCTGGGCCCGAGATTATCCCGCAGGCGGCAATCCTGAAAAGTGGGCCGCGAGCATCTCCTTCACCAATCCGACATATCGGGCCGCAAGGCAGGGTGCTCAGGAAGCATTTCTGCGCCTCCATCACACTCCGTTTTCAGCCACAGGACTATTGGTGCTAGCCACGTCCGGGAGAAGCTTGATTCGAAACACGGTGAGGGCATTGCCGGTGAGCAGAACCCTGTTCTCACGCAGGGTTACGAATACATCACCCGTTCTGGTAGACGCCTGGTGGGCGCAGATGGTGTTCCGACCAAGCCTCACCCCCCAAAACGGCCCCAGGCAGCAGTGGGCAAAGCCCGTCACCGGATCCTCGTTGATCCCAATACAAGGTGCAAAGAAACGGGAGACAATGTCATACTGAGGTGAAGAAGCTCGGCTTGACAGGATGACGGGGCGATCGGCTACTCGTGCGAGCGCAGTATAATCAGGTCGGGCGGACCGGACATCGGTCTCAGATCGCACTTGCACCAGGTAATGCTGATCTCCCATGCCAAACCACTCACCTGCCACCCCGAGTGCCTCCATCAATCCATCCGGTGGATCGGCCTCAACCGTAGGTATAGCGGGGAAATCGACAGTAATCGATCCGTTGTCCCACTCGGCGGTCAATTCCCCGCTGTTCGTGAAAAACCGGATGCGGCGTGAGCGCGGCAGGCTCTCGGTCTCCCAAAGAACGTGCGCACTCCCTACAGTAGCGTGACCGCACAAATCCACTTCCGTTTGCGGCGTAAACCACCGCAGGCGAAACCCTTCTCCCTCCGGATAAAGAAATGCGGTTTCGGACAGATTCATCTCAGCGGCTACATCCTGCATCCAATCCACACTTGCAGGCCCCTGAAGAATACATACCCCGGCAGGGTTGCCATGGAAATACCTGTCCGTAAAGACATCAACTTGATACAGATCCTGGTCCATGTGGTTGTCTCCTTTGCTATCCGCCGCCCGCCCGGCCTTTGGTCTTCGAACCCGATCAAGTTTCTCCTCTGCCGGCTACAACTCAAGCCCGGAGGCAAAAGAACCTCAAGAGTCCGGAAGCACCTGAGCCAGGCACCCGCCAGTAGTGATCGCTCAACGACGGCTCTTTTCAATAATTCCTTTTGTATAATACGAGCAGAAGATGTATAATAACACTGTAACTTTTTCATGATTCCTATTACACAGGGTTATATACCCCGGAGATTATGATGACAGGAGACTGAACGTGGAAATAAGACATTTGCAGCTTATTAAGACTCTCGCCCAGACCGGTACACTTACCGCGGCAGGCAAGACACTCTACCTGACACAGCCTGCACTCAGCCGCCAACTCCGCGCTGTCGAAGATGAGTTTGGTCTGGCTCTCTTTAACAGGATCGGCAGACGGATGACCCTTACGCAGGCGGGGCAGATACTTAACCGAGGAGCCTGCAAAATACTCTGCGAATTACAAAAAATCGAGAATGACGTGAATGCCATTAGCCATGGGCGCGGCGGCATGCTGAGACTGGTGACCGCATGCTACACGTGTTACCATTGGCTTCCTAAAATCCTGGAGGCATATAAAAAAGAATTCCAGGGTGTCGAGATTAAGATCCGCCTCGCCGCAACTGCTGATCCTTACAATTCTCTGCTTGATGGTGAGCTTGACATGGCCCTCGTGAATCGAGTCATATCGTCCAAAGATCTGCAGTATCAGTCTCTTTTCGAGGACGAGGACGTTGTTATTGTTCGCAACGATCACCGCTGGGCAAGTAGGAAGTTCATTCTGCCTAAAGACCTTGCCGCCGAGAATCTCATAGTTTTTGAAAGTAAGTTGGAAGAAAGCAATCTATTCCAAAAGGTACTTACACCTGCCGGTGTCACGCCGAAAGAGGTGGTCACGCTGCCTATGACGGATGCAATCATAGACATGGTTAAGGCCGGCCTGGGGATAACTGTTATGGTCCGGTGGGCGGCAACACCTTACTTGAGGTCCGCAAGATTGGTTCCTATCCGTCTCACCAGAAAAGGTGTCAAGCGAACCTGGTATGCAATGACTCTGAAAGATCCGAACCGTCCCGGTTACATACAAGGTTTTATCGATCTGCTTCGAGACAATCTGGGCTCCGGCCTGGAGTAGTTGGCTCATCTTTCTCGTCGGTGCGGTACTTGAACTGTCCAGGTCGGGAGTCGGCCGGGACGGTTCTCACTGTCCGTTCGCAGCGAGCCTCTAACGACATAACACATCTCCTCCTTTTCGACATGCGAAGGCCAGGGTACGACGTCACCTGTCACTGTCGTGAAGTTCACATAGACATCATTCACTTCACCAATGACTCCGGGTGGCAGGAACTCAGATATCCGGAGGAACGGCCCCTGTAAGTTGCGCGCCAAAGGAGTCACGTCTGAGAATTGCAGCGATATATGACGAAGCATCATGGATACTATAGTATAATTGCATGAGACTTATAGCACTATCTGGCGTATGCTATAATGCACGAGCGTTAAGCGAAGTACCCGGTGAGCGCAATGACGGCAGCGTTTGGTTTTACGAACGTTCAGCAAAGCGCCGGAACAATGTCGGCGATGTGGCAAGGAGTTGTACATATGAGATACTCAGGTTGGCTTCTCGCGGCGTGCTTGGCGGGGCTCTTCGTCTGGTCTCCTGCCCCAACGCACTGTGAAACGGTCAACGACTTCAGCCCTGTCTTTCAACCGTCCCTTGAGGCTGCCAGAGCGCGCGGGAATATTGAGATTGACGGTCATCTGGACGATTCGGGTTGGCAAAGTGCCGCGCTGGCAGCGAACTTCGCAGAGCGCTATCCAGGCGACCGGACGAAACCTCCTGTGGAAACTGAGGCTTACCTAACCTATGATGGCGACAAGCTGTACATCGCCTTCGTCTGCCACGACGAGCCGGAGACCATCCGGGCTTCCTTATGTGAGCGTGACAAGATATTCAGCGACGATTATGTCATGGTGGGTCTGGACACCTACGGAGACGCCGCTTGGGCATATCTGCTGTACGTCAACCCCCTGGGTATTCAGGGAGATGTTATGTGGGCCGCAACCGGCGGCGAGGAAAGAGGCTTCGATCTTATCTGGGAGTCAGCAGGTATAGTCACTGATTCCGGTTACCAGGTAGAAATAGCCATTCCGTTTGCATCCCTCAGGTTTCCGAACAGGGATAACCGGGTCTGGAGGTTGGATTTCTGGCGCATTCATCCGAGGGAAACACAGGCCGAGTACGCCTGGGCCGCCTACGACCGTGATGAGAACTGCTGGCCCTGCCAGTGGGGAACAGTAAGCGGCATTGCGGGAGTATCACCCGGACGGGGGATTCAAATAACCCCGAGCGTGATCGCATATCAGTCGGGACGGGTTGCCGGGACCGGCGAGGTTAAATCTCCGTATGAATTCGTGAACGATAATCCGGATGGAGAACTTTCGGTATGGGGTAAATACTCTATATCCTCCAGCGCCACTCTGGAGGCTGCAGTAAATCCGGACTTCAGCCAGATCGAAGCCGATGCCGGACAGATCGACGTGACCACGACATTCACGCTCTTTTATCCGGAACGCCGTCCGTTCTTTCAGGAGGGTAGCGACTTGTTCCGGGCCGCCATCCGTACTGTCTATACACGCATGATCAACGACCCCGAGCTCGTTGCGAAGGCAACCTTGCGCTCCGGACGCACCAGCGTGGGGTATCTGCTGGCTCGAGACCGGATATCACCAATCGTATTGCCGTCCGAGGAGCGGAGCGATTATCTGCTCGCAGGAAAGAGCACGTCGAACGTGATCAGAATCAGGCAATCTGTTGGAGAAGGCTCCGAGGTAGGCATGATTGTCACGGACCAGAGATTCAACGGAGGTGGCTCCGGTTCTTCCGTTACACTGGACGGACTTTTCCGACTGGCTCCGACGGTTCGGGCAAGGTACCATCTTGCGGCCAGTCACGTAACCGAACACGATGATCCCGGCTTGACCGGCGAGATTGCTGACTCAGATTCTACATTCGATAAGCGTTATACCAGAGCAATGGATGGAGAGTCATTCTGGGGACAATTCGACTATGCTTACCTGGGCTGGTGGACAAGCAGTTGGAACGCCTCACTGGCTTTCGAACAGGCTGCCCCAACCTTCCGACAGTACCTCGGATTCGTACCGCAGAATGACTATCGTGCCGTGAACTCCGTCGTTGGCTATTTCCATCGCTTGCCCGCGGGGCCCTTTGAAACAATCAATCCACATATCAGTTTGTTTGGAGAGTGGAATTTCGACGGCAAACCGAAGTACAGAATGCTCGAATTGAACCTGTGGACCCGTCTCAGAGTAGCCCAGGCGGGATTCTTCTCGCAATACGCACGGACGGCGGAGAACTTCGGGGGTATTCAATCCGACGACAGCTGGCACATCTATCAGGACGCTAGTGCTCAGCTTGGGAACCTGCTGCAACTGGAAGCGGCTGTGACCTGCGGGCATGGAATAGCTCGACGTTATTTGACGATGGCCAAGACACTCGATCTCAACCTGTCGGTAAAACTGAAGCCGTACGATCGCATCTTGCTGCAACAGTGGCTGGATTACGCTCGAGGTCTTCAGCTGGATTCGGATGAGGAGCTGTATAACGGGTTTATATACCGTACGCGCATGGATTACCAGGTATCGCGCCGGATGGCAGGGCGCCTGGCGATTCAGTATGATGACTTCATCGACCAGTGGTCCATTGAACCACTCCTGACGTACAGGCTGAACCCGTTCTCGGTATTCTATATAGGATCAACCTACAACTACGAGGAGCTTACCCGGGAGAACACGAGTGGACACATATCTATCTCGAACAGGCTTGCATCCAGACAGTTCTTTGTCAAGATGCAGTATTTGCTGCAGATATGAGGCAACGGATAGTCCAGTACGGTGTGTCAGCTTTGACCAGTTGTCAATCGATACTATCAGCGCCGCGATGCTGAGTGTTTCTATATCTGATCACATACTGCAGGCCTGGCGGACGCTTCATTCTCAGGGAGATGTTCGACGATGATCAGATTCAGAAACCCATCGTCGTATGCGTAGCCATAGTCGGGCCGGGGTTGTTCAACGCCGCTCATATTGCGCAACAACTGTGTACAGACCGGCGGTCAAAAACAGTGCTGAGAGCTATATAAATGGTGTGCATGCTAATGATGATTACATTGCACGTGACTTATACGACAAATCACGTTAGCATATAGGTATACTCGGTTGTCTGCTATGGAAAAGCAAGAGACTGAGCGTAAGCCGAATTGGAAATAGTCCACGCAAGGTCCGCAGCCATAAAGGAGAACACGTGAAAAACGAATATGACAGGCATCAGCTCTACCCGCTTCCTGCTGTCTTGGTAGGGGCGCTCGTTGACGAACGGCCCAACTACCTGGTGATAGGCTACATCTGTCCGTTTGCGTTCGGTCGTTATATCTTTCTCAGCATGTACCGAAAACGCTATACATTTGGCGGAATCAGGGAGCACAGGGCGTTCAGTGTGAACATTCCTTCAGAAGCACTACTCCGGGAGATGTATATCTGCGGGTCCAAGTCCGGCCGCGATTACGACAAGAGCAGGCTTTTCGATACGTTCTATGGCGAACTGAAAACGGCGCCGATGATTACGCAATGCCCCATCAACATAGAGTGTAAAGTCACTGAGATCATCACCCGTGAGGAGGGTGAAGGGGTCATTGGCCGCGTTATCAAGTCGTATGTTGATGAAGAATGTCTCACTGAGGGTGAACTGGATATATCAAAAGTTCATCCACTCCTCTGGAGCCAGGGTGCGGGAGACAACTTGTACTACGGCCTCGGACCTCCCCTCGATCGTTCTTGAAAAGACTGACTTGTCTGTCGTTTCCGTGGCATCGCGCGCGAAATGCAGGGGCGGGAGAGATTCCCGGAGAGGGTGAATGTAAGTTGCCGGTGCCGGAAGACATCGGATTGAACGCGGGCAAACCGAGGAAAGCGTGAAAACTATCTCGTTGTACGGAACAAGAATCGATAACGGAACTCACTTACCTGTGCTCGCACACAGCTGAATGAAAGGACCTGAGGATGAACCCGAACATGAAATCCATCGCGACGCTGTACCAGATTAACTCTGACCTGTTTCGCAAGGTTCTGGAGATGGCAAATTCTTCTGATTTGCACAAGCGTCCGTATGATAAGGGAAACTCGTTTCACTGGGTAGTTGGTCACCTGACGGCGTATCGTTTTGTCGTGGCTCGACTACTTGGAATCAAGGATGAATTCCCGGACGCGAGTCTGTTTCAATATGGGGCAGAACCAGGCGATCCGGCCATCTATCCGAGCCTTGAACAGATCGAGAATGAATGGGAAAACATAACTACGAAGATGCATGCCCGGTTGCAGGAGGTTCCTGACGAAGTACTGGCCGGAGAGTCACCGTTCGAAATGCCCGGCGTTGAAAGGACGGTTGGGTCCATAGTGGGCTTCATGCAACTGCACGAAAGCTACCATATTGGACAGTTAGCCTATATCAATCGGTTACATGGCTGCGAGCGGCTGATGGGGTAGATTGAATCGCATCGTTCGCCGGCCGAATCCGCGACGCCACTGATCTGTATCCTCAGCCTGGCTGTGAAGGCGCAGCAGAACCCTTCAGCCGCCGGTAGAGGGATAGTTGACACCAGAGAGCCCACTCTCCCTGGGAGAGGCAACTCGAGTCGGAGCCTGACCCGGGTACCGGGAGTATGGTTCTCTGTGATACGGACTGTGCGCCGGTAACATTGACCGCAGCATCAGGGTGGGCAGAGCTAAAGTGCACTATACGAGACTTGATTTGACAGTCATTTACCTCTAAGGGTTTTTGGTTCCACCGCCCCAAAACAATCTGGCGGAGAGGCAGGGATTCTCCAAGGGGCGTTCGTGTAACCCGTTGGGGTGCAGTAAAATACGCCGTAACCGGCTTAACAGGATAAATATAGGTTTTGTTGTCTCTTTTTGTCTGGTTTTGTCTGGTTGTGTTTCTTTTTGTCCCCCGTACTCACAGGATGGACACAGACCGACTCACGGGCAGAGCTGACCGAGAGAATATCGGTCAAGGTTGGACATGACAGCGACAGAGAACACGGCAGTACATTCGGTGCAGTTGCGCAATGCGGATCACAATGATTAAAGCTTCCACCAAGCATGGCGCAGCGGCTTGGAACTCAGCCGGGCAGTACCACGCCTCATTATTACATGAGTTCAGGTCTCGTCAAGTGGCCCCGACCTCACTCTCCCCGAACTTCTATGGAATTCAACTTTCGAGCATGCATTAGGTATACTACAAAGAGTGGAAGTCGTTGGAAGGGAATAAGGTGAAGTGTAACACAATTATCTCTTCAACGTATTAGTAGATAAGAAAGCGGAAAAGAGGATATAGAAAATTGAGATCTAAAACAATTTGTGCTGTGATTCTGGTTTCCGCCATATTGGGTCAATCCATTTACGCACAGAAGGATGATTTCCCGGTTTTAACAGGCCCATATCTTGGCCAAAAAACGCCGTGGGCCTCTTCCTTATCGGGACAGACCGCGACTCAAGAGCCTCTCGTGTTGACCTACGTGGCCAACATGGGCGTTCTGGTAAGCTCGGGTGATTCCAAGGTCATGATCGACTGCCTCTTCGATAAGCCGAAGTTGTACCGTGTTCCCACACTCGAGACGCTCGACAGTATGATGAAGGGGGAAGCCCCCTTCGACAGTGTCGACCTTGTGCTCGTCACGCACAAACACCGGGATCATTTCGACGCTGCCCTGGCGGTTCGCTACCTGGAGTCTCGTCCTGAGCCCGTCCTCGTGGCGCCGTCGGACGCGGTGGACGAGATGCGCAACGTCGCGTCGGACTGGTCGAGAATCGCCCCGCGGATCATCTCCGTCGACCTCGAGGTTGGAGAGAACGTCAAGAGGGACGTGGCGCGCATCCCCCTCACCATCGTTCGAACGCTCCATGGCAACGAGAAAGCACCGATGAACCTCATGTATTTCATCGAGGTCAACGGCTGGCGGGTGTTCCACCAAGGGGATTGGATGGGGAAGCCTGATGATTTCCTCAAATTCGGACTGGGAACGGTTCCGATCGATCTGGCCGTTGTTGGGTACGCTTGGCCGCTGAGTCCGAATCCTTCGTATCCTCGCTTCCTCCAAGAGGTCCTCAGGCCGAACCACATCGCCTTAGGCCACCTCACTATCAAGCTTGAAAGCGTCGCGGACAGCAAGATCGACAAAGTCCGGCAGTACTACAAGGACATCTTCGTTCTTCTGCCCGGCATGCCGGCTAAGCTCTTTTGGAAGTAATATGGCTAATAGGGGAATATGCGATCGATGACAAATAGCGCTCACAAAAAGGTTTGACAATGACAGTAAATGTAATTCGTTTTGTTTGCCTCTCTATTCTGCTATTCAAGCTGACAGTTCCGTGTCCGGGACAATGTCAAGAACATTCCGCTGACCTATTTGACAGGTTAAAGGCAATTAATGGTGTATATGTTAAGAGAATTGAGGCCCTTCCCGGTTTTATTGAGGGATTTGAGTTGGCATTTGTTCAACCTTTGGATCATGGGAATCCCAAAGGAGCGAGATTTACCCAGCGCGTATTTCTTTCGCACCGCGACTTCTCAAAACCTGTCGTGTTGGAAACCGAGGGGTACGGAGTTTCTTGGCCCAAGGAGCGGGAAATGGCAAGAATACTTGATGCCAACCAGGTCATCGTTGAACACAGATACTACGAGTCATCAAAGCCCAATCCGGTGAAATGGGAATATCTTACATCGTGGCAGGCCGCATCGGATCTTCATCTGGTAGTAGAGACTCTAAAGGCAATTTATCCGGGGAAATGGATTTCATGCGGTAGGAGTAAAGGCGGTATGGCTGCGCTTTTTCACCGGGCAAACTACCCACACGATGTGGATGCGACAGTCGCTTGGGTTGCCCCAATCATGTTAGGCCCTATCGATCCGCGTTTCGAGAGTTTTATGAGTTCTATTGGCGATGAGCCGACTCGAGAAAAGACTAAGCAGTTTCAGAGAACCTGCCTGGCGAGAAGGTCAGAACTACTTCCCATGCTGAAAGAGCTGTCGATGAACCAGAAACTGAGTTTTGCCCTCGGCCTTGACGAGGTTTTTGAATGGGCTATTATCCAATTCCCATTCTCGTTCTGGTCGGGTGATCGAAGAGGGTCGGATATTCCTCAACCCGATGCGCCAAAAGAGCAGCTTTTTGGATTATTGAGTGGTTCATTCACAAGGTTTACAGAACGCCAAATGACGTACAATGCGGCTCTTTACTATCAACAATTCACGGAGTTGGGCTACCATGGCTATCCGGTAGCTCACATGGTGGATTTGCTGCAGTGGGTTAAAGATCCAAACTTTTCGATCTACGTTCCAAAGGATGCCCGGAACGCAACGTTTCGAAAGGATGTTATGCCAACAATTCTGAACTACCTTCAAAACGAAGGGAATAACATTCTCTATCTCTACGGTGAATACGACATGTGGACTTCGTGCGCAGTAGAACTAACAGGAAACACCAATGCAGTCAAACTCATTGCCAGGGATAAAGGACATGTATTTAGTATAGTAGATTTTGGGTTGCCAGAAAAAGAACAAATATATACAGCCCTCGAGGATTGGCTGGGAATTGAAATACGAAGATAGAAATGAAAATAAATACAAAAAGAATAGACTAACATGAGAATTCGAAATACTATTACCGGTTTGCTGCTCACGTTTGTTATGACGGTGAACGCCTAACAAGTCGAGTTCCCAAAACTCACCGGCCCATACCTTGGCCCCAACCAATAGGATCGTTATTTCACAGGAGTCGGCCGAGGTGAGGATCAGGTCGCCGGCAAACCACATTCCCGGAGTGGCCGGTCGCAGGCCACCTCTAACGGCATGAAGCTGATAAACAGGTGATCAATCAACCTCGTCAGATCGCTGATGTATACGATCTCGCCCGGGCCATCGCCCGTGTTGCCACGCCACCATTGCGGTTCAATGGCCTCTTGAGTTGTGTGCTTGGATGAAAGCCCGTCAGTAAGTGTCTGGTGAGAACCTGCAGATGCGACGAAGATCAGACCTTACGATGCCACCGCTTTAAGGATCATACCTGGTACCCGGCTCGATGTCAAGCCACGCCTTGATATTTCGCAGTCCGGTCTGGGAGTCCTGCGGACTCGCTCGCCGCAGAAGGGCTGACCGCGAAACACGGGAGTATTAAGATGAGTTTTGTAGGGTTTCTCCGATAACAGCCCCTTATTGACACTCCGCCGGCGGCGTGTGGCTGATGAACAGGTAATCGATCAGCGATGTCAGGTCGCCGATGTCGATGACGCCCAGGTCATCACCGTCGACGTTGGCCTCCGCAGGACAGTCGAGCGCTTCCTGACTGATGAAAAGGTAGTCAATCAGTCCCGTCAGGTCGCCGATATCGATGATTTCTTCAGGATCAACGTCAACGTTACCGGTCGTATCGACACAGCAGCAGGCGTTGCCCGTCCCGTCGGCATCGTTGTCCTCCTGACCCGGATTATAGACCAGCACGCAGTTGTCACAACTGTCGCCGACCCCGCCAAAGTCCGCATCCTCCTGACCCGGGTTGAACACGCGCGGGCAGTTATCACCGGTATCCGGCACTGCGTCACCGTCGTCATCCTCATCGCAGACGTCGCCGACCCCGTCCTCATCCAGATCTTCCTGGCCCGGGTTGTAGTCGTCCGGGCAGTTGTCGCAAGCGGTGCCAAATCCGTCGGCGTCGCCGTCCAGTTGGTCCGGGTTCCCCACCAGGGGGCAGTTGTCGATTACATCCGGGAAGTCGTCGTCATCGGAATTAGGCGCCAGCCCCGTGGGCTTATAGAGCACCGAGGTGGCCGTGACATGCCCTGTGATCACCATCGGATAATGGACGTTTTCCATCCGGCCGGAATGCGGGTTGTACTCGGTCGGGGGCAGGGTGGTGAAAACGGGGTAGACTTCAAGATCGTTGACCGGGGGCGGCTCCATGAAAAGCGTCACCGCGGCAACCACGTACGACCCCGAATCTGCGGGATGATCGTATAGCGTCATGAGAAAGCTGCTCCCCAGCGTATCGGTCGCTATCTTGCCGGTCGTGACGTCAAGTTCCACGGCCTCGACCGCAATACTGTCCGGCGCCATGAGCTGCCCGGTAACCGCGTCCACCAGGAAGATCTTAATAGGGATATTGAAATACCTGAACGCGCCTTTGACCTCCAGCAGCAGGAGGGCTGCAAATTCGGTGTGGCCGCTCGTCCAGTGTTTCGGGAGATAATCCAGCTCGAATGCCCCGGGTGTCCCCACCGCCGGAGGCTTGCTCTGAGAGCAGTCAAAGTCCAGCGTCGGATCTGTGGTAAGATAATCCACGAGCATCAACCAGTCTCTGTAGGTGGTCAGTGCGCAGGTATCCATGTCCGCTGCTGTGGGCTCCGCCGGCGGCAGGCTGTCTCTGTACAGGTACCCAAATAAGTGGAGCATGTCTTGCCCACCGATATTGCCGTCCCCGTTGACATCGCCGCATTCAACGCCGGATGCCGACCCGACAAGACTCACCACAGCCAGGGTCACAAGGAGAACGGAACGGCGATAGCCGCGATAGTTTCTGTAGATGACCGTAATATTATCCTCCCCTTCTTGGATCGGCTTTAGACTGCCAGGACCCGGTTACAGGCAGACCGCCGGGGGCGTGGCGCTGATGAACAGGTAGTCGATCAGTGCCGTCAGGTCGCCGATGTCAACGACGCCAGCTTCATCACCGTCGATGTTCGCCTCCTCCATGCAATCCGGTGCTGCCGGGGGAGGAATGAAAAGGTACCGGATCAGGAACGTCAGGTCGCCGATGTCAACGATGCCTTGGGGATCGCCGTCGACGTTGCCCGTTATGCCCTTACAGCAGCTCACAACAAAACTCTGCCAGAAACCGTGGCTCAGGACGAAAGACGCCGAGCTGTCGTAGCCAACTGCTGTCTGTCCGATAGTGCCATCGAGAATGAAGCTTGCAGAAGTACCCTTGGTCACGCCGGATGAGATCACCTGCCAGTTGATCTGTTCACCGGAGGCAGGGTCTGCCCTTGGTGTTGAGTCCTTTTCTCGGGCAGTACCGATACCGGTGAAGATAAGAACAAGGAACACCGCCAGTCCAATCATACTGTCTA
>Ga0307379_10007817_pt1 | contig 14475 bp, 1 predicted proteins | sample UN2MG_FD_202237 | JGI IMG/M metagenome (GOLD analysis project Ga0307379, IMG submission 202237) | Soil microbial communities from Risofladan, Vaasa, Finland - UN-2 | ecosystem: Environmental > Terrestrial > Soil > Coastal area > Acid sulfate soil | place: Finland: Risofladan, Vaasa | collected... | reverse complement strand
AACTACATTATCAGTTTCAGATATGTCAAGTACATTCGCAACAACTGTTGAGACATTGCTTAGAGGCTGATTAAAGTCGATTCCAGTATCACCTAACGTCTCAGTCACCTCACTCTTTAAAGCTCTCTCACGAAGCTCTATTAGCCTCAAATTAAAACCATCTGCTTGCTTCTTCCACTCAATAAATTTATCAGTCATCTCGGACAAACCTTCAAACTTGTCTGCAAATTCTTCAGGATCATAAAAAATATGAGGTTCGTTACCATTAAACTCACCCGCACGTTGCCAAACCTTAATGATTCTATCAGCAACTTCTAGTTCTTTTAGAGTTGGGTTAGCCTTTCCAAAGATTTCAGCTAAGGTTCCCATGTCTTCGATGGCATACTCTTCTATTTCGTCAAGACGGTTCAGGTTTTCAAGTTCCATTAACCTACCTTCAAGTGCTTCTATTTCATCGTTAATCTTTTCAAACCTCTTAGCTACAGAAATCTTCTGTTCAGGTGTAGTTACTCCTACCTTCTCTATTTTTAATTTACTCCTTTTATCATAAAGGATGCTTAAATCTTCTTTTTTAGACGTAATCAAATCCTGAAATTTAGGTCCAGCTCTACGTCTTTCTGTAGCAGGCAGATAGGATGGTGGAATGAAATCTCCTTCATCGTTAAACTGTCCAACTTCCTGTTCGCTTTCAGAATAATCAAATGTACCATCTACAATATCTCTGAGTTTTTGATAACCCTCCATCTTTCTTCGCTGATCTCTGTCCTTTTGAAGTATCTTATTTACAGGCATGTAGTTGAATTTTAATTCTCCTCTTGAAGATTGACTCTCTCCTACTTGTGTGTATGCAACAAAATGGGAAGTTCCGTTCTTCTCATTGAAAGCACGAATCTTCTTATTGATACCTATCTTACGAGCTTCTGAATAAAGTCCACCGGTTAAACCAATTTGTTTTTTAAGCTCAGTCATACCAATAGCGTTAGGTATCGACTCGTTGTGAGCAATGAAAGCTCTATTAGCTTCAAACTCTCCAACATGATGTACCATGTTCTTCCACTCCTTAGTATTCTTATTTGGACACTTTTCTCCTGCCATCGTGTTATTATTTACAGCGTTTGATTTGTTCTTCTACTTCCTCGTCAGTTACGACAGCTCTAAAGTTACTATCTTTTAGCCCACCATCCCTATTCGACAGGTAAATATTTTTTAGAGCAGCCTTGTTGATCCTATCTTCATAGAATCCTGTACCCTCTATTTCCTGTCTTTTAATCTGAGAGTGTTGGTACTCATGCTCTATTACAAAACTCTTCCACTCCTCAAAGCTACTGAAGGTGTCTTCTTTAAGAGCAGTTGCAAACGTACCGTCTTTCTGTTCTCGTGGAGTAGTCCAAGCTTTCGCTTCGTACTTCTCAGAAAGTAAAGTATTATTTATCCTGATGACATTCTTTTCCTTGTCATATTGTGCTGCTCCGGGTTCCCCGGTTGCAGTCTTGAACTCACCCTCTTCTATTGGGATACCTCTGTAAGTGTTCTCTCCTTTAGAAAATAGATCAAGTACGTCAGATAGAGTGTATTCAAGAACACTTCCTTCTTTAACGTCAAAGTCGAAAGCCTTTATCAACTTGATAAGTCTCTCTTTAAGAGATTGCCAGAAGGTCTTCTTAGAAGGAGCTTCGATGTTATTCAGCAACTTCTGGAAATCTTCATCTGACAGAGCTTGAGATACAAATTCTGAGAGGTCTTCAAATCCGTAGAACTTACTTAGTTCTTCAGGAGTAAGGGCTTGTTTAGCAGCGATCTTAGCTTTGTATGCTTCATATGCTTCTTTATTCTTACCTACGATAGTCTGTTTAGCCTGATTCATAAGTACTTCAATAGACTTAATAACCTTTCTCTCATTGTCAGTAAGACTTGCACCGGTAAACGCAATATATTCATTTAGTGCATTTTCACCAGTAGGACTACTGTCTTGTTCGTATTGATATAATCTTATTTTGTATCCGGTCATAGCATGAAGAGTCTCATGTAAGAACGTACCACCGACACGATCTGCATTGTACAACTCTCCTGCAAGCTTATCTTTGTATAGACTTAAACTATTCTCTCCATAACTCACCTTAGCTGCATTGTATTCACCTTTAGGAGCAGTCATAACATGGAATGAAAACGATTCAGGAATCAAATCAAGATTATTATATACTTCCTGAGCAAGTGCTGAATAGTACTTATTGTCTCCGAAGTTGATCATCTCGTTCAATATACTCTTCATTTTCTCTTTTCCTTCTGCATGATGTTCGCTCTTAGCTCTATCTTTTGCTAGATCAAGGATCGTTGTATCTCTACCATCACTTTCTTTGATAGGAGCAGCAGGTGTCTTAGTTATAGGAGTCTGAGTTGGAGTTGGTCCAGTTGGAACCTCATCTTTCTTAACTGTACTCTTATTTCTACCTATCTGAGATATTTGATAAGGAGTATTCTTGTTATACTCGGATGCAGCAAACGAACCAAGGGTATCTATTTGTACATATCTACCAGTTTTAAAGTCATGCTTGAACAATTTTACTCTACTATTAGATTCCACTCCCTGTCCCTTCATAGTAATGTATGCAGGTGGACGACGAACAAAATCAATAATCTTCCCTACTTTATTAACTTTTTCTTCCTTTAGTATAAAATGAGTCAGACCTTTAACGTTTTTAGAATTTCCATCAGTTATGTCAGTAAATTCCACATCAACAACCTTCTCAGTATGATGCTGGATGTACTGTTCTACAAAAGGTGGAACATTGTAATACTCAGCTAGTGCATCAACAAGTTGTGTTATTCCGAAATCAGCAGTAAGATGATTAGCATTTGACAACTTCTGCATGAAAGGAAGAGTTGCAAGATAAGCAGCTGGTATGTACTTAACGAACTGTACAGCTTCTTGGATACCACCTGTAATATAAGAATACAAGATTAAGTCTTGAGCAAGTTCCCTCATTGTGTAACTTTCGTTGTTAAATGTAGTTACTATAGGACTACTACCATCTTCACCTTTCTGTTGTAACATATCAACGAATGAAGCATAGATAGTTGTTTCGTCAGGATTTTCTGCGGTTGACGCATTAAATACTATAGTAGAAGGATTACCGTTCTTTTCAGGTTTACCTTCAAGACGAGAAATAAAAGGATGATTCTTACCAAAAGGAGTCTCCTTGATCTTTCTAATCACTGTCGCTAGAGATTCTTTGGTGTTCACCCCCTCTGCCCACTGATCATACAGGATTCTCTGACGCTCTTTCGTAATCGTCGAGTCGTGTAGTCCAAGCTCTTCATCAGCATAGATGTAAGACTTCATCTCTTTCCATACTGCTAGTCGTCTCTCAGCTTTAGCTGTTACCTGAACGTCGTCTGATCCTGCAATAGTGTCCTCTACTTTTTCCAGTAAGGTATTGATACCGGTAGCTTTGTAGGGGAATAGACGAGACCACAGAACATTGTTTGTGAACAATCCGTACACGATAGCATGACCATTAATAGTCTCAGGTTTAACACCATATGTCTTTTGCTTAAACTTTTTCAGAGTATAACCATCTGCTTTAGCTTGAGCTTCGTCTTTTCTCTTAACCACTTTAATATCTCCAACAAGTGCTTTAGCATTTATAATAGGAGACTTCAGCATCCTGTATACCTGCTCTTCTTTAAGTTGAGATTCCATAACAGATTTACCAAGACCTGCACTATCAGGGTTGATAGTAGACTGTAGAGTCTGGATGTCTTTACCGTACTCGTTCAGTTCAACAAACTTAGCAAGGAACCCTCGTTGAGCGTGTACATAGTTTGCTTCGTCTTTACCGTTTTTGATGTATGCTCTCATCTTTGCAGGAGTTGCTTTCTCGTTCGCATACTCAGCATTAACTGGTCCTTCTACGTTATATTTGTCCATAGCGATCACAGTATCAAAAGCTACCTGCTCTTTGTCAGGAACATAACCTGAAAGCGAACTTCCAAGTCTATCAAGCTCTTTCACGTAATCTATGATGATGTCCTGAGATAGAAACAGAGGAACTTCCTCACCGAACCCAAGTTGATTCAACACCTTGATTACCTTAAAGGTATGGTTGTTTATGTTCAGCTTGTCAAGAATCTGTTCTTTCTCGTTATCTACAGCAGCCGACTGATAACCCGCAATGATGTCTGACTTGTAAGTCACACCATCCAGAGCATACTCACCAGAGAGTTTACCGTCTGATTTCATTTTTCCGAATACTACTTCCATAGGAACGAGCTTGTTCTCATCGTCTCTGACCATGTGAATCATGTCTTTACCTTGAGCAATAGCGTTGAACATACTGTCAAGAGAGAATACACCTACACCAGCTTTACCAGCAGTGGCGTTCTTGAACTTGTCTCTCTGATACTTGTCAGACAGACCGGTGAACATCTTATCTCCTGTTTCTCTTTCTGCACGTAATTCTACAACCTCGGCTGAGAGCTTATCAAGTTCCCAGAATCCAAGAGGAGCAGCGATCTGTTTCTGTACTTCAGGAGCAGGATTCTTGTGGATAGCAATGTGAATATCTATAATTTTATTCTGTAAAGCAGCTTTCTTATCTATCTTTTCACTTCTATGTATAGCAATACCATCTTTATGCTCATAGGTATTATACTGATAAGTATAAAGTTTATCAACGTCAAAGTCAGAACCCATCTGAACAACGTAGTCTTTAGTTGCAATCAATAGATCACCAGAAGCTTCAGGTAAGAAACCTACGATCTCAATCCATGACTGAGAGTTCGGTCCTTGATTAGGAATCCTCATACCGAATAGATGTAGAACTTCTTCTGGAACTTTAGCAGCATCAATTACAGTTTGACCATTCTTCTTAGTTGTGTATTTAGAAATATCAATTATGTTTCCTTCTTTGTCCCTGAATTTCCAAGGTACAATAGCTTGAGCAGCATAACGTATACCGTTTATTTCACGAGCAGGTAACAGTTTACCTGTCCAGTTCTTAGTAAATATAATTCCTGAATCTGCTACTTTCTTATCAGCTTCCTCAGTTGTTAGAGTTCTGAACCCTTCTTCTGAACCAAGTACGAATGATTTCCCCGGAAGTTTTAGTTTTATTACCCTATTTGTAACAATAGAATTTAGTAATGCCTCATACTTGTTAGAAGATGGAGAGAACGCAAGAAACTTGAGTTCGGTATCCAATTGAATTAGTTCCTGATCTGAGATAGGATAACCTCTTTCTCTTGCTTCTTTAAGTAGAAGGCTTCTCAACATATCTTTGTCAAAAGTCTCTTCCTCTTCGTTAAAGTTAAGCTCCTTATATAATGATTCTCTTTCTAGTTCGTGAAGTTCACCATATATCTCGTGGTATTTCTTCTGGAACTCAGCACCTGTCAAAGTCTTACCTTCAAACTCAAATCCTTCAACACCCAACATGTTGATAAATAGGTTTTTAGATGCTTGAGTTACCTTGTTGATCTCACTCTTCTTCGGATCGTAAGGAACACGCTGTTGGATTCGAAAGCCCTTCCTGCTCAGTTGCATAGTCGATCCTGTGAAACTGATCTGGTCTGCTTTCTTAATCTTTCCATTATCATCAAAGATGGAAATAGGATCACTTACGTTACCTACCTTAACGGCTGTACCAAACGCAAATCTGTCAATCCCTTGGTTTTCCATAGCAATACGAAGGTTGTCAAGGTCACTGTTTCTCGTCATCTGAGGAAGCAGTGGGAAAGCGGATGATTTGATATAAATTCTTTTCTCTACGTCGTCTTTCTCGTCGATCTTGTTGTCTGCATATACAGGCTTCATTGGTTGCATTACTTTACCAAGAATCTTTTTGCTAATATCTTTACCGTGAGACAGAGCGAAGTGAGCTTCGTTGTACTCTTCATCTGAAAGTTCACCGGCTTGCTTCATAACATATAGATGTTCTTTCCAAACAGTGTACTCCTGAGCATCAGCACTATCAATTGAATAGTATGGAGCACTCTCAAGTCCTCTGATAGCTTCGGTTAGTTCTTTATCGTCCTTAGCTGCCTTTACTTTATCGTATGCTTCCTGTCCGTCAAGAAGTTTAGTTATCTGGAATCTAAATTCAGATGCAGACTTTGGATCAGCTCCAAACCCTTGCACGTACCTGTTGTTAGTTGCATCAGCAAGCTCGTAACCCGGAGCGATGTCAGCAGCAAGACGTTTACCAATGTTAATGTAAGTCTCCTTTGCATCAGCTACGAAGTCGTAGTTAGGATCAGTCTTAGCTCTACTTCTGTTAGACTTATGTTGTTTGAAATATAGTGCAGGATCACCTGTCATTGTCATAGCGATCTCAGCATTACCAATCATGTACTGAAATACCATGTCGGCAGCAGCAGCTTTGGTTCTATTCGCCTCGTCTACAGGTCTCATTGGATTGTGGTCTTTAGCAAGATTACCACTCATGAACTCACCGTTCAGGTATTCTTGATTCTCTCCAATCCCTTGAGTTTTCCAATCAGCAAGTTTCTCTGTAACGAGATTACTGAAGTACTCTTTGATCTTCTCTTTAATTAACGCTGTAATATCTGCATCACCAATGTTAGGATTCAGATCACCGTTGATGAACACTCCCGGTATGGTATTAATCTCAGGTAAGAACAGGAACTGCTCTGCACCTTTGTTATACCCTTGAACGTCAGGAGTCTGTCCCTTATCCTTCTTGTTCTGGAATGAACGTATTCTTCTGATCTCAGGCTCAACTAATGCATCGAACAGAGCGTCAACCGATTCATCCTTGATCTCTGCTTCCCTTGTCAAAGCTAGGTCTTTCGCTAATATACGTAGACCCATTACAGCAGTCTTATCAGAAGTGGTTGGATACAGTATCTTAATAACACGGTTTAGTTCACCTGAGTTGTCACTATATGAAGCCTGAAGCATACCGATCTTAGCTACTTCGATTTCACCTTCTGATAGTTTACCAAGTTCTGCATTATCACGACTTTTAGTTCCTCTTTTCTTCAGAGGCTCAAGTGAGAATATCCATCTATTAAAGTTCTTTTGGAAAGCGTTGTCTCCACCATTCTCTTTAAGTAACTCAATCCACTCTGAAGCTCCATTAAAGCTCAAACGAGACAGTTGATCTAATAGTGGATTACTACCATCATTAAACTCTTTAAGCTCTCTCACACGGTTAATAAGGAACTTATTCTGGCTGTATGAGTATACGGTCTTGTTTCCTGTACGATGTGAGTTACTATGTGAGTAAAGTGCATATAAAGACTCATGCTTCGCAAGATTCTTAACTACCCCTTCTTCAACGATACGATTACCTGAGACAAGCGACGCATCTTCTCTGGTGTGAATGTTCTTCGCTAATACAGCAAATAGTCCGTCCTTGTGCTGAACCTGATTTGCAAGAGTAACGTATTTTCCTGAGCGTTTTATCTTCCCTTGCACAAGATCGTCAAAAGTTTGTGCAGATAGTAAAATACCAAGTTCCTGTAACCATTGATTCATTTCTGCTTCAGGATATATTTTACTCTCTTTCCATTTCATATATGTAGTCCACAAACGATCACGAACTTCTGCTGGAAGGATATAGTCTGAATTATCTTGTGCGTTCGCTTGTGCTGTATTAGTAATAAGGTTTATATACCAATCACGTATAACTACCTCAGACATAGCGTTTGCATTTGACTGCTGTTCAACTAGTTCATACACCCCTGTTTTAGGATTTTGTGAGAACATAATGAATCGCATATCAACATTGTGGTTAGTCATTCCAGACACAAACTGATTCTTGACCTGCTGTGGAGCAGCCTCAAGTTTTGTAACTAGTTCCTTCATAAATGGAAACGTTCTACTCTTTATAGGATCATTAGCAATGTCCTTCAGAACAGTTATGATCTCATTGAAGTCAGGCTTCAGATTAGGAGTAATCCTCTGTAGAGTGTTGTATAACTCTTGGAAAGACATAGTTTCCTGAAGTCCAAGATAGTTCTTTGAGGGTATGATAACACCGTCATTGTTTACTTTGAACTTACGTATACCTGAAAGGAACCATTTGATTTCACTTGCAAGACCATTGATAGGAGTCATTGTGAACACGCTGCTGTCATTCCAATTCTCACTACTTACTTCTCGCTCTTCTCTAGTCTCTTCATCAGTACCAATTTCTGTAACTTCTATGTTATCAATTCGATTGACTTGATCGTTTGTAAGAGCCGTAAGCTTACCAAAGTTATCAAGGATAAGTTTGAACTCGTCTCTTGCTCTGGTGTGTTTAGCTTCCTGAGCTGCATTACCTTCCTCTTTAGCTTTCTGAATATTTTTCTCAGCTTTGTCAAGGTTCTTCTGGAACATCTTGTTGATGTCACCATATATCTTACCTGATAGACTCTTCTCGTCTTTAACCAGACTCTCTACAATCTTAGAGCGCATGTAGTCTACAAGCTGTCTTTGTTTAGCTGCACCAAGAGCGGCTATGACAATTCCTTTTACTACTTTACCGTTCTCAACTACTATATCAGCTTGGTCTTCAATCTCTTGAATCTGCTCTGGTTTTAGTACTGTTGCGATAGCTGATTCAAAATTAGTATCGGTAGGATTCATACCTTCATCATACTCATCGTAACCATCAGGTATATTTTCCTCTTCTTTCTCAGCAGCAAGTCTTTTCTTTTTCTCGTCAGTCTTAGCTCTCTTTTCTTTGTAAGTGATCTTACCACCTGTTATAATGTTAACTCCTTCTGCGAACTTACGAGCCTCTTCTTCAGTATCGAACTCCTGTGTCACGACACCATCTCCTTGCTGTGTAACCACCCAAATGTCACCTTTTTTCTCTACAATAATATCATCTTCCTGTTCCTCTACTTCACTGAAGTCCATTTCGACAACTGGTTGGATAGTATATACATAGTTTGGGTCTTCTTTAGTTCCTATGTTGTGAGAAAGGAATGGGGTCTTCGTAATATTCTTGATGTGATCGTTGTATAAAGCAGAACTAACACCACCATCAGCGTCGATAGTAACTACCTTTTTTCCTACGTGGTCAAGACTTGTATGAAGGTACATGTTGCCAAGCATAGTTCTAATTTCAGCAAAACGTGCAGCTTGTTCTTCTTTAGTTTTCTTAGCAAGATATGCTTTAGAGAGAAATATTCTACCAACACCTTTACCACGAGCAACTTGAATATTCATATCGTTGTCTCTACGTCTCATTGACATGAAGGTATTGTTTAGTTGCTCAATACTTGTATTCTCTTTCAGATATGTTTTAAGGTCGTCTGCTTTCCCTATATCGTAGTTGTTCAGATATAGTTCTAAGAAGTCTGTTATACCATTTGCTGTACTGATGTTTATACCAGTTTCCTCAAGGATACCATTTACGATGGCATCTGATTTTTCATCTTTCTTCTCGTAGAAGAAGATGTCAAGAGCCGTCATAATACTATTAACTACTTCCTCATGCTCACTTGCTTTATCAACAAGTAAAGGAATAGCAATTTGACTATCTATTCCAATTGGAATTACGATATAACTTACACCTTCTTGTGGTTCTCCTTTATTCAGAAGCTTCTCAGTTGAGTATACATCTGTTCTCGAAGTCTTGTAGTCCCCTTTTGATCCTATAACGATAGGAAGGTTCTCCTTTATAGCGTCTGCGGTCTTGACATTACCCTGAGTAGACCTGAATAGGTATCCTGAACTCTTACTCTTAATGGTAGTGTTAAGTTCTCCCTTGTCAATAATAAACTGACGTATCTTTTTATTACGGGCTTTGTCTTGTACAACATCACCTGATACGTTGCTCTCGTTAATCCATTCAGTTTCGTGAAGATAACCAATCTTCTCACCGTCAGCATATACAGCAATAGGAACCTGTTCTTGGTAATTAGTTTCTCGTTGTTCCTGAGTAAGATCAGGATCAGCTTCCCAAGCAAGTTTCTTCATTCCCCAAGTAGTTTCCTTTGTAGTACCACCTTCTGCATAAGCAGGAGTAGCATCCACATCTTCTAGCTTCAGAGAAACCTTAGTACCCGGACCATATTTCTTAGGATCAAGTACATCCTTAACGAGCATATCAGAATTGATCTGATCTGAAGTCTCTTCAATGGTTCCTTTAATTCGTTTGTAAACTCTTGATAGGTATGCAAGTACACCGGCAGCAGATTTGATTCTACTGTACTCTGTATGGCTCACCTCTTCAGTGGGGTCAGATTGTTTATCGTTTCCTTGTACCTGATTCTCAATGTCTTCCTGAGCCTTAGTTACATTCTCTTCAGTCTTATCTGTATACTGTTCTTTAGTATCTGTTTCAGCATGAGCCTTTTGACCATCGCTTTCTCTCTTCTCGTCAGGACTAGGTTCAATGAACTTCTTAAAGTCTCCTGTGATTTCGTAGTCAGGATTTATTTCCTTATAAGCTTGTTCAAGTGCATCAAAAGCAGCTTCAGTAGCAACAACTCCTGCTCTATCAATCATCTCTTCTACTACGTCATTGATAGTTACATCTTCACGACCCTTCGCTTCTCTTGTAAGATTTATCAAGTTACCAACAAGTCCCTTCTTGTCTGTCCCTTCTACTGTAAGAGCGGTGGTAGCATCATTAACGTTTGAAGTAATCTCTGCTTGCTTCTTTTCTTCTTCAAGTTGATCAGGAGCAATTTCGTCAGCTCCTTTATCTTCCTCTTCTTCAGAGTCAGTAAAAGGATCAACTGTATCGTCAGTAGCATCTACAGTTTTCTCTTCTGTAGTATCTTTCTTTTTAGCTTGTTCTTTAGCTTCAGCTTTAGATTTTCTCGTATCAGCTTTCTCTTGCTCTGCTTCTTTCTTAACTTTAAATTTCAGGTCTTTCTGAATCTTTTGCATTTGATCTCTCTGATCTTTTTTCTTTTTTCTCTCCTCCTGTTGAGTCTTAACAGAAACAAGGTCAGTATATTCCATATCAAGCTCAGATATATTTTCGTCTAAGCTGGTTAAAGTCTTGTTGTAAGTATCAACTACACTCTGTAGATCAGCATCACCTTCGTTAAGTTCTAGTTCACTTTGTAATTCGTCTCTCAGTTCTTGAATCAACACCTTGTCTTCGACAAGAATCTTTCTGTTCTGACGATTGAAGAATACTTTGTTTTGGTTCTCGTAACGACTGAACCTGTTGTATTGCTTCTCCATGCTCTTCAGTTCTTGTAACTGATTCTGAGCTTGTTCCTGATACATTGGGTCCCAACCATTAGCTTTAGCTTGTTCAGGAGTAGCGTCTATTACGTCTTGAAGCTGACGCTCAAGATTCTCTGTAGTTCCTTTAGCGAAGTTGTCTCTAGCTACATGAAGGAACTGAGACTTGTCAATTATTTCAGCAAGGTTATCTTGTCCTGTAGCATAGGCTTGCATTTTAAGAGCCTGAGCTTGAGCATAATATCCAAGTTTCTTATTTACAAAGTTCTTATTAGCTTCAATCTGTTCTTGCTGTTCTTGGTATCTTTGCTTGTACTGTTTCTTTGAACTTCGTGCAAGATTACCACTAGCAGCCTCAGTAAATATACGTTGAGGTCCACCACCAAACACACCCATCAAACCTTCAAGTAAGGCTTGATCAGAAGTAGCAAACTTGTGTATTCTAGCTGCAAGGTCTTCAGGAGTGTCGTCCACGTTTAGACCAGCATCCTTCATTGATTGATACTCACCTTCCATCTGGAAGATGTTCTGTCCAATTTCCTCAAGTCCTTCTTTAGCTCCTTGAAGGATAAGATTATCTGAAGAAAGAGTTGTGAATCTCTTAGATGCAGTTTTAAGTCCTTTCTCCTTTAACAATTGACGGGTGAAACCTTTGCCTTTATAGATACCATGTAGTCCTACAGCATCAGTAAGAGCAAACATCTTGTTACGAGTGATAAACTGATTCGCTTTTTCACCGGCAATAGATTCAAATTCTTTTCTCTTACCTCCTTCAAGCTGCTTTTCAGTATCGTTCATTGCTAACTCCTCAATCTGTTGTGGGGTTAACTGACCGTCAGTGTTTTGAGCTTGATAATGTTCTAAGTTTGTTTCAAACAGACCTTGTTCCATCTGAGTAAGAGAGTTCTCGAACTGCTCTACAGCCATCATCTTACCTTCAGCGAAGTTGGTGATATAACCTGACAGACCAGCATTGACCATTTGTTGAACCTTCTCGGAACTACCAATCATAGATAGATATTGATCAACCCTCTTTGCTCTCTGTACTGTTTTCATTCCTCTAAGTGCTTCTGCACCTAGTCTTGCTCCTCTCTGAACAGCACCTACACCTTTCGATACACCCATTCCCGGTATAGCGAAACCTACAGCACTGTCGAGGATACCTTTGATAGAAGACCAATAGAAACCGGGGTCTTGCCAATCGAACACTTGGTCTGACTCTCGGTGGATAGGCATCTTTTCTCCTAATCTTTCCTTCATCTCCTTCATAACTTTAGAGAACTCGTTAGTATCAACGTTCTCTAATCCTTGCAGACGCTTTATGTTATTGTCGAAGTCAAGCATGTAACCTACGTCTTCAGCAGCAGTAAGTACACCAGAGGCAATTCCACCTACAATAGAATTGAAAGCCTTGTGAGTCCAAGGTTGATGCAATGCTCTTTCACGTTCGAGATTATCTAAATCTTTGAGAGTAAGGTTGGTATCATACTTTGATCTTTTTCCAACTCTATCTCCTACTTGTAGAACAGGTGACTGTCTTGAAACGGATGATCCCGGTAATACCTCAAAGTTAGAATAATCTTGGTCTTCAGGGATTTGTGGTTTGGCATCAGAGTCAAGACCTGTTTCAGGTTCTATCACTCTAAAGTTCAAATAATCTTTCTTAGCCATAGGTTATTTTATTTTTCCGGGGTTCCCCGCTAAACCTTCATAGTTGTTAAATCTGGTATCTATCTCACCAGCTTCCATCTCCTGATACTGTTGGAGACTTATAGGTCTTCTTGTTTGGTTGTTGTAGTCAAGTAACCAAATCTCTTTTTTGTTGGGGTCAATAATACTTCCTGTTCCTACAACTACAACAGCTTGTCCAGTAGGATCACCTCTGTAATTGGTTAACTGTACAGGCTCTACTGCTCCTTCTTCGTAATCCATATGGTTTACAAACATCTCAGTTACAGTCTGTCCTCTATCCAGAATCTCTTGAGTCTGAACATCTGGACTGAAGTTAACAGTTACTGGTCTAACCGATTTCTTAGCGGGGTTGCTTGAAATGTCAATAGACAGTGCAGCGTTTGAGAAATCTATTTTAGGAGAAGCTTCTACCACACCGGTATCAATAGCTTCTTGAAAATCTGCATGATTTTTATATTGAAGTTTTTCTGCAATATTGTTAATATCAAAAACGTCTCCTGTTGATTTAACAGTGATGGCAGAAAAATTACCAGAGTTCATATTACTAAACAACTGTGTCTTAACGTTCTTTGATGAATCCTCAAGTCTTAAATTCCAACTTGTTGTGGTTTGTTCTGCTGCTTTTTGTAGATGGTCTTCATAGATTTTAAAACCTTCTTCTCTCGGTATGTCTTTAAGTTCATCATACTCAGCTTGAAGTGTACCATAATAGTCGTCAAGGTATTTTTCTCTAGCACCTAACGCACGTTGTCTTTCAGCTTCTTTCTGTTGTTCTGTCATGTTATCGTAGAACACAGGACTTAAACCAGCAGGACCACCTGCTACAGGAGTACCTACTGTTCCTGCTGTTGATGGAGGAGCTATCGTCTTTTTGTGTTCCTCTAGCTTATTACCTGCTTCAGTAGACACAATAGGTTGATAGTTACCAGAACCAAAGTATGTTGTATTTCTAGCTTCTTGTTGAGCTTTAAGTGCTATTTCAGCTTGACGGTCAACTAAGAATTGTCTTTCTCTTTGTTCAAATGCAGCAGGTGCGATGTTACCAAACAGAGTTCTTTTAGTAACCTCTTGAAGTGATTCACCCTCAAGTCCAAATTGTTGCTTTTCTCTATCACCAAGTTCTTGAAAGCCTCTAACAAACTCAGGGTGTGACTGTTGAAAAGCTCTTTGTATATCTTCGTCTCCTGCAAGTGCATCAAGTTTCACAGGTGAGATTCTTGTAAGTTCTCCTGCTACTAAGTATCCTTGCTCTAAACGAGTTAGTCCTGCTGACTGAAGTTTGTCAGGAGTAAGAGTAGAGAATATTTCTCTTGCAGTCTTTCCCCAATCTCCTTGTTCAACAACTTCTCCTGAGAACTGATCAGCACCACGTACCTGACCTTGTTCGTCAAGTGTAGATAGATTTCTAGGATCAGCACCGAAGATCATACCTTTAGGACCAAACTTAGTAACCTGCTCTTGGAAAGCACCACGTTTCTTCTCAACCTCTTTTTGAGCATTCCAGAATGGATTAGCTCTCATTTGAGTTACACTTCTTGCAATCTCCTTAGACGCTTTGCTCCAATCTCCACCATACTTGTCATTAACGATCTTATCAATGTTTCCGATACCTTCTTTAACAATCT
>Ga0307379_10007816_pt1 | contig 14475 bp, 12 predicted proteins | sample UN2MG_FD_202237 | JGI IMG/M metagenome (GOLD analysis project Ga0307379, IMG submission 202237) | Soil microbial communities from Risofladan, Vaasa, Finland - UN-2 | ecosystem: Environmental > Terrestrial > Soil > Coastal area > Acid sulfate soil | place: Finland: Risofladan, Vaasa | collected... | reverse complement strand
CTACCGTGACAACCTATGGGATCTGAGGAGTGGCTTAACCGGATAATTGAGGTTTTAGATATTATTATAGATAGATGTCCTAAAGGAAGAACTCGTAAAAGGGAAAGCTAAACCATAGAAAAAATAGGATGTGTTGTCCCTATTTTAAATGGTTTTACAATAACAACTTATTATCTTTTATCCGATAATTTAAATAAATAACAACAGGTCCCATTTTCTTAAAATATAAAATAATGAAGGGTTATTATGAATAAAAAAGTAAAATTATACGGGCTATCAATTTATTTCTGGACCAGAATTAGCTGAAAAATTTGAAGAGCATTTACGTAAATTTAATTTTAATATTAGGGAAAACGAGGAAGTAATAAAATTAGGTGTCAAACAAAATAATTTTTTAGTAAAAACAGATAAAGATAGTTACTGGGTGAAGACGGTTATTGTAGCATCTGGTAAAAAATCCCGTGAATTAGATGTTTCCGGTGAAAAAGAATTTAAAAATAAGGGTCTTGTCTACTGCTAATATCTCAAAGTTAACTGGTTTTGGCATTTTCTTTCGATAAGATATAATCACTCAGGTTAGCAAGCGGGATATCAGACGGATTAAAAAACCTTTGGATTTTAGGAGCTGGATGAAAGAGGTATAAATGGATATTATTTCAATTATATTTATAGCATTTGGATTAGCAATGGATGCTTTTGCTGTATCTGTCACCAGCGGATTAACCATAAAATACCTAAGAATCAATAATGCCTTAAAGATCGCAATATTTTTCGGCTCATTTCAGGCTATTATGCCATTAATCGGGTGGTCAGCAGGATTGAGTTTTCGAAATTATATTTCAGGTATTGACCATTGGATAGCTTTTGGACTTCTAGGTATAGTAGGCTGTAAAATGATTTATGAATCATCTAAAATGGAAGTAAACAACAAGAAAATAGATCCACTGAATGTTTATGTTTTGCTGATGTTATCCATTGCCACAAGTATAGATGCTTTGGCCGTTGGTCTAAGCCTGTCATTCTTAAACCTTTCTATTGTACTACCGGCAATAATAATTGGAATTATAACATTTTTACTATCGATTTTCGGGGTCTATTTTGGTAATCGATTTGGACATTATTTTGAAAGGAAAATTGAAATAATTGGCGGTCTAATTTTAATCGGTATCGGAATAAGAATATTAATTAATCACTTAACCTGAAGAGTGGCAGAAACATTGGAAATAATAGGGGCAGATACCTTTTTTTTGAGATAAAAATAGGAAAAAAAATCAAATGGATATATAAAAGGAGTATTAAGGTTATAAACTTTATTGGTTAAAGAGGTGAGGTGGTAAGAATGAAGAAAATAAATACAGGCATAATAGGTGTTGGTTATATAGGGGGGGCACATATTGAAGCTATCAAAAGGCTTGGGTATGCAAATATAACGGCAGTAGTTGTAAGGAATGAAGCGAAAGCCAGGGAAATCTGTGAAAATTTTGGGATACCTGAATACTTTACTAATTACCAGGAAATGTTAACTGATCCAAGCATAGATGTGATACATAATTGTACCCCCAATAATATGCATTTTCAAATAAATAAGGACGTCATATTGTCAGGCAAACATATACTTTCAGAGAAACCCCTTACTGTAAATTCTAGTGAATCACAGGAACTTGTTAAACTGACTCAGAAATATAATGTATTAAATGCAGTTAACTTTGTATATAGACATTATGCAGTAGTTCAGCACATTAAGGGGATGATTGAAAAGGGAGAGCTAGGTGATATATATACCATTCATGGATCATATCTTCAAGACTGGTTGCTTTATGATACAGACTATAATTGGAGAATAGAAGCAAGTCTTGGAGGACCTTCAAGAGCAATTGCTGATATTGGATCTCATTGGTGTGACATTGCTCAATTTCTAGTAGGGCAGGATATTGCAGAGGTTTTTGCAGATCTTGCTACATTCCTACCTGTAAGAAAAAAAATGGTCTCAGTTGATCCACCAATTTACCAACCAATTAATGTTGACACAGAAGATTATGGTAGTGTACTCTTAAAATTTAGAAATGGTGCCCGGGGAAGTTTTACCACCTCCCAGGTAAGTGCTGGCAGAAAAGTAGGGTTATCTTTTGAAATTGATGGCAGCAAGGCTTCAGTTTATTGGCACCAAGAGAGTGCATATACACTTTGGATTGGCCACCGGAATAGGCCTAATGAAGTAATGATAGCACACCCGGATCTTTTAAATGAGAAGGGAAAGACTCACAACTATTACCAAGGACTTAAGTGTGAACGATGGCCAGATGCTCAAAAGAATATGATAGATAGTTTCTACAAAACAATTTTATATAATGAAAAGCCTAAATATGCAAATTTTGAAGAAGCACATAAGATTATGAAGGTAATAGACTCAGTTTTAAAGAGTAATAAAAGTGGTACATGGCAAAAAATATATGAATAATAAATAAAAGGTAGGGTGACTAGTATAAAAACATTTCATTAAGTTCTGTATCCTGTATAGAGATTTCTTCAACATCAGGAATATATTTGTTGGATATTTTTCTAAAGAATATAGGGCAGTAATAAGCAGTTGTACTAAATACAATAAAAATGGCAACCGAGAAATTCGAATATTTGACCTCACAAAAAGTAAGGAGTAAAATAAAATCACCGGAATTAATCAAAGGCAAAAAGGAGGTAAGAGATAATTTGAATTTAGCCTAAGATTCTGTAAGATAGAGAAAAAAAAGGAGGTTCTGGCATGCCAGTCTGTAACCACATCCTGAGGCCAGGACAATTTAGTGAAAAATCTGTGTAAATATTTCATACGCAGATTTCGGGTGGAAGATTCAAATTTATTTAGGAGGAATGAAGAAATGAAAAAGGTTTTAGTGTTTGTTCTTGCTGTTACAATGTTTGTCATCATATCGGCTATGGCATCTGCGCAATCAAATCCAGTAACCATTACTCATTGGTATTGGGCGGATAATCCAAAATATTCTGCAACCATGCAGGAAATGGCAGCAGATTTTAATGCTACAAACGGTAAAAATATCACCGTTGTTGCTGAAGAATATCCTTGGGATGGTGGCGCATATAGTGAAACACTGTTTAGAGTTGTAATGGGAGGGGGAGGACCCGATACATCTAGCGCGAAGCTTACTTCCACTCCTCTGTTCACAGCTAATGGGCTTCTTGCCAATCTTGATGAATTCATAGCGAATTGGAAGGATAAGGATAAAATCGAAGACAGCCTTTATAATACAATAAAAGAAGCCAGCGGAACAGATAGTATCTATTTAATGCCTTGGAATACACAGGTTCTCTATGTATACTACAGACCTTCAATGTTTAAGGAAGCCGGTATTTCAGTTCCTAAGACATATAATGAGTTCCTTGAGGCATGCAAAAAGCTTACCCGTGACACTAATGGCGATGGTGTAACTGATGTTTACGGCTTTGGTATGAGAGGGGCTAAGGGAGGACAAGAGCCTTGGGGCAGCTTTATCTGGGCACGTGGCGGCAACTTTACAGATTTCACCAGCGCAGGAGCAGTTGCCGGTATGCAGGACTTTATTGACCTTTATAAAAATGGTTATGTACCTCCAACAGCAACAATGGACGGATTTCAAGAAATTATTGCCAACTTCAAGTCAGGCAAGACAGCTATGACAGTTCATCACATTGGATCCTCTCCCGGTATGATAGAGACTTTTGGCGATGATGTTGATGCTTTCCCATTCCCTGGAGATGTTGGTCAGTGGACCTCCATGGGTGACACTGAAAATGTTATGCTTGAGTCTTGCAAGAACAAAGATGCAGCTTTTGAGTGGCTTTCATATCTTGCCACAGGCAAGGGACAAGAGATATGGTGTACAGTTACAGGAAACGTTCCAGTTAGCAAGACTGTTCAGCAGCTCCCAGTTTTTCAGAATAGCAAGTTCATGAAGGTTTCCATCGAGGCAGCTCCGGTTGCCGGTATCTTTCCAATTCTTGATACAACCACGGAATGGATTAGTACGATATGGCCGAATACGGTTGCGGCAGCACTCTTAGGCCAAATCACAGCAACTGATGCAATGAAGCAGCTACAGACAGCTCTTTATGGCAAATAACAAGTAGCAAATATTTGTTAGTTCTCCGGGCTGTGATTAAATGTGATTACATATTACAGCCCGGAATTACTCAGGTAGGTGACAAGTATGCAGCGGAAAAAAATAAATCTATGGCCTTATCTGCTAATCTCACCTGCTTTAATCACTTTTTTAACTGTTGTTTTCATCCCGGCGGTAAATGCAATTTTAATGAGCTTCCAAAGCTATGACCTCAGAAGACCAAAGAATATAGGATTTATTGGATTTGATAACTATATTGCTGTTTTGAAGGATCAACTATTTTGGCAGTCCCTTTGGAAAACTGTTCAATGGGTAGTGCTTGGGGTAGGCTTTCAGTTTATCTTTGGTTTTGGATTGGCATTGCTATTAAACAAGAAATTTGTCGGGCGCGGTATTGCTCGTTCCATTAGCCTTATTCCATGGGTTACGCCAGGTGTATTGATTGGTCTGATGTGGCGATGGATTTATGACGGGAACTATGGCGTTCTTAACGACATTCTTCTAAAACTTGGTATCATACACGAGAAAATTCCGTTTTTGGCACAGCAGGCTACAGCCTTACCGTCTGTTATAGTGACGATTATTTGGCAGGGTATTCCATTCTTTGCTCTTATGCTTCTGGCTGGTCTTCAGGGTATTCCCGGAGAACTATATGACGCGGCGGATGTTGACGGAGCAAACGGATTCCAAAAACTCTTCAGAATTACAATTCCTATGCTTAAAAACACAATATTTATTACAACTCTGCTACGCATAATTTGGGTTGCCAACTCTGTTGATATTATCTTTAACATGACGGAGGGTGGCCCTGCTTATTCAACCCAGACATTGAGCGTTTATGTCTTTAACAAGGGTAATTCCCTTAACCTTGGGTATGCTGCGACGATATCAATCATGCTGACCCTTGTGCTGTTGTTAGTTGCTATTTTATATTTAAAGAATATATTTAAAAATCAGGAGGGGTAGAAGATGAAAAAAGAAAAATTTAGATTATCCAGAGTTCTCCCCATTTATATACCGTTGGCGGCTTATCTCATCTTTTTGCTTTTCCCTTTTTATTGGACCTTTGTAACCTCCATCAAACCGGAAAATGAGCTCTATAGTAGCATAGTTACCTATTGGCCAAAAAGCACAACCTTTACGTCCTATAAAAGGCTTTTTGTGAATTTCAACTTCTTAAAGCCCATGTTTAATAGCCTTCTTGTTGCGGTTGTGACAACTATTGTTTCTTTAACTGTTTCACTCCTTGCAGCGTATGCATTCTCACGTTACAAATTTAAAGGAAGAAAAACCTTAATGGCCATATTTCTGACCAACAACATGTTCCCAATAGTTCTACTGCTAATTCCGCTTTATGCAATTATGCGAAATATAGGGATCCTCTATACGCCAATGGCACTTATGCTGTCCTATACAACCTTTACCATACCGTTCTCCATATGGTTGCTCAATGGTTATCTGAGTGACCTGCCAATGTCACTTGAAGAAGCGGCTATGATTGATGGTGCCACCAGGGCACAGGCTTTTTTAAAAATTATTTTTCCAATATTGTTACCTTGTATTGTGGCAACAGGCGCTTATATTTTCATGACATCGTGGAATGAATATATCTTTGCGGTTATGTTTACAAACGAAGATAGCCGTACAATACCAGTTGCCCTTAAGAATTTGATCGGTCAGTTGGGTGTTGAGTGGGGTATGCTGACAGCCGGTGGAATTATAACCATTATCCCGGTATGTATCATGTTCTTCTTTGCACAAAAGAGATTAACTGAAGGTCTTACTGCCGGTGCAGTAAAAGGGTAATACAAAAGGAGTAGTAGAAGTGAATAACGAAATTCTAAATGAAAAGGCAAAGCAAATTAGAGTAGATATTATAAAGATGCTCTACCTTTGCCAGTCAGGTCATCCAGGAGGCTCTCTTTCCTGTGTGGAAATTTTGATGTCTCTTTATTACAAGGCAGCAAATGTTGATGCGACAGATCCAACTATGGAGAATCGTGACCGTATCGTTCTTAGCAAAGGACATGCCTGTCCGGCTCTATATGCTATTTTAGCTGATAAAGGATATTTTCCACGCGAAGATCTTTGGAGCCTACGCCAAATTGACAGCCATCTTCAAGGTCATCCTGATATGATAAAGACTCCCGGTATTGATGTTAATACTGGCTCTCTCGGCCAAGGTGCATCTATCGCTGTTGGTTTGGCTCTTGCAGCAAAATACAAAAAAGCTGATTATAAAATCTATGTCATTATTGGAGACGGCGAGGTTCAAGAAGGCTTAATCTGGGAGGCATAAACATGTCAAAACTGGCGATAAAAGGAGGTAAATCAATAATAGAACATGAATGGAAAAAATGGCCGGTAGTGGGAAAAACAGAAATAGAGCTTATAAAAAAGGTCACCGAGTCAGGAAATTGGTCATATAATGGCCCAATGGAAACAGAATTCAAAAAGAAGTGGGCTGCTTTCAACGGATCAAAATACGCAATACTGGTCGCTAATGGTACAGTAAGTCTTCAACTGGCATGGGAAGCATTAGGAATAGGTTATGGCGATGAAGTCATAGTTCCCGGATTAACCTGGCAGGCGGACGCTGCTACGATTGTTGATGTGAGTGCAATTCCTATACTTGTTGATATAGAAGAAGATTCATGGTGTATCGATCCTGCTAAAATTGAAGCAGCAATCACGTCAAGAACGAGAGCTATAGCTGCAGTGCATTTTTACGGAACTATATGCAACATGGATGCAATTCGAGCCATAGCACAAAAATATAATCTTTTTTTACTTGAGGACTGTTCCCATCAACACGGATCAGTTTATAAAGGCAAGAAAGTCGGTACTATGGGAGATGTGGGTAGCTTCTCTTTGCAAATCACTAAAGTGTTGACCAGCGGTGAAGGCGGTATTTTAACAACTGATTCTTTTGAAATTGCAGAAAAGCTTGACGCACTTCGCAACTGCGGTCGCCGCTCGAATATGAGTAAATTTTTTAGTATAGATATCAGTGTAGATACAGGAAACTACGTTTCCGAAGGTAATTTCATACAGTCAGGAAACTATAGAATAACTGAATTTCAAGCTGCTGTACTTTTTGGGCAGCTTGAGAAACTCCCTGCCCAGATTGCCCTCAGAGAAAAAAACGCCATATATTTGAATTCAAAATTGGCTCAAATCGAAGGTATAAAACCTATGCGGAGGGAACCGGGAACAGAAGTACAATCCTATTATAGGTTCGCCTTTAGATATGGCAGTGAAGCTTTCAAAGGGTTGTCTGTAAAGAAATTCAGGGAAGCCTTATCTGCCGAGTTGAATTTCCCAATTATATCATGCAGCCCTCCTCTCAACGCCGACGAGTTGTACGTGCCTCAAACCAAGAAGCGTCATAGAATTTCTGATGAATACTTTGAAGCGATTAATCCAAAACGCTTTCAGCTTCCTGTAGCCACAAAAGCTTTTCATGAAACATCAGTCTGTGCTCATCATAAGATTTTAATGGGTACAAAAGAGGACATGGACAAGATTGCGGAAGCAGTACTTAAAATTAAAGATAATGTTGATGAATTGCTATAGGAAAAAATGGAAAAAATAGGGACACCCCATTTTCTTAGATAATTAATATTTTACTTTTAAATTTAGATAAATAGAGAAGGTATGCCAGGTCAATAATTCGGTAACCTTTAGCGGAAAACCTATAGGATCTCAGGAGTTTCTTAACCAGATGGTTGAGGCTTTAGATATTATGATAAATAGACGTCCCAAAGGAAGACTTCGTAAAGGGAAATCAAACCACGATAGTTCTTGATATTAAATAGATTAATTGTGAATTCGTTTCCTTGACAGGATTCATAATGTTATATAAAATATTATATAGAAGGGAGGTAAAAAAGAGGTAAGAAATTAAAAAGAGCAAAAAGGAATCAGTCAAAAAGAATTCTTAATAACAGAAGTTTGAATGATAATAAAAGATCAAAGTAAGGAGGATTATTATGAAACTGAAAAAAGAATATTTGTTTCTCGTTTTTCTCGCTATTTTGTTGATTTTTGTTTTTCAAATGACAGTTGGAGCCAGTGAGAAACCTGTTTTGATTGTAGGGGCAATTTATGTTGGTTCTGTAAATGATGCCGGGTATAACCAGGCCCAGAAAGAGGGGCTGGAAGAAATGAAGAAAAACATCCCGGGACTCCAACTATTAGAAGCTGAAAATGTTCCTGAAGGCGCGGAAGCCGAACGAGTGATAGAAAACATGATTCAGCAGGGAGCTACACTGATATTTCCAACGAGTTTTGGGCATATGGAACCTGCTCTGAATGTCGCTAAACGCCATCCGGAAGTTACTTTCATGCATGCAGGAGGATGGATGCAAACCGATAATTTCGGGAACTATTACGCAAATCTTCCGCCCTCATTTTATCCAATGGGAGTCGCGGCAGGGAAGATGACCAAAACCAATAAATTGGGATTCGTTATCGGCCTTCCAATAGGATGGACAATAGCCAATGTTAATGCATTCCATCTCGGAGCAAGATCGGTTAATCCGGATGTTACGACAACGGTTGTTGTAACCGGAGGTTGGCTTGACCGTGCAAAAGAAACCGCGGCAGCAAATGCCCTAATTGATCAAGGTTGTGATGTTTTGACCATGCACGTTGATTCTCCAATTGCTATTATTCAAACAGCAGAAGAAAGAGGTGTTTACTCGATAGGTTTCCAATCATTAGCTGTTCAGAAATTTGCCCCGAAGGGTTGGATCACCGGTCTCGGTTTTACCTGGGGTGGAGTGATGACCGAAATAGCACAGCAGGTCATTGATGGCACCTGGAAGAGTCAGATGCTGCGTAAAGGCATTGCCGAGGGGTATATGGCGGTTGCACCATTTGGAGAAGCGGTACCGGAAGATGTTAGAAAAATCGTTTTAGAGGCAGTAGCAAGTCTCGCTGAGGGTTTTAATGTTTTCACCGGACCGATTAAGGATCAAGAAGGAAATATACGCCTTTCCCAAGGCGAAACAGTAAGTGATGAAGACATGGGCAACTTCGACTGGTATGTCGAAGAAATTATCGGTAAGCCCGGCTTTTAAAGGATAACATTCATTCCAAAGGGTGTTTTGAGCGTGACTTCATCTAATGATGTCTCATCAAAACACCCTGCTTAAATTTATTATGATCAATAGGAGAGTAACTGATGTCGGATTTATTGAAGAATAAAATAAAACAAGCCAATGAGGAAGCCGTAAATCGTATCATATCTGCTGTGCCTGTTCTTGTTGATGTTGCCCCGGCAGAGGAGGTAATTCCCGGGCTTGAAGACAGAATGATCCTCCATGCAGGTCCACCGGTAAAATGGAAAAATATGAGCGGAGGACAGAAAGGTTCCGTTATTGGCATAATGCTTTACGAGAATTGGGCAAAGACAAAAGAGGAAGCCATAAAACTCCTTGAAGAGGGGGCAATCAAGCTTGAACCAAACCACCATCATCAAGCTGTCGGTCCCATGGCGGGTACTATCTCCAAGTCGATGTGGGTGTTTGTGGTTGAAAACCAGGCTGGTAAAAACAGGGCTTTCTGCAGACAGATAGAGAGTAACCAGCAATTTGGAGACTACAGCTCTGAAGCAATTCAGAATCTAATTAATTTTCGAGAAATTTGGGCTCCGTCCCTCAGTGCTGCGCTGAAGCAGATGGGGGGTCTTCAGCTGAAACCTCTTATTACCAGGGCTCTTCAGATGGGTGATGAGCTTCACAACCGTCAGACCGCTGCCTCAAGCCTTTTCGCCAATACTCTGACTATCCCTCTTTTGAAGTCCGGTCTTCCTCAAGATAAAATACTCAATACCCTGGGTTACCTAATTAATCATGAAATGTTTTTTCTCGGGCTATCAATGGCGGCCGCAAAAGCAGCTGCAGATTCAGCGCGTGGAATTGAATACAGTAGTGTAGTAACAGCAATGGCCCGAAATGGTACGGAGTTTGGCATTCAAGTCAGCGGCCTTGAGGGGGAATGGTTTACTGCTCCAGCTCCATCCATTGACGGGTTGTACCTACCCGGTTTTGGAGAGAAAGATGCAGGATTTGATACAGGAGACTCAGCAATTACCGAAACTGTGGGCTGGGGAGGTTTTGTCCTGGCGGGAGCACCTGCAATCCTAAGTTTTGTGGGTGGTACACCGGAAGAGGCCATAGAGTACAGTAGATCCATGAGAAAGATTACTGTAAAAACCAGTCCTGATTATCTTATACCCACTCTTGGATTCGAAGGTACTGCTGTAGGGATTGATATCCGAAAAGTGGTGAAAACGAATATCACGCCCATTATCGATACCGCAATGATTCATAAAGAACCTGGATATCCTATCATTGGTGCTGGATTGGTTCATCCACCCATAGAATGCTTTATATTGGCTTTAAAGAAGTTTGCTGAAAAGTATAGTTAAAGAGGTTGGAGGTGTAAGGTGTCGACCGGAGTGATCATTAAAAAAAACAGCTATTTTGACTCAGTCCTTCTCATGCAGGTTGCTAAAGGCATCTCCAACGAACCAGGCATTGATCAAGCAATAGCTCTCATGGGTACGGAAAATAATAAGACATTACTTATTAAAATTGGAGTTAAGGAAAAAGAGATTGATTCTGTTTCATCCAATGATGTGGTTATATTCATTGAGGGGAGCAAATCACAAGTGGATTTGGTACTTAATAATATTGACCGGTGGTTTATCCGAAAAACCACTTCACTGCGGATCAGGGCCCACACCCTGGATGAAGCATTGACCATTCAACCTAAAGCTAACCTGGCGGTCATTTCCGTACCGGGAAGATATGCAGCCAGGGAGGCTCGAGAAGCCCTCGAAAAAGGTTTAAATGTATTCCTCTTCAGTAATAACGTTTCTGTAGAGGAAGAACTTTCATTAAAGCAATATGCCGACCAACAGGGATTACTTATTATGGGACCGGATTGCGGTACTGCTATCATTGTCGGGGTTGGCATCGGATTTGCCAATAGCATTCGCAGGGGTAAAATTGGTGTAGTCGGGGTAACCGGTACCGGTCTTCAGGAGTTTACCTGTCTTATTCATCAAGCCGGTTTAGGCATCTCTCACGCCATTGGTACTGGTAGCAGGGACCTCTCTGACGAAATTGGCGGCTTTTCCACCTTTAAAGCTCTTGAGCTACTGGAAGGAGATCCTGAAACAGAGCTTATCGTATTAATTTCAAAGCCCCCCGGGATAAGAACACTGGACAATTTAGCCAAGAAACTGAATAGATGTTCCAAACCGGTAGTTACCTGCATTCTGGGTACCCGACCATTTCGCAGCCAATTAAAATTAAAGCAAAGTATCGTATCGACAGATACTATTTCCGAAGCTGCAATGAATGCTGCAGCAATAGTTGAAGGGAAGAGCATTCAATTACCAGGTATTTCCGTCACCAATTATTTGGGTCGTATAAAAAAAGAAAAAAAATTTCTGGCAACTAACCAGAGATACCTTCGGGGAATCTTTGCCGGTGGAACCTTTTGTTACCAGGCTCAGCAGCTCATGGCTGCCGGGGGCTTACAGATTCATTCAAATGTACCTCTGGCCGGTATGATAAAATTAACCGATCCTACAACCAGTATTGCAAATTCAATGGTGGATATGGGTGAAGACTATTTTACTCAAAGCAGTCCCCACCCTATGATCGATTCACGGCTTAGTAAACAGAGAATAATCAAAGAGGCCCACGATCCGGAGGTTGCGGTCATTCTACTTGATTTCATTTTGGGATTTATGTCTTCTGAAAACCCTGCCGGTGAACTTGCCCCCGCCATTATGGAGGCAAAAAAAATCAGAAAAAATGATGGTGGTCACCTCATCTTTATTGCCTCAGTTTGTGGTACAGATCTCGATACACAGAATTTAAAAGAACAGTTGAACACTCTCGAGGAAATTGGAGTAATCGTTATGCCCAGTAGTGCCCATGCCGCTCTGTTGGCCCTCGAGGTGGTGAGGGATCGGCAGAATTGTGATGCAGGAAAACAATGCCATTTGTAGAGCCAAGTTTAAAGATTGCAGGAGGGAACTTCAATGCACGAAGTAAAAGAATTGTTAGAAATAGGGCCGAGCATCATAAATATAGGAGTACGTGATTTTGGGGAGAGCCTGAAAAAACAAGGTGTGGAAGTAACCCATCTCGAGTGGGAGCCTCCCACGGTAGTGGATCAGGAGATCGCCGATATTTTAGATAAATTATTATAGTTCTAATATCGTATTGTCAAAAATAATAGAGACTGGCTGTTTTTAATTTCTGTACTGCAGATTAGAACTTAATTAGGGGAGTTTAAAAGGATGATTGGCCGTAGCAAATCAGGTCATGTTCGGAAAGAAGAAGAGCCTCTCTTTGAATTGCGGGGGATCACCAAAGCATTCCCTAATGTCCTGGCCAATGATCACATCGATCTGAATATATGGAAAGGCGAGATACATGCACTTCTTGGAGAGAACGGTGCCGGGAAGAGCACTCTGTCAAAAATTCTTTACGGCTTTTACAAGCTCGACTCCGGCGAAATTCGCTTTCTGAATAAAACGGTACACTTTCATTCACCCCAGGATGCACGTAAACTCCATATTGGCATGGTTTTTCAAAATTTCACTTTAATCCCTGCTATGACCGTTATTGAAAATATTGCTTTGTTTCTTCCTGATCTGGGTATGTTTCTTGATCGAAAACAAATCATCAAAAAGATCGATAGTCTATCCAAACGCTTTCATCTTGAGGTAGAACCACTGGCTCCCGTTTGGCAACTTTCTATTGGCGAGCAACAGAAGGTTGAAGTATTGAAGCTGTTGTTGGCGAATGTAAAGTTGCTCATATTAGACGAGCCCACCAGAGTGTTGGCACCACACGAAATTGCAGGGCTGTTCAAGGTCATGCGAGGATTGAAAGAAGAAAGTTATGCGGTAATATTTATCACCCATAAAATAAAAGAAGTACTTGAATGTGCAGATCGGATTACGGTCATGAGACATGGCCGGGTTACCGGTCAGCTTATGAGGGCAGAGGCAAGCGAAGATAAAATTATTGAAATGATGTTTGGCAAGACAAAAATCAAGAAGGTAGAGAGGGTAGTCAAGGCAGGTATTACTTCATCAAAACCTCTTCTTGAGATAAAAAAAGCAAGGTCAAAGGCCCAGGGATTTTCAGTCGGTTTAAAAGATATTGATCTGAAAATCTTTCAAGGCGAAATAGTGGGAGTGGCCGGTGTTTCCGGAAATGGACAGAAAGAACTTGGGGATCTTATTCTTGGTCTGCTGAAATGCGAGGAAGGGCACAAGTTCCTTTTTGGTAAAAATGCAACTCATTGGCCTATTGGCAGAGTGCGGAGGGAAGGTGCTGCTTTCATTCCCGAAAACCCCCTGTCAATGGCCGCGGTGCCGAACATGACCTCTCAAGAAAATATGGCAGTTAATAACACCAGGAAGTACTCCCGGAGACATGGATTCTTCATCGATTTAAACACTGCGCTTACCGATTTAGAACGATCATTCGAAAACCTTGGTATGACAGCTCCCCCATTTCTATGTCCCATCAAGACCCTTTCAGGCGGGAATATACAACGAGTTATCATCGCCCGTGAGCTTGCTCAATCTGCTGAACTTATTGTGGCTTTTTATCCCACAAAAGGGTTAGATGTACTAAGTACAACCGCTATACGGCAGGTATTGATGCGGTTTAGAGATTCCGGATGCGGGATAATTCTGATTTCTGATGATCTGGAAGAACTATTCTCTATGAGTGACCGGCTCATAGTTTTGTATCAGGGAAAGATAGTTGGACATTTTAAACCAGAAGAAACCAACATGGTTGATATTGGTCATTTAATGACCGGGGCAAGAGGGTAAAATGGATAATAAACTTGGATCTCTGTTAAAAGTTCCAACAATCAAAAAAAGCATGGCAGAAACCCTCCTTAGATATCTGGTCATTATTCTTTTTACCTTTACCGTATTTGGTCTTGTTCTGTTTATTGCAGGCAAGAATCCTATTCGTGCATATGCCGATACTTTCACCTCCATATTTGGTAGTTTTTACGGTTTCAGTGAGTTATGGGTTCAAATGATACCCATCATGCTTACCGCAGTAGCCGTAGCCCTGCCAGCGAAGATGAATTTGATTAATGTCGGGGGAGAAGGTCAGCTCTTTATGGGGGGATGGCTGGCAACCTGGGCAGCTCTTACCTTTCAAGGCTTGCCAAAAGTTATTTTTATTCCTGTTCTCATGTTATTTGGGTTCTTAGGAGGCGCATTATGGGCTGCCATTCCCGGTTTACTCAAGGCAAAAAAGCTGGTGAATGAAACAATTTCTACTTTGCTGTTGAATTTTAT